>ERZ888423.813-NODE-813-length-30679-cov-53.275307_pt1 | contig 30679 bp, 26 predicted proteins | sample MGYA00520523_ERZ888423 | MGnify/ENA primary metagenome ERZ888423 (study PRJEB32303, sample SAMEA104408611) | aquatic metagenome | biome: Brackish water; feature: Pelagic; material: water | place: Baltic Sea | collected 2014-06-08T10:24:00 | depth 30,27 m ...
TCGGCACGAAGTTCACGGCGTATTCCGCGCCGCGATAGATTTCGGTGTGACCGGATTGCGAGCCAAAGCCCTTGATCTCGGTGACCATCATGCCGCGGACCCCGACGGCGGTCAGGGCTTCCCGGACCTCTTCGAGCTTGAACGGCTTGATCGCTGCAATAATGAGTTTCACGTCTTACCCCTTCCGGTTTGTTGATCCGGTTCGCCCGGACGACGTGACTGACGCCGCCGGTATGGGCTCTAGACAGGCTGAGGCCGCGCCGGTGGCAATGAATCGGGGCATAATCCGCGCAACCGGAAGGCGAAGTTGCATTATTTTTGCGCGATTTGACGCTTGCGCCTAAATTTTAGGCTAAGGAAAGATGCGGCGCTGCGGCACAGAGGGTGCACAAACGACTCAAATTTGCCTATCTTGTGCTGAAAAGAGGCAGGTCAGCGATATGGCGATTTCCGGAAAGGGCCGCGGATCAGCGCCCATGGGGCGGCGGCTTGTGGCCGATCGGCGCGGCCCGGCTGTGGCGGCGCCAAAGCCCAAGACTGGCGGACGCGGGCCGCGCAAGCCGCGCCGCACCCGCGCGCCGCGACGGCGTGGGCTTGTGGGATGGATCGGCGCGCTCTTGCGGCTGATCGGGCGCATCATCTGGGGGCTGATCTGGCGGGGCGCGGCAATCGTGATGCTGATCATCGGGCTGGCGGCGGGATATTATCACGCCCAATTGCCCGATCTGGCGGCGGTGGTCGACGCCCGCTATCGCGGATCGGTCACGATGCTGGACCGCGACGGCGCCGTCTTTGCATGGCGGGGCGACCAATTCGGCGGCGCAATCGACCCGGCCAGCGTCAGCCCGCATCTGGTGCATGCCATCATTGCCACCGAGGATCGGCGCTTTTACCGGCATCTGGGCATCAGCCCGCGCGGCATCGCCAGCGCTGTTCGCATCAACCTGAGCGAGGGGCGCGGCCCCTTGTCGGGGCATGGCGGGTCCACGATCACCCAGCAGGTGGCCAAGCTGTTGTGTCTGGGCGTGCCCTATGACCCAGCCGCCTGGGAAAATGAAGCCGCCTATGAGCAAGATTGCCGCCGCACAACGCTGTGGCGCAAGGTGCAGGAGGTGCCTTTTGCGCTGGCGATGGAGGTTCGCTATTCCAAGGACGAGATCCTGTCGATCTATATGAACCGCGCCTTTCTGGGGGCGGGCACGCGCGGGTTCGAAGCGGCGGCACAGCGCTATTTCGGCGTTTCGGCCGCCGCCGTGACCCCGCAGCAGGCCGCGATGCTGGCGGGGCTTTTGGTGGCGCCCTCCTATTATGCGCCGACCCGCGATCTGGACCGTGCGCAGCGCCGCGCCGCGACCGTGCTGCGGCTGATGGAGGCGCAGGGCTATCTGACCGCCACCGAGGCTGCCGCCGCGCAAGCGGCCCCCGCCACGCTGTCGGCGGCCGCGCGGCAAGACCGCGGCGGGGCCTTTGCGGATTGGCTGATGTCGACCGGCCCGCAATTCCTGACCGGCGAGACAACCGAGGATGTGATCATCCGCACCACCTTTGACCCCGCCTTGCAGGCCGCCGCCGAAGAGGCGCTGGTATCGGTCTTTGCAAACCAGGTGCGCGAAGGGTCCGAGGCACAGGCCGCGATCGTGGTGATGTCGGCCGATGGTGCGGTGCGCGCGATGGTAGGGGGGCGCGACACCGAAGGCACGGGGCTGTTCAACCGCGCGACACAGGCGTTGCGCCAGACCGGATCGTCGTTCAAGCCCTTTGTCTATGCCGCGGCGCTGGATCTGGGCTGGCGCTTTGACGATCTGATCCTTGATGCGCCGCTGACCATCACCATCCCCGGATCAGGGCCTTGGTCGCCGGAGAACTACACCGGGGAATTCTACGGCGAGGTGACTCTGACAGAGGCGCTGGAGCGGTCGCTCAACACCGCAGCCGTGCGCCTGTCCGAAGCGGTGGGCCGCGATCTGGTGCGCAATGTGGCCGCTGAATTCGGCATCGACAGCAACCTTGCCGATGGGCCGGCCTTGGCGCTGGGGGCATCGGAATCGACCCTGATCGAAATGACCGGCGCCTATGCGGGGATCTTGAACGGTGGTTCGGCAGTGGTCCCTTACGGGGTTCAGGAATTGCGGCTGGTGGGCGACAGCGTGGCCCTGTTCGAACAGATGACCGGCATAGAAGAACGGGTGATTTCCGAAACCGCCGCGCGGCAACTGACCTACATGATGGCCACAGCCGTCGCCCAGGGCACGGGTCGGCGCGCGCAATTGCCCGATCGGCCCGTGGCCGGAAAGACCGGCACCACCAACAGCCAACGCGATGCGTGGTTCATCGGCTTCACCGCCGATTATGTGACCGGTGTCTGGATGGGGTATGACGACAATTCCCCCCTGACCGGGGTGACGGGCGGCGGGCTTCCATCCGAGATCTGGCGCCAGACGATGGAGCGCATCCATGCCGACCTCCCCGCAAGCCCGCTGCCGATGATCGATCCGGCGACCGAGGCGCGCACAATCGCGCGGCGTATCGGCGATCCATCGCCAGAGGGCACGTCTTTGGACCCCGCCGCCCAGGATGACGCCGATCAGATATTGATGCGGGTTCTCAACGGGCTTTTGGGCCGGAACTGAGCGGGGCGCAGACCAGGGATTGTTCCGGCACCCTGATCTGGCGCCGTTCCTGACCATGCCCCGCGCCCCGAAAACCCCTCGGTGTCGGATTGGCCGGCCTCGCCGTCTTGCAGCGTCTCGGCGGCCATCGGGTCGCTCAGGGCATGCCGGTTCTGCAAGACATCAATGCCCCCCATCGTCTCAAGCGGCATCGGCGGCCGCGCCGGGGGAACACCCGCATCCACATCCGCCAGAAACGGCTCGGGCCGGGTAAGCTTTTTCTTCATTGCGCCCCAAAGACCGGGAATGGCGGGCCGCTGGGGCATCGGTTGGGTCTGCACTGGGGCTGGCCCGTGGCATCGGCCAGCGTGTCAGACCAGACAGCCCGGGGGCGTCATCGCGCGCGCATGTGGGTTGCAACCCGAAACCAAAAAGGCGCCCCGGTTGGGGCGCCTTTTGGGATTGGGATGACCGAACCGATCACACGGCGTCGTCGATCCATTTCTGGAGCGCAGCCTTGGGGGCGGCGCCGATCTTGTTGGACACGACCTCACCATCCTTGAACAGGAACAGCGCGGGGATGCCGCGCACGCCCATCTGCATCGGCGATTGCGGGTTCTCGTCGACATTGACCTTCACGATCTTGACGCGCCCGGCATATTCGGCCGAAAGCTCTTCCAGCGCGGGGCCGATCTGTTTGCACGGGCCGCACCATTCGGCCCAGAAATCCACGACAACGGGGATGTCGGACTGGCGCACTTCGGCATCGAAGGTGGCATCGGAAACGGCGAGTGTTGCCATGGCGTGGGGCCCTCCTGGCGGATGAGATCGGAACCGAAATCTAAGGATCGCCCCGCACAGGGTCAAGCACCCGCAGAGCGCGCCAGTGCCGCAGCCGTGATATCTTGCGGCAAGACCATCAATTCGGCGCTGCGCGTCCAGAGGATGGCGGTTTCGATGCGGCGGTCGGGATAGATCGCGCCCAGCATCTCGGCATAGGCCCCCATCTGACGCAACAGCCCCTCGGGCACCGCGGCGGGGGTGGCGGGGATGGCGGCGTTGGTCTTGAAATCCACGGCCAGAACACGGGCATCGCCCACCAGCAGCCGGTCGATGATGCCCTGCATCGGCCCGCCCAGGGCAGGCCTGTCGGCGCACAGCGCCACCTCGGCCAGGGTTTCGGGGGCAAAGAGCGGCGCCAGATCGGGGGCGGTCAGGATGCGGGTCGCCTCGGCCAGAAGATCGGCCGCTTCGGCGGCGGGCACGCTGCCGGGTTCCAGCGACATGATCGCGGGCAGCGCGGCCGCCCAGCCCGGTTGCGGCAGGCCCGGCAGATGTTCGAGCAACAGATGGATCAGACGGCCACGGCGCAGGGCCGCCTCTTCGGCCAGCCCTTCGCTGGCCCCGGCAACGATCTTGGCCCCGCCCAGATCGGACGGGGTGCGGGCGGGCAATGCGCGGGGCGACGCGGCAACATCCTGGCCCGCCCAATCGGGCAGCGCTGCGCGCGGGGCGGCGGCGGCGGACGCGGACGCGGCGGGCGGGAGCGTCGCCCAATCGCCCCGCTCCAGCCGCAGCCCCCCGTCATGGGGGATCTCGGGCGGGGCATAGGGCACGGCCGGGCTGGCCTGCATCGCGTCGGCGATGGAGGCATACCAGCTGTCGGTGGCATCGCCGTCCTTGTTCGCGGTCTTGCCGGCGGCGGCGACGATCAGCCAGCTTTCGGCGCGCGTCATCGCCACATAGAGCAGGCGGTTGCGCTCGGCGGTGTCGGCGGCCGCCTTGTGATCGAGTGCGGCCAGGACAGGCGCGATCGCCTCATCCTTGCGCGGCCACAGACAGGGGCCGCCCTCGGGGGTGACCAGATCGATGCGTGCGCCCCCCCGCGCCTGACGGATCGCGGTGTCGGGCAAGATCACCACCGGCGCCTCGAGCCCCTTGGCGCCATGCACGGTCATCACCCGGATCTGCCCGTTGGGCTTGGCCAGATCGCGTTTCACCGTCACCTCGCCCGCCTCGAGCCAGCCGACAAAGCCGGTCAGGCTGGGCACCTCCATCGCCTCATAGGCCAGCGCCTGGGCCAGCATGGCGTCGATGCCATCCTCGGCCTCGGGGCCCAGACGCGCCACAAGGCGCAGCCGCGCGCCATGCCGGATCAGCGCGCGTTCCAGCAGATCATAGGGGCGCAGGTAATCGGCCTGATCGCGCAGATCCTGGAGCATGCCCAGCGTCTGGGGCCAATGATCGGCCTGTTTGCGCAGCGCCTCCCAGAGCGAGGCACCTTTGGGGCGGTAATGGGCCAGATCGAACAACGCCGCCTCGGACCAGCCGCCGATGGGCGAGCGCAGGACCGCGGCCAGCGACAGATCATCCTCGGGCAGCGACAAGAACCGCATCAACGCGATCAGATCCTTGACCGCCAAAGGTTCGGCAATGGCGGCGCGGTCCACACCCGCCACGGGCAGACCCGCGGCCTTCAGCGCGGCGATGATCTTGCGAAACAGGGGCGAGCGGCTTTGCACAAGGATCAAGATATCGCCGGCGGTGACGGCGCGGGGGCTGTCCTTGCCGGGAATGGGTTCGCCCGCCGCGATCATGGCCTCTATGCGGCTGGCGATGGCGCGTGCCAGCAGGCTGGTATGGTGATCCTCGGACACGAGATCTTGTGGGTCATCCCATGGCAGCTTGCCGCGTGTGGCGGTTTCCGGGATGGCAGGCCAAAGATCGACCCGCCCCGGGCGCGTGTCGAAATAGGCCTTGTGGAGCACCCCCGGCCCCACCCCGGGCGCAGCCGCGCCATTGGCGACCTGATCGACCAGCGACAAGATCACCGGGGCCGAGCGAAAGGAATAGAGCAAGTCACCCGACCGAAACGGCAGGCCCACATCGGCCAGACGCGCGGCGAAATGGTCGCGCATGCGGTCAAACCCCTGCGGATCGGCCCCCTGAAAGGAATAGATCGACTGTTTCTTGTCGCCCACCACAAAGATCGTGCGCGCGACATCGGCCCGCGCGCCCATGCCTGTGGCAAACTCGGCGGCCAGTGTCTTGACGATATCCCATTGCGCGGGGCTGGTATCTTGCGCCTCGTCGACAAGGATGTGGTCGATCCCGCCATCGAGCCGGAACAAGACCCATTGCGCCATGGTCTGGCTGGTCAACAGGCGCCGGGTCGCGCGGATCAGATCGTCGAAATCCAGCCAGCCGCGCAGCGCCTTGGCCTCGGCGTAGCGGGGCAGAAAGGCGCCCGCAAAGCGGTGCAGCATGTGCGTGCGCCGCGCGGTCAACAGGCCAAGACGCAAGGGGCGCGCAGAGGCCAGACGGTCGGCCAGATCGGCAAGCCGGGCAAGGCTGTTGCCCATCGCGGCCCGGACGGCGGCATTGTTGAAGATGCCCGCCTTTGGCTGGCTGGGCTCCTTGCTGCCAGCCCCCGACAAAAGCGCATGCTCAAGCCGCGCCAGATCGCCAAGGCCGGGCGTATCCCATGGAAAATCGGGGATGGTCGCACAAGCGGCCTTGTGCTGGGTATTCTTGGGGTTCAGCGCGGGCAGCAACATCTGGCACAGGTCGCGGTCATCGCCATCGAGCGCGCGCGCGATCAGATCCTCCTCGGTCATGGCCGGATCGATGCCCGCCCAGTCGCAGATCGCGGGCCAATCCCAGATCGGGTCGAAATCATCGGCCCCATTCACCACCGCGCGCGACAGCTTGCGCAGGCCATCATCCTCGCTGAGCAACGGGGCCACCCCATCCAGCGCCGCCGCATCGGGGCCTTTGGCCAGATCATCCATCAGGTCGGCAATCAGGCGGGCCTGAACGCGGTCGTCGATCTCGGTGAAGCCGGGGCTGACGCCCGCCTCGAGCGGGAAGCGGCGCAGCACCGAGGCGCAAAAGGAATGGATCGTCTGGATCTTGAGCCCGCCCGGCGCCTCGATCGCGCGGGCAAACAGCGTGCGCGCCACCCGCAGGCGCGCAGGGTCGATGGCACCTTCGCCGATCTCGGCCAGCGTCTTGCGCAGCTGGGCGTCGGGCATCATCGCCCAGGCGCCCAGACGCTGAAACAGGCGGTTCTGCATCTCCATCGCGGCGGCCTTGGTATAGGTCAGGCACAAGATGCGTTCGGGCGGCACGCCCCCGAGCAACAGCCGCGCCACACGGTCGGTCAGCACGCGGGTCTTGCCGGACCCGGCATTGGCCGACAGCCAGACCGATGTCGTGGGCTCGGCGGCGGCGATCTGGGCAAGGCTGGCCTCGGTCATGCAGGGCCCCCCCTGCCGATGGGGATGATCACGGGCGGATCGGTTTCATCCCATTCGCCATGGCGGGCAAGCTGGTCGAAATGCCCCTGAAAGCGGGTGTTGCTGATCGCGCGGCGGGCGGAAAAACCCCAACCCTCGTCCAGCATGTGCAAGAGCCGCCGCTGCAATTGCCCGGCAAGCTCGGTCAGGGTTTCGGGGTCGGGGTGATGGGTGACGATCTGAGGCTGCGCGCCCAGCCCGATATATTCCATGCGCGCCGCCCTGGCCCCGGCATCCAGACCGAAACAGCCCGCCCCGATCATCAGCGCCTCGATCCAGAGTTGCTTGTTGAAAAACTCCTCCTGTTCGGGCGTGGGCGGCGTGCCGGTCTTGTAATCATAGATCGCATAGGCCCCGTCACCCAGCCGGTCGATGCGGTCGGCCTTGCCCGTCAGGGTGATGCCGGTGCCCGGCACCTCCCATTGATCCTTGATCTCGGGGCCAAGGGGGGTGCCGATGGCACGGCGGGCGATTTCGCTGTCCACAAAGAACCCCGCCGCCCGCGCCATGCGCGCACGCCACAGCCGGCTGACGGCGGGAAAGGGGGCGGCCTCGGCCAGAACCCGGTCGGTCAGGTCCGACAGCAGCCGCAAGGCCGCGTCGCGCGGGGGCAGCGCATCCTTGGTCTGGCTCACGAAATCCTCGAGCACCTTGTGCAGAATCGTGCCGCGCAGCCGTGCATCGGGATCGCTGCGCAACGGGTCAAGCGGGCGCAGCCGCAGCACATGGCGGGCATAGATCGCGTAAGGATCACGGATCAGCGTCTCGATTTCGGTCACGCCGAGACGGCGGGGGCGGGCCGCCACGGGGGGCGCGGGCGAAGGGCGCGGCTCGAAGGGCACCGGGGCCGGCGGCGTCAGAAGCGTTTCGGCCATGGCAAGACCCGCCGCACCGCGCGCCTGCATGTCGTTTAACGCCGCGCGGGTTTGGGGGCTGGCGCCGTTCATCAGATTGATCAGGCGGTTGAGCCAGCGCGAGGGCACCGTATCGGTTTCGGCCGTGCGCCGGGCGCGGGTCAGCCAGACCTCGGGCGCACTGGCGGCCTGTTGGAAATCATGCGCCGACAGCCCGATCACCCGGTCGGGCAGCCGCAAACCCGCCTTGGCGCGCAGCGCGCGGTTCAGCCAGGGATCGGCGGCGGGGGCTGCGGGCCAGATGCCTTCGTTCAGCCCGGCCAGGATCAACAGATCGGCGCCTTGCACGCGGGCCTCCTGCGTGCCCCAGATCAAGATATCGGCATGGGGAAAGAGCGGCTGGCGCGCTTCGCGGTCGCGGGTCAGGGCATCGAAGAGATCGCGGTAATCGAGCGCGGAAATCGGCCCGGCGGCGGGGGCTTGCTCGGCCAGTTCGGCCATCAGGCGGGCGGCCTCTTGCCCGGGGGCCTCGTCGTAAAGCTGGCCGGAGCCGGATTGATCTGGCCCGGCGGCAAGTGCCGCGGCGCGGGCGGTGTGGCGGGCAACGCGGGCGTCAAGCGCGATGGGCGCATGATCGGCCGGCGCCAGCAGGTGATCGGCCAGCCACCCCACCCAGCCCATCGCGCCCGCATCATCGTTGCGCCGGGCGGCCCATGCGATCAGCTTGGCACGCGACGGCACGCCCGGGGCCGCGCGCAAGATCTCAAGCTCCAGATCCCGGCTGCGCTTGAGGTGCGGGCCGCGATCGGCGCCGCTGTGGCAAAGCGGATGCTTGAGAATGACGGCCAGCGTTTCGGGATCGGCCGGTTGCGCCTCGAGCGCTGCGACATGGCGCAGGAAACGGCCCGGCGGGGTCAGCGACAGCGGCTGGCCCGCGCTGTCATCGGGGCGGATGCCCCAGCGCGCGAGGGCGGCGGTGATCTGACGTGTCAGCACCCGGTCGGGCGAAATGACGGCGGCGCGCCGGCCATCGGCCACCGCCTGACGCAGGCGCAGCGCGATGGCGGTCGCCTCGATCTGGGGGCTGTCGGCCTCAAGCAAGGTGACGCCCGCCATCGCGCGGGCCACATCCGCAAGGCGCGGGCCTTCGGCCAGCCATTGATCGGTCGCGGGCGCAGGCCGCAGGGCCAGCGACAAGATGGCGCCGCGCCCGCCCCGCGGCCGGGTGCTGCCGGGCCAATCGGGGATCGCATGGGGGTCAAGACCCAGCCGGTCGGCGAATTTCGCCAGCCGGAATTGCGGATGATCCTCACCATCGAGCCCCGCGCGCCGCCCCTCAAGCAGGCGGGCCCAGATCTCGGGCGGCATGTCGCGGTCAATGCCGGGCAAGATCACCGCCCCTTGCGGCAGGCGGGCCACAGCCTCCATCAGCTGGGCCGTCGCGCCGCGCGATCCGGTAGAGCCCGCGACGATCACCGGATGGGCGGGCGGATCTTCGCGCCAGCGCCGCGCCAATGCCGCCACCATCCGCGACTGTCGCGCAGGGCGGGTCAGGGCCGCGTCGTCTTGCATGAAATGGGTCACCAGATCGAGAAACGCGGTCGCGCGCTGCCAATGTTCGGCATGATCGGCGACATCAAGCCCCGCGATGGTGGCCGGTGTTACGCCTTCTTCGAACATCTCGCCCATCAGATCGGCCAGGCTGTCGGCCAGATCATAGAGCGCCGAGCGCGGTGCCAGATGCGGATCACGATCCAGGAGCGCCCCGATCAGGCGCACCAGTTCCAGCCTGAGCCGCAGGGGTGGAATGGCCGCCGGGATGCCCGCCAGATCAGCGACCTCGCCCAGCGCCAGAACCGGACGGATGCGCGGCAGGAACCCCGACCCGCGTTGCAGGTAAAGCGCGCTCAGGCGGCGTTCCATCCGGGCGTTGGCGACGTAGAGATGCACGCGCGCGATGGCCTCGGGCGGGTGGTCTGCCAGCATGGCGTCAAGCCCGCTGACCAGCGCGGCACAGAAATCGACGCCAAGCGGCGTGGCATAGACCCGGGCCGTGGCCGATGGGGGGAACAGATCACGCATCGGCCAGCATCGCCTCGGCCTGGTGCAGCCCTTGGGGGTGGCCGACATCGGCCCAATGGCCGGGATAGGTCACGCCGTAAAGCCGCCCCGCGGCAATCAGCGCCTGCCAGATCTCGCGCAGGGAAAACACCTCGGCCGGGTGCGCGGCCACAAGCGCGGGGGCGATCAGTTGCGCGCCGGTATGGACCAGACCCGCATCCGAGCGATCCCAGTCGAGCCGCCCGACAGGATCGGCCGCGAAATCGCCGCCACCCAGACGGCCGATGGCGCGCGGCCGGGGGACCAAAAGCACCAGGGCGCCCATGCGCGCCCCATCCCAGGCTGCCGTCAAGACCGACAGCGGCGCAGGCCCCGACCAGACAGCATCGGCATTGAGCGTGGCAATGGGGTCGGTCGCCAGATGCGGCAAGGCCCGCTTGATGCCGCCCCCCGAGTCAAGGATCGCGGGGGTTTCCACCGACAGCGCGATATCGGGGTGATGGCGTGCCAGATGCGCCGCGATCTGGTCGGCGCGGTAATGGGCATTGACCGCGATCTTGCCGCCCCCCGCCCGCGCCGCGGCGATGGCATGATCAAGAAGCGGGCGGCCCGCCACCGCGATCAGCGGCTTGGGCCGGTCGGCGGTCAGCGCCCCCATGCGCGTGCCGAACCCTGCGGCCAGGATCATCACATCGGGCGTCATGCGGCGGCCCCCCCGGCCCAGGATGCGGTCAGCGCGCGCAGGCGCGCCACGGCGGGACGCAGGGCGCACAAGGCGGGATGGGCCACCGCCCGGTCGATCAGCGCGCCCGTGCGCGGCAGGAACTGGCGATACTGCGGCTTGCCGCCCGCCGTGGCCAGCCGGTGAAAGACGCCCAGGATGCGCAGGTTGCGCAACAGCGACAAGGTGGCGATGCGCGCCTCGGCGTGGTCGCGCGGCAGATCATGGGCGGCGGCAAAGCGGCCGATCAGGGCGGCGCGCCACAGGGCGGGCACATCGCGGCGCGGGTCATCGACAAGCGATGCCAGATCATAGCCAAGAGGCAGCGCCACGGCATCCTGAAAATCCAGGATCCCGATCCGCGCGGTGCCGTGGCGGTGGGGCAACCAGATCAGATTATCGGCGTGGTAGTCGCGCAAGGACAAGACCGGCGCGCCATCGGCATGGGTGGCCAGCGCCCGGGCCAGCAGCGGCTCCAGATCGCCGCTTTCGCCGGGTGGCAGGAAATCAAGCGTCAGCGCGATCATGGCGGCCTGTGCGGCGATATCCGGGCGGGCGATCCAGTCGGGCAGGGGCGCCATGGCCAGATGCAGGGTCACATCACAGGCCTGTTGATAGGCGATGCGCGCGGTGGCGGGGTCGTCGGGCAACAGCCGCGCCAGCGTGGCATCGCCGAAATCTTCCAGCAACAGCACACCCGCCCCGGGGTCCGCCGCGATCATCGCAGGCGCAGACAGACCCAGCCCCGCCAGATGCGAGCCAACGCGCACAAAGGCGGCTAGGCTGTCGCGGTCGGCTTGCGTGGCAATCGGGGCTTGCATCAGGATCGCGGTGCGGCCCATCCGGCTGAGCCGCAGATAGCGCCGCGACGACGCATCCCCCGCCAAGGGCGCGCGCGTGGCCTCGGCCCATCCGGCCTTGGCAAGGACCGCTGTCAACGGATCGGTCATGGCCGCCCCACCACGGCCAGCAGGCGTGTGGCCAGATCGGACGCTTGCAGCGCGATCAGGGTCAAGAGCCGCGTTTGGGGCGCATCGGCCGGGGTTTCAAACCTGAGGCAGACCGCGCCAACAGGCCAATCGGGCGCAATCCGGTCAGGCCATTCAATCAGGCAGATCGCCTGATGCATGGCCAGATCAAGGCCAAGCTCGAGCATCTCCTGCGGATCGGACAATCGGTAGAGATCGGCATGCCAGACCTCGCCATGGGGGGTGTCATAGGTCTGGACAAGGGTGAAACTGGGCGAAGGCACCTCGGCTGTGGCGCCGCCATCGCCGATCAGGGTGCGGATCAGGGCACGGGCGAAATGGCTTTTCCCCGCGCCAAGCTGACCTTGCAACAGCAGCGTGTCGCCGGGGCGCAAATGCGCGGCCAGCGCCTGAGCAAGGTTTTCGGTCGCCTGGGCGTCGGGCAAGGGCATGCGCGCTTGCGCCAGCCAGCCCGCGGGGGGCCGTGCAAGATCAGGATCGGCGGTCAAGACGGTCGGGGCAATCATCACAAGGCCGAGTTTAGCCATCCCGGCCAAAGCTGCAACGCGTGATCGGGGGGATGGGTCAATCCGCATCCTGTGGGGGGCGCGGGCGAAAGGCGGCCATGGGTTCGGCCATTTGGCGCAACCTTACGGGATCGGGCGTGGCAAGATCCGTCACCCGCGATGGCCACGCGGCGACAGCCTCCGCGTCGACGGGGTGAAACGACACCGCGACAGCCCCGCCGGACAAAGGGGCCACCCGCACCGACAAGCGGCCGCCATCGATCAAGGTGATCGCCTCCGACCAGGCGGCGCGGTCGGGTCTGGGCATGGCGAACTGGCGGATGTCGCCCCAAAGCCCGGTGGGCCGGGTGCGCCCCTGCCAGGTGCGGATCGCATCGCCAAGCGACAAGACACCGATCAGCGCTTGCGGATCGCCGCCCCAAACTGCGCCATAGGCGGCATTGGCCAGCGCCAACCGCCCGTCGCCGGAAAAGATCGCCAGTGCAGTGGGCAGATCATCCAGCACGGATTGATACAGATCCAGCTCGGCGCGGAATTTGCGGGTCAAGGTGATCTCGGCGGTGATGTCTTCGAACATGAAGGCCAGCGCGCCATCTGGATGCGGGCGGCCGATCACGCGAAAGCTTTGGCCGCCAGGAAGGGTCCACAATTCCTGAAAGGTGCCATTCTCGGCGCTGCGTTCCAGCCGGGCGATATCGTCGCGCCAGTGGCGATAGTTCTTGGGCTCGGGCATGCGCTGACGGTCGCGCAGCGCATCGAGAAACGCCACAAGGCCGGGGCGATTGGACAAGAACGCAGGCTCAAGAGTGGACAGCCCGACAAGAGCGGGGTTGAACAGCACCAATTCGCGGCGCTTGTCGAAAATGGCCAGCCCGATGGGAAGCTGCGCAAAGGTCTTGGAGAGTGTCTGGATGAAATTGCGCAGCGATACCTCGGCACCGACCACGCGGTCGGCGGGCAGGGCTGCGCACAAGAGCCCGCCACCGGGCTGCCGCGCGACGGCCAAGTCGAACCAGAGCGCGCCATCATGGGCCATGGCCACAGCGGCATCCTCGGGCGGGAGCGGCAGCCGGCAGCGCCGCAGGCTGCCCGCATCGGGAAGCGGATCGAGATGCTCGGAAAACAGGGCCGGGATCGGCCAGGGCACCGTTGCGGTCCGGTCAGACCCCAGCCGCTCGACCAGCGCCAGATAGGGCGCATTGGCCCACAAGACGCGGCCATCGGGGGCAAGCCGCCAGATCGGGCCGCGCGTTGCGTCCAATGCATGGCGCAGATCCTCAACCTCGTCGCCAAGGGCTGCCAGGGCGGCTGCATCGACCATCTGCCGCCCGGCGTGCACCTCGGTCGGGCCGATGGTGACGATGATCCGGTCACCCTCGAGCCGGCCCGCGATCGACAAGAGATCCTGACCGAAATGGGCCGCAAGCACGAATGCCTCACCCCGGCGCGCAAGTGCGGTCATCCGCGCGGGCAGACCGGGATGGAGCGATCTGACCGCGCGCGCCAGGACATCAAAGGCCACACTGCGATCGACATCGGGTCGCAAGAAGGCATCATTGGGATCGACCGGCGAGAGCAGATAGCCCTCGCGGAATTCATAACGACGCGGTGCGTCGGCAAAGACCACCGCCTTGGGTCCGCCCGATACGCGGGCGCCGAACAACATACGCGTTACCAGCATACCGATGGCAGCACTCAGGAGGCTGACAGCGGAAAACAGGATCACGGTGTAGAGTTCCGGCATGATGGCACGCCTTGTGTCTGCTCCGATGGAGCGACTATCGCGCGGCATAGTTAACGGCACGTTAAGAGCAGGAAATCCCGTAAAGATCTTGATCGTCAACGCAGCGGCGCGAGATCAGATCGCGATGGGTTGGTTTTCCCCCAAGGGTCCAGTGGCCATATCCGTCGGAAGGCCGATCGCCCCATGTGACCAGATCACCTTGACCACGGCGCCGGATTTGTCGGTCTTGTCTTCGGCCGACAAAAAGGGATCGGTGGCGTTTTCAAAACCGACGCGCGCGCCTGAGCGTTCCAGCAGGGTCTTGGCGATGAACAGACCCAGACCCATGCCATCATAGCCGGGGCGTGCGGGGCTTTGGGCGCGGGCGCGGCGGCTGAGAAAAGGGTCGCCCAGACGGCCCAGCATGTCCTGCGGGTAGCCCGGACCATCATCGGTGATGCGCAGCCGGATCTGGCCATCGCCCCAGCGGCCTTCGATCCAGATCTGGGTCGCGGCGAAATCGACGGCATTTTGCACAAGGTTGCGCAGACCATGGATCACCTCGGGCTTGCGCCAGATCACAGGTTGATCCGGGGTCGCGCCCGGATCGGCGACAAAATCGTAATTGATCGCAACCCCGCGCGCGGCGTGGGGTTCGGCCGCCTCGCGCACCACGGCACCAAAAGGCGCCGAACGCATGTGCAGATCATCCTTTCCCGCCTGCCCCATCGAGCGCAGGATATCGCGGCAGCGGTCGGCCTGATCGCGGATCAGGCGGGCATCCTCGGCCAGAAGCGGATGATCGCCCAGCTCATCGAGCAATTCGGTCGACACCAGCTTGATGGTGGCCAGCGGCGTGCCCAGCTCATGGGCGGCGGCGGCCACGACCCCGCCCAGATCGGTCAGCTTCTGCTCGCGCGCCAATGCCATCTGGGTGGCCAGAAGCGCCTGGCTCATGGAATGGGTTTCTTGCGTGATCCGGCGCGCATAGGCCGACAAAAACACGATGCCGATACAGATCGCCAGCCAGAACCCTGCCACGAAAAGATCAGGCAGTTGCAAGACCTCGCCCATTTCCGTGGTCAGGGGCACGTGAAATATGGCCAAAAGCGTGATCATCGCCACCGCGACACCGCCCAGAATGGTGGTGGATTGCACCGTCAGCGCCGTGGCCGAGATCGTCACCGGCGCCAAGATCAACAGCGCAAAGGGGTTGTTCAGCCCGCCCGTCAGAAACAGCAGGAACCCCAGTTGCGACAGGTCGAACAACAGGGTCAGCATCGCGTCTCGGTCCGAGAGGCGCTGGTTTTCGGGAAAGATCGTCATCGCGATCAGGTTCGACACCATGCTGGCCCCGATGGCGAGGAAGCACAGACCCAATTCGACCCGCAGCCCCAGATAAAAGGACGCGATGACGACCGTGACCGTCTGCCCAAGAATCGCCAGCCAGCGCAAAACCAAAAGCGTGCGCAGCCGCACCCAATCGCTGCGCGCGTCTTGTCGCACAAGGTCAAAGGCGGGATCGGGCGCGGCTTGGGCCATCAAGGGGCTTTCTGTCACAGGCAGTCAGACATGGATTGATAGGGCGGCGGGTCTAGGTAATCAACGCTGCCTGACATCTCTGCCCGCGTCACCACCCGGAGGATCCTTGATTGACCCGCATCTATGCCCTTGCCTCGGCTGCGTTGATTGGTGCGCTCATGATCGGGGCAGGCGTGGCTGTCTATCTGGGACAGGCCAAGCGCGCCGCATCGAATGATCCTTTTGCCCAATGCCGCGCCAGTGTGGTGGCAGGCGGGGCCGGCCAGATCGGCGGGCCCTTCACGCTGATCGACGAGGCTGGCCAAACCGTCAGCGATGCCGATGTGATCACAAAGCCCACGCTGGTCTATTTCGGCTACACCTTCTGTCCCGATGTCTGCCCGCTGGATGCGGTGCGCAACGCCGAGGCGATCGATCTGCTGGAGGCCGATGGCTATGACGTGCTGCCGGTGATGATTTCGGTCGATCCGCTGCGCGACACCCCCGAGGTGATGGCGGCCTTTACCGCCAATATCCATGAGCGCATGCTGGGGCTGACCGGGACGCCCGACCAGACCGACGCAGCCGCGCGCGCCTATCGGGTCTATTATCGGTCGAACCGCGACAGCGGCGATCCATATTACCTCGTGGATCATTCGGCCTTTACCTATCTGGTTTTGCCAGAACACGGCTTTGTGGAATTCTTCAACCGTGAGACCACCCCGCAACAAATGGCCGAACGGACGGAATGTTTCGTGGACGCAGCCAGTTAAGGGGCAAAGCCCGCATGCAACGCTAAATTGACCGCTTGGCGCGATTGCATGTATGAACGTTGAACCTGGACAAGACCGGAAGGAGACTCCGCATGACGCAGGATCGCAGCCTCAGGGACATCGGACCTGACAAGACCCTGCTGCTTGTCGATGATGACGAGCCGTTTCTGAGGCGTCTTGAGCGCGCGATGGAAAAGCGGGGCTTCGTGGTCGAAGCCGCGGAAACCGTCGCGGCCGGCAAGGCCATCGCCATCGCCCGCCCGCCCGCCTATGCGGTGGTCGATCTGAGGCTTGAGGATGGCAACGGGTTGGATGTGGTGGAAACGCTGCGCGCCAAGCGGCCTGATTGCCGGATCGTGGTTCTGACCGGATATGGGGCAATCGCCACGGCGGTGGCCGCGGTCAAGATCGGGGCGACCGATTACCTGTCGAAGCCGGCCGACGCCAATGACATCACCGCCGCACTTCTGGCCGATGAGGAAGAAATGCCGCCGCCGCCCGAAAACCCGATGTCGGCGGACCGGGTGCGTTGGGAACATATCCAGCGGGTCTATGAATTGTGCGACCGCAATGTCAGCGAAACCGCGCGTCGGTTGAATATGCACCGCCGCACGCTGCAACGTATTCTCGCCAAGCGCAGCCCACGCTAAAGGGGCGACCGAACCTTGCGGACCGAGTTGGAGAAGTTGATGTCCCTGCGTGCCCTGATCGCTGTGTGTGCGATTGTTGTCTTTTCGGCTTGTGTGCCATCCGCGCGTGAACCGGCATCGCCCGTGCTGTCTTTGGACGGGCAAGGCATCCAGCCCGGTGTCAGCCAGTTGCGCATCGATTTCGGCCGGGCGCAGGTCGGGGTGATCGACACGGTCAGCCGCCTGTTGCGCGACACCCCCAACCAGATCGTGACCATCGCCGAATGTGGTGCGGGCCCGGTGACGGCGGCAAGCTGGTCCGATGGGCTGACGCTGAATTTTCAGGACGGCGCCTTTGTGGGATGGGTGAACGCCGATCCCGATCTGGCGGTGGCGGGTGGCTTCCGGGCGGGCATGGCACGGCTGTCGATGCCGCCGGTCAGCTTTCAGATCACCACATTGGGCACCGAATTCGGCCGGGGAGACGTGTTTGGCCTGTTGACCGAGGGCGATGGCGCGATCCGGTTGCTCTGGTCGGGCACCACCTGTTTCTTCCGCTGATCGCTCAGTCCAGATCGTAGCGTTTGCAGACCTTGTCGACCCGCATCCCGTTGGCAAGACGCTGATCGGACAGATGCCGCCAATCGCGAAAGCCGCGCGATTGGTAATAGATCAACCCGCCCGTATTGTCGGCCCGGATGGTGGCGTTGATCCAGTGATAGCCCAGATCGCGCGCGGCCTGTGCGGTTGCCGTGAACAAGGCCGATCCGATGCCCAGCCCGGTCTTGCCGCGCCGCACGAAGGTCGAGATATCGGCGGCCTCGGGGGGAAGCGCGTGATGGGGTTCGATGTATTGGAACCCCATGATCTCGACCCCGATCTCGGCCACATGGCAGGCGCTGCCCGGTGCCGTCAGAAGGGGAATGAAATCATCCGCACACACCGATTGCGTGCGCGCCGTGGTGCCACCCACAGCGATGATCTGGTTCAAAAGCTCGGCCATCTCGCGGGTGTCGAGGGGGGCTGTGCGGCGGATCACGGGGCGGGGGGCCATCACAGCGCCCCCATAAGCGCCGCGTGGCGGGCGGTAAAGGCGTCACGCACCGCCAGCGGCGGGCGCAGCACCAGCGACAACCCCGCGATCAGGCCGGGATCGGGCGCGCCGAAAAAGCGGTCGGCCTCGGGGGTGGAAAAGCCGGCAAGCTGGGTCGCCTCGAGCCATGCCGACAGCTTGTCGGCGCGTTTGATCACCGTCTTGACCGGGCCAGGCAGGACAGCAGGCAGGCCAAAACGCAGGTGGATCGCGGCGGAAAGCCGATCATCCAGCGCCCTGTAACCCGGCCCCACGGCCGCCTTGACCGGGGAAATCATGTCGCCGATCACATATTCGGGGGCATCATGCAACAGCGCCGCCAGCCGCCATCTGGGTGCCCAATCGGGTTTCAGCCGGGCGCAGATGTCTTCGACCAAAAGCGAATGTTCGGCCACCGAATAGGCGAAATCGCCGCGCGTCTGGCCATTCCAGCGCGCAACAAAGGCCAGACCATGGGCGATATCGACGATCTCGATATCCATCGGCGTGGGGTCGAGCAGATCAAGCCTGCGGCCAGATAACATGCGTTGCCAGGCGCGCGGCGGGGTCTTGGGCATGGGAAACCTCCTCGATCGTGCCGGGTGATAGCATCTTGGCGGGCGCGGGCCAGCCCCCGATTGGCCGCTTGGCATTGCCGCATGGGCGAACGGGTGCTAAGTGGCCGCAAAACTTTTGCCGTCATTCAAGGATAGACGCCTGTGACCGATTACGTTGTGAAAGACATCGCGCTGGCCGATTTCGGCCGCAAGGAACTGGATATCGCGGAAACCGAAATGCCGGGCCTGATGGCGCTGCGCCAAGAATATGGTGCGGCCAAGCCGCTCAGCGGCGCGCGGGTCGTGGGTTCACTTCACATGACGATCCAGACAGCCGTGCTGATCGAGACGCTGGTGCATCTGGGCGCCGATGTGCGCTGGGCCAGCTGCAACATCTTTTCGACCCAGGATCACGCCGCCGCCGCCATCGCCCGGGCGGGTATTCCGGTGTTCGCGATCAAGGGTCAAACCCTTGAAGACCATTGGGATTACCTTGACAAATCCTTTCAGTTCCCGGATGGGCCGAACATGATCCTCGACGATGGTGGGGATGCCACGCTCTACGTGCTTCTGGGCGCGCGCGCCGAAGCGGGCGAAGAGATCATCCCCGTCCCGCAATCGGAAGAAGAGGCCGTGATCAAGGCGCAGATCGCCAAGCGCATGGCCCAAAGCCCCGGCTGGTTCACCAAGATCAAGGCCCAGATCAAGGGCGTGTCCGAGGAAACCACCACGGGCGTGCATCGCTTGTACGAATTGCAGAAATCGGGCCAGCTTCCTTTTCCGGCGATCAACGTCAACGACAGCGTCACCAAGTCGAAATTCGACAACAAGTATGGCTGCAAGGAATCGCTGGTCGATGGCATCCGGCGGGCCACCGACACGATGATGGCGGGCAAGGTCGCGGTCGTATGCGGCTATGGCGATGTGGGCAAGGGCTCGGCTGCCAGCCTGCGCGGCGCGGGTGCGCGCGTCAAGGTGACCGAGGCCGATCCGATCTGTGCGCTGCAAGCCGCGATGGACGGGTTCGAAGTGGTGCTGCTGGAAGATGTGATGGACAGCGCCGACATCTTCATCACCACCACCGGCAACCGCGACGTGATCCGCATCGAGCACATGCGCGCGATGAAGGACATGGCGATCGTCGGCAACATCGGGCATTTTGACAACGAGATTCAGGTGGCCGCGCTGCGCAACCACAAATGGACCAACATCAAGGATCAGGTGGACCTGATCGAGATGCCTTCGGGCAGTCGCATCATCTTGCTGTCCGAGGGGCGGCTGCTCAATCTGGGCAATGCCACGGGGCACCCGTCTTTCGTGATGTCGGCGTCGTTCACCAATCAGGTGCTGGCACAGATCGAGCTGTGGACCCGCAACGCGGCCTATGAAAACAAGGTCTATGTCCTGCCCAAGGTGCTGGATGAAAAGGTCGCGCGCCTGCATCTGGCCAAGATCGGCGTCAAGCTGACACCGCTCAGCAAGGATCAGGCCGATTACATCGGCGTGGCGCAAGATGGGCCGTTCAAGCCCGAGCATTACCGCTACTGACCCGCGCCCGCCCCGAACAGGCATCAAGGGCCGCCCCGCCGGGGTGGCCCTTTTGCGTGGCGGGCTGCGGGATGGCGCATCTTGTGGGTTCTGCGGGCAACTGATCTTTTGACACGCGCCGCCCCTTGGCTAATGTCATGCGAGGCTTGGCCAGATCAGGGCAAGCCGGAACACATGTGACATGGGAGTAACGAGTATGGGCAAACGGGACGAACTGATTGCACGCTATGCCGAGGACCTGCGCAGCAAATGCGGGATGGAGCCGGATTTGGGCCTTTTGACCAAGGTCACCATCGGCTGCGGCCCGGCGATCTATGATGCGGATGCCGCAACCGTGGCCGGCACCCAGCCGGGCGAGATCGAGACGGTGAAACGCAATTTCCTGATCAAGAAACTGGGTCTGACGGACGGTCCCGATCTGGACGCCGCGATCGCATCGGTGATCGAGACCTATGGCAAATCCGAGCGCAACAAATACCGCGCCGTCGTCTATTACATGCTGACCAAGCACTTCAAAAAGGAAAGCGTCTACGGCTGACCCCCCGTCGTATCGCCACAAGGACCCGCCCCATCGGGCGGGTCCTTTGTGTTTTCGGACAATACGAGTCAAATTCGGGGGGCAATTGCTTTGCCCGCCCAGACGCCATGAGCTATGCCATTGCCATGCCTGACCAGGATGGATGGGCCCGACATATCAACACGCGGAGCGAGGTGGCGCGTGGGTGGTGGAGGGTCCTGACATGTCAGGACCCTCCTTTTCTTGGCGCAAGTCGTGTTCTCGCCCTGTGGGGTGCGCCGTCAATCCAACCCGCCCATCTTGCAGATGATCGCCCATTGCACATCCGTCACGGGCTGCACCGACAGGCGCGGGCTTTTGACCAGCGGCATGTCGGCCAGTTCAGCGCAGGCCTTGATCGCGGCCAGCGTCACCGGGCGCGGCAGGGCCCGGACCGCCCTGAGATCGACGCAGTCCCAGACGCCACCGGGCGCGGTGCTGTCGGGATGGGCGGGGGCCATGATCTCGACGATGCCCACCACGGCCTTGTCGCTTTGGGTGTGATAGAAAAAGCCGAGGTCCCCAACCGCCATCGCGCGCATGAGGTTGCGGGCCTGATAATTGCGCACGCCGACCCATTCCTCGCCCAGCGCGCCCCTGGCGCATTGCTGATCCCAGGACCAGGTGTCGGGTTCGGATTTGAACAGCCAGTGGCGCATGGCGGTCATTCCGATTTCAGCGGGCGATTGAGCAACCCATCGGCGATCGTCGCCAGATCGGCGCGACCATCGGCCAGGGCTGCCACCGCATCGGCGATGGGCGTGTCCAGATCGGGGCGGCCGGCAATCTCGCGCGCGGTGTGCAGCCCCTCGACGGTGATGTCGGCCGCAAGGCTTTCGCCGCGCGCAAGCGCCATCCCAAAGCGGAAGTTGCGCGATTTGTCGGACCCGCAGGTCAGGATCAGATCGCCCAGACCCGACAGACCGCGCAGCGTCGCCTCTTGCGCGCCCAGCGCGACAGCAAGGCGCGTCATCTCGGCCAGACCACGGGTCATCAGCGCCGCGCGCGCCGACTCGCCATAGCCCGCCCCGACGACGGCGCCCGCCGCGATGGCCACCACATTCTTGAGCGCCCCGCCCAGTTCGGCGCCCAGCACATCGGTGCTGCGGTACAGGCGCAGCATGGGGGTGGACAGCCGATCCTGCAACGCCCGCCCGGCCCTGTCATCGGCGCAGGCCAGCGTCAGCGCCGTCGGCAGACCTGCCGCGATATCGACGGCAAAGCTTGGCCCGGTCAGTTGCGCCACCGCCGCAGTGCTGTGACGCGCGATCAGCGCGCTCGGGCCAAGGCCGGTGGCCCGGTCAATCCCCTTGGCGCAGGACACCAGCATATCAGCCCCAAGCGGCGTCGTTGCCAGAAAGGCCCCAAGGCACTGCGTCGGCAGCGCCAAAAGCGCCAGATCGGCGGTCAGATCGCCCCTGTCGGCGGTCACGCGCAGCCCGGCGGGAAACGCATGGCCGGGCAGACGGCGGGTGTTTTCGCCCAGCCGCCCCATGGCCTCGGCGCCGTCACGCGCGAAAAGCGTGACCGCATGCCCGGCCTTTGCATAGGTGATGGCGAGCGCCGTGCCAAAGGCGCCCGCGCCAATGATGTCGATGCGGCCCGTCATGCCTTGGCGCCTTTCTTGCCCGATCCGATCAGCGGCGCGGCGCGGTCATCAAGCGGCCAGCGCGGACGCGCCGAAAGGGTCAGATCGTCGATCCGCCCTGCCTGAAAGGCCAAAAGCCCCGCAAAGGCGATCATCGCGGCATTGTCGGTGCACAGCGCCAGCGGCGGCGCGACAAAAGGCAGGCCCGCCTGTCGGGCCACGGCCTGAAGCCGGGCGCGCAACACGCGGTTGGCCGCCACGCCGCCCGCCACGGCAAAGCCCGAAAGCCCCGGTTCACCCGCCAGCGCGCGGGCCGACTTGACCGCCAGCACATCGGCCACCGCCGCCTGAAAGCCAGCACACAGATCGGCGCGATCTTGCTCCGACAGCCCGGATCGGGCCGCGATCAGATCGTCGCGCACGCGCAGAACGGCGGTCTTCAGGCCCGAAAAGCTCAGATCGCATCCGGGGCGGTCCAGCAGCGGTCGGGGCAGATCGAAGCGCGCAGGATCGCCCGCCTGTGCCGCCGCTTCGACCGAGGGGCCGCCGGGCTGGGGCAGACCCAACAGGCGCGCGACCTTGTCAAAGGCCTCGCCGGGGGCATCATCGATGGTGCCACCAAGGCGGCGAAAGCGGTCAGGGCCATCGACGCGCAGAAACTGGCAATGCCCGCCTGACACCAGAAGCATCAGATAGGGATAGGCCAGCCCATCGGTCAGCACCGGGGTCAGCGCGTGACCGGCCAGATGGTTCACGCCGACCAGCGGCTTGCCCAGCCCCATGGCCAGCCCCTTGGCCGCCATCACCCCCGACAAGACGCCCCCGATCAGCCCCGGCCCGGCCGTGACCGCGATGGCGTCGATGTCCGACAGGGCCAGCCCCGCACAGGCCATCGCCTGTTCGACCACCAGATCCAGCTTTTCGGCATGCGCGCGGGCCGCAATCTCCGGCACGACCCCGCCAAAGGCCGCGTGCAGGTCGGTCTGGCTGGCCACCACATTCGACAAGATATCCGCCCGCCCGCAGGCCCGCGCGCGCAAGACCGCCGCGCCGGTATCGTCGCAGCTTGATTCAAGGCCAAGGATGATCAGGGGCGCGGGCATGGGCACTCGTTGTCAGATCAGCCTGTGGCAGGTAACACTCCCCCCCATGTCTGACAATGCCACAGCCCCCGTGCCGCTTGTTGTGCTGACCCGCCCGCGTGATGCGTCAGCGCGGTTTGCAGCCGCCTTGCGCGCAGAGCTGGGCCCCGTGCTGATCGCGATCGCCCCCTTGATGGAGATCGTGCCCGGCCACATGATCCCCGATCTGGCGGGGGCGTCGGGGCTGATCTTTACCTCGGCCGCCGGGGTCGCGGTCTTTGCCGCGCAGAACACGCGGCGCGATCTGCCCGCATGGTGTGTGGGCGCGCGCACCGCGCAGGCCGCGCGCGACATCGGGCTTGTCGCGCACGCGGCCGAAGGCGATGCCGATGCGCTGGTGGCCACGATCATCGCGGCCAGACCCACGGGGCGGTTGGTGCATCTGTGCGGCACCCACAGCCGGGGCGACGTTGCCGACCGATTGTGCGCGGCGGGTCTTTGGGCCGAGGCGCAGGTGATCTATGATCAACCCGCGCTGGGCGCGACCGAGGATCTGACCACGGCGCTGGCCCACCCCGGGCCGATCATCGTGCCGCTGTTTTCCCCGCGCAGCGCAGCCCTGTTTGCAGAGGTGGCCGGTTCGGCCGATGTGATCCCCGTCGCGCTCAGCGCGGCAGTGCGCGCCGCCTTGCCCGCCGATCTGGCCGCGCGCGCGCGACAGGCCACCAGTCCCGATGCCGCTGCCATGATCCACGCGGTGGCGGCGGTGATGTCTGGCCATTCGGCGGCTTGAGGGACATGGCCGGCTGGTCTAGGTTGCTCAAGGCGCATCCGTCAGCTGCGCTGGACATGGTCGGGTGTATCTTCAAGGAACGGATCAGTGGCACGCACAAGCTCGAAAAGCTCAGGCAATACGCGCAATCGGCGCGAGGATGCCAGCCCATCCCGTGATGAGGGAACCGAGGGACCGGTCACGCCCGGGCATGACGCCGTGGCCCCGGGCGATTCGGTGGATATCGACCAGGACAGCGCTTTGGCACAGTCTGCCCCGGGTGATGTCGGCATGGAACCGCTCAAGCTTGGCGATGATCCGATCATCGACGCGGTGCCGATCGCCGAGGATACGACGCCAGACATCGCCCCAGACGACGGGCGCGCCAAAGCGCCGCCCCCTGCCCCGCCACAACCGCCCGAACCCGCCCCCTCACGCGCCGGGCTTGGCTTTTTGCCGATGGTTCTGGGCGGGCTTGTGGCAGCAGGCATCGGCTATGGCGCGGCCTATCTGGGCTGGTTGCCCAAGGGTGACAGCCCCCCGACACAGACCGCCGAGATCGCCCAGGCACTGGCGCCGCTGCAAGAACAAATCGCCGCGCTGGCCGCTGCGGCATCCGCAACGCCCCAACCCGCAGCCCCGGTCGATCTGTCGCCGGTGCTTGATCAGATCGCGGCGCTGTCAACCCGTTTGGACGCCACGACGAGCGGAATTGAAGCCCTGTCGACCCGTTTGGGCGCGCTGGAAGATCGGCCGGTTCTGACGGGCGATGCCGATGCGGATGCCATCGCAGCACTGGCCGCAGCAGATACAACCGCCGCAGCGCTCGCCGCCGAATTGGAGGCCGAGCGCGCCGCCACGGCCGCCCGCACCGCCGAACTGGAGGCCGAAGCCCGCACGGCCGCCGCGGCCGCCGCGGCCGCCATCGCCAGCGCCGAAACCGCCACCGCCCGGGCCCTTGCGCGCGCCGATGCCGAAGCAGCCCTTGGCGAGGTGCAGGCAGCCATCGCCACAGGCGCACCCTTTGTGGCGCCATTGTCGCGCATCGCCGCCGTGACCGAGGCGCCCGAGGCGCTGTCGGGCGCGGCACAGACGGGTGTGGCGACGCTGGCATCGCTGCAAGACGCCTTTCCGCCGCTGGCCCGCGCGGCCCTGCCCATCGCCCTTCAAGAAACCGCAGGTGAAGGTCTGGGCGAGCGTTTGGGCGCCTTTGTCATGGGTCAGATCGGGGGCCGGTCGGTTGCCCCCCGCGCGGGCGACGATCCCGACGCGGTCTTGAGCCGGGTCGAGGCGGCCGTTCGATCGGGCGATCTGGCCGCTGCCCTTGCGGAAATCGCCGCCCTGCCCGATGGCGCCAAGGCCATTTTGGCCCCCTGGGTCGCCGATGTCCAAGCCCGCGCCGCGGCCGAGGCGGGGCTTGCCGCCCTGACGGCCGCGCTTGGCGCTGACCGCAACTGAAGGGGGCGCCAAGATGCTGTGGTCCTTGCTGAAAGTTCTGATCTTCATCGCGCTTGTCGCCGGATTGACGTGGGGCGCGGGATATCTGCTGGAAATGGGCGATGTCGCGCTGTTGACCGTCATGGGGCGCGAATTCGTGCTCACGCCGCTGATGGCGATTTTGGCCGCGGTGGGGTTGCTGATCGCGGTCTGGCTTTTGTTCAAGCTGGTCGGGCTTTTGGTGGCGAGCTTGCGCTTTTTGAACGGGGATGAAACGGCGATCACCCGCTATGTGAACCGCCGCGCCGAACGCAAGGGATATGAGGCGCTGGCCGAAGGCATGCTGGCGCTGGCCGCGGGCGAGGGGCGTCTGGCGATCCGCAAGGCAGAGCGGGCAGAAACCTATCTGGGCCGGCCCGAACTGACCAAGCTGGTGGTCGCGCAAGGGGCCGAAATGGTGGGCGACACGGCGCTGGCCACGGCCACGTTCAAGGCGCTGGTGGCCGATGACCGCACCCGCTTTGTGGGTGTGCGCGGGCTGATGAAGCAAAAGCTGGCCGCGGGCGATACGGAAACCGCGATGAAGCTGGCCGAAAAGGCCATGGCAATCCGGCCCCGCAACGCAGAGGTGCAGACCACGCTTCTCCAGCTTCAGGCGCGCCACGAAGATTGGGCGGGTGCGCGCACCACGCTGGCTGCGGCGTTGAAATCGGGCAATCTGCCGCGCGATCTGCACAAGCGCCGCGATGCGGTTCTGGCGCTGGCCCATGCGCGCGACGCCATGGCACAAGGCAAGATCGCCGAAGCCACGCGCGACGCGGAAACCGCACAGCGTCTGGCGCCGGGGCTGGTTCCGGCGGCGGTGATGGCGGCACGTCTGGCGATTGCCGATGGCAAGGGGAAACAGGCCGACAAGATCCTCAGGGCGGCATGGGTGAACGACCCCCACCCCGATCTGGCCGCAGCCTTTGCCGAGATCGCGCCGCGCGAAACCCCGGCAGAACGGCTCAGGCGCTTTCGCCCGCTGATCGACAAGCATCCCGCCCACCCCGAGGCAAGGATGCTCGAGGCCGAGTTGCAGATGGCGGCCGAGGATTTCCCCGCCGCCCGCCGCGCGCTGGGCAATCTGGCGGAAACCGCACCCACGGCACGGGCGCTGACCATCATGGCCGCGATCGAGCGTGGCACAGGCGCCGAAGACCGTCTGGTGCGGGCGTGGCTTGTCAAGGCCGTCACGGCACCGCGGGGCATGCAATGGGTCTGCGAGGCCTGCGGCCATGTGCATGCGGAATGGCGCCCGGTCTGCACACATTGCGGCAGCTTCGATCGGCTGAGCTGGCAGGAGGTGGCGCAAAGCGACGCGGCCCTGATCGGCCCGGCGCAGATGCTGCCCCTGATCGTTGGTGCGATGGATGACAAACGCGGCCCGGCGGCGGACGACGCCGAACTGCTTGCGCCCGATACAGGGACCAAGCCCAGAAATTAGGGCTAGGAAAGCCCAGCGCGGCTTGTTATGAGCACGGCCGTGCCGATGTAGCTCAGCTGGTAGAGCAACGCATTCGTAATGCGTGGGTCGGGGGTTCGAGTCCCTTCATCGGCACCACTTTTCTCAACAAATTGCACGAAAACTAAAGAAATAGGTTGGAGCGTCAGGCTCTGATCCGCCCCGTATGTCCATCCAGAGCCTTCGTTGGGGGGCCGGTTTCGGGCGCTCAGTGGCATATGAAAACGGGCGCTGGGTAGGTGCATTTGCCCTGATCTGCCCCCCCCCCGGTTATCCCTCGTTCATGACGAAAGTCCTTGGGGGTGAAAGTGGTCGGTTTCGGGCTGGGCAAGCGCGCCGGGCGCAGGGCGATCCGCGCCCGGTTCTCGCGGCAGCCATCGTCGTTGACCGCCAGAATACGGAACTTGCGGCGGTCCCCGGACGTGTCGGACAGGACGTCGAGCGGCCACCGCTGGTTCGGGCGCAGCAGCACCGGCATTGGCGTCCGGCCGCCATGTGCCCGCTTGCGGCCACGACGGCGGCGCACCGACAGCCCTTTCGTCCGGTAAATCCGGTAGAGCTTCTTTTCGGTCATGATCATGCGCTTGCGTTCCAGCATGATGCCCACGCGCCGATAAACGAAGCGTCGTCCATCGGGCTCGAACCCATGGCGCAGAATGGCTCGCCGTCAGGGCTTTCCCAGAAAATCCTTCAACGCGACAGTGTCCAACATGGCATCGGACAGGTCCATCCCGCCATTCACACGCAGCCAACAGGCTTGGTGACCCCGACAGGATTCGAACCTGTAACCTGTCCCTTAGGAGGGGACTGCTCTATCCATTTGAGCCACGGGGCCGCTCTTGGGTCTTTTCTGATATTCTGGGCGGGCGGGCAACCGGGAACTGCGCCGGCCGCTTGCAGCCGCGACAGGAGCGACCTATCAAGGGATCAACAGCCCGCCCCCATCGCAGGATCGGCCCTTTGCGCGGACGCAACCCCTATGACGGCAAACCCCAGATGACGCTGCGCGACGTGGCCGAGGCCGCGGGCGTATCCGAAATGACGGTCAGCCGGGTGCTGCGGCAACGCGGCGATGTATCGGCCGCAACGCGTGAGCGGGTGTTTTCAGCGGCCCGCAAGCTGGGCTATGTGCCCAACAAGATCGCGGGCGCCTTGGCCTCGAACCGGGTCAATCTGGTGGGTGTGATCATTCCCTCGCTGTCGAACATGGTCTTTCCCGATGTGCTGGAGGGCATTGGCGAGGTGCTGGCCCAAACACCGCTGCAGCCGGTGGTCGGCACGTCAAAATACGATGATGATCAGGAAGAAAAGGTCATCTACGAAATGCTGAGCTGGCGCCCCTCGGGGTTGATCGTGGCGGGGCTGGAACACAGCGATGCGGCGCGCGCGATGATGGCCAATGCGGGCATTCCGGTCGTCGAGGTGATGGATGTCGATGGCGACCCCGTTGCCGCCTGTGTCGGCATCAGCCATCTGGAAGCGGGCCGCCAGATGGCGCGCGAGATCGTCGCGCGGGGCTATCGCCGCATCGGCTATTGCGGATCATCCTCGATCAAGGATCACCGGGCGCAAAAGCGGCGGCAGGGGTTTGAGGCCGGGCTGGCCGAGGCGGGGCTTAGGCTTGCCGATCTGTGCCTTTATGCCGGGGCTTCCGGCTTTGGCACGGGGCGGGCGATGTCGGCCGAAATCCTGACGCGCAGCCCCGATCTCGATTTTCTCTATTTCAACAGCGATATCAACGCGGCGGGTGGCCTGCTGTATTGTCTTGAACAGGGCCTCGATATCCCCGGCCGGATCGGGCTGGCGGGCTTCAACAGCTTCGAGGTTCTGGACGGCTTGCCGATGCGCATCGCCACGATGGACAGCCAGCGCCACGCCATTGGGCGGCGCGCCGCCGAACTGGTCGCGGCCAATGCGCTGAGCGATGCGTTGATAAGGCTTGATCCGGTGTTCTTGCCGGGCGACACGGTTCGCGCGTCGTAAGCTGCGCCGCACCCCTCAGCACTCGGGAAGGTTCACCGCCAGCCCGCCAAGGCTGGTTTCCTTGTATTTCATCGACATGTCGCGCCCGGTCTGGCGCATCGCCTCGATGCAATTGTCGAGCGGCATGAAATGCGTGCCGTCGCCGCGCAAGGCAAGGCTGGCGGCGGAAACCGCCTTGATCGCACCCAGCCCGTTGCGCTCGATGCAGGGCACCTGCACCAGACCGCCCACCGGGTCACAGGTCATGCCCAGATGATGCTCCAGCGCGATCTCGGCGGCATTCTCAACCTGTTCATTGGTGCCGCCCAAGGCCGCGCAAAGGCCAGCGGCGGCCATGGCGGCGGCCGATCCGACCTCACCCTGACAACCGACCTCGGCGCCGGAAATGCTGGCGCGGTGCTTGATCAGCCCGCCGATGGCAGCGGCCGTCATCAGGAATGTCTCGCGTCCGGCCTCGGTCGCGCCGATGCAATGGTCGCGGTAGTAGCGCAGCACCGCCGGAACCACGCCAGCCGCCCCATTGGTGGGCGAGGTCACAACCCGACCCCCGGCTGCGTTTTCCTCGTTGACCGCCATGGCATAGACCGACAGCCAGTCGGTGATCGTGTGCGGCTGTGACAGGTTCGAGCCGCGTTCGGCCACAAGCTGATCATGGATCGCCTTGGCGCGCCGCTTGACCCGCAAGCCACCGGGCAATTCGCCCTCCACCCGCAAGCCGCGATCGATGCAATCATCCATTGCGCGGCCGATGGCGTCGAGCTTTTCCTTGACCACGGCGCGCGGCGTATGGGCGGTTTCATTGGCCCATTTCATCGCGGCAATGCTTTGGCCCGAAGCGGCCCCCATCGCCAGCATCTGGGCGGCGGAGGCAAAGGGATAAGGGTGGCCGCCGGGCGCGTCAGGGGCGGCGCCTTGGCCCGCGCCGGCCAATTCGCGGGCGGTGGCAACAAAACCACCCCCGATCGAATAATAGGTCTCTTGCATGTAGAGATGCCCCGCCCCGTCATAGGCGCGCAGCACCATGCCATTGGCATGCCCCGGAAGGGCCGGGCCATAATCAAAGACCAGATCGCGCGCCGGATCAAACGCCATGGTGGGCAGACCGGGCGGATTGACCCGGCCGCTCTGGCGGATTTCGGCCTCGATCGCCTCGGCCCGGTCGGGATCAAGCGTGGCGGGCACAAACCCGACCAGCCCCAGAACCACGGCGCGGTCGGTGGCATGCCCCTTGCCGGTAAAGGCCAGCGACCCATGCAAGGTGCAGCCAAGCGCCGCAAGAATACCCGCCCCGGGTTCCTTTTCGCGCCCCCCGCGCAGATCGGCCAGAAAACGGGCGGCCGCCGTCATCGGCCCCATAGTGTGGGACGAGGACGGGCCTATGCCGATCTTGAAGATGTCGAAAACGCTGAGAAACATGGGCGTGACCCTACGCCATCGCGGGCCGTTGCCTATGCGGAAAGCGACCGGGGCCGCAAGGATTGCGACGATCCGCACGCGGGGCGCGGGTGGCGCAACAGCGCCCCCTGACGCAATTTCGCGCTTTTCTGGGCGAATTATTTGGCTTTTTGGCAAAAGAAAATGGAATTGCGCTTTGGATTTTTCATTTGTCCTGGAATGGTGATTTCAAACACTGTCATTTCCGAAATTTCAGGCGTTTTTATAGGCCGGATTATGGGTTCTCAGAGCCGGACAGGACATGCCGCATCCCCCCTGGGGCATGCGAAAATCAGGGTCAGGTCACAGTCGGACAAAACGGAGCAATCGATGCAGCGATTACCACTTGGACCACGATGTCCCGATGCGATCCGGACCGTCCGGTTTGACCCGGCACCGCAACGCCGGCCAAGGCGGACACACAATAGAAAAGGGGCGGGCTTTCGCCCACCCCGATCCTGT
>ERZ888423.814-NODE-814-length-30666-cov-17.866911_pt1 | contig 30666 bp, 22 predicted proteins | sample MGYA00520523_ERZ888423 | MGnify/ENA primary metagenome ERZ888423 (study PRJEB32303, sample SAMEA104408611) | aquatic metagenome | biome: Brackish water; feature: Pelagic; material: water | place: Baltic Sea | collected 2014-06-08T10:24:00 | depth 30,27 m ...
CAGTAACACCAACAGATGGTAGTGGAAATATTGTACCAAGTGGAACAACTTATACTTGGACTATCAGTTCAAATACAAATATCACAGGAGCAAGTGCTTCTTCCGCTACGGGTATTAGTACGATTAGCCAAGTGTTAACAAATACATCAAATACAACTCAAACAATAATATATACCGTAACTCCAACTTCTGGAGCTACAGGTAATTGTGTTGGATCTGATTTTACGATTACCGTAGAAGTTAGTCCAACTCCTACCTTAATTTTAAGTTCAGCAGTAACAACTACTAACCAAACGATATGTGTTAACTCACCAATTGTTCCAATTCAATATACTTTTGATGCAGGCGCGACAGGTGTAGTTGTTACTGGTTTGCCGGCAGGAATTGGTCATACCATAAATGGTAATATTGTTACTATAAGCGGAACACCTACAACTACTGCAAATATTTTTAATTATACAGTTACAGCAACAGGTAGTTTATGTGGAACACCTGTTTTATCAGGGGTTATAGAAGTTACAAACGGCATTTTGCCAATCTTTACTCAAGTAACACCGGTTTGTCAAGGGTCAACGATTAACATACCTACTAGTTCTACAAACACACCTCCTATTGTTGGTGTTTGGAACTTGATTTCAAGTACAGCTAATGATGTTACCTATGAGTTTACACCAAACGCAGGTCAATGTGCTTTAACTACGACGATGACTATTGTAGTTCATCCGTTACCTACTGTTACACCTAATGTTACTACGCAGAGTTTTTGTTCGGGTGGGACCACTAATATTAATCTAGTAAGTGATGTTCCAGGTTCAGCATTTTATTGGACTGCTACAGGCACAAGTGTTACTGGACAGTCTGGATCGGTTACTGGATCTGGAGCGACAAGCATCAACCAAACATTAACATTGAATGCGAATCAAGTAGCAGCAGGTCAAGTAACTTATTCTATAGTAGCAGAAGCTAATGGTTGTTTAGGCGCACCGGTAACCGTTGTGGTTACTGTAAATCCTATTCCAAATGTAATTGTAAGTCCAGGTCCTACTGAAACCATTTGTTCAGGGGGAACTACAAATATTTCATTCTCTGGAGCTATTAATAATACGGTTTACTCTTGGAGTGTTGTAAGCAGTGTAGGCGTGAGTGGTGCATTAAACGGAAGCGGTACAACCATCAATCAAATACTTACTACCACAGGACTTTCTCAAGGAACTGTTGTTTATGAAGTAACGCCAAGTTTAAACGGCTGTACAGGAACTCCAGAAACTATAACAGTAACGGTAAATCCGGTTCCTGCAATATTTGGAAGCACAACGCATCGTGATTTGTGTAGTGGAGAACCTACTAATATTACGGTTTTTACCTTCAATGCAGCCACAGTCTTTAACTGGGTGGTAGAACCGAATGGTGTATTAGGAGCGAGCGCAGGAAGCGCTACAGGATTATCCATAATTATCGCACAAACACTAACTACTACTGGTAATACAAGAGGGTATGTAGATTATATCATTACTCCGGTATTAACAGGTTGTTCTGGTAACACAATCACGGTGAGAGTATACGTGAATCCATTACCTGTAGTTTCATTAACGAAAGGAACGATTTGTGTGGATTCGGCAGGAGTTCCGTTCCAAACTTACGTATTGGATTCAGGATTAAATGATATAGATTATGATTTTGTTTGGACTTTTGAAGGAAATACCATTCCAGGAGCAACTAGTGCAACTCATACTGCAACGGAAGTAGGAACGTATACCGTTGTAGCAACCAATAGCACTACCAATTGTGTTTCAAACATAGCCAGTGCGGTGGTAACGGCAACAAACCCTGCAACAAGCTTAACAGTAACCCAGAGCGAATACTTTAGCGACAATGCAACGCTTGTAGTAACTGTAGCAGGAGGCAACGGAACATTATTGTATCAATTAGATCAAGGTGCATTACAAGAATCAAATGTATTCACTGGAGTTACAGGCGGATTACATACCATTACAGTAGTGGATACCCAAGGATGTACTTACTTGACTCAGGAAGTATTAGTAATTGATTACCCGAAATATTTCACACCAAACGGGGATGGTCATAACGACACTTGGAACATTACTGGAATGGATCAATCGGATGCTAAATTATACATCTTTGATAGATACGGTAAATTAGTAAAACAAATTGTACCTTCTTCGCTTAGTGACGGATGGGATGGTACGTTTAATAATATTCCATTACCATCAACTGATTATTGGTTTACACTTGATTATACAGAAAATAGAGCTCAAAAACAATTTAAAGCCCATTTTTCTCTAAAACGATAATAAGATTAAAATCGTTTTCATACATTTGGAACGATTTTAATCTTTGGTATAAACAATTAAATTATAAATTTTAAATGAAAAAAATTTTATTATTAGCAATTTTTTCTTTTGTGAGTAGCATACAAGCTCAAAACAGAATAGAAAACAATTCTCCTTTATTAAAAAGTATAAAAGTTGAACAATTACAAGATGCAAAGTTTGATTATATCCAAAATGCATCCATCGCATGGGATTTTAGTGCAGTTGAATTAAACAATGCAGATTTATCCATAGAGGTAAAAACTATTTATGATTGCTTCAATGGACAGGAAGCAGCTGATTTTAAACAAGAATTTACTGTTTTATCTAAAGATAATTTTTCATTGAAAGGGAACGCCCAACTTATTCATTTAGAATTGATGGCAAAATGCTTCAAATGGCGTTTAGTAGCTAAAGGATCCGAAACATCTGTATCAGAGTGGTTCTATTTTTCATTTATAAAATAAAGAGTTTATGAAATTATTATATAAAATTTTACTTATATTAAGTTTTAGTTTTTCTTTTGGGCAATCATCAGTTTGTGATACTGCTGAGGCGATGTGTTCTGGAAATCAAGGACCTTTTAATAATTTATCGGGTCAGCCAAACAATAATAGTTTAGGTTGCTTAGGGACTACTCCAAATCGAGCATGGTTTTACATGCAGGTTGGGACTTCAGGGACTATGAATTTTCAATTATCACAAATTAGTACTGGAGGTGCAGGTATTGATGTGGATTTTATTTTATGGGGTCCATTTAACTCATTGACTGGAATTTGTAATAATCTTGCTTTGTATTCTCCGGGGTATGTTGGATCGAACAATGTGGTAGCTTGTAGCTATTCTACAGCAGCAGTAGAGAATTTTACAATTCCAAATGCAGTAGCTGGTCAATATTACATGTTGTTGGTAACTAACTACAGAGATCTACCAGGAACTTATACCTTAAATCAAACGGGAGGGTCTGGTGCCTTGAGTTGTGATATTGTTTGTGGTGTTACGTTAGGCCCTGATAGAATTCTGTGTGGGACTAGTTCTAGTGTGACATTAAACGCTAATTTTTTACAGGCTCCCTCACTTCAAGGAAGTCCTATTTATACATGGTATTTGAATGATGTACAACAATTTACAACACCTACAAATTCAACAATAGTAAATCAGAGCGGAACATGGAAAGTTAGTGTAACAAGACCTGGTTGTAGTGATGTTGCAACAGATGAAGTTGAAGTACAGTTTATTGGGGTAGTTCCTTTTAACAATATTGGGCCAATTGCAACTCCAGCTGGACAGTGTAATCCAATAATTGATTTGACGTCCTATCAGTCAGCACTTGTGGCACCATACGACCCTGTTAGTTTTGTTTTTGTATATTATGATGGAAGTGGAAATGTTATTGCTAATCCTTCAACTTTTTCACCAACTACATCTACAACTATCGCTATTGAAATTATTGCAGGACCTTGTAGTAATTTTGATACTGTAGGAATTGTTGTAGATTGTGTTCCTCCAACCTGTAACTTAACATTAACTTCTGCATCAAGTACAACCAATCAAATTGTTTGCCTTGGAAGTCCATTAACAAATATTGTTTATTCTAGTACTGGTACTGTATCGAATGTTACTGTTTCTGGTTTGCCTACTGGATTAACTTCTAGCTATTCAAACCAAGTATTTACTATTACCGGTACACCTACTCAAACAGGAATTTTTAATTACACTGTTTCTACTGTTGGTTGTACAACCAATGATACAAAAAGCGGAACAATAAGAGTGATAGAAGTACCAACTGTTCCAACAACTTCTCAAGTTGCACCAACATGTGATGCACCAACAACAACTACTATATCAAATTACAGTAATGCAGTAACCTATATTTTTTCACCTACAGGTCCTTCAGTAGCTTCAAGTGGAGTTGTTTCTGGTATGGTTGTAGGCACTTCTTATACTGTAAGTGCAACAAATGGTACTTGTCCAACATCTCCTTCAGGTTCATTTGTAAATAACGCTCAGTTAACACTGCCTTTAACTCCTGCAATTTCAATTGCAACACCTACATGTTCATCAAACGGAATTGCTACTATTTCTAATTATGTTTCGGGATTAAATTATACATTTACTCCAACTGGACCTACTGTTTCATCAACTGGAGTTGTATCTGGAATGAATGTGGGTCAAAATTATGTTGTTCTTGCAAATAATGGAAGTTGTTCATCTTCTAATACTAGTTCATTTATGATTGAATCAAGGTTGCCTGCTCCTGTAGCTCCATCAATTACAAATACAAATCCAACATGTAATGCAAGTGGAACAACTACTATATCAAATTACAGTAATGCAGTAACCTATATTTTTTCACCTACAGGTCCTTCAGTAGCTTCAAGTGGAGTTGTTTCTGGTATGGTTGTAGGCACTTCTTATACTGTAAGTGCAACAAATGGTACTTGTCCAACATCTCCTTCAGGTTCATTTGTAAATAACGCTCAGTTAATAACACCTTCAGCACCTACATTAACGGTATTAGATGATTTAATTTGTTTTGGTGAAACTGCAGTTTTTCAAATTAGTGGAATGCCAGGCAGTAATGTAACTTATTCTATTAATAATGGTTCTTCGCAATCTGTTACTTTAACCAATCAAGGTACTGCTTCTGTAGAAATTGTTGATTCTTCAGATACTGTTAATATTGAATTACTAAGTATTAGCAATGGAAATTGTACATTTAATTTTTCTGACTCTGATGCTGTCTCTATTCAATTATGTGACATCCCAAAAGGAGTTTCTCCGAATGGAGACGGATTGAATGATACCTGGGATTTAGGTGGATATAATGTAAAAAAAGTAGAAATTTTTAACAGATACGGAACAAAAGTTTATTCAAAATCAAATTATGTTGATGAATGGCATGGACAATCAGATAACAGTAATGAACTTCCAGATGGAACTTATTATTATGTCGTAGAATTTAATGATAGTCCAGTTAAAACAGGTTGGGTTTACATCAACAGAGAACAATAAAAGATAGATTTCTATCATAAAATAAGAATTTAAAAAATGAAAAAACTATATTTAGTAGCTTTAGTTGTATTTTCCATAACAATGGATTTACAAGCCCAGCAAGATCCACATTATACGCAATACATGTATAATATGAACGTTATCAACCCGGCATATGCTGGTAGCAAGGAGAATTTATCCATTGGGATGTTATACCGCAAGCAGTGGGTTGAGATTGAGGATGCGCCTACCACGGCTACTTTTTCAGGACATGCTCCAGTGGGTAAGAATGTAGGATTAGGATTATCGGTTATATCTGATAAGATTGGTCCGGTTGAGGAGAATAACATTTATGGAGATTTTTCCTATACGTTACAATTAGGAGGAGAACATAAACTAGCTTTTGGATTAAAAGCGGGATTGACCTTACACCAAGTAGGCTTGTTTACCGATATTAACCATACCTTACCTGATCAGAATGACCCTGCATTTGCAGAAAACACGAGTAATAGTTACTTTAATTTAGGCAGTGGTTTATTTTATTATACTAATAAGTATTATTTAGCTTTATCGGTTCCAAATATGATGAAGTCAAAACATTTGGATTACAACGGACGTAAGTTTGGTTCAGAGGTTTCTCATTATTTTGTAACAGGAGGCTATGTTTTTGATGTTTCTGAGAACATTAAATTCAAACCTTTTTTCATGATGAAATCGGCATTTAATGCGCCTACCTCTTTGGATTTATCGACAAATTTTTTGTTTAATCAGAAATTTGAAGCAGGTATTACGTACCGATTAGAAGACAGTTTTGGTGCAATGATTAATTATGCCATTTCACCTAATGTAAAATTAGGCTATGCGTATGATCACATTGTTTCGGATTTAAATGTAACTACACCATCCTCTCACGAGATTGTTTTGTTGTTTGATTTGAATTTCCCGAGAAAAGTATCCAGTTCACCACGATTTTTTTAACCTAAAAGCGAAAACGACATGAGAAAGATATATTTAACATTGAGTTTTGTGATGGCAAGTGGTTTACTTAGTGCGCAAAACAAAGACACAAAAGTTGCAGATAAATTATTTGATCGCTACGAGTATGTAGATGCTGCAAACGAATATTTAAAACTAACCCAAAACGGCAAAGGCGACACTTATGTGTTCAAACAATTAGCCGATAGCTACTATTCGATATTTAACACCAAAGAGGCAGTTAAATGGTATGCAAAAGCGGTAGCGCAAAAACAAGACGCAGAGACCTATTATAAATATGCTCAAATGCTAAAATCGGAAGGCAATTATGCAGAATCAGACAAACAAATGAAACAGTTTGCAAGCATGGTTCCAAACGATCAACGCGCAAAAGCCTTTACCAGTAATCCTAACTATTTACCTACACTAAAAGGACAAACTAAGTTGTTTGATGTAAGTAAATCAGATATTAGTAGTGATAAGACCGATTTTGGTGCCGTACTTACTAATGATAATTCGGTTTATTTCTCAAGTGCTAGAAACACTTCAAGAAGAAATAGCAACTGGAACGAAGAGCCTTATTTAGACTTGTATAAAGCAACGTATAATTCCAATGGCACCATTAGCGAAGCAGTTGCTGTTTCTAATCTAAACACCAAATGGCATGACGGACCAGCGAGTGTTTCAGCCGATGGAAAAACGATGTATTATGGAAGCGAAAGTTTCAATGAAAAAGAGTACACGAAAGACAAAGCTAAGAAATCAAAATTCGGAAAAATTTACCTGTATAAAGCGACTTTTGAAGGGGGTCAATGGGCCAACAGCAAACCTTTGCCATTTAACAATGCTGCATACGATGTAAGAAACCCAAGTTTGAGTAAAGACGGAAAAACCTTATATTTTTCATCAAACATGCCAGGCGGATTTGGAGCAGAGGATATTTGGAAAGTTACTATCAATGGTGATACGTATGGAAAACCAGAGAACTTAGGATCAAAAATAAATACAGAAGCAAATGAGAGTTTTCCATTTATTACCGAAGACAACATATTGTATTTTTCATCAAACGGGAAAGAAGGTTTTGGAGGATTAGATGTATTTAAAATCGATTTGAATAAAGCATCAGAAGTAATCAATATTGGTGCGCCAATAAATACAGAGAAAGATGATTTTTCATTTACCTATAATACCAACAAAAAAGTAGGTTTTTTCTCGAGCAATAGAACAGGAAATGATGATATTTATAAAGCAGATCCAGTTTGTGCAGTACAAGCTATCGCAGTAGTAAAAGATGCAAAAACAGGCATTGTAATAGAACAAGCAAAAGTTGTATTGGTTGACGCTAAAGAGAAAACAGTAGGCAATCAAACAACAGCAGTAAACGGAAAAGCGGCATTTGGCGTAAATTGTAATACGGCATATTCATTCCAAATATCAAAACAAGGCTATGAAAGTGGTGTGTTTGGAATAGCAAAAACCGATGGAGGAGAAGTAGTGGTTGAAGCATTATTAACCCCAATTATGCCAATCATCACCGAGAAAGAAGTAATCTTACAACCCATTTACTTTGAATACGATAAGAGCAACATCACAAAAGAAGGCGCAGCAGAGCTTGATAAGTTAGTTCAAGTGATGAATGAATATCCAACGATGGTCATCTTTGCAAAATCACACACTGATCAAAGAGGAAGCGATAGATATAATTTAAACTTATCTGATAGAAGAGCAAAATCTACGGTTCAGTATTTAGTATCAAAAGGCATTTCAAAAGAAAGAATATCAGGACAAGGATTTGGCGAAAGCGAACCAAAAGTTACCTGCGATAACTGCACCGAAGAACAACACGCTCAAAACAGAAGAAGTGAATTCTTGATAGTTAAAAAGTAAATTGTTGTTATAGAATAGAATTAAAAAAGGCTTGCAATTTGCAAGCCTTTTTTAATTAATTATTATCTTCTAAAAACCATTCTGCAAATGAGGTGTCGGTTTCTTGTAATCTAAGCGAGTGTAATGTAATGTTCTCAGGTAATAAATTTTTAATTTTAGTAGAAAAGTCAATTACCATATTTTCACTCGTTGGTTGATAATCTACTAAAATTACATGATGACCTCTCGTTTTTAATTCATGAGCCAATTCAACATGTGGGGTATTTTGATTGAAAACAGTTGCATGATCAAAAACATCAACAATTTGTTCTTTTACAATTTTTTTCAAATCACCAAAATCAATCACCATTCCATATTTTACATTGTCAGAATCGCTTATAGGAGATCCAATTACTGTAACTGAAAGTTTATAACTATGTCCGTGCACATTTTTACATTTTCCGTCGTAGCCATATAATGCGTGACCCGTTTCAAAACTAAATTGTTTGGTTATTCTTATTTTTGACATAATTAGGTATATTATTTATCAATATTTTTTTCTTTTTAGCACGATAATATAAAAATAGGCTACTCCTATCAAGACAATAAATGGAACAAATAAACCAATTAAAACCCCTATTTAGAAATTTTCATGTGGAGCAGATTTTAGTTTATCTTCAATATTTACTTGTGCTAAAGCAATAGCTAAGCTTCTCATTTTTTAAATTTTTGTAGCGCTTGTTTGGTATGATCAGATAAAACTAACATGCCAGAAATAGCAGCTCTTTCATATAATAATTGATCCCAGTTTTCTGTTCCTTCCCAAAGTACTTTTTTCATTTCAAATAATGCGGTTGAATTATAACTTGATAATTCGGAAGTAAATTCATTTAAACGTATATCTAATTCATCTATAGATTGAAATACTTCTGAAAACAAATGATTTTCCTTGGTCCAGTTAGCTGATTTCCATTCTGTTGGGTTTAAAGTCATTTCTGCAAAAGCCATTTTTCCAATTTTTCGACTTACAACAGGTTCAATCACAAATGGACCAATTCCAACAGCGATTTCGGATAATTTAATCATACTGTTTTGAGTAGCGAATACATAATCACAAGCTGCTGCTAAACCTACACCACCACCTACAGCTTTGCCTTGAATTCTTCCAATTATTAATTTGGAACAATTTCGCATAGCATTAATTACATTTGCAAATCCACTAAAAAATTTTGTACCTTCTTCTAAAGTGTTTATCGAAAGTAATTCATCAAAAGAAGCTCCTGCACAAAATGTAGTAATTCCTTCACTTTGAAGAACTATAATAGCAACATCAGGATTTTGGTCTACTGTATTTAATTCGTTGGTTAATTGCTGCAATAATGCACTCGGAAAAGAATTGCTTGCCGGATGAGAAAATGTTATTGTAGCAACTGAGTTTTCAATAACAGTACTAATTGAGCCAGATGGTATCATTATCGTTTTAAGCTAAAATGAGATTTAAATTCTTTACGCGTGTTATTCTCGGTATATTCTACTTTAAACCAATAGTCAGTCGAAGGTAAGGTAATTCCATTAAACGTTCCATCCCATCCAGCACCATACGAACTAATTTGTTTAATCAATTTTCCATATCGATCATAAATAGTAATTAATCCATTATATTCTGATGGCAATCGAATTAACCATGTGTCATTATATCCATCACCATTAGGCGTAAAATAATTTGGATACGTAATCGTCTGAATAGCATCAGAAACTAGTAAATCACAACCTTGAATATCTCTTGCATAAATGGTATAACTTCCGTTTTCCAACCCTGAAAATATTGGGCTAGATTGCCAATCGATAGCATTAAGACTATATTCATATATACCAAATCCTCCGGTTGCTATTGCCTCAATTGTTGCCAATCCGCTTGAAAATGCTGGGGTTGTTAAAACCACACTTAAACTAGCTGGTGCAGACGATGTGGTAACATTTACAGAATCAGTAAATTGACATCCAGTACTTGAGTTTGTTACCACAACAGCATAAGTTCCTGCCGCAGTAACATTATATAGTCCTGAATTTCCTAGTGAATTTATAGGAGTCCATTGATAGGAGTAACTTCCAGCCGAGGATGGTGTTGCATTAATCGTTTGGGAACCTACTCCAGTAACAGGATCAATACACAGAATAATATCTTCTCCCAAATCAAAATCAGGTAAAGGATTTACGACCAATCGTAAATAAGGACCTAATCCTGCGCATTCATATAAATTACTTTCAATGCGAACCCAAATTGTTTGGTTGTTTGCAATGTTATTTCTAAAATTAGTGATATTAACTATGGCGTTTTGTTCTGCAGTTGCATCGGGTTCATTAAGATAATAGCTATACGTATAAGATTGTCCAGACGGAAATTGCACTGTTAACAATGGCTCAATCAATGTTAAATCAAAATAATCGATACCATCATTATCTGGATCCGAAGCATTTAGATAATCATCACAAGCAGGAATTGTATACGTATACGTTTGAGGAATTGTAGTTGCAGAAACTACAAGATTGACTTCGGCAGTTCTAGTACAGCCAAATGTATTGGTAATTCTTGCCCAAACCTGTGATCCATTTGAAGCATTATATACAATTTCGTTTGTAACAAAATCTGAATTGTTTAGAGCGCCGAGCGGTGAGTTATGATAACTGTAAACATAAGTCGCATCTGTCGAAATTTTAATGTTTGCTTGCGTTAAATTGAAATCGGTAACAGCATCACTATCAATATCGCATTGTTTTAAAGCAACAACAGCATTTACAACAGGTAGCAGTTTTACAACTAAATTAAATGAAGTAGTTGAGAAACAACCCGTAACATTGTTAGTTAATCGAACATGAATTACACGATTAGTAGTAATAATACTCGTAATTGCATTTTGTCCGTTTACTGCTTCTAAAGGATCTAAATGATAGGTTACAGTAATCCCTGTTTGTGTGCCTAAAATTTCCGTATTTTTTTGAGTTAAGTTAAAACTAACACTACCATTTGTGTCGTTACCGTCTGCAGCATCATCACATAACTCAAAATTTGAAATAGGTAAGACAATTGGATTTGGATGTACTGTAAAAGCTATGGTAAACGGGTTTCCTGAACAACCATTTGATCCAATTGGTGTTATCGTGTAGGTCAAAATAACTGCAGCAGTTGTGGTATTGGTATACAAATCGGTAATGTTAGCTGCAGATGCAGTTGTTCTTGGACTTCCTGCCGGAACATTGACATTGTCACTAGATACAACCGAATAGGTAAAGGTATCGCCCATTCCTATTATCAAACTATCTAAGCTGTAGTTTAAGGCAACAGTACTACAAGTAGCCGCTACTTGACTGGTTACCACTGGTTCTGGGTTAACTGTAACAGCTAATAAAAATGTACTACCGACACATCCATTAGAACTTATCGGTGTAATTGTATAGGTAATAGTTACTGGGGCATTTGTGGTATTGGTATACAAATCGGTAATGTTTGTTGCCGATCCAGTTGTTCTTGGACTTCCTGCTGGAACATTGACATTGTCACTAGATGCAACTGAATAGGTAAAGGTATCACCTGAACTTGTTAATAATGCATCTAAGCTATAATTTAATCCCACATCACTACAAGTAACCACTGTTTGATTGCTTATAACAGGCTCAGGGTTCACTGTAACCACCAGATTGAAAGTACTGCCGTCACAACCATTAGCACTTATTGGTGTAATAGTATAGGTGATAATTACGGGTGCATTCGTTGTATTGGTATATATATCCGTAATGTTATTTGCTGAAGCTACTGTTCTTGGACTTCCTGATGGAACATTGGTATTATCGCTAGAAACAACCGAATACGTAAAAGTATCACCAGATCCAGTTATTAAATCATCTAAATTAAAGTTTAATGCTACGTCACTACAGACGGTTACCGCTTGATTAGTTACAACTGGGGCTGGGTTATTGGTAACCACAATACTTACTGAAACACTCGAACAAATAGCACTAGCTGATATGGTATACCTATAGGTGCCACTATTATCTATTGCAGGATTAAAAACGCCCGTTCCAGAAGCTAATGCTGGCGACCAAGTACCTCCAGTAGTTATACCGGTATCTAATAATGTAAACAAGTCAACTGGTGGTTCATTTGAACAAATAGTGAGCACATTATCTGCACCTACAAAAGGCGCTTGTTCAACGTTTACAGTTACCGTAACGGGAATAACTAAATTAGAATTATCACAAATTTTACTGAATGTATAAATGTAATCTCCAGGAGTATTAACTGTACCAATAAAATCATTACCACTTAAAAGTGGTGCGCCAGCAGGACCTGTCCAATCTCCATTTGGTTCAGGATTTCCAGTAATTGCATCAAATAAATTTACAGTTTCGTTTGAACATAATGTTATTTCTGTGTCTCTAGGTAAACTTCCAAATCCAGAATAATAACCTCCAAAACCTGCAAAGCCACTTGCTCCAAATACGCCTGCTGCTAATGCTCCAGTAGATTCGATTTTTACATTTCCAGATAGACCACTTATTCTGTAAGTTACCCAATTTGAATTACCTGTTACAGATTGTGGTGTTGCAGTTGTGGGAACATTATTGATGGAAACAGTAGATCCAGTTTCGGTAACTACAATAATTTCACTATTTGGAAATGATGTGAATCCTATAGAATTAAAATTTGGAATCATATCCACACTTTTTTGCCAAAAACAACTTAATGGTGGAATAAAATTTAATCCAGAAGTAGCGTCAGAGGTTGAACCTGCAATAATTTGATATAAATAAATATCTTTATCACTAGAGATGTACATATTTTGATTTGCCGTTCCAGTGTAAAAAGATGTAGGGACCAAAAAATAGTCACCTGCATTAAGTGTTGCAGCAGCTGTTGTATTCCCATTAATAAAAACTTGAGTATTGTCTTGTGTAGCTATTACTAGAGGGTGTTCTGTATTTGCACTTCCATTTCCTTTAACCACTATATACTCATCACCTACAATATCTACAGGTACAATTTGATCTAAATTAAGATCTTGGCCATCACCTGCACCAAGCATTCCACCTGTTGCATTTCCAGTATTAACCACTATAGGCTTGTTTGAAGTAAGTAATGCACCAATAAATCCAGACAAATTAGCTCCAAAATCGGTATAACCTGAAACAGTGACAGATTCACCAGCATTTAAATTAAACGTTTGTGTATCATCCAAAATATTGCCGCTTCCCGAAGCAAAAACTATTTCTGTATCATATTCATTTAACACCACTGTTGTATTGTCTTCAGTAGCCATAAAACTGGCTACAAAGTTTCGAATACTCCCAGGCACAGTCATGGGTAAACTGCCTAATCTGAAAGCAGTTCCGGCACCATTTCTTCCTTTACAAACTAATATTTCAGCATGATTTTGAGCTAATAATCTAAAACTTGCATAAAATTCACCAGTACTTTCCAAAATAAGACCTTTATCTATTTTTGCAATATTTAAATCAGATTGATTCAACATCATTAATGAGGGTTGAGTTACTCCAATTAGTTCAGAATGTGGATTTCCTTGCGAAATGGTAAATGGTGAGCCAGCAATAGGTGTACCGCTTCCGTCAGTCACTGTTACTTGGATTGGAGTGGTTTCAGGTGTTGAAAGATACATATAATGTTCTTGAACTACAGTACTCGATCTAGAATGCAAAGGCGGTAACCAATGTTTATTACTTAATTGTGCATAATTGACACTTGAAATTAGTAATAATATAAATAATATTTTCTTTGACATCTTATAATATATATTTGGGTAGTCTGTAAAATTAAGCAGAAATGTAGAATTAATCTAAATATTATCTAAAAAAACGCTCTTAATTGAACATTTCCAGTATGTATGGTTTTACTAGTTTCACTATTTCGTCCTTGGTAGTTAATATTTATGTCTAAAAATTGGGTTAAATTTTTCTGAAGCAACAAGCGCCATGTTTGATTTTTACCGGGCTGCAAGCCTTCTAACATTTGAAAACCAACCGCTGATAATGTATTTCCTTCATACAAATTGTTGTACATCGAAAATTCGCCATTCATACTAAATCCTTTTTCGCTATTGAAGGTAAATGATGTTCCTAAACGTGTTTGTTTTAAGATTTCAAATGCACCTATTTTATTTTCTTTTTGTTGAAATTCGTAGAAAATATCCCAACTCGCATTTTTGGAAAATAAATACCCGATTTTCGGCTCAATTTGGTAACTATCAATTTCAAAATTTCTTGTAGGATAATTTTCAGAAGTGGAATTCGTTAAAGTTTTGCTTCCCGAAAAATTAAAGAGCCAACTTTTTTGAACCAAATGTTGGTATTGCAACTGATGCGATAGATTTTTTGCCGAAACACTTCCCACAGAAAGTAAGTTTTGACTTTCGTTTAACAAAAAAGAATAGGTGGTGGAATGATGCTGTTTTCCTCGATTAAAAAACAAACTGTTTCTAAAATTCGTATTCAAACCAATCAATTCTTCTTCCTCTTTTGAAAATGGATTCAAATCGAAATTAGCGCCATTTCTTCTGATCTTTCGATCAATTAAAAACGAAGTTTGATTGTAAAAGTGCGATGCGAATTTCTTAAAACCTTTCTCATTTTGCCATTGGTTAAAATTAATATTAACAGATTGCGAAAATTTATTTTGATGGGTTCTCACAAAAACCTGATTGGGTAAAAATACCCGAACATAAATCGCTAAATCAGGATAAGGCGCAATTTCAAACTCTTGCAATTCTTGAATTCCATTACTATTGTAATCGTTCCACATGTAAACTCCTTGTCCAGGTTCTACTTTTAAATAAGTGAATTCTTGCTGAGCAATGGTTCCTGAACTCGTTTCATAAGCCGATGTAGTTTGCAATATTTGTCCAAAAAATCGATCCGAGTACAAAATTCGTGAATTCAAAGACGGTTCATCTTTTAAATTGGAATCTTCATATTTCAAGGTGCGATAATTCAAAAACACACTCAAATTGCTTTTTTCGGTTTTAATCAATTGCGATTTCAAGTAGTAGGAATTCGAATGATTTACACGCTCAATTCGGTTGTTTTGCAAACTATCATTCTGGCGTTGCAAAAATCCCAATTCCACAAAAACTTTCGTTGAATCTCCTCTTCCCACAAATGCACCATATTCTAAAAAACGTTGGCTCAAGGCCGAAAAGGTATTGGTTGTTTTCAATTTTTCGGAATTATCTTCCAAATTCACCGTAGCACCAACCCAATTTTTCCCTAATTTATACGATGAGCGATTTTCACTTCTAGAAAAGGAAGAATTCGAAAGTTCGGAATCGCTTTTCATTACGCTTGAATTACTCCAAATCATCCAATTTTTTGTAGCATATCTTCCTGATAAAGTGTGTTTATTTCCTGAAAAAGTATCGCCAAAAGTTAAATTTTCAAACTGATAAAGCGCTTTTCCTTTGTTATTGAAATTAAAATCCAATCCCGAACTCAAAAAACTTTGATTGCCTAATAAAGTCGAAGTAATGTTCCAATCACGATTAAATTCAATGTTGTATAAACGTTCGATAGCCTTAAAATTTTCTTGTACCAATTGATAATTTGCAAACGCATCAATTTTTGTTTTTTTATCAAAAATTCGCTGTTTTCCATTGAATTTTCCAGCAAATCCTTTGTTGTTAGTGTCGTCTAAATTTGAATATAAATTTTGATCGCTATTACTTAATGCCAATTCAAAATCTAAAAGTGTTTTTTCATTTGGATTGTATTTTCCTAAAACAGTTGCCATTTGAATTTTTGTAGGTGCAATCAATCGAATAATCGGATCATAATTTCCTTGCTGAATGCCGCCAATTGGCGCTCTATATTCATAAATTTTTCCTACCGCTTGATTGTTGACCAAAATATAATTTCCTTGATTAGTTCCTACCAAGGAAAAGCGCACATTGTACAACTCATCACTAGGATTATTAGAATATTCAAACACTTCAGCGGCGCCAACAAGTATTTTTTTGTACAGAATTTTATTTTCAGAATAGGTATCTAAATAGGCTGAAGGGCCATTCATCAAAGAAATAGCATCACCAGCGTTTTGCAAAATAGCAATTTGTTCCGATGATAAATTTTGTTGTAACGGCTGATTTTTTACATCACTTTCCGAATAGACATAACCACCAATTTGCCAATTTTCTCGCTCATGCGAAATGCCGCCGTAGGTGATAAATCGGGTAAAATTTCTATCGGTGTATTGATATTCAACGTTGATTCGCATTTCGGAAGTAATCGGAAATAAAGAGGTAAAAATGATTTCTCCAGCATTATAATCAATAATGTAATCATTGTTTTCTCCACGTGTTTTTAAAATTCCGTTGACATAAACCCGTTCCGAACCTGAAATGACTAAAACGTACAATTCGTTATTATTACCGCGCAATTTATAAGGCCCTTGATTGCCTTCTTGCCCTGTGAAAGCACTTCGTGCATATTGCCCACGAACTAATGCTCCTGCTGCCACTACTTCGGTTTTTTTATCGGGTGTACCAAAGGTAAAATGAGTTGATAAACCTTGTACTTTTTTATTGAAATTAAGGAATTCCGATTTTCTATTTCCCAAAAATAAATCACCAGCGCGAATGTTCCATTTGTCGGAAAATAATTCGATAAAAATTTGGTCAAACTCATCTAATTTTTGCGAATAACCGCCTTCTTGCAAAGGAATATTACTGTCTTGAATGGAAGCACGCAAACTCACTTTATTTGAAATTTTTCCTGTGATTTGCAAATCTAAATTCGAATTCACCACAGTGTTTTGATTATTCCCAATGGTAATACCGCGTGTAATACTTCCGGAAGTATTCAATCCATCAAAAGGTTTGTATTTAGTGTTTTTGTCTTTTCTGAAAACGACTAATTTACCAGCTTCGTTGGAAACCACTTTATCATCATCAAAAATCGAGTAGGTTTTGGTTAGAAAATCTGGAAATTTTGAATAGCGAACCACTAACGAATCAGAAGTATTGATTTCTTTGGTGAAAACCAACGTTCCTTTTTGGAAATTTACTTGGTAAAAACTTGAATCAATGACCTTCCCATTTTTGTCTTTAATTTCGAAAAAGGAATTGTTTAAACTGAACTTTTCTATCGAAATCGTGTCTTTTGAAAACGCAATTTTTTTTGTAGGATACGATTGTAACGTTTCCTGAGCAAAACTGCTCAAAAAACACAATAGAAAACCCGCTAAAAAAACAATTTTTTGCATAAATACTATAACTCCGAATCTTCAAAAGTAGTATTTATTGTTGGAAAAAATGAAGTATTTCGTTTTTGCCACAGATTCACAGATTTGTATTTTGAAATATTTGTGAATCTTTTGTGAATTATTCTAAAACTACTCCTTCGTAATCACCTGCATCGTCTCTCTCGAAATTTGGCGCAGCAATATTGTTTTATTTGTTTCAACCACTTGTGCAGCGTTTTCATCAAAATGTCTGATAGTATACAACGATACATTTTCGTTGAATGAAACTTTGAATTTTTTTGCTAATACTTTTCGCAACTCTTCAAAATTGTTGTAATTATCTTCGATGCAAACTGAGAAACTAATTGCCGTGTTTTGAATTAAATTCACTTTAATTTTATATTTTGAAAACAAAGCAAAAATTTCACTGATGTTGTTTTCCATAATGAAATCAAAATCAATAGACGATAACGACAACAATAATTGGTTTTTCTTTAAAATAAAACACGCCGTTTGTGGTTCTAAATCGGCTCCTTTTGAAACGCTTGTTCCAGCTAAAGTTGGATTGATAAACGATTTGACAAACAATGGAATTTCCTTTTTTTGAAGCGGTTGTAATGTTTTTGGATGAATTACTGAAGCACCGTAAAACGCTAACTCAATCGCTTCTCTGTAGGAAATTTGGTTCAACAAAACTGCATTTTCAAAATATCTTGGATCGGCATTTAAAACACCGGGAACGTCTTTCCAAATGGTAACACTTTCGGCACCAAGGCAATAAGCAAAAATAGCTGCGGTATAATCAGAACCTTCACGACCTAAAGTAGTGGTGAAATTATTCTCATCCGAACCTAAAAATCCTTGCGTAATATTCAATGATTTTTTCTTTACGCCTTTTGAAATTAGTTTTTGAGTGGTTTCCCAATCGACTTGTCCGTCTCTATAATTAGCATCGGTTTTTATGAACTGACGCACATCAATCCAATTGTTTTTTAATCCGCAGTAGTTAAAATAGTGACTCACAATGGTAGTTGAAACTAATTCACCAATGCTCACTATTTGGTCATACACAAAACTATGATTTGGCGATTTATTACTGCGAATGAAATATTCTAAATCATCAAAATGTGCGTTTACGTCAAAAAACACCTCATGATCTTCGTCATCAAATAAATCTAACAAAATTTGATTGTGATATTTTCTTACTTCTTGTAGCGAAGCGTTTAATTCTTTCGATTTTTCAAAATAGTTTGCAATAACAACTTCAAGTGCGTTGGTGGTTTTTCCCATGGCTGAGATTACCAATAAAACATCTTCATGTCCTACTGTTTTTAAAACATGTAATACATTTTTTACGCCTTCGGCATCTTTAACGGAGGCACCTCCAAATTTGAATATTTTCATGAGCTCAATTAATATTTACTTCAAAAATCTTAAATCGTTAATCTTCAATCAAAAATCGTTCTATTCCAGATTCATCCATTTGTACCACACGCCAATCGTCTAAAACTTTAGCTCCCGATTTTTCATAGAAATCAATTGCAGGAGTATTCCAATCTAGTACGTTCCATTCGATGCGACGAACCTTGTCTTTTTTACCCTGTTTGATGATTTCTTTGTATAAGGCAAATCCGGCACCCGATCCTCTTTGATCTGCTTTTACAATTAAATCTTCCAAATGTATGGTTTTTCCTTTCCATGTGGAATAGCGGTAATAAAATAGTGCCATTCCGATAATTGTATTTTCTTTTTCGGCTACATAACAATGAAATAGCGGATGTTCAGAAAAACCGTCTCGAACCAAATCTGCAACAGTTACAACAACAGCATCGGGTTCTTTTTCAAAAGTAGCTAATTCTTGTATTAATTCTAATACAAAGGGCATATCTTTTTCAGTAGCTTTTCTGATCATCATTTTTTTTACAAAAGTAAAATTTACTTAAATATCTTTTTCAATTTAATATGTTCATTTCACAAAATTCACGATATTTGCACCAAAATACAACTACAACGTTTTCGTAATGGAAGAAAGAAACAGAACCTTAGGCGAATTTATCATTGAACATCAAAATTCGTTTCAATACTCAACAGGAGAATTATCACGAATTATTAATTCCATTCGGTTAGCGGCTAAAGTAGTAAATTATAAGGTAAATAAAGCCGGATTAGTTGATATTGTAGGCGCTGCTGGCGAACAAAATATTCAAGGCGAAGACCAACAAAAACTTGATGTTTATGCGAATGAAGTGTTTATTCAAACGTTAATTAATCGCGAAATTGTTTGTGGCATTGGTTCAGAAGAAAATGATGATTTTATTACCGTTGCCGGTTCTGATAATTCGCACAATAATAAATATGTGGTTTTGATGGATCCGCTTGACGGGTCTTCTAATATAGATGTAAATGTTTCGGTTGGAACTATTTTTTCGGTTTTCAGAAGAATTACACCTGTGGGAACTCCTGTTACCATTGAAGATTTCTTACAACCCGGAATCAATCAAGTGGCTGCAGGCTATGTAATTTATGGCACATCGACCATGTTAGTATATACGACAGGTCATGGGGTTAATGGTTTTACGTTAAATCCAGCCATTGGAACATTTTATTTGTCGCACCCAAATATGAAATATCCTGAGAGAGGAAACATTTATTCTATTAATGAAGGCAATTATGTCCATTTTCCTCAAGGTGTAAAAGATTACATCAAATATTGTCAGTTAGAAGAAGGCGACAGACCTTATACTTCAAGATATATAGGAAGTTTGGTTTCCGATTTTCATAGAAACATGATTAAAGGAGGTATTTATTTATATCCGACCACTTCAAAAACACCTGATGGGAAGTTACGTTTGTTGTATGAATGTAATCCAATGGCATTTATTGCTGAACAAGCAGGTGGTAAAGCGTCTAACGGTTTTGGAAGAATTATGGAAATTCAGCCAGCAGAGTTGCACCAACGTGTTCCGTTTTATTCTGGAAACAAAGAAATGGTAGAAAAAGCAGAAGAATTTATAGCGAAGGCGAAGTAATTTTTTTATACATAAAACAAAAAAGCACAAACTCATTAGAATTTGTGCTTTTTTGTTTTAAAACAGTTTGAATTATCTGTTCATGTGTTGCATTTCATAAGTGAAAGAGTCTAAATCCACATTCATATCTACTAATTTTAGTGCCTTGTCAACAATATAATTTACGTTTCCTGCTGTAAAACCAAGAGCCAAAGCAAAACGAGTCAATAAATGATGCTCTTTTTCTGCCATAACATGCTCGTCTGTATAAACCATTCGGGCTAAATCATATAATCGTTCTAACCTATGTGAGTGCATTAAAGGTGGATTAACAGGATATTTCACCGGATTCTCTAAAATTTCTTCATATTCTGCTTGAGAAATTTCAAGCTTAATGGCTAATTTATCTAAAAAATTTTTTTCCTCTGGAGATATTTCTCCATCCGATAAAGCGACTCTAACAATGGCTGAAAAATGACCTTTATTTCTGTTTCTAAAACCGCTATCGAATAAATCTGAAATTGACATGATGATTGTTTTTATATTGTGCAAAATTACGTAAAAATTCTCCTTTTTGAAAGTAATTCTTTCGCATTTCTTAAAACAATTTATCAACTTAAAAAAATAAATTGTAAGTTTGAATGTTTCAATAAAAGTATATTTATGTCTGAGTTTTTATTGTATTTTAATATTGGTCTTAAGCATGTTTTAGATAGCAATGCCTATGATCACATTTTGTTTTTAATGGCATTAGTTGTGCCTTTTGCATTCAAAGATTGGAAAAAAGTACTAATTTTAGTTTCACTTTTTACTATAGGTCACACTGTTGCTTTGATGCTTTCTGTTTTTGAAGTGGTACAAGTTAAAGCCTCCATAGTTGAGTTTTTAATTCCAATTACGATACTAATTACAGCGGGGTATCATTTATTTACCGCAGGAAAATCAGCCAAAAAAGAACGCATTTCTTTTGTTGAAATCGTTACATTATTTTTTGGAATTATTCACGGACTTGGATTTTCTAATTACTTTAAAAGCATATTGCCCGGAAACGCTACCGATAAATTGTTGCCGTTGTTAGAATTTGCGTTAGGAATTGAAGGCGCTCAACTTATTGTGGTTTTTGTGGTATTACTATTGGCTTACCTGGCACAAACTTTTTTTAGATTTTCAAAAAGAGATTGGGCCTTAGTATTGTCGGCATTCATAATTGGTGTAGTTTTGCCAATGTTAATCGAAAGTGAAATTTGGAACAACTAATGAAGAAAGAGAAAAAAGAGAAATACGATAAAGCTTATTTGCGAATTGCCAAAGAATGGGGAAATTTGTCCTATTGTCAGCGTAAAAAAGTAGGCGCAATAATCGTAAAAAATAAAATGATCATTTCTGATGGTTACAATGGAACACCATCTGGATTTGAAAATTGTTGCGAAGACGATAATAATGTTACTAAATGGTATGTGCTTCACGCCGAAGCGAATGCTATTTTAAAAGTAGCGCGTTCTACACAGTCGTGTGAAGATGCTACCTTATATATTACACTTTCTCCTTGTAAAGATTGTAGTAAATTAATTCACCAATCGGGGATAAAAAGAGTCGTGTATCATAACGAATACAAAGATACTTCGGGAGTTGATTTTTTAAGAAAAGCCGGCGTTGAGGTAGAACTGATTGAGGACTTGAGTTAAAAATGAAAATCAATAAAGTTTATATCCCATTATTCATTTCCATAATTCTTGCCCTTGGATTTGTCTTAGGAAGTACTTTCAATGTTTCTTCTGATAAAGGCTTATTTGTTAAAAATACAAATACCACAAAACTTCACAAGTTAATTGATTTCATCGAAAGAGAATATGTAGATAGCCTGAATACCGATTCAATTGTTGATTTAACCGTTAGCGAAATCTTAGCCAAACTTGATCCGCACTCTGTGTATATTCCTAAAAGCGATTTAGAGGCTGTGTCCCAAAGCATGCGAGGCGATTTTGTAGGGATTGGGGTAAATTTCTATATGTTTAACGACACTTTAGCCATCATAAAACCTTCAGCAAATGGACCTTCTGAAAAAGCAGGTTTGAAGGCAGGTGATCGAATTCTTTTTGCGGATGAATCACAATTATTTAATAAAAAGTTAGAAACAAACACCTTATTTTCCATCTTAAAGGGCAAACAGAATTCTAAAGTGAAATTGACGGTTTATCGAAAATCTGAAAAAAAGAAATTTACCGTTACCGTTACACGTGATGTAATTCCCATAAAAAGCGTCGATGTTGCTATTATGGTGTCTAAAACGGCAGGATATATCAAAATAAATCGTTTTGCAGAAACTACCTATGATGAATTTTTAAAAGGGTTAACCCAATTAAAGAAACTAGGTGCAAACGAAATTATAATTGATTTGAGAGATAACGGTGGAGGATATTTAGAATCGGCAGTAGCTATAGCAGACGAGTTTTTGAAAAAAGACGAACTCATCGTTAAGACCAAAAATAAAAAAGGAAAAGAAGACTTCACTCGAGCTACCGAAAAAGGAATTTTTGAATCAGGAAAAGTAACGCTTCTAATTAATGAAGAAACGGCTTCGGCAAGTGAAATTTTAGCTGGCGCTATTCAAGATAATGATCGCGGAACTGTTGTGGGAAGACGCTCTTTTGGTAAAGGATTAGTCCAACGAGAAATGCCGCTTGGCGATGGCTCAGCAGTTCGATTGACCGTAGCGCGCTATTACACACCTTCAGGACGTTCCATTCAAAAACCTTATGAAGATAAAGGTGAAAACTATTTCAACGAATTTCAAAAGCGTTTTGAAACTGGGGAATTGTATGAAAAAGATAAAATAAAAATTTCAGACAGTTTGAAATTTAAAACCAAAAAAGGTAGAATTGTGTATGGTGGAGGTGGCATCATTCCTGATGTTTTTGTTCCTTTAGAAGGAAAACAAGGTGAAGAAATGACTATGCTACTTTTGCAATCGGGATTGATGAATTATTTTGTTTTTGAACAATTGGACCAAAATCGAAAAGCATTCACAAATATGTCGATTTCAGATATTAAAGATGAATTGGTTCAAAATAAAAATTATTTTATTGCTTTTAAAAATCGAATTAAAGAAAGCGGAATATTTCTAAATTTGGAACAACAAAAAGAAAAAGTAATCCATTATATGCATGCCGAATTTGTGCAACAATTATTTACAGATCAAGCGTATTTTCAATTGTTGTTGAAAGAAGATAATATGGTGAATAAGGTGTTGAGTAAGTAAAATTTACTTCCCAATAGCATCATGGACCACTGTATGATTTCCGTCATTCCACAACGTTAAAATATCGGTTGCAACGGCAGCACCACTTCCGGCAGCAATACTCAATTGGCTTCGATGTCCTGCTAAAACACCAGCAACATAGATTCCTTCGCACACTAAATGGTCGGCGTTTTTTAATTGGATCCTATTTTTTATCGCAGGAATTTTCTGATGCGGTTCAATGAAATGCTCCAAGCCTTCAATCGTAAATGGATTACTGGCTCCAACAGCAATAACTACAATTTTAGCTTGTAGCGAAGATTTATTTGTAGTTACAGTAAAATTTTCAGCACTACCTGAAATTTTCAGCACTTTTTCACCATGAATTTGTTGAATATGCGGATAAGTATTGGTTAAATGTGCTAAACTTTCTTCTAACAATTCGCTTCCTAATTTTCCAGCCGAAATTCCGTAAGCATTATTAAAAACTGCATTTTGTAAAGAAGATGCTTTTTGATGGGCAATAAGTGCCATTTTCTTATCTGTTGCAAAAGGTTTGTTTTGTGCCGAACCTAATACTAGTGCACACGAAACTCCAGAAACTCCTGCGCCAATAATTACAACGTCAAACATTGTTATTCTTTGGTTTTTTCCATAATTATTTTTGAAAAGCGAAAAATAATTAATAATAAAATAGCACAAATACCAGCAACTACTCCAATAATTGCAATGGTACTGTTCCCTTCAAACGGATGGCTATAATCAATTTGAAATAAGTTAAAACCAATTAATCCTAAAGCGATAGCAACGGCTATGTAAGTAAAAATTTTCATTTGTATTTTTTTTCTAAATAAACAATCCTTTAACGTTTGCAGCAAATAGTTTTACGGCTATTGCAAGTAAAATTACACCAAATATTTTACGAATTACGCCTAATCCGTTATTTCCTAATAAACGTTCAATTTTTCCAGACGATTTCAATACGCCATACACAACAATTACATTAATGATTATGGCTATGATGATATTAATGTTTGAATAAACGGCACGCAATGACAAAATAGTAGTCATAGTTCCTGCTCCCGCAATTAGAGGGAATGCAATAGGAACAATAGATGCAGTACTTGGGTTGTCTTCTTTATATAGACGAATGCCTAAAATCATTTCTAAGGCTAGAAAAAATAATACAAACGAACCCGCAACGGCAAACGAATTAGCATCAATACCAATTAGTTTTAAAATTTCATCTCCTACAAATAAAAAGGCAATCATGATAACTGCTGCCACAATCGTTGCTTTTTCGGATTGAATATGGCCCATTTTACTGCGTAAGTCTACAATAATCGGGATACTTCCTACAATATCAATTACTGCAAAAAGAATCATTCCTATTGTAAAAACATCTTTCCAAATAATTCCTGTCTCCATTTCTGTAATTTTGTGCAAATATAAGGATATTGGCTAAAGAACTTTTTTAATTTAACGATACATTATCATATCAAGTTCAAGTTTAAACGCAAAGTCGCAAAGGTTTTATGCAAAGAGCGCAAAGAAAAAATGAGAATATATTTTGAAAGAATTAAAATCAGTGACCATCAGTTTAATCCTGTTCATCCGCGTTCCAAATTTTCAAAGTCCAATTTTTTTCTAACTTCTGAATTCAAAATCGTATCTTTGCCCTATAATTACTACAATATGTTTCAGTTAAATAAAACCATCGTTTCCGAAGAAATTTTAGAAAAAGAATTTGTGTGCAACTTGTCTGCTTGTAAGGGTGCTTGTTGTGTAGATGGTGATGCGGGAGCTCCATTAGATGTCGAAGAAACCAAGATTTTAGCTCAAATTTTCGAAAAAGTAAAACCATTTCTCCGTCCAGAAGGAGTAAAAGCGATAGAAGAACAAGGAACACATGTAACTTCAGAATTTGGTGAACTAGAAACACCTTTAATCGATGGAAAAGATTGCGCTTACGTAATTTTTGACGGAAAAACGGCACTTTGCGGCATTGAACAAGCGTATAACGAAGGAATTGTAGATTGGAAAAAACCAGTTTCGTGTCATTTATATCCTATCCGAGTAAAAGAATATTCTGATTTCGCAGCGGTTAATTATCATAAATGGCACATTTGTTCAGACGCGTGTGCTCTAGGGGAAGAATTAGGTGTTCCAGTGTATCAATTTGTGAAAGAAGCTTTGGTTAGAAAATTTGGCCAACAATGGTACGATGATTTGGAAAAGGTAGCAAAAGAGTTTAAAAAATAATTTTTTTATTTGATTATAATTTGTTGTAAATAGCTTATTTTATAACTACTCACGAAGTTTTAACATTTGTTTAATATGCTTTTAAAACACTGAAAATCAAGTCATTGGTGTTTTTGTTGTTTTTACCTTCAAAAACTTACTTTGTTAAAAACTTACTTCAATTGTGAATAAGTTTGCCTTTCTTTTTTCATTTCAAATGACAAACTTTGTAATCTCCTTACAGATCAGATTTTTCACCATTTATTATTCATAAAACAGATAGCTATGTCAGTAGTAGAACCTATTTTGCAAGAAAACAAAGACCGTTTTGTAATTTTTCCTATCAAACACCAAGATATTTGGGAATGGTATAAGAAACAAGAGGCGTGTATTTGGACCGCTGAAGAAATCGACTTGCATACTGATTTAAATGATTGGAATAATAAATTAAGCGACGATGAAAAATATTTCATTAAGCATATTCTTGCTTTTTTCGCAGCTTCTGACGGAATTGTAAATGAAAATCTAGCTGAAAACTTTGTTAATGAAGTGCAATATCCTGAAGCTAAATTCTTTTATGGATTTCAAATCATGATGGAAAATATTCATAGCGAAACCTATTCGTTATTGATTGATACGTATGTGAAAGATGAAGTTGAAAAAAATAAATTATTTAATGCTATTGAAACATTTCCTGCTATTAAGGAAAAAGCAGAATGGGCATTAAAATGGATTGCATCTGATTCTTTTGCAGAACGATTAATCGCTTTTGCAGCCGTAGAAGGAATTTTCTTCTCAGGGTCATTTTGCTCAATTTATTGGTTGAAAAAACGTGGATTAATGCCAGGATTAACCTTCTCAAACGAATTAATTTCTCGTGACGAGGGAATGCATTGTGATTTTGCCGTTCACCTTCATACACATCACATAGTAAATAAAGTACCTAAAGCAAGAATTAAAGAAATTATTGTAGATGCATTAAATATAGAACGTCAATTTATTACCGAATCGCTTCCGGTAAGTTTAATTGGAATGAATGCAACATTGATGACGCAATATTTAGAATTTGTAACCGATAGATTGTTAATAGAATTAGGTTGCGAAAGAGTGTATAATTCATCAAACCCGTTTGATTTTATGGACATGATTTCGTTACAAGGAAAAACAAACTTCTTTGAAAAACGTGTAGGTGAATATCAAAAAGCAGGAGTAATGAATGCTGACTCAGAATCAAGTAAAATTAGCTTCGACGCTGATTTCTAAAAATAATTAAAACGTTATAAAATGTCGGGAGACTTACGTTTTTAATCAATGATTAATTAACCGAAAGCAAGGAAGGGATTGCTTGTTTTCAAAATTTTAAAAGCTTATGTATGTAGTAAAAAGAGATGGCCATAAGGAGCCAGTAATGTTTGACAAAATCACGGACAGAATTAAAAAACTATGTTATGGATTAAATGACATGGTAGATGCGGTAAAAGTAGCCATGCGTGTAATTGAAGGATTATATGATGGAGTTACCACATCTGAATTGGATAATTTAGCAGCCGAAACCGCCGCTTCTATGACGGCAACACATCCTGATTATGCCCAACTTGCTGCTCGTATAGCAATTTCTAACCTACACAAAAATACAAACAAATCATTCTCGGAAACGATGAGTGAAATGTACCATTATGTAAATCCAAGAACCAATCAACAAGCACCTTTACTATCTCAAGAAGTATATGAAGTAATTAAAGAAAATGCTGCTTTTTTAGATTCTCACATTATATATACCCGAGATTTTAATTATGATTATTTTGGTTTTAAAACACTAGAACGTTCTTATTTATTAAGAATCAATGGACAAATTGTTGAACGACCACAACATATGTTGATGCGTGTGGCTGTTGGAATCCATTTAAATGATATGGAATCAGTTATTGAAACGTATGAATTGATGTCCAAGAAATTCTTCACGCATGCAACACCTACATTGTTCAATGCTGGAACGCCTAAACCTCAAATGTCTTCGTGTTTCTTGTTAACCATGAAAGATGATAGTATTGATGGAATTTATGACACGTTAAAACAAACGGCTAAAATTTCGCAATCAGCTGGAGGAATTGGTTTAGCTATTCACAATGTTCGCGCAACCGGTTCCTACATTCGTGGTACAAACGGAACATCAAATGGAATTGTTCCAATGTTACGTGTTTATAATGACACGGCTCGATACGTAGATCAAGGAGGAGGAAAACGTAAAGGAAGTTTTGCGATTTATTTAGAAACTTGGCATGCCGATATTTTCGAATTTTTAGATTTGAAAAAGAATACCGGTAAAGAAGAAATGCGTGCAAGAGATTTATTTTTTGCTATGTGGACTTCAGATTTGTTCATGAAACGTGTAGAGGAAGATACTACTTGGACGTTAATGTGTCCAAACGAATGTCCTGGATTGGATGATGTTTATGGCGATGAATTTGAAGCTTTATACCTTTCTTACGAAGCAAAAGGGAAAGGAAGAAAAACGATCAAAGCACGTGAACTTTGGGAAAAAATATTAGAATCTCAAATTGAAACAGGAACACCTTATATGTTGTATAAAGATGCAGCGAATAGAAAATCGAACCAAAAGAATTTGGGAACCATTCGTTCGTCTAATTTATGTACCGAAATTATGGAATACACTTCTGCAGATGAAATTGCGGTGTGTAACTTGGCGTCTATTTCGTTACCAATGTTTGTTGAAAACGGAGCATTCAACCACGAATTATTATACGATGTAACAAAACGTGTAACGCGAAACTTAAATAAGGTAATTGACAGAAATTACTACCCAGTTATTGAAGCCGAAAACTCAAACATGCGTCACCGCCCTATTGGATTAGGTGTTCAAGGATTAGCCGATGCATTCATAATGTTGCGCTTGCCTTTTACAAGTGATGAAGCAAAGAAATTAAACCAAGAAATTTTTGAAACCGTATATTTCGCAGCTGTTACCGCTTCAATGGAAATGGCTAAAGAAGAAGGACCGTATTCAACTTTTGAAGGTTCTCCAATATCGAAAGGTGAATTTCAACACAACCTTTGGAATATTAAAGATAAAGAACTTTCAGGTCGATGGGATTGGGCAGCATTACGTAAAGAAGTTATGGCAAACGGAGTAAGAAACTCTTTGTTAGTAGCGCCAATGCCAACGGCATCAACGTCTCAAATTTTAGGGAATAACGAAGCATTTGAACCATATACTTCAAATATCTATACCAGAAGAGTACTTTCAGGAGAATTTATCGTTGTAAATAAACATTTATTAAACGATTTAGTCGAAAGAGGCATGTGGAACGAAACGTTGAAGCAAGAAATTATGCGTCACAATGGTTCGGTTCAAAATATTGAAATAATCCCTCAAGATTTAAAAGAATTGTATAAAACGGTTTGGGAAATGTCAATGAAAGACATTATCGATATGAGCCGTCATAGAGGGTATTTTATTGACCAATCACAATCGTTGAACTTGTTCTTGCAGGATGCTAATTATGCAAAATTAACTTCGATGCATTTCTACGCTTGGAAATCAGGTTTAAAAACAGGAATGTACTATCTACGAACAAAATCTGCGGTTGATGCTATCAAATTTACGTTAAACAACGACAAAAAAGCAGAACCAATTGAAGTGCAAGAACAACCTGTTGATCAAAAACTAGAAGCTATTGCAGTTTTAGAAGAACCAGCTGAAATGACAGCCGAAGAATACAAAGCCATGATTGAACTTGCTAAAAATGCAGGTCCAGAAGATTGTGAAATGTGTGGTTCTTAATTTTTAAAAAAAGAATATAGTAAATAAAAAACAGCCATCATTTGATGGCTGTTTTCTTGTATAAAAAAAACTTGTAAAAATTTTGTGTTTTCATTTTTTTTTTTTTTTTGCAGTGGATATCCAATTCAATAATTAAAACTAAAAATTAAAACAAAAATGACAAAAATTAAGTTTTTTCTTGGAGCATGTGTATTGTTTTTAAACTTTTCATGTTCAGAAAATGAAATTATAGATGAGAAAAAAGCATTTGATAGTAAAGGATTACTAATAAAGGTTAAAACATCTCTTAATTCTCAAAAGATTAATTCAAGAACAGAAGATGGTAATTTCATCAGTGAAGCAGAAGCAGAAGCGTCTCTTGATCCAGCAATTGTTGATGCAAGAGAATATTTATTAAATAATGGTTTTTATGCTGCAGACTTAATTGAAGAATTTGGTTCTTTAAGTAGTCCTAAATTGATTATTTTAGCTATGACCTATAGTGAAATCGAAGCGAATAGTATTCCTGATTCAGATGGAACACCAATTTTTAATATTCCATCAAGTTGGTACGAAAATGCAAACGCAAAAGTAGGAGAGCCAGGTATTGGAGGTTGTTTGTTACAAGCATTAGGTGTTGTAGAGGTTATGGAATGGGCTGCAGGTAAATCTTTTGGGACTTATGCTGCTAAAAAGGCATTAATAAAAATGGTAGGTTCTACGGCTGCAAGATTTGGTTTAGGTTACATTGGTGTAGCAATTGCTATTGTTCAGTTTACTGATTGTATGGGTTGGACAGAATTTTTATAATTTTAAGACATGAAAACTATAACTTTAGTAATTGTTCTATCTGTTCTATTATTTTCCTTCTATGATTTGTTCAAAATTTTAAAAGAGAAAAATAATCCGTGTTTAAAATTTAAAATAAAAGAGTTAATTTATAGAATACTAATTTTAAGTGCATTAATATTAGATAATTACTTTAATAT
>ERZ888423.815-NODE-815-length-30660-cov-8.399314_pt1 | contig 30660 bp, 25 predicted proteins | sample MGYA00520523_ERZ888423 | MGnify/ENA primary metagenome ERZ888423 (study PRJEB32303, sample SAMEA104408611) | aquatic metagenome | biome: Brackish water; feature: Pelagic; material: water | place: Baltic Sea | collected 2014-06-08T10:24:00 | depth 30,27 m ...
CCACCAGCAACCCAACCACCAGGGTCCGGTAGCCCGTCCCCGGTTGATGCAGCCTCCGGTCGGTTTGTCATGAGCAACGCAGCTCTGATCAGTCTCTGGGTGGATCCGGGTAGTGGCAATGATTCAGCAACTGGCGCATCCGCTGATCAGGCTCTGCGATCCGTGAGCGAGGCATGGAGGCGGGTGCCGGCATCAACAACGCTCACGCAGGGGTACCGAATCTTGTTGCAACCCGGTACCTATTCTGCAGCCCTCCTGCCGAACTATATGGAGTACCGCTGGGGCACGAGTCAGTCGCCGGTCATCATCCAAGCGGCTCAAGGCCGCGGTACTGCTCGCTTGACGGGAGATCTCAATGTGTTCTCGACGCGGCACCTGTATCTGATTGATCTAGAAATTGACCGCAGCGGAGACGCGTTTCATTGTGAGCAGTGCAGCTACGTATTGATCCGGAACAGCCGACTTTGGGGTGGCACGGGCGCCCACGAAACCATCAAGGTGAATCAGTCTGACCACATCTACATTGAAGATTCAGACATTGGCGGAGCCGAGGACAATGCAATCGATTTTGTAGCTGTTCATGAGGGGCATATTCGTGGAAACAAGATTCACGACGCGATTGATTGGTGCGCCTATGCCAAGGGTGGAAGCTCAGGCATCACAGTTGATGGCAACGAGATCTACAACTGCGGAACCGGCGGGTTTACTGCCGGGCAGGGCACAGGGTTTGAGTTCATGCAAACACCTTGGCTGCAATACGAGGCCTATGGCATCGCAGTAACCAACAACGTCATTCACGACACCGAGGGTGCCGGCCTTGGAGTGAACGGCGGTTACAACATCGTGATGGCATACAACACCTTGTACCGAATCGGGTCACGAAGCCATGCGGTGGAATTCGTTCACGGAAGTCGAGGTTGCGACGGTGACACGGTGACCTGTGCTGCGCATCGCAGCGCTGGCGGTTGGGGAACCACTGATGCCGGCGGCCAGTACATCCCAAACAAGCACGTGACCTTTGCCAACAATGTCATCTACAACCCGGCACCATTCGTGACTGCTTGGCAACACTTCGCAGTGGCCGGTCCCACCACACCGCCCGCAGGCTCGGGTGCGCCATCACCTGCAAAGGCCGACGACGATCTGCGGATCTTTGGCAACGTGATCTGGAACGGCGGCAGCGCAATGTCGGTGGGATTTGGAGATGGCTGTGCCGATTCCAACCCCACCTGCTCTGAGTCGCAGGTGCTTACAGCGAACGCAGTCAACACGCTCGAGCCCAGCCTTGCTGACCCACTTAACGGGGTGTGGACACCCGCCCTTGGCTCAGCGCTTCAGACTCGTTTCGCTCAGGCCATTCCGGCCTGGTCTTGGGCGGATGCTCCGGCCGGCGTTCCCATGGTTGCGGCGCCAAGCTTCGCAACAGATCGGAGTGGCAGAGCCCGAGTGAGCGCAGGCCACCCGGGCGCATATGAGCCTCAATTTGCAGTTGCGTGCCGTAAGAGTGCCAAACTGTCGGCCGTGTCTCAACATCGTCGTACTTCGGTCAAGTCAGCGTGAGTGCCGACATCGGTGCCACAGAACCCTCCGGAGCTGACGGTGAAGTCGCAGAGCCGCCGGCAAAGAGCCCGTGGGGAGCTCTAGCGCTGCTTTCGCTTGGCGTTGCCATGATCATTGTGGATGGCACGGTGGTCAACGTTGCTTTGCCGAGCATGATCAAAGATTTGGATATGACCTTCGCCGATGCGGAGTGGGTCAACACCATCTATGCGCTGGTCTTTGCGGCGCTGCTGATCAACTTTGGTCGCCTCGCCGACATCAGGGGACGCAAACTGCTCTTCCTCACCGGCATCGTGATATTCGTCGGTGCAAGCATGTTCGCAGGCCAATCCGACTCGGCCTCGCAACTCATTCTGGCCAGACTCTTCCAGGGGATCGGCGCTGCGATCATCCTGCCCACCACCCTGTCCTCAGTGAACACGCTCTTTACTGGCAAGTCACGCGCAATAGCGTTTGCAGTCTGGGGTTCAGTCATCGGCGGCATGGCAGCTATCGGCCCGCTACTAGGCGGCTGGCTCACCACGTATCACAGTTGGCGATGGGTGTTCTATATCAACTTGCCCATCGGCCTGCTCGTACTGGTGCTGTCGATCTTCTTTGTTCCCGAAACCAAAGATGCTTCAGCACGACGCGGCGCCGACCCCGCAGGCTCGGTCCTGATCGGCGCCGGATTGGCAGCGCTTGTCTTTGCCATGATCGAGGGTCAGCAATACGGCTGGATTCAACCCACTGCACCGTTCTCATTCGGTGCGCTGACCTGGCCTGCCGACGCACCTGTCAGCATTGTGCCCGTAGCGTTTCTTTTCTCGGTGGCATGCCTAACGGCCTTTGTGATCATTGAGCGGGGCCGTAACAAGGCAGACAAAGTCGTAGTTCTCGACCTCTCACTATTTGGGCTCAAGTCCTTCCGCTGGGGAAACACCACTGCACTCATCGTCAGTCTGGGCGAGTTTGGATTGGTCTTTGTTCTTCCGCTGTACCTGCAGAATGTGCTCGGGTTTACTCCAATCAAATCTGGTGTCTACCTAGCCTTCATTGCCGCTGGAGCATTTTTGGCAACACCACTTGTTGCCAAGCTGGCTCAGAAGAAGGGTTCCAGATTTGTTGTCATGGTTGGCATGATGTTTGAGGCGGTCAGCGTTGCTGGCATAGCGCTGGTTGTTCAGCCAGATACTGGGACCGAGATCATTCCCTTGCTCTTTACCTACGGCATCGGAATCGGCTTTGCTACGGCGCAACTCACCGGTGCGAGCCTTGCTGATGTGCCACTTGCAGAGAGCGGCCAAGGATCAGGAACTCAAAGCACTAGCCGGCAGATTGGCTCGGCGCTTGGGATAGCGGTGCTTGGTGCAGTCCTCGCAGTTGGCCTTGGAGCGTTTACCAAAGATCAGGTCTCACAGGTTCCGGGTGTGACAGCTGAACAGGCTGACCAGATTTCACAAGCAGTGCGCTCAACAGGTGGCGGCGCAATAACAGAGCTTCGGGCCACGCCCGGTAGCGAGGCTGTAGTAGCAGCAGCGGATGATGCATTTGTTAGCGCCATGCGCCTGACAGTCGGAATTGCTGCGATCTTTATTCTGTTCGGATTGCTCGCTGCATCACGCCTGCCACCTGGTGAACTCCACGACCCACCTGGGGAGCCCGAACAAGAGCCAGTTGCAGCGGGTTCGGCCTAAGAGTCTCTGAGCTGCTGATAACGAGATCGGATTTCTTCGCTCTTGTTGGCCGCTGCAGGGTCGGGCAGGGTGATGTGCTCGGTCCCAACTAACCAGTCCGATCGAAGCTCGGCCGGGTCGCGACCAAGCAAAGTTGCTGCCGCCTGGACGCATGCACCCATTGCCACGGCCTGATCGATAGTGCTCGTGACAATCTCACGTCCGGTCAAGTCGGCTAGCACTTGTCGATAAGCCAGGGAGTGCGCTCCGCCTCCAACAAGCAAAATCCGCCCCGAAGTATCAGCATGTTTTGATAATTCATCTAGGCCGTCGAGCAATCCGCAGAGCACACCCTCAAATGCGGCCCTAGCCAACTGGCTCACCGTGGTGTCAGTCCGCAGTCCGTTCATCTGCCCCGTTGCGGTGGGACGATTCGGTGTGCGCTCGCCATCAAGGTAGGGCAGCAGAGTGAGCCCGCCCGCACCGGCAGGGCATGCCAGCGCTGCAGAGTCTAGGGCAGCAAGGTCCAACCCGCAGAGGCGAGCGATGGTGTCGGTGACCTTGGTGGCATTCTGGGTGCATACCAGCGGCAAAAACTTTCCTGTGGCATCGGCGAACCCAGCCACAGCACCTGAGTCGTCACTGCTGGCATGGTGCGACACGCAAAAAACAGTGCCCGAGGTTCCCAAAGAGATGACAACCTCGCCCGGCTCTAAGCCAAGGCCGAGTGCCGCTGCCATGTTGTCCCCCGTACCCGGGGCTACCAGAATTTCGTTCCATTCGCCTGCGGGTTCAATCGGGCCGAGCACTCGCGGCAGCATCTGTTCCCAGTCGCGAGAGCTGTCCACAAGTCGGAGCAAATCCCAGCAGTACTCGTTTGTGTCCGGCGACCAGTAGCCCGTTCCAGATGCATCCCCTCGGTCTGTCACCTTGTTGTTCGTGAGGGCAAAGGTCATCCAGTCATGGGGGAGTAGAACAGTGCTCAGCCGCTGCCATGAGTCGGGTTCGTTGCGTTGCAACCAAGAGAGCTTGGTAATGGTGAAGGCTGCAACGGGCACCGAGCCGCAGGCTTGAGCAAACCCACTGGCACCTCCCGGCAGTTGCTCGAGTAACCAGTCGGCATCGAAAGCGCTGCTTGTATCGCACCAAAGCTTTGCAGGCCGAATCACCTGATCTTGCGCATCCAAGCAGACCATTCCGTGTTGCTGCCCCGCGACTGAGATCGCAGAGACCTCCACTGACTGCCCATCCTGAGCGGCCTGATGTTTGGCCTGGGCGAACGCCTGATGAAACGCTGCCAACCAAACCTCGGGGTCTTGTTCCGCTACGGGTGGAACAACCTCGGTGTGCGGAGCGGACCCAGATCCGAGCAGTTCACCTGAATCAGCCTTTCGGAGCTCAACCTTGGTTGATTGAGTCGAAGAGTCAACTCCAGCCACCAAAGCATCAGAACTCACGGGGCAGACCAGAGAACGCGGTTGACCTCGTTTTCTAAGAACTCCTGCCTGCCAGAGGTGGGAGTCGGGTCAAGCTCCGCTGAAGTTGCCCGGTCTGCGAGTTCGGCAAGAGTCGAACCAGGACTCAGAATCTCCGCTCCAAGCTCATCTTGCCATCCGGCATAGCGGCTACTGCGATGCTGCTCAATACATCCGTCCTGCACGAGTGCGTCAGCCACAAGCAGTGCCTGAGCAAGCGTATCGATACCGCCGATGTGGCCATGGAATAGGTCAGTGCGGTCCATGCTCTGTCTGCGCAACTTCGTGTCAAAGTTGAAGCCACCAGTGGTAAATCCTCCGGCTTGAATAATCTCGTACATCACCAACGAGAGTTCCTCAACCGAGTTCGGGAACTGATCCGTATCCCAACCGTTTTGTGCATCGCCTCGGTTGGCGTCAACACTTCCGAAAATGCCGTTCTCGAGTGCATAGGCAACTTCGTGGTGAAAGCTATGGCCAGCGAGGGTGGCATGGTTTGCCTCGATGTTGACCTGATACTCACCCATCAAGTCGTAGCGTTCTAAAAACCCGTGCACTGCAGAGCAGTCGTAATCGTATTGGTGCTTTGTGGGTTCTTGCGGCTTGGGTTCAATCAGCAGCGCGCCGGTAAATCCGATGGAGCGTTTATGTTCCGCGACGAGTGTGAGGAACCGAGCGAGTTGATCCCCCTCTTGTCGCAGGCGAGTGTTCAGCAGGGTCTCGTACCCTTCGCGTCCGCCCCAGAGCACGTAATTTTGGCCATCAAGGCGGTGCGTTGCTTCAAGAGCATCACGAACCTGCGCAGCGGCATAGGCGAACACTTCTGGGTCAGGGTTGGTGGCTGCGCCAGCGGCGTAGCGCGGGTGTGAAAACAGGTTGGCGGTTCCCCAGAGCAGGCGAACGCCACTCTCTTCCATCTTGAGCCCAGCGCGATCCACCATGAAGTCAAGGTTGGATCGGGACTCCCTAAGTGTGTCGCCTGCGGGCGCCATGTCGAGGTCATGAAAACAGAAGAACGGTGTGCCGAGTTTTGTGAAGAACTCAAAGGCTGCATCCTGTTTTGCGCAGGCTGCCTCGGTAGCGTCGGCAGGTGCATCAAGCCATGGTCGGTCAAAGGTGCCTACGCCAAAGACGTCACTGCCGGGCCAACAAAAGCTGTGCCAGTAACACACCGCAATGCGCAGGTGATCCTCCATGCGCTTGCCGGCCACCAGTCGGTCCGGGTCATAGACCCGATAGCCCAAGCTGTTTGAGGTTTGGCTAGTGACACCTGCAGGCCTGACGGGTTCGGAAATCTCGCCGAAGAACGGTGTTGAGTTATCGAACTCATCCATAGATATCTCTCCCCTTGAGCATGCGTGGAGAATTGCTCTCCACTCGTTACGATCAAGCTACGGCAGTTCGGCTTATTGGTCTGATTCTGCTCTCTCACTCGTCACCTGTAACCATCTAGGACTCCGCCGATGCGCACCACATCGATCTTCACTGTTCGTGCCGAGCCCACTTCTGCCCGACTGCTCACTGCTTCTTTCTTAAGCACCGAGGGGTATTCGCCGGAATGGGATCACGAATGGGATGGCACCGCCCGAAAGGGATCACGGGCGCTTCATTTCATGGCCGGTGGCATTGCCCAGAGTTATTCCTTCGATTTGAATATCCGCTACTTGAGCGGAACAAACGGCGATACACGCTCACTTATCGAGGTGCGACAAGAGGCTCGTGCCTACACGGGCGACTCTGTGGGCACCTCCAAGACACAAGCCGAGGTGGAACACCTCGATGCCGGGCTGCGAGTTGCCCTGGAATTCGCAGGGGTGCTCGAACATTCTGAAATGGCGCGCTGCTAGAGCATTACCAGTGGCTTGAGCCGGGGGCGCCTTTGAACGGGCCCACGACTGCAGATGTGATCCATCCACCGTAGAAATCCCCCTCGTTTTGTTCAACGCGCTCATCATCCACCCAGCATGAGTCCACCCGGCGGGGGTAGAACGCAACATGATCAGCAATTGCGTCAAACTCGGGAGTTGGCTTCGGGTAGTACCAAGCCGCAGAAGGTGAAACAGCTGTGCCAACCACGACGTCGAAATATGAGGCGATCCCTTTCCACTCGCAGAAAGATTGCCCTTCGGTTGGCCGCAGGACATCGGGAGAAATATCGGCGAGCGGAAGGTAATAAGCGGGAGGCTGACTTGTTTCGAGCACCCGGTACGCACTCGTTGTAGAGGCAATAAGAACTCCAGCAAACTCCACTCGAATGAGGGCGCTACTTGGCATAACTCTGGGTGGGCGCGGGTAGTCCCAAACTGATTCTTGGCCTGGTCCTGGCTCAATTCGCCGAAACTGCGACATCAATTTCTTCTTTCCAGACGAGGAAGTGTTCTTCCTCGCGCACTGTGCTGCGCAATACTCACAGTGTGAATTCTGCACCCGTGGTCGCCGGAACTGAGCGCGGCGGCCCAGAGTGGTCTGTCGAATCGGTAACGATAGAAGAGGTTCCTGAACCTCAAAGATTTCGGAGCACAGCTGATCTTCTTCGAATTCTCTTCACCTTGGCCATCCTGGCACTAGTGATTCTGGCTGGAAGCATTGGCTCAGAAACCACAATCGGAATTCAAGAAGACATCACAACGGCGGTTACAAACGTTCCAAAGTTGGTGGTCAGTCTTCTGACGACACTCAATAGCCTGATTGTGCTGGCCTTGCCGGTCTACCTGATTGGTGAGCTTGCGCTTCGCCGACGCTGGAGGCTGCTCGGCACTTCACTGACGGCTGCAGCATTGGCTTTAGTCGCAGCGGAAGTCTTTGCAACATATTCCCCGGACTTTATTGCAGGCGGACTGCTTGACTCTCTGACCCAGCCCCTAGCTGGAGGGACTGGTCAAACTCCAGCAGCCTTTGGCTTATTCGCAGCGGTCTCTGCGCTGATGACCGTTGAACGATCGGGAACGAGACCAAGCACCATGGTTGTGGTGTGGACGAGTTTGCTCGCCCTAGCAGTCTTATTCCTCATCGATGGGCGAGCTACTCCCTTGGCGCTACTCGTCAGCGTTCTTGTTGGTCACGTGATCGGGTTAGTCGTTCGATATACCGCAGGAACAGAGAATCCCCGTGTTGGGGCTCGCAAAATTGCCGAGGCCTTGGGCCGGGTCGAACTGTTCGCAGTCTCCCTTGTTCAATTGCCGGTGGAGTCAAAGTTAGGTCGGCAGTTCAGCTTGCTGACCGCAGATGGAACCCATGCACGAGTCCAGGTACTTGACCCCGATCGCGGTGCTCTCAGGTTGCTCAGGCAACTCACTCGGGTACTTCGGGTGCGCACCTGGGTGACTCGAGCACCAAGCTTGTCTGCTCGCGTACAGGTTCAACAAGCCGCAGTTCCAGCGCTCATGGCTCGCGAGGCGCACGTGCGGACGCCGCGGTTCTTAGCTGCTGCAGAAGTTGATGATCGGACACTAGTTTTTGCAGAGGAACGTCCTGAAGACCTTCGAGTGTTGTCGGAGTTCACTGCCGATGCGATCTCAGACGAGGCGCTTTCTCAGGCTTGGAAACAGGTTCGAAGAATGCACCACGCAGGTGTTGCTCACGAGGGCATCAACCCAGAGAGTCTTGCAGTAGACCGTGATGGTCGGATCTGGATTCTTGGGTTAACTCAGGGCGAGATTGCAGCATCCCGGCTGCGCATGCGGCTTGATCGAGCTGAACTCTTGCTAGCAACAGCGTTGTTGGTGGGCGTCGATCGGGCGATTACGGCTGCCGACGCCGTAATTGGCGATCAAGATTTGGCCAACCTACCGGCGCTGCTACAACCCGTGGCGCTCAACCCGGCGTTGCGAGCGGCGCTCAAAGACAACGACGCTCTGTTGGATCAGGTGCGTGAAGAGGCAACGGCTAGGGCACCGGAGCCTTCTGCAGACGAGGTGCGACTCGAACGCCTTCGGCCCCGTGCGCTGGTCACGCTGATTGCTGCAACGTTGGCGGTGTACGTCCTCGCTGGGCAACTGAGCAACGTCGATTTTGCCACAGTGATACGCAGCATTAATTGGTACTGGGCAGGGCTTGCGTTTGTCGCATCGGTCATGACCTATGTGGGAGCGGCACTGACCGTTCACCCGTTCTTGCCAGTGCGGGTCCCTGCCTTTCGACTGCTAGCAGCGCAGTTTGCGGCAACATTCGTATCGCTAGTTGCTCCCGCTGCGGTGGGGAGCGTGGGAACGAATGTGCGGGTGATCCAAAAAGCTGGCGCACCTTCTGGTCTGGCAGTTGCCAGCGTCGGACTGTCCTCGCTCGTCGTCTTTGCCACAACAGTCATGGCGCTGCTCGGAATCACTATTTTTTCTCATGAGGCCACGCAACTCGACATTAAAGCCCCCTCTTCTGGGGCTCTAGTAGTCGTAGCGGGTGCAGTCCTCATAGCTATTTTTGCGTTTGTGCTTCCAGCAACGCGTCGTCTCATCCTCGAGCGCATGCGGCCAATTTGGGAGTCCGCTGGACCGCGAGTCCTAGATGTTGCGCGTGACCCAAAGCGACTGGTGAAGGGTGTGGCTGCAAGTCTGTTCACCTCACTCGCTTACGCAGTGACACTCTTCGTTGCAGTGCGTGCCTATGGTGATGAGATCCCGCTAGCGGGCGCAGTGGTGGTGTACCTCGGCGCTGGTCTTGTTGGCTCAGTTGCCCCAACCCCTGGCGGCATCGGTGCTGTAGAGGCTGCACTTGTTGCGGGCCTGAGCGCCATTGGGGTTCCAGCGGCTGTTGCGCTACCTGCCGCGCTGTTGTACCGAACAGTCACGTTCTGGTTGCCGACATTGCCCGGATGGTTCTCACTGCGGTGGCTACAAAGCCACGACGCGATCTGATCAGACTGATCTGATCTGAACGGCAGCAGCAAATCGCTATTTTGTGGGATTCCCCAGAGCGGCGTCCATAACAGCCGTCTCTAACTCGCTCAGCATTTTGCTGATCTCCCGATGAGCCTTCTTGCGCTTCACGAGTGGCAGATTCTTTGCAACAGCGAGTGACAGCCGGATCTGATTCAGTGCTTGGTACACCTTGTCGAGGAAAGCCGACCCCGAGGCGCCGGTCTCTGGTCGCAACATATCGAGCGTGGCTGAGAGCTTCTCAACTCGCCGTTCAAGTCGCTCCTGCCCAAGAACTGGCATGGCGGAAGCTGAGCTTCGGCCCAGGTCTTCGACGGGTAGATCCGAGGCCGAATACACCCCTGCTGAGCGGCGGTCCTCATTCCAGAGTCGAATTCTTTGCGCTAGATCAGAGCCAGCCAGTAAGAGCTGTGCGCGAGTCTCAGGATCCTGCAACATGCGAACGGCTTGAGCAGTTGCTGTAGCGAGCGCAGCTGCCATGGCTGCGCTGGTCCTCGATTTCGATGCCACGGTGACTCCCTCCGACGCAGAACAGTTCGAACCTAGCCAGCTCCAACCCAATTCAGGTTACTGCTCGCTCAGTGAGTGGTCATTCCGCCGTCCACCACTAGCGTTTGCGCAGTCATAAAGCTGGATGCATCGCTGGCCAAAAACAAGGCGGCCGGAACCATCTCTTCGGGGACTGCTGGCCGCTTGATGAGTTGTGTATCTACCGCAGCTGCTTGGAATCCCTCGGGTGCGCTCAAAAACATGTCCGTTGCCACAGTTCCGGGTGCAATGGCGTTCGCCCTAATGCCATCAGCGGCAAGCTCAGCCGCCATCGCTCGAGTCATTGCTAGTAGGGCTGCCTTGGCCGAGATGTAGAGGGACACGTAGCTGCCGTGCGTGTACACACCTGCAGTTGCAATATTGATAATCGATGCATGGTTGCTGGCACGCAGATAATCCATTGCGTTCTGCACCAGGAACACGGGGCCGCGCAGGTTGGTCTCATGTGACTTTGCAAGGGCCTCGGCAGTAATTGACCCAAAGTGCTGTGCAAGCGGATTGGCAGCGTTATTCACAATGATGTCGATTCCGCCAAACTCCTGCGCGCTCCGCTCGACGAGTGCCTCAATCTGCTGCAGGTCACCGACATGAGTGGGAACCGAAAGGGCCGATCCGCCATCACGTGTAATTGCCTCGGCGGCCGCAGCACAGGCTTCCGGCTTGCGACTAGCGATCACCACGTTTGCTCCCATGGCTGCAAATCCATGAGCAATTGCTAGGCCGATTCCACGGCTGCCGCCGGTGATGATTGCAGTACGCCCAGTCAGGTCAAAAGTGCCGAGCAGGTCATCGCGGTTCATAAGTTCTCCTGTTAGGTGTGGTGATGTCGCCACTCTCACATTACTGAGGAGTCTTCGCATGCAACCTTGCAGGCATGCCGCCTACTCTCTGCGCATGTCTCGCTTCATCCACGGATCGAATAATCGCACTGCGGTCCTGATCGGGTGTGTCCTGATCCTGTTTGCAGGAGTTGTTGGTTCATCTTGTTCCTCTTCAGCCGACTCGGCGAGTCAAGAGAGTTCAACTGCGCCACCATCGACTACAACTTCTCCCAAGGTCCCGGATCAGGCTGACTGCGTGCCACCTGCAGCGAGTTCTCCAGTTCAAGTCACCGCAGTAGCAGGATCTGAAACAGATATTGACTTGGTGTCTTTTGATGGAACCGTGATTCGTGGGCACTGGTTCGCGCTCCCATCAGCAACTGCGCAGGACCCGGCACCGACAATTCTGATGGGACCCGGATGGAGTTTGTCTGGCGATACTGCGGTTGATTCGGTGGGAATCTTGGGTGTGGTCGGTATTTCGACCCTTCGTGAAGCGGGATACAACGTGCTCACCTGGGACCCTCGCGGGTTTGGTGAGTCAACCGGGGTTGCTCAGGTCAACTCAAAGGATTTCGAGGCTCGAGACGTCAGTGAGCTGCTCAACTGGGTAGCGACCCAAGACGTGGCGCAACTCGATGGCCAACGCAACCCCCGAGTCGGCATGGTGGGCGGGTCATACGGTGGCGGGATTCAACTGGTAACCGCTGCCACGGATTGCCGAGTTGACGCAATCGTCCCTGTCATTGCGTGGAACTCTCTGCAAAGCAGTTTGTATAAGGCCGATACGGTCAAGTCGGGATGGGCAGGGATTCTGAGTGACTCGAGCGCCTCTGACTCGGTTGATCCGCATGTGCGCCATGCCCAGGATTCGGCTGAAGCCACGGGCAGACTCGATGCCGAGGATCAGGCTTGGTTCATTGCCCGCGGCCCGGCAGAGTTGGTCAATCAGATCACGGCACCAACGCTGATCGTGCAGGGAACTGTGGACACACTCTTCACCCTGGGTGAGGGAATCACGAACTACAACATGCTGACGAAGAACGGTGTCCCCGTCTCAATGATCTGGTACTGCGACGGCCATGGGGTGTGTCTGACAAATCCAGGTGATCCACTGCGCGTTAGTAGAGCGGTCATTGCTTGGATGGATCGATACGTTGCAAACGACACATCCGTGGACACGGGACCGGGGTTCGACGTCATTGATCAAGACGGTGTTCGCTACACGGCTGCGAGTTACACCAAAGCGGCCGGAACACCTTTGAAAGCAAGTGGTTCAGGAACATTGGAACTCACTGCCGAGGGCGGGTCGGGGCCTGTAGTAATTCCCGAGGGGGCCGGATCGGTGCTGTCCGGCCTGGTCGAATCGATTACTCCAGCGTTTGCGCAGAATGCTGTCAATCTGCCGCTGGTAGTTCAGGGTGGACCAGACCTTGTTCTTGGAGCCCCAGAGCTCAGCTTGTCGTATTCGGGAACCAATGGCACCGGTGACCGCCCAACACGAGTCTTTGCACAACTTGTGGATGCGTCGACATCCTTGGTGATTGGCAATCAGGTAACTCCCATTGCAGTGGTTCTAGACGGAGCGAAGCATCAGCTCAGAGTCCCACTCGAGGTCATTGCCTTTGCCGCTAAACCGGGCGCCACAATCACGCTTCAGATTGTTGCCAGCACGGTGGCCTATGCGGCTCCGCAGTTCGGTGGCCAAATTGTTTTTGACTCGATTGATCTGAGTTTGCCTGTACTCGCGGAGGATCAGATGAAGCGTGATCCGGCCTGAGGGTTCGGGGCTGTTGCGTAGAGCACTTTCTTTGTTCAGGTTGCCCGATAATCGAGCAAGCGCACGGGTAGTCGCTTGAAACTGTTATTCAAGTTTGATCGCACCCGAACTGGGTCCTCTGCGAGTTCAATCCGAGCGAAGCTCCTGAGTAACTCTGTAAAGAACACTCGGCCTTCTAAGCGGGCTAAGTGAACGCCCAAGCAGAAGTGTTCGCCAATACCAAACGACAGATGCGGGTTGGGGTTGCGATGAATATTGAACCGATCGGGTTCATCAAACACGGCCTCATCTCGATTGGCTGACGTGTAATACATCACGACCTTGTCGCCAGCAGAGATCTGTACGCCGCTCAACTCTGTGTCCTCGCTAGCAGTGCGTCGGAAGTAGTGCAGCGGATTTGCCCAACGAAGAATCTCTTCCACGGCTCCAGGGATGAGCGATGCGTCATCACGAAGCTCTTGGAGTTGCTCAGGGTGTTGTAAGAGTGCCCAAAGCCCAGAGGACAACATGGACTTTGTGGTGTCGTTCCCTGCAGTCACGATCTGCACGAAAAAGCTTCCAAAATCAACATCGCTCATTGGTTGGCCACCAAACTCGCCATCCAGAATCAACGTAGTCAGGTCTTCTCGTGGTGGCTCTGACCGGCGGCGCGCAGCAAACTCAATCGCGTACATGGCCATCTCGATCGAAGCGCTGTAGTCAGGCTCGTCACCGACAATTTCGGGGTCAGACCCAGAGGTCTGTCGCTCTGCCAACGAGTGCAGAAGGTTCCAGTCGGCTTCGGGCAGACCCATCAGACGACCCATAACTTTGGTGGGTAACCCCGAGGTGACCTCGTGCACAAACTCAACGGAGTCTCGGCCCGCAACATCAGCCATGAGTTCGCGACTGATCTCGGCAATCCGAGGCTCAAGGCCCGCAATGATCTTTCCTTTAAACGGCTCCGATAGAGGTCGCCGGTACTCGTTGTGCATGGGTGGATCCATTGCGAGCAACATCATCCGCATCATCTCAAGATTCGCGGCATCAAGGTTCTCTACAACGACGCCACCCTCGCTAGCCGAGAACAGATTGGGGGAGCGCGAGACTTTCACTACATCGGCATGGGTAAGCACTGCCCAGAATCCGGGCTCACCTGCCATGGGCTGCCAGGCCACGGGCGATTCGGCACGAAGCGCAGCAATCTGATCATGCGGGACCTCGAGCAAAAATGTGTTGGGGTCTGCGAGTAAACCGATTTCTGGCTGCGGCGTCACGAGACCAGCACGTTTGGCCGGTCGAATCCTTCGGCTTCAGCGAGCATGTAATAGGCCTCGAGGGTTCCGGGGCCATCGAACACGCTCTCAATGTTTCCGTCGGCGTCGAGGTTCAGGTTCGATCCGTACATTTGGAACCACACGTGGGTGTCGTCCTCAACGCATTCCAACGTGTGCTGCGAGCCTGCCGGTTCATACAGAAATGACCCAGCCCGATTGACGTACTCGTATTCCTGATATTTCCAAGCTCCGCTTGTGGTGTAGCCGAATACAGGCCCCGTATGGCGGTGGGTCTGGATGGCGTAATTCTTTTGGAAAATGTTCTCGACGATCCAAAGGCCTTGGCCATGGTCAACTTGAATCACCTTGAGTTTGTTGCCTCCACCGATTTCTACAAACGGCAGGTCCTCGGCTCCTCGGTGCACTGCTTCAGTCACGTGTTCCCCATTCCGACCCAGTTGGGAGTAGGTCGCTTCGTTCGAGAGTGCCCAGGTGCATCTCGTTGCATGCCAAGATAGCCGCACCCAATCCAGGAGATACCGCAGTGAGCTTGCACGCGAAAGATTCCATTGAAGGCCATGCCGAAGACTCGATCTTCTCGAGTAAGGGACTTTCGCAGGCCACCCCGAAGTACAAGTTCCCCCTGCAGGAACTCAACCCCGATGAGGCCTATCAGGCCGTGCATGACGAACTGATGCTCGATGGCAACTCCCGACAGAATCTGGCCACCTTCTGCCAGACATGGGAGGAGCCGCAAGTTCATGCGCTGATGGATCTGTGTATCGACAAAAACCTGATCGATAAAGACGAGTACCCGCAAGCTGCTGAGCTGGAGCGGCGCTGCGTGCATATGTTGGCCGATCTGTGGAATGCCCCAGATGCAGATAACACCATCGGAACCTCTGGAATTGGCTCATCCGAGGCCTGCATGCTTGCCGGCATGGCTGCCAAGTGGAGGTGGCGTGAGCGCCGTCGGGCCGAGGGCAAGTCCACTGACTCGCCAAATATGGTTTGCGGTCCGGTCCAGGTGGTCTGGCATAAATTTGCAAAATACTGGGACGTCGAGATGCGGGAAATAGGGATGTCTCCCGGCAACTACTGCATGGACGTTGAGCAGATGCTTGAACTCGTTGACGAGAACACCATCCTGGTGATGCCGACCTTCGGGGTGACCTATACCGGCACCTATGAGCCAGTCCAAGAACTTGCCGAGGCGCTTGATCGCTTGCAGGCCGAAACTGGCCTAGATATCGATATTCACGTAGACGGTGCAAGTGGGGCTTTTCTGGCTCCTTTCTGTGCACCAGAGGTGATCTGGGACTTTCGTCTACCGCGAGTGAAATCCATCAGTACTTCGGGGCATAAGTTTGGGCTTGCCCCACTCGGTGTGGGCTGGGTTGTCTGGAGAGACATAGCGGAACTTCCCGACGATCTGATCTTTCACGTCACCTACCTCGGTGGGGACATGCCCGTTTTTCAGATCAACTTTTCAAGGCCAGCGGGGCAGATCGTTGCGCAGTATTACGACTTCTTGCGACTTGGCCGCGAGGGGTATCAGAGAGTGCACCAAGCCTCCTATGACAGCTGCGCCGTTATTGCAGATGCCATCGTCAAGCTTGGCCCCTTTGAGCTGATCTGCACGGGTGACCCACTGACAGGAATTCCCGCAGTGACTTGGAAACTGATCGACGGGGTGGACCCGGGTTTCACCCTGTACGACCTTGCTGATCGGCTCCGGATTCGCGGTTGGCAGGTGCCGGCCTACCCGCTGACCGGCTCCTTGAGCGATCTTGCAGTGCAGCGAGTGCTGATTCGCCAGGACCTGAGTCGGGATCTCGTTGACATCCTGCTGGCAGACTTTGCAGATGCCGTAGCTCACTTTGATCGCCACCCGATAGCAGTCTCGATGACCAAAGAAGAGTCAAGCGGTTTCAGTCACCTCTAAGGGCCAGCGCCTGCAAGCCCTGTGGCAAATTTGTTACTCCGCCGGCCTAACCAGGAGGGTCAGCGAGTCGGTCAATGCATTCACCGGCAGCAATTCGTGACAAGTCCTCAACGCTGAGTGAGACCAACTCGGCCACCCGGCTTCGATCCTCGGCGGCAGGAATCTGAACTTTGCGTTGTACTGCTAGCACGCGGGCCCCAGCGCTCTGGGCCGAAGCCAGACCAGTCAGGGAATCTTCAATCGCGACTGACCTTGAGATATCAACTCCAAGGCGCTCTGCGGCCAAGATGTAGGGCTCAGGGTGTGGCTTTCCATGCGTGACGTTGTCCCCGCTGACAACTGCTTGAAACGTACCCGCTGGGACACTTGCGACAATCTGATCTGCGATTGCTTGGTAGGACATTGTCACGAGAGCGCAAGGTACTTCGGCAGACATCAGAGCGGCGAGAAGTTCCAGACTGCCGGGTTGCCACGGGACTGCTGTGCCGATGTCGGCAACAACGCTCTGCACCATGATCTCCACAATCTCTGACACCGACAGGTCAATCCCTCGAGCTTGCAGCGCAGCGCCAGAGACGGGAAGGGCATTGCCCACTAGTGAGAGTTCATCCTGTTCGGTCCACTCAAAACCATGGGCCTGAGCGAGCTTGTGCTCCGCTGCAGCCCAATACGGCTCTGAGTCAACGAGTGTTCCATCTAGGTCCCAGAGGACGGCCGCAGGTAAGAGCATCATGGGAATCTAGGCGGGTTGAGAGCGTTACGCCGAGTTGGCAAAATCCGAGCAATTCCTCTTCAAAACTAGAACGCGTTATCGTTCTCCCTATGGAGATCATCGACAGTGTTCTGACCAATCCAGAAGCCTTTCAGCGCATGGAGCACCATGAGGTGTTTGCCCAGCTTCGCCAAGAAGATCCGGTGCATTGGACAGAGGAAGCAACAGGTCCGGGCTTTTGGTCAATTACTAAGCATGCAGACCTGAAGTTGATTAATCGTGACGCCGAGGGGTTTAGCTCCGAGGCCAACGGGGTCAACATCATTGAATTCAATGATGTTGAATCTGGCTTTGATATGCGCGGCAAGATCATGTTGATGACCGACCCGCCTCGCCATACGCGATACCGGCTCTTGGTCAACAAGGGCTTTACTCCTCGCATGATTGCTCTGATTGAACAGCACTTGCGGTTTCGCACGGAGCTGATCGTTGATCAGATCATCGAAGACGGAACCTGCGACTTTGTGACTGACCTTGCAGCGGAGCTCCCGTTGCAGGCAATTGCCGAGATCATGGGCGTGCCTGACGAGGATCGCCACCTGCTCTTTGACTGGTCCAACCGAATGGTCGGTGCAGATGATCCGGAGTATCAGAGCGAGAATCCTGATGAAGCAACCATGGCCGCAGCCGAGTTGTATATGTATGCAGCGAGCCTGGGCGAAGCCCGCCGTGACGACCCTCGCGAAGATGTTGTTACCAAACTGATTAACGCAGAGATCGATGGGGATCGCCTGACCCAAGAGGAGTTCGAACTATTCATTCTGCTGCTGGCTGTGGCGGGCAACGAGACCACACGCAATGCAACTGCGCACGGAATGATTGCGCTCATGGAAAATCCGGAACAGCTCGCCAAGTTGCGAAGCGACCCGGACAAGTACATCGACGGCGCAGTGGAAGAGGTCCTTCGTTGGGCTACACCCGTGCTGCACTTCCGTCGTACTGCAATGAAAGATCTTGAGCTGCGCGGTAAGCAGATCAAGACCGGAGACAAAGTCGTCATGTGGCATATCTCGGCGAACCGCGATGAGGAAGTCTTTGATGATCCGTTTGTGTTCGATATCGAACGCACTCCGAATGATCACATTGCCTTTGGTGGTGGCGGTGCGCACTTCTGCTTAGGAACAAACCTGGCGCGAATGGAACTGCGTCTGATCTTTCACGAGATTGTCTCTCGCATGGAAGACATCGAATTTGATGGCGATATTGAACGACTTCGATCCAACTTTATTGGTGGCGTCAAGCACATCCCCATCCGATTCACTCCCGCCGCACGCAAGCATGCCGAGGGCCAAACCGTCGACGCCTGAGCAGTAGCGCGGCTCAGCTTGGGCCTCTGATTGCCAGAGACTCTGGCTTATTCCGCCAGAAAGTCAAGCGATGCTGAGTTCATGCAAAACCGCTGACCCGTTGGCCTTGGGCCATCTTGGAACACGTGCCCTAAATGCGCTCCACAGTGAGCGCATACGGCTTCGGTGCGAGACATCCCATGACTACGGTCCTCAATCAAGGTGACCTTTTCTGGGTCGAGTGCCTCAAAGAATGAGGGCCAACCCGAACCGGACTCGTACTTCGTATCCGAAGAGAACAGCGGCATCTCGCACACGACGCACCGGTAAATGCCTGCATCTTTCTTGTCCCAGAACGCCCCGGTGAACGCTGGTTCAGTTCCAGCTTGCTGCGTCACGATGAATTGCTCTGCACTGAGTCGTTCTCGAAGATCAGACTCGGTGAGGTCTGTCCGGAGTTCGGGGGGAGCGGCAGGGTTGGCAGCAGGATTGGTAGCAGGGCTAGTTGGGTCATCCATTGGTGCCACAATATCGGGGTGATCCGGGGCGAGCATGTCAGTAGGCTCACCTCCTCAGCAATCTTGAACAAGGAACGATCGTCATGTCTGCACAAAGCGAGCCCTTTTCGGCATTACCGCCGAACCCCTTTGCTGATCGGGTCGACCACGCAGTTGAGCGAGAGCCAAAGCTGGTGCGCACAGCAGTGCGCCAATTAAAGAAGGAGGAGGAGCTCAAGCCTCTGCAGGCTGAACTGCTGGTCTTGCAGCGCTACCTAGAAGAGAACAACAAGCGGATGATTGTGTTGTTCGAGGGTCGCGATGCGGCCGGTAAGGGCGGCACGATCCGCAGAGTTACTCGCTATATGAACGAGAAGCACTATCGGGTTGTAGCACTTGGCAAACCCACCGAAGAGCAGCGTTCGCAATGGTTCTTCCAGAAGTACATTGCAGAGTTTCCAACCGGTGGGGAGATGGTTCTCTTTGATCGGAGTTGGTACAACCGGGCCATGGTGGAGCCAGTGTTTAACTTCTGCACCGAACAGGAATACAAGAATTTTATGCGGGGCGTGGTCGGGTTCGAAAAAGACCTTGTTCGGCAGGGAACCATTTTAGTGAAGCTGTATTTCAGTGTGACCAAGCGTGAACAGAAGCGACGCTTCGATCGCCGCCGCAATGATCCGTTGCGGCAGTGGAAACTCAGCGAGATCGATGTTCAAGCTCAAGAACACTGGGCGGATTTCACTGACCGCAAGTACTCCATGCTGAAAAAGACCAGCACAGTCGAAGCTCCTTGGACAGTAATCAGGTCGAAGAACAAACATCTGGCTCGTATGAATGCCATGCGCGTTATTTTGAACGCAGTGGATTACGGCGAGCGAAACCCAGAGGTCAACTATGTGCCCGATCCCTCGATCGTGGTCTCGGGTGCACAAGAGTTGGCCATTATGGAAGCCGACAGAATCCGCAAGGGTCGGTTCACGAAGTAGCGCTGCGCCGGCGCAGGACTCGGCTTAATCGCTCGCGGTTGTATCGCTGCACCATGACAAACGGCAGGTGGGCACAAATGCCAAACAGAATCATGAACGCCCCGAGCAGAGGCCGACACCAGATAAGAAAGAGCGGCCCAGCGCTCAGATTAAGCCAATGAACCGTCTCCGCCCGGCGAGTCTCAGCCATGAATCGCTCAAGGTGCTCAGTGGAGCGGTTGATGATGTGCCGCTTTGAAAACCCATCAGGGAACAGATCGCCTTGTTCGGGAAGGCGATCTTTCCACTGGCGGATCTTCAATCTTCGTTGATAAAAATTGCCGTCATCTTCAAAGCTCCGAGCCCGCGTGAGCCAGGTGTCATGATCGAAACGGCGGACCGGAACCTTGTGGATCGCAAACCCCGTGCTGAATCCAATGAACACCCAAGCCAGCACCGACACGAAGACAGCAGCAATGTCAGGAAGGTGGATTAACACGGCTTCTGGCTCTGCCGTCCGAGGGGTATTGCCCTTCCGCTCCAAGTGACGCTTCGCCGCACGTAGGTTCGCCAAAGGGACCACCCGAACACGCAGAAGAAAAATCCGAGCAGCAGCGGAAACACAGCAGCAGTGGCCAGCCCAAAGTTCCCAACTTGGCGAAACATCCAGGCAAGCTGTGCCGTGAAAGCGAGGTATAGGACCAGAGCAGTCCAAGGTGGCCGCGAGCCGGAGATGGCCTCGATCCCAAGGGCGGTGGCGCTACCCAGACTTGTCAGCCAGAGCACTGCAGCGAGCAGTCTCAACGGGTGAGTGGATCCTGCGCCGGTGGCAAAGTTCTTGGCCCATCCTTCGCTGAGTTGGCGAAGGCCGTTTGGGTACATTCGGAATCGAACAGCCTCAGCGCCACGAAACAGTTCAACTCGTTGCCCGCTCAGTCTGTAGTTCGCTGCAAGGGCCAAGTCCTCGACGACTTGGTCTCGCACCTGCTCGTGGCCGCCAGCTAGCTGATAGTCCGCAGGGGTAGTGACAAGGACTGGCCCGAATGCTCCCGAGGATTTCGTCGGTGAGGACATCGCAGTTCCCACCAATGCAATCACATTGAATAGCGCCGAGAGTTTCTCGTAAGGGCGCTTTGTTTGATGCCAAGGCTGCACCGAGACCAACGCACCCGTGGCCCTCTGCCGATCAACGAGGAGTTGAACAACATCAGGATCAACCCGGACATCGGCATCAAAAAAGACCAGCCCGCGATCATGGTCTTGAGTGGTAGTGCGCAGATAGTCAAACCCGATGTGACAGGCCCAACTCTTGCCGGTCCAACCCTCTGGTAGGTCGGGGGCATCGATGACTTCGACACCAGCAAATCCCGAGGCGATCTCCACGGTTGAGTCGGTCGAGTGGTCATTGATGATCAGGACCCGATTGCCACTCTGCGGTAGCGATGCAAGGTCGCTGAGCAGCAGCCCAATGGAAGCAGCCTCGTTGCGAGCGGGAATAATCACATCAAACCCATGGCGGCTGGATGGCTGTTCGATAGAGGCGGCGGCAGAGCGCAACTGTGTGACACTCTTTGGCCGTCCAAAAATCATCCAACCCAGCGTCCACCCAACAAGACAGAACACAATGGTGATCACGTACCTGAGCCTCTCTCAGTCCGAAGAGACAGACCCCTGCACGGCTGCAGGCATGGTGACTGAGGGCTATGAGCTTACCGCTGATATCGTCGTTACCTTGAGCGGGGTAACCCAACTAGGGAGTTGTTGTGTTGAAGTTCACCGATGAACACGAATCGTTTCGGGCACTGGTCAGAGACGTGGTGCAAAAAGAGATTGACCCTCATGCCGATGAATGGGAACACGCCGGAATATTCCCGGCCCATAGCCTTTTCAAAAAGTTTGGGTCGCTTGGATTGATTGGAATTGAATACGGCGAGGAATTCGGTGGCGCGGCTGCTGACCACAGCTACACCCTGATCTTTGGTGAAGAGATCGGTCGGGCTGCGTCACTCGGAGTTGCCATGGCGCTTTCGGTACAAACAGACATGGCAACACCCACACTGCATCAGTTTGGTAGTACTGAACTGAAAGAGAAGTTCCTGCGAGGAGCGATCTCTGGCGACCTCGTTGCATCGGTTGGTATCAGCGAGGCAGATGCGGGCAGCGATGTTGCCGGTCTGCGTACACGAGCAGTTATTGACGGTGACGAGTGGGTCATCAATGGGTCGAAGATGTGGATTACTAACGGTGCCCAAGCCGATTGGATCTGCCTGCTGTGCCGAACCTCTGATGAGGGTGGTTTCAGGGGAATGTCGCAGATTGTCGTTCCCACCGATTCTGCGGGCTTCTCAGTGAGTCGAACCCTCGACAAGCTCGGCATGCGGGCCTCGGACACTGCCGAATTGACGTTCCAAGATGTGCGAGTCCCAGTGGAATACGTCATCGGTGAAATCGGCCGGGGCTTCCAGCAGCAGATGGGCCAGTTTCAGAACGAACGCATGATTGCCTCCTACCAGATGGTTGGGGCAGTCGAACTAGCGCTCACTCGCACTGTGGCTTACCTCAAGGAGCGGCAGGCTTTTGGTGCTCCGTTGCTAGCGAATCAGTCTCTTCAATACGAACTTGCCGACCTAGCTTCTGAACTCGACATGATGCGCCATCACAACTGGGCTGCTGCAGCTGCGTACATGGATGGACAAGACATCACACGCCACGCGACCGTAGCCAAATTGCGTTCCGCTCGTCTTGCACGCCGCATGGCAGACCTTGCCGTGCAGTACCACGGCGGCATGGGCTATGTAGAAGAGAACTGGCCGGCGCGCTTTTACCGGGATACCCGCTTGTGGTCCATCGGTGGGGGAGCGGACGAGGTCATGTTGCGAACCCTCGCTCGTATGAATGGGATCATCGGAGACTGACTCAGCGCTTAGCTGCTCAGCGTGTATCTTGAGGCTGTACAACCAATCCGGGGAGCTCGCACCAGCGGGCTGAGAGAGTGGCTCAGGGCCACTGACCCGCAACCTGATCTGGGTAATGCCAGCGGAGGGAGATCATGAGCGAAGTAGTGGTATTTTCGGGTGGCCCTCACCCGTCCCTAGGTAGTCCGAGCAAATCTGGCGAGGTTGCTCAGAGGAATCGAATCAACGAATTGGCAGTTGCCGCTGACTATGTCGTGGCAGCGGACTCCGGGCTGCACTTAGCTCTGGCCTGCGGGCGGATGCCTGATCTAGTCATCGGCGATATGGATTCTGTGAATCCAGTTCTGCTTGAACAAGCCCGCGGTGCCGGCGCAGAGATTCGCTCCTTTCCCCAAGACAAAGATGCCACTGATCTTGAACTCGCACTAGAGACCGTAAACAGCGCAGTCGAACCAAAGTTCGACTCCGTTACCGTCATTGGTAGTCAGGCTGGTCGTATTGGTCACTTGCTCAGCGGCATCTTGTTGTTGGGCTCGGAACGATTCGCTGGGCTGCGGATCGACGCGTGGTTTGGCGACACCTATCTCGCCATCGTTCGTGACTCTCGGAGGCTCCTTGCCGAGACGGGACAATTTGTGTCGGTGATGGCAATCAACGGAACGGCCCAGGGAGTGCGAAGCACCGGACTGCGCTGGGCCTTTGAAGGTGAGGAACTCAGTCCCGGTTCCACACGAGGAGTCTCGAACGAGTTCCTAGAACCAATCGCAACTATCAGCGTGGATCAGGGCTGCCTGGCCATAATCATCGACAAGGAGCAGCGCTCATGAGGTCCTTTAAGTTACAACGTTCATCTGGATTCATACGGTCTCGCATCGCCACTTGCTGCGCCGTAGCCGGGTGCATTCTGATGCTCGCCTCCGCTTGCAGCTCAGATACCTCCTCGACTGCCGAACCCGAACAGGATTCGAGCTCGAAAGACGAAGTCGTACTTGTCACCTATGACGCCTTCGCACTTCCTGAAGATGCTGCAGCGGAGTTCACCAAGCTGACCGGCGCAACCATCAAAGTGGTAGCCACAGGGGACTCTTCCACCATGTTGACCAAGGCCCTGCTCTCTGCAGGAGCGCCAGAGGGAGACGTGATCTTTGGCATCGACAACACCCTGGCCACGCGAGCCCTTTCAGAGGATCTGCTCCAGCCTTTTCAACCTCAGGAGATCGAACAAGTTCCAGACTCGCTGCGCCTAGCTGGCAAGGCAGGAGAACAACTCATTCCCATCGACACTGGTGATGTCTGTATCAACATCGATCAGGAATGGTTCGCAAAAAATGGCATCGCGGCACCTACCGAGATGGCACAACTCGCCGATCCTTCATATCGCGACCTTCTTGTGCTGGCAAGCCCGGTCACCTCTTCGCCTGGGCTTGCCTTCCTCATCGGAACCATTGCGCGCAGCGGCGAGGACGCCTGGTTGGACTATTGGCAACAACTCAAAGACAACGGAGTACGGGTACGGCCGAGTTGGGATGATGCCTACTACTCGGACTACACGGTTTCTGGAGGAGACCGACCACTCGTGCTCTCATATGCCTCAAGCCCACCGGCAGAGGTGGTCTTTAGTGATCCAAAGCGCACCGAGCCGGCCTCGAGTGTCATGCTCGACACGTGCGTAGCCCAAGTGGAATACGCAGGAGTCCTAGCTGGAGCGGCTGAACCCGAGTTGGGGCAGAAACTTGTGGAATTCATGCTGAGCCCGGCTTGGCAACAGGCTTTACCACTCAGTAATTTTGTCTTTCCGGTAACTGATGTTGAGTTGCCAGAAGTGTTTGAGAAGTTTGCCCCACGCGCCACCAAACCACTGAGCCTCGACCCAGCAGTTATCTCCGCTCAACGCGATGCTTGGATCGAGCAGTGGCGAGAGAAAATGGAGTGAATTTCCTAAGCGATCAGAGCCCAGCGGGGCACCAAGGTTTCCGACCCTCGGCCGTCAAGATGGGGCACGTGTCGAGGGTCGGAATCATCGTGGTCAGTGCAGTCCTCCTCATGATTGCTCTGCCAATCTCTGCGGTCCTGCTCAGAGCAATACGGCCGGACGGAGTATGGAGTGCCGAGGCAGTCACTCGAATTCTTGGATCTCCGAGAACTTGGCGACTCATCGCAGTCACAGTGGCTCAGGCCCTGGTTTCTTGCATATGTACCGTCGCAGTTGGAGTACCCGTTGCCTGGGTGTTATCGCGATTTCGCTTCTATGGCCGATCCTTCGTGAAAACTCTTGCGACTGTTCCGTTTGTGTTGCCCACGGTCGTTATTGGCGCAGCATTTGCCACCGTGCTTGGTCCTCGGGGCTTGTTCGATGCCCGAGGAACATGGTTGGCAATCGTGATCGCACAAGTGTGTTTCAACCTAGCGGTAGTCATTCGCACCGTTGGGGCCGCCCTCAGCGGCGTCGACTCAAACCAAGAGGCTGCAGCGCGGATGCTCGGGGCCTCCCCTTTTCAAGCTGCTCGACGCGTGCTTCTACCGACGGTGCTCCCAGCCATTGCAGCCTCCGCCGTGGTGGTGTTCTTGTTCTGCTTCACAAGCTTTGGCGTGATCGTGATGCTCGGTGGCGGCTCAGTCACCACCGTCGAAGTAGAGATCTGGACTCGAGCAACTCGGCAATTTGATATTTCTGGTGCTGGAGTGCTCTGTGGCATTCAGCTTGTTGCAGTACTTGCCACGCTCAGTATCCATAGCCGGATCAGCAAGCGGCGCGCAGTGAGTTCGGTATTTCGGGCTCGTAGGTCGGATCGGCTCCCGCGTTCAGTTGCAGAATGGGCAGCAGTAGTCGCTGCGGTTGCTGCTGTCCTTCTGATTTGTGGGTTACCGATAGCAGCGCTGTTCGAGCGGTCCCTTCGAGTCGGGACTGGCTTGGGGCTAGCAAATTGGCAACATCTTGGTTCGGTCACAGCAGGTACTGGCCTGAGCATCGATCCGCTTTCAGCGCTCTGGCGTTCCCTGCTTACGGCTAGCGCAGCGGCAAGCGCAGCGCTGCTGCTTGGGGTTCTGGCGGCGCGGGTCATCGCCCAACGACCCGGGGGAGCAGCGGATCGAATTTTGCTGCTGCCTCTGGGGGTATCGGCAACCACGCTTGGACTGGGGCTACTCCTTCTTGGTGGCAGGCCGCCACTCGATCTGCGCGGATCGCTTTGGCTCGTGCCGATCGCCCAAATGCTCGTTGCGATTCCATTAGTTGTGCGAGCAGTGCTTCCCGCTCTGCAAGCACTTCCCGCATCGCTTGGAGAGTCCGGCCAATTGCTCGGAGCGGGTTCGATCGGACGCTTCTGGCGGATCGAGCTTCCATCGATACGTTCCGCAGTCTTTGCGGGCGCAGGCCTCGGGTTTGTGGCATGTCTTGGAGAGTTCGGGGCGACAGTCTTCCTTGTTCGCGCTGCAAGCCCGACTGCTCCCGTTGCGATTGAGCGCCTGTTGAGCCGTCCTGCAGCGGCTGGCTTTGGGCAGGCAATGGCACTGTCTTGCATCCTCGTGCTGCTCTGTGGCGGCGTTTTGTTGGCGGTGGACTATCTCGCTGCAGGCGATGAGGGCCTAGATCTAGCCTTCTAGCCCTGCTTCAGCACCAAAAGGAAAGGGCTTCTGCACACGACTCGTCAAGTAAACGGCGAGTGCTGAATAAGTAAACACTGGGGATGAGTCCCCCATCGGGGTGTTGTGAGCGCAGTAGGGCTGTACCATTGATGCCGTCGCAGCCACCGAGAACCCGGCTGCCACCCTCCACTTGCGGACTCGGGCACAATGATGAATTCACGTACCACTATTGCGATTCTTGCTGGATTCACCGCGGTTGTTTTCTCAGCAGGTTCAGTGTCAGCAGGTTCAGTGTCAGCTGTTGCTCGTCAGAGTGATCCCAGCACACCTCCGAACAGCGAACTGCCTGGGGGTGAATCGACCACCTCGACCACTGCGCTTGGAAGTTCAACCGTTCCGGGAACTGTTCCCGGCAGCACTCCAGACCCGTCGCTTTCTCCCTCTACGACCTACCTGCCGCCCATTCCAGAAGAACTGCTCAATGATCCTCGGGTGCCGTTCCTGGTGGACCCTGGCGAGGGGGATGGAATCGACCTGCCGATTGCGCAGTTCAGTTTCGACCCGCAATCAGTAGCAGTCCTGCCCGAGCGCGTAGCCGGAGCGCAAGCAGCACTGTTCGCAAGTCAGGCAGACCTTGATCAGATTCAGAAGCGTGTTGCAGAGAAAACGCAGACTGTGCTCGATTTGACTGCCCAACTGGACTCACTCTCAGGCGAAGTGAGAACCGCAGTCAGCAAGGCTGCAACGGCTCGACGTCGACTCCGAGATCATGCTGTGACTGCCTATATGCAGGGTCGGGCCGAGGACAAACTAGCGCTGCTAGATAACAATGATTTCGTTGACTTGGGCGTAGCTCGGAGTTACTTGGCGGTGGTTGCACAGCAGCACGAGCGACTTCTTCGTAGTTATGAGCGACAGAGCAAGGCGCTCGGAAAGAGTGAGGCCAAGCTGGCCTCAGATCTAGGTATTGCTCAGTCCGTGCTCACTCAAACCACTGCTCAAGTCCAAACAGCTGTCGATGCTGTGGCTGCAGCAACAGCTCAGCTGCAGGCCTATCAGAATGGTGCGCACGCATACATCAATGGGTTCGTGTTTCCAGTAGCTAGCGAAGTGGAGTTCATCGACAGTTGGGGTTACCCGCGGATGACGGGAACGCCCTCGGCACACTGGCATCAGGGAACAGACATTTTTGCCCCCTCTGGGACACCGCTGATTGCATCTGAAAATGGAATGATTGCTCGCCTCGGTACTGGCACTCTCGGCGGTAACAAGTTGTGGGTAGTGGGGGAGTCTGGAACTGAGTACTACTACGCACATCTCTCTGCCTTTGCTGCCGGCTTATCTGATGGCATGCGAGTGAGTGCAGGTCAGCTTGTCGGATACGTCGGAGACACCGGAAATGCTCGCGGCACGTCACCTCATTTACATTTCGAGATTCACCCCAGCGGCGGTGATGCAGTGAACCCATATCCAGTCCTGAAAGCCGCCTACGGCAACCGGACTGTCTTTCGGGCGACTGCGCCAGTAGCTAATCCGGCAGCACCGACTACAGCCGCGCCTGCAGTTGATCCTGCAGCCGCGCCGGCACCCCCAGCCGATCCCGCCACAGCGCCAATAGCTGACCCCTCGGCGCCTACGGGCTAGACAGTGGATCCTGCCCGGCCCTCGTCACAAGGCTGATCCACGGTTCTTGTGGTGGTGGCCAACATCTTGGCAAATGGGCGGCAGAATGGTGTGATGCAATTTGTTTCGGCTAGCAGTTTGGACCAGAGCTACTAATGGATGTCAGTGCAGTTCTGGCTGCCCAGGTTGACCCTGAACTGCTCTTTGATCTTGTTGCAGATTTAGCGAGATATCCGGACTGGCTCGAGATCGTGCCTCGAGCACAAGCAGTTGAGCCCGACCCTAGCGACGCGGGGCCTGCGTGGTCAGTTGACCTTCGCGGTCAGTTAGGTTTACTGAGCCGATCCAAGCGCCTGCGGATGGTAAGAACTCAGTCCGATTCGCCACGCATCGCCCGGTTTGAGCGCCGGGAACTGGATTCGCGTTCCCATAGCGACTGGGTCCTCGAGGCAAGAGTTGAAGCTCTGTCAGCAGTTGAGAGCACCCTGACTATGTCCTTGCACTACGGGGGCACGATGTGGGTGCCGATGCTGGATCGACTACTTGCCGATGAGATCGAGCGTTCTAGGGGCCGCTTATTGAGCGTCCTCGGAGTCAACTCGTGACAGTTCGCGTGTGGCCGGGGCGGCCATATCCGCTTGGAGCGAATTGGGATGGCGCTGGCACAAACTTCTCTGTGTTTTCTGAGGTGGCCGAGGGAGTAGAACTGTGCCTATTTGATGAGCGCGGGGCAGAACTAGTAGTGGAGTTACCCGAATGCGTTGGTTCAGTCTGGTTTGGATACTTGCCAGATATTGGGCCAGGTATGCGCTACGGCTTTCGAGTACGTGGGCCTCGTCGAAGCGTGGCCGAACTCAATCTGCAGTCCAAGTTGTTGCTGGACCCGTACGCCAAAGCAATCGCGGGATCGATTCAATGGGATGACGCAGTAGATGCCGAACATGCCATCGATACTGATTCAGCCCCGTACGTGCCCAGATCAGTAGTCATCAACCCATGGTTTGACTGGGGTCAAGATCGCTCCCCCCAGCGGCCATGGCATGAGACGGTCTTGTACGAGGCTCATGTCAAAGGCCTTACCCAGCTGCACCCCGGCGTAGCCGAGCAGCACCGTGGTTCGTATCTCGGTGTGTGTTCCCCAGCGATTATTGAACACCTCCACAACTTGGGTGTGACGGCGATTGAACTGATGCCTGTTCATCAGTTTGTCCATGACCGCCGCCTAGTGCAGATGGGCCTGCGCAACTACTGGGGTTACAACTCGATTGGTTTCTTTGCCCCGCATAATGAGTACGCCGTGGGAGGCCAAGCGGGGGAGCAGGTGCAGGAGTTCAAGGTCATGGTCAAGACCTTGCACGAAGCCGGCATAGAGGTGATCTTGGATGTGGTCTATAACCACACGGCCGAGGGTGGCAGGGGCGGACCGTTGCTCAGTTTCAAGGGGCTCGACAACAGCGCCTACTACCGCCTGAACCAGCAGGACCGCAGCGAGTACGTGGATTACACGGGTACGGGGAACACCCTGAACATGCGTCACCCTCATGTGCTGCAACTCATCATGGATAGCTTGCGTTATTGGATTGAAGAGATGCACGTGGATGGGTTTCGCTTTGACCTTGCTGCAACGTTGGCCCGCGAACTTCACGAGGTGGACCGCCTCAGTGCCTTCTTCGACTTGATTCAGCAAGATCCGGTGGTGAGTCAGGTCAAGCTCATTGCCGAGCCTTGGGATGTTGGAGAGGGCGGCTATCAGGTCGGGAACTTTCCTCCGTTGTGGTCCGAGTGGAATGGTCGCTATCGCGATTGCGTCAGGGATGTCTGGCGCGGAGAACTTGGCCAGCTCGGAGAGTTCGCAGCGCGGCTCACCGGCTCCTCTGACCTGTATCAGGCCGAGGGTCGTCGACCACATGCGAGCATCAACTTTGTGACTGCCCACGACGGCTTCACCTTGGCCGATATGGTCAGCTACGAACACAAGCTAAACCAAGACAATGGTGAAAATAATCGCGACGGTACTGATGACAATCGTTCCTGGAATTGCGGAGTAGAGGGTCCCACCGACTCACTCGAGGTGCAGCAGTTGCGCAAGCGACAACAGCGAAACCTGCTCTCTACGTTGGTGCTATCGCAGGGTGTTCCCATGCTGGTGGCCGGGGACGAGATTGGAAGAACGCAGCAGGGAAACAACAACGGCTTTGCTCAGGACAACGAGATCTCTTGGGTGAACTGGTCCCAGGCAGACGCAGAACTCTTAGAATTTACTCGTCACTTGATTCACCTTCGCCAATCCAATCGAGTGTTACAGCGCCGCAAGTTCTTGACGGGCCGTGCGGTTCGAGAGGGCAGTCAAGTCGATGTTGCATGGTTCAGATCTGATGGCACAGAGATGGACTCGGGGCATTGGCATGACGGTGGGCGGAGCATGGGTGTGTGGCTCAATGGAGACCTTGACGAGGTCGGCCCACGGGGCGAACAACTCCAGGGTTCTACGCTGCTTCTGTGTTTCAACCTGAGTGACGAAGAACTCGCGTGGCAGCTACCAGGGGAGACCTGGGGACAGCACTGGCTGTGCCGAGTTGATACTGAACATGCTCAAGCTCGAACCACGGCGTACCAGGCAAATGGCAGCATCACCTTGGCAGCGCGAAGTGTGTTGGTCCTCGAGGAGTACCTCTCAGAACCAGCGTCCTCAGCTGCGTCGAGCAGTCCAGCGTGACCCAAAGCGCTGCAAGCTCAACGGCAGGCCAAAACACTCGCTGAGTAGTTCGCCACTCAAGGTCGCTTCTAACGGTCCAGCAGCAAGAATCTTTCCCTGCTGCAAGGCCAGCACATGGGTGAAGTTCGGCGGGATCTCTTCAACGTGATGTGTCACCAGAATGATCGGCGGTGCGGCGCGATCGGCTGCAAGTTCACCTAGGCGCTCCACAAGAAGTTCTCGGCCCCCTAGGTCAAGCGCAGCACTCGGCTCGTCGAGCAGAATCAGGTCAGGTTCCGACATGAGAGCCCGAGCTAACAGCACCCGCTGACGCTCACCGGAGGACAGCGATCCGTATCGACGCTGGGCTGTGAATCCGACCTGCTGGGCGTTCAGCAGGCTGACTG
>ERZ888423.817-NODE-817-length-30537-cov-16.036612_pt1 | contig 30537 bp, 27 predicted proteins | sample MGYA00520523_ERZ888423 | MGnify/ENA primary metagenome ERZ888423 (study PRJEB32303, sample SAMEA104408611) | aquatic metagenome | biome: Brackish water; feature: Pelagic; material: water | place: Baltic Sea | collected 2014-06-08T10:24:00 | depth 30,27 m ...
GGGAACACCCGGATGTGCTCGCCCTTGCGGTGGCGGCCGTTGTAGAGGTTCCACAGTTCCGGGCGCTGCGCCTTGGGGTCCCACTGGCCGAACTCGTCGCGGAAACTGAACACCCGTTCCTTGGCCCGGGCCTTCTCCTCGTCGCGGCGCGCCCCGCCGAACGCGGCGTCGAACTTGTTCTCGGCGATGGCCCGCAGCAGCGTGACGGTTTGCAGCGGATTGCGCGAGGGCCCACTGTCGACCACCCGGCCGGCGTCGATGTCCTGCTGCACACTGGCCACGACCAACCGCACCCCGTGGTGGGCGACCAGTTCGTCGCGGGTGGCGATCACCTCGTCGAAGTTGTGCCCGGTGTCGACGTGCATCACCGGAAACGGCAGCCGTCCGGGTGCGAACGCCTTGATCGCCAGGTGCAGCATGACGATCGAGTCCTTGCCGCCGGAGAACAGCAGAACCGGTTTCTCGAACTCGGCGGCGACCTCGCGGATGATGTGGATCGCCTCGGCCTCCAGCGAGCGCAGTTGACTGAGCTCGTAGCGCCCGGCCTTCGGGGGCTGAGTACCGGCCTCGACCATTTATTTCCTCGTAAAGTTGGTAGGTTTGACCGGCTTTACCGGGCAGAACGAAAAATAGCGTGCGCAGGGTGGCATCGTCAACGCGGCTCGGGCAGTTACAGCGTGACCTCGTTGAGCCTGCCGGTCGCCACGTCGAAGACGAAGCCGCGCAGCGAGGTGTGCAGCACGACGAAGGGACTGCTCTCGATCCGTCGCAGCGACTGGCGGACATCCTCCTCGACGTCGCCGAACGCCTCGGCCGCCCACTGCGGCTTGATACCGGTCTCGGTCTGAATCGCGGCCTTGAAGTCGTCGTCGGTGAAGGTCAGCATTCCGCAGTCGGTGTGGTGGATCAGGATGATCTCGCGGGTGCCCAGCAGTCGCTGACTGATAGCCAGCGAGCGGATCTCGTCATCGGTGACCACACCGCCGGCGTTGCGGATCACGTGCGCCTCGCCCTCGGCCAAGCCGAGGATGCCGTAGACGTTCATCCGGGCGTCCATGCACGCGAGGACGGCCACCTGCTTGCTCGGCGGCAACGGCAGTGGGCCGGCGAAGGTTTTCGCGTATTCGGCATTGTTGGCCAGGTAGGTGTCGGTGACGCTCAAGGCTTTCTCCCTTTATCGATTGTTCGAGTACCGATGTTCGAGTCACGGCGATGGTATCGACAACTGCGGCACTACCCTGTGCTGCATGCCTCGACCGCCACGGTGCCGCCGATGACGCGGTTCCTGGCACGCCGAGCGCTCAACTACGTCGCGTTGCTGGCGTTGGCCTCGTTCCTGACGTTCACCCTGACGTCGTTGACCTTCACCCCGCTGAACAGCCTGCTACAGCGCAATCCACGTCCGCCGCAGGCGGTGATCGACGCCAAGGCCGCCGAACTCGATCTGAACAAGCCGATACCGCTGCGCTACGCCCACTGGGCGTCGGGTGCGGTGCGCGGCGACTTCGGCACCACGGTCACCGGTCAACCGGTCTCCGACGAACTGTGGCGGCGTATCGGCGTGAGCCTGCGACTGCTGGTGATCGGCTCGGTGCTCGGCACGGTGATCGGGGTACTGGTCGGGGCGTGGGGCGCGGTGCGGCAATACCGGATGTCGGACCGGGTGATCACCGGGATTTCGCTGCTGATCATCAGCACGCCCACGTTCGTCCTGGCCGGCCTACTGATCCTGATCGCGCTACAGATCAATTCGGTGCTGGGCGTGCAACTGTTCGAATTCACCGGAGAGACGTCGCCGGACGCCGTGGGCGGGGGCTGGAATCGATTCGTCGACCGGGCCCAGCATCTCGTGCTGCCGACGCTGACCCTGGCGCTGATGGCGATCGCCGGCTACAGCCGGTATCAGCGCAACGCCATGCTCGACGTGCTGGGCCAGGACTTCATCCGCACCGCCCGCGCCAAGGGCCTCACCCGTCGCCAGGCCCTGTTCAAGCACGGCCTGCGCACCGCCCTGATCCCGATGGCGACACTGTTCGCCTACAGCGTCGCCGGCCTGGTCACCGGGGCGGTGTTCGTGGAGAAGATCTTCGGCTGGCACGGCATGGGTGAGTGGGTGGTGCAGGGCATCTCCACCCAGGACACCAACATCGTCGCCGCGATCACGCTGTTCTCCGGCGCGGTGGTGCTACTGGCCGGCCTGCTCTCCGATGTGATCTACGCCGTCCTCGATCCGCGGGTGCGGGTGCGGTGACCGGCGCACCGGTGGTCGATGCAGGCGCCGTCGATGCCAGCGCCGCCGATGTGGGCGCCTTCACCTCCCGGCGCACCCTGGTGGCACGGCGATTCGCGCGCAACAGGTTGGCGGTCGCCGCACTGGCCACGCTGGTGATCCTGTTCATCGGCTGCTACGCGTTGCCGCCACTGTTGCCCTACTCCTACTCCGAACTGGACTTCAACGCACTGCAGTCTCCGCCGAGTCCCGAGCACTGGTTCGGCACCAACGCCCTGGGACAGGACATCCTGGCTCAGGTGCTCCGCGGGATGCAGAAGTCGATGCTGATCGGCGTCTGCGTCGCGGTGATCTCGACGCTGATCGCCGCAACGGTAGGCGCGATCGCCGGGTACTTCGGCGGCTGGCGCGACCGCGCCCTGATGTGGATCGTGGACCTGCTGCTGGTGGTGCCCAGCTTCATCCTGATCGCGATCATCACGCCACGGACCAAGAACTCGGCCAACATCGCCCTGCTGATCGTGCTGCTGGCCGGCTTCAGTTGGATGATCAGTTCACGGATGGTGCGCGGCCTGACGATGAGCCTCCGGGAACGCGAATACGTTCAGGCCGCCAGGTATATGGGCGTACCGAATCGCACGATCATCGCCCGCCACATCCTGCCGAACGTGGCCTCGATCCTCATCATCGACACCGCCCTGATGGTCGGCGGGGCGATCCTGGCCGAAACCGGTTTAAGTTTCCTGGGGTTCGGTGTGCAACCACCGGACGTCTCACTGGGCACCCTGATCGCCGACGGAACGAAATCGGCCACCACCTTCCCGTGGGTTTTCCTCTTCCCGGCCGGTGTGCTGGTGCTGATTCTGATGTGCGCCAACCTCACCGGCGACGGACTTCGCGACGCCTTCGACCCGAGCAGTGCCAATTTGCACGCACGCCGCAAGCCGAAGCCAACGTGAACGGTCCACTCCTGCAGGTTCAAAACCTGACCGTCACCTTTCCCACCGAAGCCGGCGAGTTGGCCGCCGTGCGGGGACTGAGTTACCACGTCGCGCCGGGTGAGGTGGTGGCGATGGTCGGCGAATCCGGATCGGGCAAATCGGCGGCTGCGATGGCGGTCATCGGCTTACTGCCGGAGTACGCGGAGGTGTCGGGTTCGGTCCGCCTGGGGGGCGCGGAACTGCTGGGCATGTCCGATGCCGACCTGTCACGGATCCGCGGCGCGCGGATCGGCACGGTGTTCCAGGATCCGATGTCGGCCCTGACTCCGGTCTACACCGTCGGTGACCAGATCGCCGAAGCGATCACCGTGCATCACCGACAGGTGAGCAAGGCGGAGGCGAGGCGGCGTGCCGTCGAACTGATGGATCTGGTCGGCATCGACCGAGCCGAGACGCGGGCCCGATCCTTCCCGCACGAACTCTCCGGCGGTGAGCGTCAGCGCGTGGTGATCGCCATCGCGATCTCCTGCGATCCAGACCTGATCATCTGCGACGAACCCACCACCGCCCTCGACGTCACGGTGCAGGCCCAGATCCTCGAGGTGCTCAAGACCGCCCGCGACGTGACCGGCGCCGGCGTGCTGATCATCACCCACGACCTGGGCGTGGTTGCGGAGTTCGCCGACCGGGCGCTGGTGATGTACGCCGGTCGCGCGGTCGAGGCAGCCGGCGTGGAGAGCCTCTACGCCGATCGCCGGATGCCCTACACGGCCGGGCTTTTGGGCTCGGTGCCGCGCCTGGACTCCCCGCGCGGCACCCGACTGGTGCCGATACCCGGAGCGCCCCCGTCGTTGGTGATGATGGGGCCGGGTTGCCCGTTCGCGCCGCGCTGCCCACTGGCAATCCCGGCCTGTGGCGAGTCCGAACCTGATCTTGGGGCGGTCGCACCCGGACATTCGGCAGCCTGTTTCCGCTCCGATCAGGTGGCCGGACGCAGTGCCGCCGAAATCTTCGGGGTCAACACCGCAGCACCTGACGTCGACGCCGAGTCCTCCGGCGAGGTCGTCGTCCGGGTCAAGGATCTGTCCAAGACCTACCGGCTCACCAAGGGTGTGGTGCTGCGCCGCCAGATCGGTGAGGTCCGCGCCGTCGACGGCATCAGTTTCGAGTTGCCCCGGGGCCGGACCCTGGGCATCGTCGGGGAATCCGGATCCGGGAAATCCACCACGCTGCACGAGATCCTGGAACTGCGCGCCCCGCAGTCCGGCTCGATCGAGGTGTTGGGAAACGATGTCGCGACCCTGAACGCCGGGCGCCGCCGCGAGGTGCGCCGCGACCTGCAGGTGGTGTTCCAGGACCCGGTGGCCGCCCTGGATCCGCGGCTGCCAGTCTTCGACATCCTCGCCGAACCGCTGAGTGCCAACGGATTCGGCAAGGATGCGACCGAAGCCAGAGTGTCGGAATTGCTGGAGATCGTCGGACTCTCCCGCGCCGACGCGGGCCGGTACCCGGGCGAGTTCTCCGGCGGCCAGAAGCAACGGATCGGTATCGCCCGGGCGCTGGCGCTGCAACCGAAGATCCTCGCCCTTGACGAGCCGGTGTCGGCCCTGGACGTCTCCATCCAGGCCGGCATCATCAACCTGCTGCTGGATCTGCAGCGCGAGTTCGACCTGTCCTACCTGTTCATCTCCCACGACCTGTCGGTGGTCAAACTCCTGGCCCACCGGGTTGCGGTCATGCAGCACGGCAAGATCGTCGAATACGGCGAGGCCGACGAGGTGTTCGCCCATCCGCGTCACGACTACACCCGGGCGTTGCTCGCCGCGATCCCCCAACCCGATCCTGCACGGCGCTAACATCGAAGCCGTGAACCTTCGGCGAGCAGACACAAAATCGCAGTCCCCACGGCGCGTCGGTGCGACTTTGCGTCTGCTCGCGGTGGGGCTGGCGGCGACGGTGGTGGTGGCCGGGTGCGCAACCGGGAAGCAGACCACCCCGGCGGCCGGCGGGAACGCCGAACTCGGTTCCGTCAGCGACGTCAACCCGCAGGACCCGGCCACTCTGGTCGCGGGCGGAAACCTGCGACTGGCGATCGGGACGCTGCCGCCGAACTTCAACACCCTGCACATCGACGGCAACCTGGCCGACACCGCCAGCGTCCTGCGACCGACCATGCCACGGGCCTTCGTCATCGCCCCGGACGCAACGATGAAGGTCAACTCCGACTACTTCACCAACGTCGAGTTAACCTCGGCCGACCCGCAGGTCGTCACCTACACCATCAACCCGAAGGCCTCCTGGTCCGACGGCGCACCGATCACCTGGGAGGACATCGCCGCCCAGATCAATGCCACCAACGGCAAGAACAAGGAATTCGCGATCGCCTCCCCCAACGGCTCCGACCGGGTGGCCTCGGTGACCCGCGGCGCCGATGAGCGCCAGGCGGTGGTGACCTTCGCCCAGCACTATCCCGAGTGGCGCGGCATGTTCGCCGGCAACACCATGCTGCTGCCCAAGTCCATGACCGCCGACCCAGAGGTCTTCAACAAGGGTCAGTTGCGGGATCCCGGCCCGTCCGCCGGGCCGTTCATGGTGGCAGGCGTCGATCGCACGGCACAGCGGATCACGTTGACCCGCAACCCGAATTGGTGGGGCACGCCACCGGTGCTGGACACGTTCACCTTCCTCGCACTTGATGACGCCGCCCGCATCCCGGCACTGCAGAACAAGGCCATCGACGCCACCGGCGTCGCCTCATTGGACGAGTTGCAGATCGCCCGCGGCACCGAGGGAATCGTGATCCGGCGCGCCCCAGGGCCCAGCTGGTATCACATGACTCTCAACGGTGCACCCGGTGCGATCCTGTCCGACAAGGCATTACGCCAGGCAGTCGCCAAGGGCATCGACCGCCAGGCCATCGTGAACGTCACCCAGCGTGGCCTGGTGGACAATCCGACACCACTGGGCAACCACATCTTCGTCGCCGGTCAGGACGGCTACCAGGACAACAGCGCTCCGGTGGCCTACGACCCGGAGAAGGCCAAGTCCGAACTCGACGCGCTGGGCTGGAAGCTCAACGGCGAGTTCCGGGCGAAGGACGGCCGCACCCTGGCGATCCGCAACGTGCTCTACGACTCCCCGCCCGGCCGACAGGTGGCTCAGGTGGCGCAGAACAGCCTCGCCCAGATCGGGGTGAAAATGGAGTTGGACGTCAAGCCGGCCGACGGATTCTTCACCGACTACGTCAACGTCGGCGACTTCGACATCACCCAGTTCTCCTGGGTGGGTGACGCGTTCTCGCTGTGCTGCCTGAATCAGATCTTCACCACCGGGGCCGAGAGCAACTTCGGCAAGATCTCCTCGCCGGCCATTGACGCCAAGGTCGAGGAGGTGCTCGACGAACTCGATCCGGCGAAGGCCCGCGTGCTGGCGAATGAGGTGGACAAGCTGCTGTGGGAAGAAGTCTTCAGCCTCGCGCTCTACCAGTCGCCGGGCAACGTCGCGGTCCGGGCCGACCTCGCCAACTTCGGGCCCGCCGGAATGGGCGATCTGAACTACAGCACAATCGGTTTCACGAAGTAGATCGCCGGGCAGATCGAGGCTGCGCGAAGCGCGGCAGCACAGCCTCAATCCGAACGGCGGCCTCGACAGCGGCGGCCACCGCCCGCATCGCCGGGCGGGCCGGCACTTCGTCCAGTGCGACGCCCCGTCCGGCCAAATCGGCGGCGGCACCCGCGCAGACGGCGGCGGCGATCCGCAGGGCGGCGGTTTCCCTGGTGTCGAGCACGCTGTGCCCGGCTGTCGGTAGGCCTACCAGCGCTGCCGCCGGCACCAGTTCGGCGATTCGCTCGGCCACCGACGGCGGCGTGGTCAGGTCACGGCCACCGGAGATTATCGCCGTGGGCCAGGTGAATTCGGGCATCGCGGCCACCAGATCGAACGGTTCGGCTTCAAAGGACGGCAGTTCCCCCACCGCGGACGCACGCAACGCGAGTGCAGGGTCCAGCGGTAGCCCGTCAGGGATCCCGCCGAAGTTGAGTTCGCGATACCCGATCGGTCCGACCAGATCAGTTTCGTTGCGGTAGGGCACTTTCCGGTCGGCTACGCCCGAGCCGAATCGCACCATCGCCGAGAAGAACAACCGTCGGTCATCTAAAAGCAGGTCGAGTTGACGGTTCAGCAGGCGCGTACCACCGAGGCTGTAGATGGCGGCGGCGATGTGGGCGTCGGTCGGCGTCATGGCGCCGCGTTCGGCCAGTCGGCGGACCTTGGCCGCCACCTCGGTGGTCTGCGGGTCGCGGCCGTCCCAGAGTACGTCGCGCAACGCTTGGCGGACCAGGTCGAAATCATCATGATTGAGCAGTGGCGAGTCCAGAATCATCGCCTGCACCCGACGAGGGTGCCGGACGCCCAAACCGGCCGCCAGGTAACTCCCGTAGGACGTCCCGTAGATCACCGCGTTCGCCACATCGGCGTCATCGAGGACCGCGGCGATATCGTCGACGACCTGCTCGACGGACAGTGCCGCCGGCGGCAGATCGGCACCGGCGTCATCGTGGCGCGACATTCCCACCCCGCGGTGTTCAACCATGATGACGTCGAGTCCGGCCGCCGCGGCCCGTCGGCGCAGGCCCCGGTAATGCCGGATCGACGCGACACCTGGGCCGCCCGGGATGATCACCAAGGGGTGACTGCGCGCCCGGCCGGTGCGGACGTAGAACAGATCGAAGCAATCTTCCGCGGTGGCCGTCACCGGCCGACGTACCGACCGCACGCCGGGCAGGGCGGCGAGTTTGTCGTGCGCGCGGCGGCGTTTGGGGCCCAACGTCACCGGTCCACCGATTCGACGGTAGCGAGCGGTGCCATGAAGAAGAGTCTGCCAGGGCAGAAAGTCCCCAGTTGGACCGAGCGGATGACGTGGCCCCACCCCGGTCGTAGCGTGGCGATTGAGATGACCGAATTCATGCGGCAGACGGATGCCTTCACCTGGGCGATGGAGTCCGATCCGCGACTGCGGTCCACCGTGGTGACGGTGATCCTGCTGGAACGTTCGCCAGACTGGGATGTGGTGCGCTCGCGCTTCGAGGTGGTGTGCGCCGCGTTGCCGATGTTCCGCAAGCGGGTGGCCGAATCATTGCCACCGGCGCCACCGCACTGGGAGGACGCGCCGGACTTCGATCCGGACTTCCACCTGCGCCGGGTGTCGGCACCGGAACCCGGGACCCTCGAGGGCGTTCTGGAGATGGCGCGACTGGCGGCAATGGCCGACTTCGACCGGGCCCGGCCGCTGTGGGAGGCGACGCTGATCGAGGGACTCGACGGCGGCAAGGCCGCGGTGCTGTGCAAGTTCCACCACGGGCTCACCGATGGGGTGGGCGGGGTGCAGATCGCGATGACCCTGTTCGATCTGACCAGGAAACCGCGCAAGCTCACCGCGGTCAAGGACCAGACCGACAGCCCCGCGATCGACGAGCACGGCCTGCTCAGTGATTACGTCGACCTCGCCCGCTACGACCTCGGGTTGATCGGCAAGGCCGTCACCGGAGCGCTGAGCACCGCGCCGAGGTTGCTGTTGAACACCATTCGGCGACCGCTGGCCACCGCCACGTCGGCCACTGAACTCGCCGGATCGATCTACCGGATGATTCGCCCGATCAACGAGACCGGGTCGACGCTGATGACGCAGCGGTCGCTGACGCGGCGACTCTGGGTGCACGATGTGCCGCTGTCGACACTCAAGCGGGCCGCCCACCGCGGCGGTGGCGCACTCAACGATGCCTTCGTCGCCGGCATCGCGGGGGGTCTGCGCCGCTATCACGAGGAGCACGGGACCGCCGTCGGCGATCTGCACCTGACGATGCCGATCAGTCTGCGCCAACAGGGCGACGACATGGGTGGCAACCGGATCACCCTCATGCGCTTCGACGTTCCCGTCGGAGTGGCCGACCCCGCGCGGCGGATCAGCGAGATCCGCGAGCGCACCAACAGGGTCCGCAACGAGAAGTCGATCCCCTACACCCAGATAATCGCCGGTGCGATGAATCTGATGCCGCGCTGGTACGTCGGGTCCATCCTGCGCAAGGTGGACTTCCTGGCCAGTGATGTGCCCGGGGTGCCCGTGCCGGTGTATCTGGGCGGTGCCAAGGTGCGGATGCAGTATGCGTTCGGCCCGACCATCGGGTCAGCCGTCAATGTGACCTTGCTGACCTATACCGACACCTGCGCGTTGGGCGTCGACATCGACACCGGCGCGATTCCGGACTTCGAGGTGTTCTGCGATTGCCTGGTCGCCGGCTTCGACGAAGTGCTGGCGTTGGCCGATTAGGCGGTTAGTTCGATGAACTGTGCGCCCTCGATGCCGTCGTACCGACCCGGCATGCAGGTCAGCACGATCACCTGTCCGCTCTGACCGACGGTGTTGAACACCGCGGCCATCCTCGTCAGCCGCTGCGGATCGGCGAAACCCAGGGCGTCGTCGATGACGACCGGAACGGTGTCCTCGGTGGCGACCAGGGCGGCACCTGCAAGCCGGGCCAGGATTCCGAGTTGTTCCTTGGCTCCGCCGGATAGCGAATCGTAGGGAACCGTGCGATCTTCCAGTGTCCGCTTGAGGATGGTCAGGTTGGTGTCGACCTCGACCTCGAAGGTGGGACCGAATACGGTGCGGCCGAGCCGCTCAACCTCGGTCCGGTAGGGCGCGACGTAACGCTGCCGGGTGTTGTCCCGATGCCGGGTCATAGTGCAGCGCAGAAGTTTCGCGGCATCCGCCCGCTGCCTGACCCGGGTGTGTTCGGCACGGGCGTGCGCACTACGAATTTCGGCGTCGTCAAGTTTCCCCTTGCGGCCCTCGGTGCCGATCACCGTCAACTCGACGGTGAGATCATTGAGGGCCAGTTTGGTGGCCCCGTGGTCACGCTCGAGGGCTTGGGCCGATTGCTCGGCCGCGATCGTTTCGGCCCCCACCGCCACCGGATCGGCACGCTCGTAGCGCTCGGCGAGCTCACCCAGAAGGGCATCGGCACGGACCAGCACTTCGGCGTCGGTCGCGGCCCGGGAGCTGATCACATCATCGGCGTCGGCGGCTCGCTGAACGGCCAGCCGCTCGACTGCCCGGTCGAACTCGTCGCTGGCGGTCATCACCCTCGCACCAAGAACCGTTGCGGCGGTGATCGTCGCGGCCAGTTGGGCGGTCGCGGCGCGGGCCAGTTGCTGCTCGGTGGAATCGGCGGCCCGGGCCTCGTCCAGGGCCGCGGCTGCGGCAGCCAGTTCGGCCTGCGCCGCCCCGGCGTCCACATCCGGCGTGCCGGTGCCGGTGTCCGACGTCGCCGCAGCCTGCAACGCGATCAACTCCGCGCGCAACTGCTCGACGTCATCCGCGGCGCACAGTCCGTCGAGGGCCGCGACCAGTTTGTCGCGCTCAACGCAAAGGCAGTCACGTTGCCGGCCGGCCTCGCGCGCAGCCGCGAGGTCCGCCGCCCCCGCTTGTCTCAAGCCTTCGTCGCAACGCAGTTGGGCCGCGTCCAACGCGGCGCGCAAGGTGGCCGTTGAAGCCCCCGGATCAATCCGGATCGCCAGCACGCCGGGCAATTCGACGGTGGCAGCGACCGACGCCGGAAGCGTCCACGGCTGACCGGGCTGCAGGACGACCCGCTGACCCCCGACGATCAGTTCCTGGCTGTTGACGGCGGTGAACTCCACGGTGGCGGCCACGGCGAGGAGCTGCGCACCCAGCAACTCCACCGCGGCCGCGGCTTCCTCGATGGCCGTCAGCGACTCTGCGGTCACGACGATCTGGTCCAACTGCGCGCTGACCTCAGCCAGCGCCTCGCGTGCCTGATCAATACGCACTAGCCTCGCGGCGATTCGAGCGGCGTCATCGCGGGCCGCGAGGCGATCCACCGTCCGGCGGGCGGCATCACTGCGTTGCTGCGCCGCCACCAGGGCGGCCGCCGCCTCTGCGGCCGCCGCGGTAGCCGCATCAGTGACCTCACCTGCTACTGCCTGATCCTCGGCGGCAACGGACATTGCGCCCCGCAATTCGGCGAGGGCCCCCGCCCGCTGCTCCGACTCGGCGCGCAAACGGCGTCGCTCGGTGTCGGCGGCGGCCGACGCCGCGGCGTTGGCGCGCGCCACGTCGGCAACCGACCGGGCTGCCGCCAATTCCTCGGCGAGCACCCTCAGCGACTCGGCCGCCCCGGCGGCCTCGGCGCACCGCTTCGCGGCGGCCGCGCGCGCCGCGGTCAGCCCGGCCAGTTCCGTGGTGAGGTCGGCATGCCGACGCACCCGATCATCGACGTCGGCCATCTCGGCCTCGCAGCGCTCGCGCTCCCGTTCAGCCTGGGTCAGCGACTCGATGGCGGCGGCCCACTGGCCGGTCGGCCGCCCGGTACCGGTGAAGTATCGGCCGAATTCGGCGTCGATGCGCTCAATCAGAAGAGGTTCGGTGCCCGAGCGGGCGGCCTCGTCTCCGGCGGCAACGTCAAGCGCACGCGACAGCGCATCACACCCGGAAAGATCGACCGTCGTGGTCGAGGCGGCCTGCAATACCTGCTGGGCGTGCCACAGTTTCATATCCACCGTCTCGCCCAGCATGGCCAGCACGGCCTCATGCGCCTCATCGCCGTCCAGTGACTGCCGAGCGGGTTCGAGCACCCGCAACTCCGTCAGGCACTTTTTGTGGAAGCGCTTGCGGTAGACGAAGCGGTACGGTCCGGCACTGATCTCCGCCTCAACCTCGGCGCCGACATCAGCGTGGGTGGGCTTGACGGCCTTGACGTCCTTGTGGCCGGAACGGTCCTTGTAGTTCATCAACAGATCAAGGGCCTCGATCATCGACGATTTGCCGATCTCGTTGGCGCCACAGACGACGACGACGCCGCGATCGGGGAAGGCGATCTCCCGAGCGTCAACTCCCCGGAAGTTGTTGAGCCGCAACCGATGCAGGATCATGCCGCACCCCCATGACTCAGCCTCAGCAGCAGCGCCAGGGCGCCCCGGGCGGCCTCAGCGTCGCCGCCGCCCGCACGCGCAGACGCCACCAGTTCGGCGACCGCGTCCGCAGCGAAACCGCCGATGCCAAGGTCGTCGAATTCATCGTCGGCCGGCATCACGGCGAGGCTGGTGTGCCGATCCCAGGTCTGCAGGCAGGCGAACAACTGCGCGTAACGGTCCAGGCAGGCGTCTAGGGCGGCGCGGTCGGTGATAGTCAGGGTGCCGGTGAGCGCGAGTTGCACCACCGTGCGCTCCTTGTCCTCGAGTAGGTCGAGGTTGATGCCCAGATCGGCGACATCGCGGCCGTTGTCGACCTGGTCCCGCAGGGTCAGGAATCGCCACCGGCCGACCCGTCGGGAGTCGACGGTGACCGGGTGAGCCGGATCGGCCAGATCGATGTCGACCACCAGCACGTGGCCGGGGTCGGGCTCGACGTGATCGAAGTTGGTGACCTCCGGCGATCCGGAGTACCAGACCGCGCCGGTATCACCGACCTCGGTTCGAGAGTGCTTGTCGCCCAGGGCGACGTAGTGCACCGTGCCCCCGTTTAACGCGGCCGTCAGCCCAGCCATCCCGATGAGGGCGGGGTCGGTGAGATTCGGTGCCAGGACATCCACCGCCCCGTGCGCAACCAGGATTCGCGCCGTCCCATCGGCCACCAGGTCGGCCAGGACGGCCGCGGTCAGGTCGGTGGTGGGCCGCTTGGACCGCCAGGGAGCGGCGACGATCTGCAGGTCCGGCGCGACTTGCCAGGGTCCGGCGCGGTCGAGGACGATCACGTTCTCCGGGCACTGCGCCGCGAACGTCGCGCTGGTGTAGACCGAGGCGGCGTCCAAAGGGTCGTGGTTGCCGGGCAGCAGGTACACCGGAACTCCGATACCGCGCATCGCCTCCAGCGACTTGCCGACCGACTCCGGCGCCAACTGGTTGTGCTCGAAAACGTCGCCGGCCACCACCACGAATTCCGCTTGGGTTTCAGCGGCCACGCCGGCCAGTGCGGCCACCGCGTCACGGCGGGCGGCGGCGTAGCGAGGTTGGGCCTCGCCCTCCAGGAAGTGCCGCGTCATGCCGAGTTGCCAGTCCGCGGTGTGCAGAAACCGCATAGCGCCCTCCCTTCGATGTTCGATCAGACGGTGTTGGCGCGAGTGTATGGCCGGGCTCTGACAACTCCTGGGATCTCAGCCGGTGAGTGCCTTAACCTGGGACGGATGAGAACCCTGGTGCTGATGCGACATGCCAAATCCGACTACCCCGACGGCGTCGCCGACCACGATCGCCCACTAGCGCCGCGCGGGATCCGGGAAGCCGGACTGGCCGGGGACTGGCTCCGCGGCACCCTCCCGGTAATCGACGCGGTGCTGTGCTCGACGGCGTCCCGGACCCGCCAAACGCTGGACCGCACCGGGATCGACGCCCCGGTGAACTACCTCGAACGGCTATACGGGGCCACCCCGGCGGCGATGATCGACGAGATCAATCGAGTCGAGGAGGCGGTGGGCACACTGCTGGTCGTCGGCCACGAACCCACCATGAGCCAGGTGTCACTCGGTCTGGCCGCCTACCCGGTCAGTGACGCGGAGGCGTTCGGCGATATCAAGAGGAAGTTTCCGACCTCCGGAATCGCCGTCCTGCGGGTGCCCGCGGCCTGGTCGGTGCTGACCATCGACGGCGCAGAACTGATGACGTTCCACGTGCCGCGCTGAAGGTCCCCGCGCTGAAGGTCCCCGCGCTGAAGGTCCCGGCGGTCAGGAGTTGGTGGCCAGTGTCAGTTCCATCAACGTGATGGCCTGCGCACAGGCGTCGATCCCCGGTGCCTGCGGGTTGATCCACCAGCCGACGACGCCGGCGGCGTCACTGGCCACACCGCAACCACCATTGGGGTCGCCGGTGCGCATGACGATCGAGGCGACCCCGGCGACGGTACGGTTCTCGACCTGATACCTGAGGTTCTCGGCGACCTTGCGCTCATTGTCGAGACTGCCCTGTTCGAACCACATTCGGGTGATGTCGATCAGACCGGCCGGATTGGCCGCCTGCCAGCGGCAGACCGCGCCGACGAAGGTGCTCTGGATATCCAGCGGGTCCGCCCCCACCGTCTTGGCCAACACGTCGGTGGTGAGGACGTCGCATTCCTTGAGCAGGTTCGGGTACTCCTTGGCGGACTTGTCGTTGCGCGAGGTGCTGCCGGTGCCGGCCTTCATCGCCTGCCCACCCACCGTCTGCGCACATCCGCTCAGCACACCTAGGGCGGCCAGCACCGCAATCGCGCCGACGATCGGGCGCCGGGTCCCCCCGGACGTCCGCCGGCTCACTTGGCGTTCACAATCGACTGCCGGGTCAGTTCAACCGCCACGTCGCACGGTGGCGGGAAGGACTCATCGGCAAAGCTCACCGACCACTCGATGAAGTCGTCGCCGAATCCGATCCCGACCTCGCACAGATTGTCCCCCAGCATCGGGTCGGTGCCCACCGCGACGAAGCCGTCGCGGCCCTCGACGGTGATGTCCTCGACGCTGGTGCGGGAAAGTTCCTGAGTCTTGCGCTCGCGGCCGATGGGGCTGCCACGGAACCAGGTGAAGGAGAAGTGCGGACCGAGGATGCCGCCGGCAACCAGCCACTGACAGCCGACTGAGTTGACGGCGGTCTTCACCAAACCGCTCACCCGGGTCTGCTCGGCAAGGGTTTCATCGCTGATACCGCCACATTCGGGGAACATCGGTCCTTGCACGCCACTCTTACCGGCACCGGGGGCGTCCGACTGCTGCTGCGTCGCGTCGGCCTGGTCTGAGTCGGCGCCCGCGCAGCCACCAAGCAATGGGACCGCCGCCACGGTGGCGACGGCAACGATCGCGAGGCTGCGCTTCACCGCCATGGACACCTGCTGTTTCTCACAGCTTGCACTGTAGCGGCAGCCTCCCGACGCACGCCCGGCATACCGGCTGAACTGCGGTTTACCCGTCCGGGCGGGTGTGGGACAGTAGCGACATGCTCGTGGCACTGGTGCGCCGCTACCTCCGGCCGTACCGGGGCCCGGTCGCTGCGGTAATGGTGCTGCAGATCATCAGCACGCTGGCCTCGCTATACCTGCCGACCGTCAACGCGGCCATCATCGACGACGGCGTGGCCACCGGCGACACGGCGCTGATCGCCCGGTTGGGCCTGGTGATGCTTGCGGTGACCGCACTGCAGGGCATCTGCGCGGTCGGGGCGGTGTACTTCGGTTCCCGCACCGGGATGGGCCTGGGCCGCGATCTGCGTTCAGCGGTGTTCGGCCACGTCATCACCTTCTCCGAGGCCGAAACCGCCCGATTCGGGGCGCCGACGCTGCTGACCCGCACCACCAATGACGTGCGTCAGATTCAGGTCCTGGTGCAGATGACCGCGACCATCGCGGTGGCCGCCCCGATCATGTGTGTCGGCGGCATCGCCATGGCGATCCATCAGGATGCGGGACTGTCCTGGCTGCTGTTGGTCAGCGTGCCTGTGCTGGCGGTGGGCAACTACCTGATCGTCGCCAAGATGCTGCCCATCTTCCGCAGCATGCAGAGCCGGATCGACGCGATCAATCGGGTTATGCGAGAACAGTTGTCCGGCATCAGGGTGGTCCGGGCCTTCGCCCGCGAGCCCTTCGAGCGGCAGCGGTTCGCCGTCGCCAACCACGCCGTGGCCGACGCCGCCGTGGAGGCCGGACGCTGGCAGGCGCTGATGTTACCGGTCACGACATTGACCATCAACATCTCCAGCGTGGCGTTGATCTGGTTCGGCGGCCTGCGCATCGACGCCGGCCAGATGCAGGTCGGTTCCCTGATTGCGTTCCTGTCCTATTTTATGCAGATCCTGATGGCGGTCCTGATGGCCACCCTCATTCTGGTGATACTGCCGCGCGCCTCGGTCTGCGCCGAGCGGATCACCGAGGTGCTCGACACCCGGCCGGAGATCGTCGGTCCGACCTCGCCGCGCCGACCGCTCGGGGGCATCCGCGGATCCGTGGCGCTTACCGACGTCGAGTTCAGCTATCCGGGGGCGCAACGCCCTGTACTGCAGGGGATTTCGTTCACAGCCGACCCGGGTACGACGACGGCCGTCGTGGGCGGGACCGGTTCGGGAAAGTCAAGCCTGGTGTCGTTGATCTGCCGGATGCACGACGTCACCGCGGGCTCGGTCCGCCTCGACGACATCGATGTCCGCGACTACGACATCGAAGTTCTGTGGTCGTCGCTCGGACTTGTGCCGCAACGTGGATACCTGTTCTCCGGCACGGTCGCCGACAACCTGCGTTTCGGCAAAGCGGAGGCAACGCCCGAGCAGATGTGGGCCGCATTGCGGGTGGCCGCGGCCGATGACTTCGTGGCTGCTCACCCCGACGGCCTCGACATGCGGGTGGCCCAGGCCGGCATCAACTTCTCCGGCGGTCAGCGTCAGCGACTGGCGATCGCCCGCGCGGTGCTTCGCGAACCCGCGATCTTCGTGTTCGACGACGCATTCTCCGCACTGGATACCGCCACCGACGCCCGGGTCCGCCGGTCCCTGCGGACGGCGTCTGCCAGGGCGACCGTCATCATCGTGGCGCAACGAATCGCGACCGTGGCCGACGCCGACCAGATCGTCGTGCTCGACGGCGGCCGGATGGTCGACGTGGGCCGACACCGGGAATTGCTGGAACGCTGCCCGGCATATGCGGAGTTCGTTGACTCACAATCCCTCGGCGCCGGGGTCGGAGGCCGGCCGTGACCACGCCTCACCCCCGTTCATCGGGGCTCACCCACCGCGGTCCGGCGACGATTCCCGACCCCGCCGAGGCGCGATCCCGGGACTTCACCGGCACGGCCCGGCGACTGGTCCGGCGCCTGCGGGCGCAGGCCGGACCGATTGCCGCAGTCCTGACGTTGTCCATCGTCGGCGTAGCGCTATCCGTGATCGGCCCGCGAGTCCTCGGTCATGCCACCGACCTGTTGTTCAACGGAGTGATCGGACGGCAGTTACCGGCCGGGTTCACCAAGGAGCAGGCAGTCGCCGCCGCACGGAACCGCGGGGACGGTACCTTCGCTGATCTTGTGAGCGGGATGAATGTGATTCCCGGCCGCGGCATCGACTTCGACGCGGTGCGACGCACCTTGCTGCTGGCCCTAGTCCTGTATCTGATTGCCGCGCTGGCTATCTGGGCTCAGGCCAGGTTGCTCAACTCAATCGTCGCCCGCACGGTCACCGCTCTGCGGGCTGAGGTTCAGGACAAGGTGCACCGGCTGCCACTGTCTTATTTCGACTCCCGCCAGCGCGGAGATTTGCTCAGCCGGGTCACCAACGACGTCGACAACATTCAGGCCTCGATTTCGGTCACGATCGCCCAGTTGTTCACCGCGGTCCTTTCCATCATCGCGGTGACGGTGATGATGCTGACAATCTCGCCGCTGCTGACCCTGATCACGGTGGCCACGGTTCCGCTGTCGCTGTGGGTGACGCGGTCGATCGCACGCCGGTCGCAGAAGATGTTCGTCGCGCAATGGACCGATACCGGCCGACTCAACGCGCACATCGAGGAGACCTACAGCGGTTTCACCGTGGTCCGGACCTTCGGGCACCGCGCCTCGGCGCAGCAGCGATTCGGCGAACTCAACGCCGACGTCTACTCCTCGAGTTTCGGGGCGCAATTCCTCTCCGGCCTGATTTCCCCGGCCACGATGTTCGTCGGCAACCTCAGCTATGTGGCCGTCGCAGTGATCGGCGGCTACCAGGTCGCGACGGGTCAGATCACCCTCGGCAGCGTCCAGGCCTTCACCCAGTACGTCCGCCAGTTCAATCAGCCGCTGACGCAGGTGGCCGCAATGTTCAATACGCTGCAGTCCGGGATCGCCAGCGCGGAAAGGGTTTTCGACGTCCTCGATGAAATGGAGGAGCTCGGGGATCCCGACGATGCAGCAGCCGAACTCCCGCGCGGCCCGGGCCGAATCGAATTTCGTGACGTCGGGTTCGGCTACTCACCCGACATACCGGTGATCCACGATCTGTCGCTGGTGGCCGAACCCGGTGCCACGGTGGCCATCGTCGGGGCGACCGGTGCCGGAAAGACCACCCTGGTCAATCTGCTGATGCGGTTCTATGACGTTAATTCGGGGCAGATCCTGCTGGACGGCATCGACATCCGCCGGATGAGCCGGCACTCGCTGCGATCGCGGATCGGAATGGTGCTGCAGGACACCTGGCTCTTCGGCGCGACGATCGCCGACAACATCGCCTATGGCCACCCCGGCGCGACCGAGGACGACGTGATCGAGGCGGCTCGGGCCGCTCATGCCGACGACGTCATCCGGTCGCTCCCGGAGGGATACCGGACAGTGCTCGGCGACGGCGGCAGCAACCTCAGTGCCGGCGAGCGGCAACTCATCACGATCGCCCGGGCTTTCGCGGCCCGGCCGCCACTGCTGATCCTCGACGAGGCGACGAGTTCGGTGGACACCCGCACCGAGTTACTCATCCAACGGGCGATGGCCGACCTTCGCCGGGGCCGAACCACGTTCATCATCGCCCACCGGCTTTCCACCATCCGCGAGGCGGACCTGATCGTGGTCATCGCCGACGGCCGGATCGTGGAGCAGGGCAGCCACGCCCGGTTGCTGGAGCGACGCGGGGCGTACTGGTCGATGGCCAACACGAGCGTGGAATACTGGGCAGATGGCAGGAAATGAACTCGACCCACAGCGCGCCCGGGCCGCCCGCGATGTCGTTCGGCAGCATCCCGCGATGGTGCTGATGGCGGTGTCACCGGTTCTCATCGGAGCCGGCCTGGTGTGGTGGCTGGTGAACCCGTTCTTGGCGATTCTGCTCTTGATCGGGGCGACCGTGATCGGCGGCCGGGCGGTACTGCGCAAGCGCTGAGGTCGGAATCACCCGGCCGGACGGACTCGGTACAACCTGACATCGGAGATGACACCGCGCAGTCGCCGGGACCCGGCGAAGGACCAGCGGTACCGGTCGTCTTCGCCAATCTGCTCGCGGGCGGACTCCGAGACCAGCACGGCACCCGGGCGGGCGGCCGACGTCACCCGACTGGCCAGGTTCACCGGACTGCCGAACCAATCGCCGGCCCGGCTGACCGCAGATCCATGGGCCACCCCCACCCGTAATTGGGGCAACAATTCGTCGGCCTCGGTGGCTGCGACGAGCCCCAGCATCACGTCCAGCAGTGCAGCGGTGTCGGTCGAGACGAACATCACGGCGTCACCGATGGTCTTGATCAAGCGCACCGGCGCCACCACGACCTCACGGGCGATCTCGGCCAGTCGGTTGGACAATTGTTCGATGCCCTCGGGAGGCAGTTCCTCGCCGAGTCGGGTGAAGCCGACCAGATCAGCGAACGCGCAGGCCACCAGGCGTGCGCCGGGCAGCGGTGCCCCGGCCCGGCGCTCATTGGCGTTGATCGCGTCGGTTTCGGCAACATGCCGAAGTTGCAGCAGCAGCATGTCCTGGATCATCGGGCCGAGCAGTGGCGCGGCCTGACTCACCAAGGCCTGAAAGCCCTTAGCGATCTCAAGCTCGGTAACGCCGGGATGGAACACCGGTCCGAGCGCGGCGGATCGCATGACTTCCGCGGCATTGGACAAGCCCTCGGCGAGTACCCGCACGACCGTCAGCATCTGTTCGGGGTCGATGCCCAGGTCGAGAAAGCGTTTGATGTGGACGGCGGTATCACCGTCGGGCCGCATGAACACGGCCGCGTCGGGATCGTCGACCTGGGGCAGACCGCTAGCTCGCTGGAAGCGCAACAGCTGGTCGAGCTCGATGCCGACCTCGTCGCTGATCTGCCGCGCCGAGATGTGGGATCCGTCGTCGCCAAGGATCCTGCGGGCCGCGAGCAACATCGGAGCGAACGAATCCCGGATCTCCTCGGCCGTGATGCCCTGCTCGAATAGCCACAAGATCAACTCAGCCCGTTCGGCGCGGGCCCGGCCGGTCAATCCGTCGAGCAGATCGGAGATTTCGGAGTCGAAGATCCCCTCGCCGGGGCCGCTCAAGACACCCAGCCGCTCATGACACCAGGGGACGACGGTTCGCCCACGGCCGCGCCGCCTCGATCTGCGTGCTCAGCGACAGCAGAGTCGCCTCCTCCGACGGCCGGCCGACGAGTTGCACCGAGACCGGCAGACCCTCACCGTCTGTGGTCCACGGCACCGACGCCGCAGGCTGACCCGTCGCATTGAAGATTGCGTTGAACGGCACCCGGGACGCGACCATCGCCAACGTGGCGACACCTCCCCGATGCTGGTAGCGGCCGATCTTCGAGGGTCCCGTGGCGGCGCCGGGGGTGATCACCACGTCGATGTCGTCGAAGATCGACAACACCCGGGCCGCCAACGCCGACTCCGCCGCGCGCACCCTGGCCATCCTGGCTTCCGAGATCAACCCACCCAGTCGAGCGATGGCCCGCGTCCGGGGTTCAAGGCGCTCCGGGTACGGAAGTTTCTGCGCATCCTCGTACACCCCGCGCCACATCCGCGGCAGCACGTGCCCGTACAACGCCCACACCGGATAGTCGGGATCGCGCCAGAACACCTCGTGGCCGAGTTCGCGCAACAGCGTCTCCACCCCGTCGAGGGCGCGCTGCTGAGCCCTGCCGACCCGACCCACCATGGTCGGTGGCAGCGCGGCGCTCAATGCGACTCGCAGGCGGCCCGGTTTGCGCGCAGCCGCTTTGACGAAGCCGCCGCGAGGGGCTTTGCCGGTATTGGTCACGTCCAGGAACAGTGCGGCATCAGCCACTGTGCGCGACAGCGGGCCATTGACGCTCAGCCCGCACCACGCATCGGTGTGCGGGGCGATCGGCACCCGATCCCGCTGCGGTTTGAGGCCGTAGAGTCCGCACCACCCGGCCGGGATGCGGATCGACCCCGCGCCGTCGGAGCCCAGTGCGATCGGCGCCAGACCCGCGGCCACCGCCGCGCCGCTGCCCCCACTGCTGCCGCCGGGCGTGTAGGCCAGGTCCCACGGGTTATGGGTGGCACCGAAGGAGATCGTCTCGGTGAACGGCCACAGCATCATCTCCGGCACCGCGGTCTTGCCCAGGATCACCGCCCCGGCCTCACGTAACCGGCGCACCACTTCGGCGTCGGCGGTGGCGGGCAGGTCATAGGCGCTACTGCCGTAGCAGGTGAACTCCCCGGCGACGTCGACGTCGTCCTTGATCGCGATCGGAACACCGAGCATCGGTAACCGCTCGCCGGCGTCGAGTCGCTCCTGGGCGGCGGCCGCCTCCCGCCGGGCGCTGTCGGTCATCACCACCCGGAAAGAGCGCACTTCGCGGTCGAGTCGGCCGATCCGCTCAAGGTACAACTCGAGCAGCGCCGGAGCCGTGATGATTCCGGCGGCGAGCATGCGGGCCTGCTCGGCGGCGCCGGCGAAGGCGGTGTCGGTGACGTCCACTGGCGAAAGCGTAGCCCGATACCTCCCACCGGGCGCGGTACGGTCGGGCTGTGAGTGACACCCTCAATCCCCGGTACGGGACTATTGACCAGCACTACGCGCTGGCGTTGGCTGGAACGAGCCCAGACAACGACGGCCCGGTGTGGATGGTCAATTTGATGAAGTATCGCGAGGTCGCCGACTACGCCGACTACGCCGACGGCCAGGTGAGCACCATCAGCGGGCGCGAGGCCGATGACCGCTACGCCCCGGTGGAGATCCTCGGTGATATCGGCGCGGCGCCGGTGTTTTTCGGCGACGTCGAGCAGCAGTTGCTCGGCGCGCCCACCTGGGACCGGGTCGCGGTGGTCAAGTACCCGACCCGCCGGTCATTCATCGACATGCAGTCGCGGCCGGATTTCCACGAGGCACACCAGCACAAGGACGCCGGCATGGCCGAGACGATCGTGATGGGCTGCGTGCCGCTGCCCCAGCCCACGACCCCGCCGGGCGTGGTGTTCCCGGACTGGAAGGACGTTGAGCATCCGTCGACCGCCGAGGACGGCCCGATCACTGTGGTGCACGTGCTGCGGTTCGCTGATCCCGATGCGGCGCGTGGTGTTCCCGACGAGATGGAGACCTACGAGTCGGCGATCGCGACGATCGCGGCCCGGCACGGCGCGCGGGTGGCGGGTTGGTTCGCCGTCGAGGGCACCATCATCGGCGACGGCCGGGTCTGGCATCAGGTGCGGTTCAACCAGTTCCCGAGTAAACGCGCATTCCTGGCTTTGGCCGCTGATCCCGAACGTCAACTAGCCCAGCAGGATCACCGCGACAAGGCCATCGCCGACACCTTCACAGTTCTGGTGCGCCCGGTGATCGACCTCATCGCCGAGTCGGTCCGGTTCTGATATGGGCTGTGTGTTCTGCGCAATCGCCGACGGGACCGCCCCGGCCGTCCGCATCCACGCGGACGACGACTATCTGGCCATCCTCGACATCCGTCCGTTCACCCGCGGCCACACCCTGGTGATTCCCAAGCGGCACAGCGTCGACCTCACCGACACCCCGGCCGCGACGCTGGCGGGCATGCTGGCCGTCGGTCAGCGGATCGCCCGGGCGACCCGCGCCTCGGGCCTGGCCGCAACCGGGAACAATCTCGCGATCAACGATGGCAAGTCGGCGATGCAGTCGGTGTTCCACATCCATCTGCACGTGATTCCCCGCCGCGACGGCGACAAGATGTCCTTCGCCAAGGGCATGCTGCTGCGTCGCGACCCCGACCGCGAGGGCACCGGAGCGATCCTGCGCGAGGCGTTGGCGGGGATGCCGTGAGCGACCGGCCAACGCCCACCCTGGCCGAGAAGGCCCTCGGGATCTTCGTGCGCGTTCACGATGGGCTCTACCAGCGCAGCAATGGCTGGATCGGGCACCGAATCCCGGGCGCGCCCAACAGCCTGCTGCTGCACACGGTCGGTGCCAAAACCGGGCTGCCACGCACCAACTCGCTGTCCTATGCCCGCGACGGCGCCAGCTATCTGGTGGTTGCCTCCAACGGTGGCGACCGACGTTCTCCGGGTTGGTATCACAATCTCCGGGCTGCCCCGCAGGTTGAGATCAACGTGGGCCCACAGCGATTCGCGGCCGTCGCACGGACGATCCTGCCGGCGGATCCCGACTACGGGCGGTTGTGGCGGATTGTCAATGCCAACAACTCCAACCGCTATGACGCCTATCAGGCCAAAACGGACCGGGCGATTCCGGTCATCCGGCTGACGCCGACCTGAGCCCGGCCGACAGTGCGGCGTCGGCGAACACGGCGTCGAGCATCACCGGGGTGAGCCGCCCGGTGAACATATTCTGCTGACTGGGGTGATAGCAGCCCACCAGTCGCAGATCGGATCCAACCGCGACCACCGCGCCATGACCGAATTTGGGCTTGGGTGAAATTTTTTCGTTGAGCATCCGCAGCGCGGCCTGCCAGGCGAATCCACCGAGGGCCACGATCACCCGCACGTGCGGACGGATCAATCTCCACTCAGCGTCCAGCCACGGCTCACACGTCGCACGTTCACCCGGCGTCGGGGCGTTACCCGGCGGGGCGCATCGCACCGCGGCCGCCACCCGAATACCGTTGGCCACCAGACCATCCGCGGCATCGACGCTCGCCGGCGAGTTCACCAATCCGGCCCGATGCAGCGCGGCGAACAACTGGTCACCGGATCGGTCACCGGTGAAGACCCGGCCGGTCCGATTAGCACCGTGGGCCGCCGGCGCCAGGCCCAGCACCAGAATCCGGGGTTGCACAGAACCCCACCCCGATGCCGGCCGGCCCCAGTAGGGCTGGTCGGCGAACGCGCGGCGCTTGACCGCCGCGACATCTTCGCGCCACTGGACCAGTCGGGGGCAGGCCCGGCAGACACTGACACGGGCGTCGAGGTCGCCTATCGCGCTGACTTCCATGGCACCCGCTGCCACCTGTGCGGCGTCGCCGGCGATCGGAGTGCGCGAAGTGGCGCAGTCACCCGGCCAGCCGGACCCAGGCGGGACCGGCGAGTGGAACGCCGCCCCGGTGCGTGGATGCGGCAGGCTCACGAAGCGAATCTATGCTGCTGGAAGTGAAAACGTCACGCTGGCCGGTGTCGCTGATCCTCGGCTCGGCGTTCCTGGCCGCTGCGGGCAACGGTATCTCGCTGGTCGCCTTCCCGTGGCTGGTGTTGCAGCGCACCGGCAGTGCCACCGAAGCATCCATCGTCGCCGGGGCGGGCACCCTGCCTCTATTGTTCGCGTCGCTGATCGCGGGCGTGGGCGTGGACTTCCTTGGCCGGCGCCGGGTCGCCATGCTGGCCGACGCGATGTCGGCGCTGTCGGTGGCGGCCATCCCGGTGTTGGCGCTGACCCTGGGCACCGGGGTGCTCAACACCGCGGTGTTGGCCGGCCTGGCCGCGCTCGGTGCATTCTTCGACCCGGCCGGGATGACCGCGCGGCTGTCGATGCTGCCCGAGGCGGCGCGCCGGGCCGGTTGGACGCTGGATCGCACCAACAGCGTCTACGAGGCGACCTTCAATCTCGCCTATATCACCGGACCGGGCGTCGGCGGACTGCTCATCGCCACCCTCGGCGGGATCAACACCATGTGGGTGACCGCCGCGGCCTTCGGCCTTTCGATTCTGGCGATGGCGGTACTGCGGCTTTCCGGCGCCGATCAGCCCGAGCCTGACGATCGGCCCGACGGCGTCGTCTCCGGTGCCATGGAGGGGCTGCGCTTCGTCTGGAACAACCGCGTACTGCGGTCACTCGGGCTCCTTGAGTTGGCCGTCACCGGTTTGTACCTGCCGATGGAGAGCGTGCTGTTTCCGAAGTATTTCAGCGATCGCAACGAACCCGCCCACCTCGGCTGGGTGTTGATGGCGCTCTCGATCGGCGGACTCATCGGGGCGCTGAGTTGGACCGTGCTGTCCCGGGTGGCACGAAGGCGCACCACCGTGCTGACCGCGGTCGCCACCTTCGGGACAGCGGCAACCGTGATCGCGTTCCTGCCGCCGCTGCCGGTGATCCTGGTGCTCTCGCTGGTCGTGGGCATGATGTACGGGCCGATCGGCCCCATTACCAACTCGGTGATGCAGACCCGCACACCCCCCCAGATGCGCGGCCGGGTGGTCGGGGTGATGACGTCGATGGCCTACGCAGCGGGTCCGGTCGGTTTCATGATCGCCGGCCCACTGGTGGACGCGTACGGACTCACGACGGCGTTCCTGGCACTTGCGCTGCCGGTGCTGGTGATCGCGATGGTGTGCCCATGGGTACCGGCACTTCGTGAGTTGGACGATGCGCCCCCTGCTCAGTGGACCTAGGATTTCCGAATGGACCGAGATTCCAGATGAACCCGACGAGCGATGAGATCGTCGCACCGGCCCCGGTCGCGATTCTCGTCAACGGGCCGAGTTCATCGGGCAAATCGACGCTGTGCCGGGCACTCCACGACCGCCTGGTCTCGATTGGCGATGGCGACCCCGCAGTCAGCTTCGCGCGGGTTGCGTTCGACGACGTGGTGTTGCTGATCCCGGAGACGCTCTTCCCCGTCAGCTTCGTGACACTCGCCGGTGGTGATCGGCACCGGCTCATCTCCCGCGAAGCTCATGACGGCCGCGCCGCGTGGGAGTACGTCGACGACTCCGGTTCGGCAAGCTGTAGCGACGGACGGAGCGGGTGATGTTCACGGTTGGAGTCTTCTGCTCGGTGTCGGAGTTGGAGCGCCGCGAAGCCTCGAGGAATGACGGAGAACTCGAAGGCAGACCCCTCGGATTGGCCCGCCGGAGCAGCGAACTGTGCCACTCGCACGGTGTGGAGTACGACGTCAGCGTGTGGACGGACAGCCAGAGCACCCAGGAGTCTGTTGACCTGATCGTTGCGGCCCTGCGCTCGTCACACTTGCGTTTCTTTCTCGGCGCCCGACCAAACCCTAAGATCAGCTCATGGTAGCGAGTGCGTTAACAACCCGGATCGCCGAACTCGGCGCCACCCTGCCCGAGGGCACCGTGGTCACCGACCCCGACATCGTGGCCTCCTACCGACACGACCGCGCCATGGACCCGGCCGCCGGAACGCCGTTGGCCGTGGTCCGACCCACCAGTACCGAGCAGGTCCAGGCGGTGCTGCGGTGGGCCACCGCCCATCGGGTCGCGGTGGTGCCGCGCGGAGCAGGCAGTGGACTCTCCGGCGGGGCGACGGCACTGGAGGGCGGGATCGTGCTCTCCACCGAGAAGATGCGCGAGATCACCGTCGACCCGATCACCCGCACGGCGGTCGCCCAACCCGGCCTGCTCAATGCCGAGGTGAAGAAAGCCGTGGCGGCCCACGGCCTGTGGTATCCGCCGGATCCGTCGTCGTATGAGATCTGCAGTATCGGCGGCAACGTCGCTACCAACGCCGGCGGCCTGTGTTGCGTGAAATACGGCGTCACGACCGACTACGTGCTGGGCCTGCAGGTGGTGCTGGCCGACGGGACCGCGGTGCGCCTCGGTGGGCCGCGCCTCAAGGACGTCGCCGGGCTGAGCCTGACCAAACTGTTCGTCGGCAGCGAGGGCACCCTCGGGGTGATCACCGAGGTGACTCTGCGCCTGCTCCCACCGCAGCGCACGTCGGCCACGGTGGTCGCGACCTTCGATTCGGTGGAGGCCGCCGTCAGTTCGGTGGTGGCCATCACCGGCAGGATCCGGCCCTCGATGCTGGAGTTCATGGACGCCGTCGCGATCAACGCCGTCGAGGACAAACTCCGGATGGGCCTGGACCGAGGCGCCGCCGCGATGATGGTGGCCGCCTCCGATGACCGCGGCCCGGCAGGTGCCGAGGATGCCGAGTTCATGGCGCAGATGTTCACCGAAGCCGGTGCCACCGAATGCTTCTCGACCGCTGATCCCGATGAGGGCGAGGCGTTCGTGGTAGCCCGTCGCTTCGCGATACCGGCGGTTGAGGCGAAGGGTTCGCTGCTCTTGGAGGACGTCGGCGTACCTCTCCCGGCGCTGGCCGACCTGGTCGCCGGGGTGGCCAGGATCGCCGCGGAGGCCGACCTGACCATCTCGGTGATCGCCCATGCCGGTGACGGCAACACCCACCCGTTGATCGTCTACGACGCCGACGACGCCGCGATGACGGCGCGGGCTCACACGGCCTTCGGCGACATCATGGTCCTTGCGATCAGCCTTGGCGGCACCATCACCGGCGAACACGGCGTGGGCCGGTTGAAGAAGCCGTGGCTGGCCGGCCAACTGGGGCCTGAGGCGATGGAACTCAACCGGCGCATCAAGGTCGCCCTGGATCCCGACGGCATTCTCAATCCGGGTGCGATGATCTGAGGACCGCCCTTCACCCTGCACGATCACCAACTGCATGACCACCAAATTGCTACCGGGGTAGCATCGGGGTGTGAAGTTAAGCGTGAGTCTTTCCGAAGACGACGTCAGCGTCCTCGACGCGTTCGTGCGGACCGCAGGGTTGCCCTCCCGGTCCGCCGGAGTCCAACGCGCCATTCGGATGCTGCGATATCCCACCCTCGAGCAGGACTACCGCGACGCCTGGACCGAATGGTCGGAGTCTGACGACGAACCCGCCTGGGACAAGGCGAGCGGTGACGGACTGACCGATGCTGCGAGGTGACATCTGGCTGGTCGACCTCAATCCGGTTCGCGGCAGCGAGGCGGACAAACGGCGTCCCGCTGTCGTCGTGAGCAACGACCGCGCCAACACCACCGCTGTCGCATTGGGCCGCGGCGTGGTGACCGTGGTCCCGCTGAGCACCAACATCAACAAGGTCTACCCATTCCAAGTCTTCCTGGCCGGGGTCGCGACGGAATTGTCCGCCGACTCCAAAGCTCAGGTAGAGCAGGTCCGATCAGTCGCCCTGGAGAGACTCACGCGTGCGGTAGGACGAGTGTCGCCGCAGGACATGGTCCGAGTTGATGCCGCCTTGCGGCTGCACCTGGATCTGTGAAGGGTTTGACAGCGGCCGTGGTGCTGCCGTAGGCAAGGTCTATGTCCACAGACGTGCCCACAGACGTGCACCCGGTGACCCAGTTCGAGCTTCGGGCCGGTGACACCTGGGTGGACCCCTGGCCGATGTACTCCGCGCTTCGCGATCACGACCCGGTGCACCACGTCACCGCGCGCAGCCCCGGGCATGACTACTGGGTACTGTCCCGGCACGCCGACATCTGGAACGCCGCCCGCGACCACCAGACGTTTTCCTCGGCGCAGGGCCTGACCGTCAACTACAACGAACTTGAACTCATCGGCCTGGCCGACAACCCACCGATGGTGATGCAGGACCCGCCCGTGCACACCGAGTTCCGCAAGCTGGTGGCGCGCGGGTTCACTCCGCGCCAGGTCGAGGCGGTCGAACCGAAGGTGCGGGAGTTCGTGATCGAGCGCATCGAACGGATGCGCACCCAGGGCGGTGGCGACATCATCGCCGAATTGTTCAAGCCGCTGCCCTCGATGGTGGTCGCGCACTACCTCGGCGTCCCCGATGCCGACCGGGCGAGATTCGACGGATGGACCGACGCCATCGTCGCGGCAAGCGCCTCCGGCCCCGGGGGAGTGGTCAGCGCCGGGGACGCGGTGCTGTCGATGATGGCTTACTTCTCTGAACTCATCGAGCGCCGCCGACGTGATCCCGGCGACGACACGGTGTCGCATCTGGTGGCGGCCGGTGTCGGTGCGGACGGCGACACCGCCGGCGTGCTGTCCATCCTCGCTTTCACCTTCACCATGGTCACCGGTGGCAACGACACCACCACCGGATTACTCGGCGGCGCAGTGCAACTGCTGGATCAGCGGCCCGACCAACGCGCACTGCTGGCCCGGCAGCCTGAGTTGATGACCGACGCCATTGAGGAATTTCTTCGGCTGACCTCCCCGGTTCAGGGACTGGCCCGCACCGTCACCCGGGACGTCACGATCGCCGAGCGCACCATCCCGGCCGGCCGCAAGGTACTCCTGCTCTACGGTTCGGCCAACCGCGACGAACGGCAGTACGGCCCCGACGCCGCAGAGTTGGACGTCACCCGCCGACCACGAAATATTCTGACCTTCAGCCACGGCGCACACCACTGCCTGGGGGCCGCGGCGGCGCGACTGCAGTCCCGGATCGCGTTGGCCGAACTTTTGGCCCGCTGCCCCGATTTCGAGGTCGACAAGTCCGGAATCGCCTGGGCGGGTGGCAGTTACGTGCGCCGGCCACTGTCGGTTCCGGTGCGGATGACGGGCTAAATGACCGAAACCGGCCGGCGGCGGAGCAATTGACACAATTTCCGCGTTCGCCGCCGGGGTCAGATCGTCCGCACCCGAGTGAAACGGTGCAACACCCACGCCACCGGGATGGTCAACGCCAGCGTGACGATGAATAGCACCGGCATCGAACCGGTGTAGACCCGCCAATGCAGGATCTCGACCATCGTCAACTCCATTACGATGAGGTGCACCAAAAAGATCTCGTAGGAGATCTCCCCGAGCCACACCATGGGTCTGCTGCCCAGCAACCGCGGGTACGCGCCGCTGTTGCCGAGCGCGAGGGGCGCAACCACCAGTGTCGCGATCACCGCGTAGAAGGCGATCTTCACCACCGCCTGCGCCAGTCCGGTCGGCGAGGTGGTCGGCTCACCGGCGATCGGCGTGGACACGATGAAGTAGCACACCACCGCCAGGGGAATCGCGATGAACCAATAAACCCGGACTCCCACGGCCGCCAACACCGCCAGCACCATTCCACCGACAAACCACGCCAGATATCCGGGCAGCCACAGCGGGGCGCCGTCGGGCAGAAAGTCCGTCGTATGCACCAGCACCATCCAGGCCGGACTGATCAGCGCCACCCCGCCCAAACCGGCCAGCAGCAGACCGGGCCGCCACCGCCGACGGCAGAGCACCGCCAGCAGCAGAAACGCGAGGACGGGAAGGGCCACGTAGAACGCCACCTCGACGGCCAGGCTCCACATCTGGGTGAGGCCTTGATGGAGGTGGGAATACAGGTAGGAGTCGGTGTAGATCTGGGTCAGCGTGAGATTACGCAGCAGTCCGCCCCAGGAGTGCCCGGGATTGGGGCCGGCATCACGAAAGTGATAGATCAGGTAGGCGGCCAGCACCGTCACCACATAGGGGGGCATGATTCGCCGAACCCGGTGACGGGCGTAGCGCCGCAGCGACGGTGGTGGCGCACCGGCGGCCGCTGCCCTGACCCAGGGGCCGAACAACAGGAACCCTGACAGCACGAAAAAAATCGGCACCCCGATCTCCATGCGCGAGTAAACGACGCCGAGATATCCGTGGGTGTACTTGCCGGTGGTGTACGCCGCATGAGTGGCAAGAACCAGTATCGCGGCGAGGGCGCGGACACCGGTCAGTTCCGGAACCCGGCCTACCCCGGTGACGGCCCCGGCGTTGCGCTGACCCACCGCGCCGGCGGACGTCACGGCGCCTTGCGCCGGG
>ERZ888423.818-NODE-818-length-30529-cov-9.077115_pt1 | contig 30529 bp, 32 predicted proteins | sample MGYA00520523_ERZ888423 | MGnify/ENA primary metagenome ERZ888423 (study PRJEB32303, sample SAMEA104408611) | aquatic metagenome | biome: Brackish water; feature: Pelagic; material: water | place: Baltic Sea | collected 2014-06-08T10:24:00 | depth 30,27 m ...
AATGCCGCCCGTGAAATTTTGAGAGACCCGACCCCTTCCACAGGGGCCGGGCCTCTCCGGTGCGGGTCTGGGGTGGCGCGGTCGGCCTCGACGGTTCCTGTTCCCGCGGGCGCGGGCTTTCAAACACACCACCTTTCGCGCACCCCACCCCCGCCACCCCCGCCGCCCGCGGGGTTTACCGTTTGTGAGATCAGCGGTGCGCAGATAGGGGACGCGAGATGGATCTGACCTGGTCGTCAAGGGATCTCGAGTTCCGCGATGAGGTCCGGGCCTTCCTGGACGAGAAGCTCACCCCGGATCTGCGTCAGGCCGGCCGGCTGATGACGAGTGTCTACGCCGATCACGAGGCCAGCATGGCCTGGCAGGCGATCCTGCACGAGCGTGGCTGGGCGGCCCCGGCCTGGCCGGTCGAATACGGCGGCTGCGACTGGACATTGACCCAGCACTACATCTTCAGCCGGGAATCCACCCTGGCGGGGGCTCCGTCGCTGTCCCCGATGGGAATCATGATGGTGGCCCACGCCATCATCGCCTTCGGCACACCCGAACAGAAGGGCTACTTCCTGCCGCGCATCCTCACCGGAGAGGTGTTCTTCTGCCAGGGCTACTCCGAACCGGAAGCCGGTTCGGACCTGGCCGCGCTGTCGATGGCCGCTATCGACGACGGCGACGACCTGGTGTGCACCGGCAGCAAGATCTGGACCACCCATGCCATGGAGGCCAACTGGATCTTCGCCCTGGTGCGCACCACCCGGTCGGCACGCAAGCAGCAGGGCATCACCTTCGTGCTCATCGACACGAGCACACCGGGGATCGAGATCCGCCCGCTGGTGATGACCTCCGGCGAGGAGATCCAGACCCAGATCTTCTTCGACTCCGTGCGGGTGCCCAAGTCCAACGTGATCGGACGGATCGACGACGGTTGGACGGTGGCCAAGTACCTGCTGGAGTTCGAGCGCGGCGGCGGGGCGGCGGCACCGGCCCTGCAGGTGATGGCCGAGTCGATCGCTGCGGCTGCCCAACGGCAACCCGGCCCGGCCGGCGGGGCCCTGATCGACGACCCGGCCTTCGCCGCCAAACTCGCCGATGCCCGCATCCGCACCGAGGTACTGGAGATCCTGGAATACCGGGTGCTGACCACCGTGTCCGCCGGCCGCAATCCCGGCGCGGCGTCGTCGATGCTGAAGATCCTGTCCACCGAACTGAGCCAGGTCATCACCGAACTGGCGATGGAGGCCGCCGGTCCGCGCGGCCGGGTCTACCAGCCGCACGGCACCCGGCCCGGGGGCCCGGTGGCGGACTTCACCCCTCCTGACGACGGCTACGTCAGCGGTGAGGCCTGGCAGGCGGTGGCTCCCCTGCGGTATTTCAACGACCGGGCCGGCTCGATCTACGCCGGCAGCAACGAGATTCAGCGCAACATCCTGGCCAAAGCGACCCTGGGGCTGTAGGCGATATGGACTTCAATCTCGACCGGGAACAGGACCTGCTGCGTGACGGCCTGAGCAGGTTCCTCGCCTCGCGCTACGACCTGGAGACCAGCCGCGCAGCGGCCAAGACCGGCCCCGGCTGGCAGCCGGATATCTGGCGCTGTTTCGCCGAGGACCTCGGCATCCTCGGCGCGACCCTGCCCGAGTCGGCCGGCGGCAGCGGCGGCGGACCGGTCGAGGCGATGGTGATCGCCGAGGAACTCGGCCGTGCTCTGGTGATCGAACCCTTCGTCGACACCGTCGTGGTGGCGGGCGGGATCCTGGCCCGGGCCGGCACCGACCCCGCCACGCGGGTACTGGAGCGCATCGCCGACGGGTCCGCCGTCGTCGCGCTGGCGGTCACCGAAGCCGACAGCGGTGATCACTGGGAGGACTTGTCCAGCAGTGCCGTTCTCGATGACACACACTGGGTGATCACCGGATCCAAGATCGTCGTCAGCACCGGCCCGCTCGCCACCCACCTGGTGATCGCCGCCCGAACCAGCGGCAAACCTGGCGACGCACAGGGTATTTCGCTCTTCCTGACCGAGTTCGATCCCGCCGCAACGGGTCTGGAGGTGCACTCCTACCGGACCGTCGACGACCGCCGGGCCGCCGACGTGGTCTTCGACGGCCTCCGCCTGCCCGCCGACGATCTTCTCGCCCGGGACGGCTGGGCGTCCCTGGCCCGGGCCCGAGACGAGGGAGCGGCCGCGGTCTGCGCCGAGGCGGTCGGCGCCATGCGAAAAGTCCTTGCCGACACCGTCGACTACTGCAAGAACCGCCAGCAGTTCGGCCAACCGATCGGCGGCTTCCAGGTGCTACAGCATCGGATGGTGGACATGCACATGGAACTCGAACAGGCGGTCTCAGCGGTCTACCTCGCGGTGCTGAACCTCGATGCCGATCCCGATGTGCGGGCCCGGGCGGTCTCGGCGGCCAAGGCCACCGTGGGGCGGGCGGCGCGATTCGTGGGGCAGAACGCCGTGCAGTTGCACGGCGGGATGGGTATGACCGAGGAACTGGCCATCGGGCACTACTTCAAGCGGCTGACCGCCATCCAGTACGAGTTCGGCTGCACCGATTTCCACCGGACGCGCTACGCGCGGCTCACCCGGCCGGCGCACCGCTAGCGGTTGAGCACCGAGGCCACCGCCTGCAGTGGAGCGAGATTAACGCCGATACGGTGAGCGAAAGGGTACGCCAGCGCAATCACCACCGTGATCGACAGCGCCGGGATTAGGCACCAAACAAAGAACAGAACCGGTCGACGGGTGGTCACCGTCGTGATGCCCATGACGATGGCGACGAGTACCCCGGTGATCAGCAGCAGCGCCGCCAGAACCCCCGGCAGGGTGCGCTTGGCCACGGCCGCAACCGTCGCTGAACTCGTCCCGACCAGGGCGGCCGCAGTGACCAGACTGTTCACTTCCTGCGGTTTGGCGCTGGGACCGAATGCGTAGATGTGCAGGGCGTCCTCGAACCGGTCCAGCGGGACCAGTGAGGGCAGGTTGGTGGTGTCCCCCCTGACGAGGAAGGCATCGTCGGCATTCGCCGCCGTCGCGGCATAGGTACCCAACTTGTCCATCAGCGCAGCCGACGCGGCCCGGTCCGGGATGTTGTTGAGCTTCCAGGCCATCTGCTGGATAGCGGCCGCCTGCTGCTCGACCGCGGCCTGCCCCGCGGAGACCGCTCCCCAGGTGACGGTGATCGCGAAGCCGACGAAAAAGGCGAATGTCGCCGCCAATCCGGTGAGCAGGTGGCTGGCCTGGTCAGCAAGATCCGCACAGGTATCGCCAGAACAGCGACGCCGGATGAGCGCCCTCGCCGAGTAACTGACGCCAATGAAGAAGACCAGGAGCAGCGCGCAGATCGCCCAGAGTGGGGTGCTGGTGAGCAGATCCCTCATCGGCGCAAACTATCAGTGCCAGACCCGGAACAGTGACTCATCGCCGAGCGTTGAACGACCATCACCGAGGACAGGGAGTTGTCATGCTGAACAAGATCACCGGGGCGCTCGGCCAGGTGGCCGAGGCAGCCGGAACCATCGTCGGGATCCGGCACGGGACCGAGGAACCACCGTTCACGGTGGAACGGCGGGTCGATAACGTCGAGATTCGGCGCTACGGGTCGCGCATCGCCGCCGAGACCACCATCGATGCCGATGAGGAACCGGCCCGCAATGAGGGATTCCGGCGGTTGGCCCGCTACATCTTCGGCGGCAACAAGAGCAAGACCAAGATCGCCATGACCGCACCGGTCGCCCAGCAGCAGAGCGAGAAGATCGCCATGACGGCACCCGTCGCCACCCAGCGCGGGGCGGCCGGCCAGTGGGTGGTCCGGTTCTTCATGCCCTCGGAGTACACGCTGGATACCTTGCCCACACCGAGCGACGACCGGGTGCGACTGGTCAACGTTCCCGCCGAACGGGTGGCGGTCCTGCAGTTCTCCGGGCTTCCCAGCCCCGCCGCGGTCGCAGCGCACACCGACCAGTTACTGGCGGCGTTGCGGGCCAATTCCATTGATGTCGAGGAGGAGCCGGTCGGCTGGTTTTATGACCCGCCGTGGACGATTCCGTTCCGGCGCCGCAACGAGGTCGCGGTGAGCCTGGCGGCTGCCGACTAGCTGCCGACTACGGTGCCGGTGCCGGGGGTACCGCGGGGTCCTCGGCCGGCGGCGGGACGGGGTTGGGACGTTGTTGCGGTGCGGAGCCCGGTGCAACCGAGTCCATCGGCCGCTGGGCGAGCAGCAGCAGGGCGTCGCCCATGGTGACGTCCTCGGTGCGGACGGCCTGCCAGATATCGCGGAGATAGCCCAGGGTGCGCCGCTGCGGAGGGGTCTGGGTGGTGCCCGGCGGCAGGCTCTCCGGACTCGGCAGGTGCGACACCCCCTCGGACTGCGCGACGATTTGCGCCGCCGGGACCGAGGCGGGATCAGCGGCTACCGGCACCGCCGGTTCGGCGGGAAGCACCTGCTCGGCCGCCGCCGCCGGAGCCGCCAGCACGGCCAGCGCGATACCGAACACCACTGCGACAGATCGTCTACCAAGCAACGGTTCACCTCCGCGACGATGAAAGCCTTCACACGGTCAATCCGATACCGCCCGTGATTCGTTACAGGTGTCACTCGAGTCACTCCAGGAACAGCTGGCAAGCCAGACCCGGGCTGGCAGAGCGGGTCCCGGTGGCGGGCGGGGACAATGCTGGGATGCGACGTGTCCTGGTTACCGCAGTTCTGCTGGTGGCGCCGCCGGCGATGGCCGCCGCCGCCCCCGATGGGGGTGTGCCGCCGGTCAATCCCCAGGCTGCCGCCGCCGGACTGATCGACGTGCGCACGGTGGTTCCCGATGCCATCGTCGACCTGCGCTACGCCACCGCGAACAACTTCCTGGGCATGCCGGTGTATCCGCCCGATGCCCGCTGCCTGGTGCATGAGTCGATGGGCCCGGGGTTGGCGACGGCCGCGGACGCGCTGCGCCCGAAGGGGCTGACGCTGGTGTTCTGGGACTGCTACCGCCCGCATGAGGTGCAGGTGCAGATGTTCGAGGCGGTGCCCGATCCGGCATGGGTGGCCCGGCCCACCGGCTTCGCGCGCAGCCACGAGGCCGGCCGCTCGGTGGATGTGACCATGGCCGCCGGCGGTGTCCTGGTGGATATGGGCACCGATTTCGACAGCTTCACCCCACTGGCGGAGGCCTACGCCACCAACGGCGTCAGTTCGCAGCAACAGGGCAGCCGGGCGATCCTGCGCAACGCCATGGCCAAGGGCGGAATCGCCGGCTATTCCGGCGAATGGTGGCATTTCGACGGGCCGGGCGCGGGGCAGCCCCGCGCCATCCTGGATGTGCCGGTCAACTAACGGCCCGGAGCATCCGCGCGGCCGCGACCGTGCGTGACATGCACGCCTCAGCGGCGTGTCGCCGTACCGACTCGCACTCTCGCGGCTGCCGGCACAGCAACTACGACCCCTGGTCAGTTCCCGCCGCGTGCGGGTACTTTGAAGATGCCTGGCGTGTCCGCAGGCAAAGGGGGGACTATGCGCTACATCCGATCAGTCCTGACGGCGGTGTGGGCCGTCGCGGCCGCCGTGATCCTGATCGTGCCCGTCACGATCCGGTCAGCGATCGACTTAGCCGCGACCGCGCTCTACATGGGCGGGACCGGTCACCCGTTGAGCATCCCTGAGGACACCACCGAATACATCAACTTCTACGTCGACTGGGCGTATAACGGCTTCGTGGCCCCGTCAGGCCTCTGTACCGGCGGCGACCCCGGTTGCACCCCGGTGGCTGTTCGCACCCCCGCCCAGTTCTGGCCGATCACCGGGCTGCGCGCGATGACGTACGACGAGTCGGTCGACATCGGACTGGCCAACCTCCGAGACTGCCTGGGCGGTGTCGCCTGCACGGTGACTGACGCCCCTTTCGTCAGCACCGGGTCCCGCCAACTCACCGATACCTCCTACACGGTGTTCGGCTACTCCCAGAGCGCCGTGATAGCCGGCATGATGAAAAGCGAGCTGATCGCGCATCCGCCGTCGGGACTGGTCAGCTTCGTGTTCGAGTCCAACCCCAACCGGCCCAACGGCGGGATCCTGGAGCGGTTCGTCGGCGTCCACATACCGATCCTGGGAGTGACGTTCAACGGTGCGACGGTGACCAATTCTCCCCAGCCCACGCCGTTGACCACAGTCGATGCCGTCCACCAGTACGACCCGGTGGGCGACTTCCCGATCAATCCGCTCAACCTCCTCGCAGATCTCAACGCACTCGTGGGGTTCTTCTACGAGCATCCCGAGGGAGGGTCCGGAACGCCGGCACTCCAAGGCCAATACCAGGATTCGACCTATTATCTGGTTCCGACAACGACGCTGCCGTTGCTGCGCCCGCTGACGGTTGTGCCCTACCTCGGGCCGCTGCTCGCCACCATTCTCGATCCTCCGCTTCGTGTTCTGGTGGAGACGGGCTATGACCGCACGATCAACCCGGGTGCGCCGACCCCGGCGAAGTACCTGTACTTCCCCAACCCGATCACCACGGCGGCCAATTTCCTCAAGGCGATTCCGACCGGCTGGGACAACGGAATCGCCTACGTCACCGGCGATCCGGCCCTTCCACACCACGCCGCCGGGGCCCTACGGGGTCGGCGGGCCACCGGTGTACACCGGGGCGGTCGATCCCTATGGACCCCCCACCCCTGCCGATCTGACCGTGCCTGTCGCCGTACCCGCCGCGCCGCCAAACCCGAGCGCTGCCCGTTCTCGGCCCACCGCGACAGCGACCGATCCGGTGCCGGTGGCCGCGCCGCGGCGCGCGCCGTCCCCTGCGGCGGCACGCTTCGAGATCGACGCTGCGCCGGCGGACGCGGCGAACCCGAAACCGCATCGCCAGCAACGCGCCGACCGGGCCGACCGGGCCGAGCGCGTCGGCACCGGCTCACGCCGCACCGCCTGATCCGCAGACCCGCCGCCGTCACTACCCCACAGCGGCGCGGGATGCCCGGTCCAGGAACGGCAGCACGAGGGCGGCGAACTCGTCGGGGCACTCGATCTGCGGCATGTGCCCGATACCGGGCAGTAGATGGGTCTCGGCGTGCGGCAGCACCCGGCGGGCCTCCTCGAGGTGGTGGGCCGGCAGCACCTTGTCCTGATCGCCCCATATCACCATGGCGGGCCGCGGATGCAGTGCGGCGAAGGCCGCCAGTTGCCGTCGCCAGCCTGCCTTGACGCCACGCGCGGTCGCCAGTTCCACGGCGGCCGCCAGCATGACCTGGCCATGGTGCGGTTTGGCGGCGATGGCCATCGCCCGGTCGATGCGTTCCCTGCTGGCCAGTGCGGTGTCGGCGTAGCACGACCGCTCCAGCATGGTTGCGGTGGCGCGGGTGGTGCGACGACTGGCCAGCGGCCCGAGGACCGGCATGGCCAGGATCCGCAGCAGGATCGTCACCTCTCTGCCGAAACCGGCGCTGTTGATCAGCGCCAGGCTGGCCACCCGCTCGGGGCGCTGCGCCAGGACCTGCATGGCGATCGCTCCGCCGAGTGAGTTGCCGACGATGTGCAGCGGCCGCTGCTCACCGAGGACATCGACGGCGCCGAGGACACCGTTGGCGAAGGCGGACAACGTGATCGGGCCCTCCGGGCGGTCGGAGAACCCGAAGCCGGGAACGTCCACCGCGATCACCCGGTAGTCGGCCGACAGCCGCTCGTACTGCGGGTCCCAGTCCTCCAGACTGCGGCCGATGCCGTGCACCAGCAGCACCGGCGGCTTGTCCGCATCCCCGTCGACCCTGACCCGGACCCGACGGCCGTCCACCCCGACGAAGGCGGGCCGGCTCATGCCCGGGCCGCTCCAGCGGTCGCGACCGAGCGCGCGGTGGCGCCGAACCGCAGGGCCGGATCGTCCACCGGACCCTTGCGTAGCCGGGCATAGTCCGACCAGTAGTCCATCTCGATGGTCCACGGCCCGCTGTCGCCCTGCTGCGGGAACGTGTCGACCGCACGCAGGATGTAGCCGGCGCCGAAGTCCAACATAGGCCGCTTGCCGACCCCCGGGTCATCGGCGACCGGCATAACCGTGGTGTAGCCGTGCTGGTCCATATAGGCCAGCAGCCGGCACAGGTGCTCGCAGACCAGATCGACTTTCAGCGTCCAGGACGAGTTGGTGTAGCCGAACGCGAACGCCATATTCGGGATACCCGAGAGCATGAAGCTCTTGTAGACCAGGCAGTCGTGCGGATCCTTGACCTCGCCGTCGACGGACACCTCGATGCCACCGAACAGCAGCAGTTTCAGTCCGGTGGCGGTGACGATGATGTCGGCTTTCAGTTCGCGTCCGGACTCCAGCAGGATGCCGGTCTTGGTGAACCGGGCGATCTTGTCGGTCACCACGGTGGCCTTGCCCCGGCCGATGACCTTGAACAGGTCGCCGTCCGGCACCGCGCACAGCCGCTGGTCCCACGGGTTGTAGGACGGGTTGAAATGGGTCTCGACCTCATAGCCCTCGGGCAGGAACTTGACGTTGGCCGCACGGATGATCCGGCGGGCCAGCTTGGGCCGCTTCTGGCAGAGGCTGTAGATGAATCGCTGCTTGCCGATGTTGAACCGGCGCGCTGCGGCGTAGGCGACCTTGGCGGGCAACACCTTCTGTAGCCCGTTGGCGATCGGATCCTTGCGCGGCTGCGGCATGACGTACGACGGCGAGCGCTGCAGCATGGTGATGTGTCCGGCGTCCTCGGCCATCGCCGGGATCAATGTCACCGCCGTGGCGCCGCTGCCGATGACGACGATTTCCTTGCCCTGGTAGTCGAGGTCCTCCGGCCAGGACTGCGGATGCACGATGGTGCCCTCGAAGTCCTCCTGACCGTCGAAGTGCGGCGCGTACCCGCTGGCGTAGTCGTAGTAGCCGGTCGCGCCGAACAGCCAGCCGCAGGTGATGTCCCAGTGCTTTCCGTCACGCTCCAGCGTCACCGTCCACTGCCCGGCGTCGGTCGAGAAATTGGCCCGGATCACCTTGTGCTGGAAGTACATCCGCTTGCCGAGACCGTCCTCCTCAACGACCTCGTGCAGGTAGTCCAGAATCTCATGCGCGTCGGCGATGGCGTTCTCGGATGTCCACGGCTTGAACTCATAGCCGAATGTGTGCAGGTCGGAGTCGGACCGGATGCCCGGGTAACGGAACAGGTCCCAGGTGCCGCCGATCGCCTCGCGGCTGTCGACCATCGCGAAGGTGTGCCCGGGCAGCATGGTGGTCAGGTAGTGCCCGAGACCGATACCGGAGATCCCGGCACCGACGATGAGCACGTCGACATGCCCGGTCAGTGGCTGCTTGGGGCGGGCCTGGTTAAGCGAGGCGACGGACATGAGCACTCCCGGATAGACGCTAGGACTGTAACGCGAATAATGTTATATTTTTCCGGACAGCTGTCAAGGACTCGGTGAAATCCGACCCGGAGGAGCCCGGAAGGGAGACCAGCATGACCGTCGCTCCCGTTCAGCGCCGCGCACCCGTGCAGGCGCGCAGTCGGCAGACGGTCACTCGAATCCTCGATGCCGCAGCGGCGATCGCCGACGAGCAGGGCGTCGACGCCGCCACCACCCGGGCGATCGCCGACCGCGCCGGGGTGTCCGCGCCGTCGCTATACCGGTTCTTCGCCGACCGCGAGGCGATCCTCGACGAGCTGCTCGAACAGCATTGCGCCGCACTCGACGCCCGGTGCATCCAGGCCGAGCGGACCTGGCAGATCGGATCCGTCGCCGAACTACTCGACAACGAGATCGACCTGCATGTGCACTACTACCGGCGGTACCCGAGTTCGGCCCGGCTGTGGATGGGCGGGCGCACCTCCCCCACGGTCACCAAGCACGTCCACGCCCGGATGCAGACCCTGGCCGACCGGCTGCACGCCATTCTGGTCGACGCCGGGCTGATCCCCGCCGACACCGACCCGCGCGCCATGCTGGTCGCCGTCGAGATGGCCGACCGCGTGCTGGAGCTGTCGTTCCGGGACCGGGCCGGCTCGGAGGCCGACTTCGACGAGGAGATCCTTGCCATCGGCCGCCGCGCGCTCAGCGCCTTCGGCCGTGACCTTTCCCGGGACCGCGCCCCGGACCCTTCCCGGCCCGGCCCCAGCTGACCGGCATCAGGACCACACCGGGGGTGGCGTCGGCCAACCGCTCGAAGGCATCCACGAAACCTTCGACGATCATCTCGTGATCGGGCACAAGTTCTGTGTCGCAGGCGATTCCGGCCATCACCCTGCCGTTGTAGCTGGACAGGGTGAAGCTCATCGGCTGATCGCCGGACACCGGCGCCCAACCGACGATTCCCTCCACCAGACTGCCGGCCAGGTAGACCGGCATCGGCGGGCCGGGCACGTTGGTCAGCGTGCCGAGGGTCCGGTTGGCGAACAGATCCACCGAGGCTTCGTAGAGCCCGCGGCTGAAACCGGCGATGGTCTCCTGGAACCGGAACGCCAGGGCCGCCTCGTGGCCGTGCTTGATCCGATCCATCCGGCGTTTCGCCGCGGCGAGCACCTTGATCGGGTCGGGTTCGTCGGTCGGCAGTTCCAGTTGCACCAGCGCAAAGTCGTTGCCGAGGCTCTCGGGCAGCGTCAGATCCAGCGGCTTGAGGTTCACCGGCACCATGAACGTCACCGATGAGCAGGGCGCGTCGTGGGCCCGAAGGTAGTCGTGCAGCGCGCCGGCCACGCAGGCCATCAGCACGTCGTTGACGGTGCAGTGATTGCCCCGGGCCAGGGCCTTGATCGCAGCCAGCGGCAGCGCCTCCGACCAGGCCACACTCTTGTCGCCGCTCGCGGTCCCGGTCCAGATGGTGGCATCGTTGCGGGTACCGAGCAGCAGTTTGCGCACGGTATCCACGTCACCGGGCACCGCGGAGAAGACGTCGACCAGCGCCCCGCCACCCGGCACCGCCACCCGCACCGTCCCGGCGACATCGGCCGCACCGGCCTTGGCGGCGGTCACCAGCGTGGCACCGGCCCCGACCGGGTTGCGCAGCACGAACCGGCCCAGTCGACCGGCGCGTTCCAGCAACCGGGGCGCCTCGGCGATCCGGCCGAAGGCGCTGGTCGCCGTTCGGGCCACCTCGATCGCGCCGGTCCGGACCCGCCGGGCCAACGGCTGGCCGGGCGGGTGCAGATGCGCGCCGGCCTGGATGACGGCCGGCGCCATCACCGGCCCCCCGTCCGGCGAGGCATCGAACAGGCTCATCGCCAGTTGGACCATTCGCATACCGTCGGCGATGGCGTGGTGGCTGCGCAGGATCATCGCGCTGCCCTCGCCGTAGCGTTTGATCCAGATCGACTGCCACAGCGGGTGATCGTGGTTGAGCATCTGGGTACGGTGCGCGGCAACCAGCTCCTGCAGAGCGTGCGGGTCATCGGGGTTCTGCAACGAGACCAGGGAGACGTGGTTGTCAAAGGTGAAGTCGGGATCGGGTTCCCACCACCACGCACCGTCGTCGTCGCAAACCGCCCGGCTTCGGAACACCGGGTAGCGATCCAGCAGGCGTTCCTCGACCACCTCCCGAAGGGCGCCGAAGTCCAGCGGCTCGGCGGTCCAGATCACCGAGTCGACGACCATCAGGTTGTTGGGGCGGTCCATTTCCAGCCACAGGGCATCCTGAATCCCCAGCCGGCGTCGCTCAGCCATCGCACCTCCGGCCTCGGTCATGTCCGACCATTCTTACCGATCGGCCCGCCGAGGACCTGCGATTGAGTGAGGAACCACGCAGACACAGTGTGAGTAGCCCGCTGCGTGGTTCCTCACTCGATGGATGGGTGGGGCACCCGTCTGTGGTCAGCCGATCTCGAAGTGCTGATAGTCGATGGGGTCGCGCCAGGCACCACCCCAGCGCCAGCCCCGGTCGGTGAACGCCCGCACCGCCGGAGAGTCTGCGTGCAACATGCCCGACACGTCGCGGGTGCGGTCCAGATAGTCTCCGGCCGTCGCCGGCTCCAGGTCACCACCGCTGGTGATGTAGGGGTTGACCAGTGGGTTGATATCGATGGCGCGGCCGTAGGCGTGCTTGGACCAGGCTGAACTGCCCGGCAGCGGGCGGCAGTTGAACGCCGAGGTGTTGTTGTCCCGCATCGACAGCTCGTCCTCGGCGCCCCGGTAGCGGTCCACCGTCTGCATCTTCGCGATGGGGTACCGCAGACGCTCCAGCTCGGCGAAGATCTCGACGACGTCGTCGGCGACGTCTCGGTGCACCACCAAGGATCCGCGCCGGATCGTCCCGTCGGGGTCCACGAAGTTCAGGTCGAGCCAGCGCAACTCCTGCGGCTCGACCGGGCAGCCCGGTCGCCAGGTCTCGCCCAGTTCGGCGGCGGTGACGGAGCGAACGACCGCGGCCGGCAGTGGGGCGACCGGCCTGGGAGCCACCGTCGAGAACGTCTCAGCGGCCAGCTGCGCCGGCGCCGCGGACTGCCCCTGAGGGGTGGCGGGTGCGCCGCAGCCGGGGACACAGGCGGCCATGATCGCCGCCGCCACCCCGAACCACCGTCTTGCCGCCCGCTGTCGCATCACCGCCGATCCGATCACATCACGCACCCGTTGCGGGGTTACGCCACGGCTGACGAACGGCTCTGCGAACGGCGCTGCGCCGCATTCCCGATGGCAGCCGGCTTGGATACCGGCTGCCGAACAACCCGGGCCGGTCTCGGTTCCGCGCGGATGCCGGCGACGGCTCTCGGGGTGCGCACGCCGGCAGCGGCGTCGTGGCGGGCATACCCGGCGTCGACCATGTCTTTCAGCGGCCCCTCGATCGCGGCCACGATCGGCTCTGGAATTCCAATATCCCGCAACGGCTGAACGAGCGGTAGCCCAACGGTGGGAATCAGATAGCTCGTCGTGGTGCCGCCGAGGCTGTTGGTCGAGGTGGACACGTTCGCCGCCGGCACCGCGGACAGATCCAGGCCGCCGGGAACGGTTTCGTAGCGGCCGTGCACGTACACGGCGCCCAGCAGGGCATTGGCCAGGCTCACCAGGTTCCACGGGCGGTCGGGGAAATCACCCCAGCCGTCGTACTCGCCGTTGACAATCACCGACGCGTACGGCGTCGGCGGGGCGATGAACGGCGTGAGTCCGATCACCGGCACCCGAAAGGGCAGGGCATTGAGGATTCCGGCGGGACCTGACGGGTCGCCGATGGTCAGGAACGTCAGCCGCTCGGGGCCCGGGCGCTGATCGTCGGGCAGGGACATCAGCGCCTGCTTCGCGTAGGCCACCGCGATGGCACCCTGGCTGAAGCCCGCGACGATCAACGGCCCCAGCGTGTCGTTGACCGCGGTCCCGATGCCGGCCGTCGCGACGGCCAGCGACGCATCCATTCCAAAAATCGCGGCCGGATAGTCAATCCGGGACACCGTGGAATCTGCGAAGTAGCCGGGCAGCAGATCCTCGGGGTGCGGCGGCGGGTGCAGAAGCTCAGTACCGCTGACGGTGAGAGCGCTGAGGCCGACCGCGGGTACTGCGGTGACGATCGCGGCGAGAACCGCGGCCGCGAGGGCCGCCGCCAGCGATCCGCGCAGCGCCATAACCCAAGCTAGCCCCGCTGTTGCTACCCCGGGCCGGTATTGGGCCCTAAAGGCTGACAATCCGGTGCAGGCGGAAGCCCCACCCAGCCCGCACACCCGCGGCCCGTCGCGGTGTAGATCACCCCGGGTTGGTAGGGCACCGAAACCCGCACCGGATCAGCACCCCGGGCCTGGGTGCAGTCCGCCGGCGACCCGTCGCCCGAGTGCAGGCACACCACGCTGGAGTAGGGAACCGCGAGCGGGGCGCAGCCCGTCGACTGGACCGTCGCCGAGACACCGTCGGCGCCGCCAACGGGCCCCGACAGCGTGAATGAACACGGCGGCGCGGGCGGGGGTGGCGCGGCATGCGCCGCACCGGCACTACCGCCGAGCGCCACTGCGCACATGATCCCGAACACGACCGGTCCGTCCATCGGTCGAGGGTATGCCGCCGGATCCCGCCGCGCGGCATTCCGCCGAGGTTGGGCGGCCTCAGGCCAGCAGCGGGTCGATCACCGATCGCGGCACCAGCACCTGGGTGGCCCCGGCCGCTTCGGGCAGCAACCCGCCCTGACTGAAGAAGAAGATCACCCCGTCATTGGTGATCGCGAAGTTCTGGTAGTTCGCCGGATCCAGACCAGCGGCGGGCGATATCGGCACCGGGGAGCCGGTCTGCTTCTCCAATTCGGCCTGCACCGCCGGGAAGACGACGGGCAGCGGATCGGTCTCCGGCCGCCAGAGCGTCTCGTAGGTCACCAGCTTGCGGTAGGCCTGGTCCCAGACGAAGGACTTGAAGGTGGTGCGCGGTCCGGCGCCGCCGACGTTCTGGTACACCTTGAGCACCACCGACAGCTGACCGCGCGGCGGAACGTAGGAGTTGTAGGTCGCCCCGGTGATGTCGAGGGCGTAGGGCCGCTCGCGCGGAGTCGATGACCTCGCGGTGTTGAGGAATGCGTCACGGGTCTGGGCGACGAACTGTGTCAGCGACTTCATATCGGGGAAGTTGCTCGGCACGCTGATGTCGACGAGGTAGCCCGGATCGGTGAGGGCGATCGTGCACACGGTTCCGGTGTCGACACCCTTGATATCGGTGCAGTAGTTCTTCGGCTTGGCCGGGGCAACAGCGGGAATGGTCAGCGCAACAGCGATTGCCGCAAGTGCCGCGGCCACGAAATTTCGCACGTCGTCAGATCCTAAAGGGTTGCTCGCCTCCCAGAATCATGCCCGGGTCCACCGGGCCCCGGGTCTAGATCCGGTTTCGTACCACCGATTCATGGCGAGGAGGCGCCGGCTGCGCCATAGTGGACACCGATGGGGGGTAAAAGCTGACGTGAAACCGCTATCCATCGCCACCGTCGGTGGCAGCCCTCAGCGCGTCCAGCGAGGCGACCGATGACCGCCCTGACCCAGAAGCCGGAGGTTGTGATGCTCACCGGGGCTGCAACCATCGACGATGCCCACGCGACGCTGCGCCACTGCTGGTCGGCTCACAACCACGTGCCCGGGCACATCCGGATGCAACTCGGTATCGCGGTGGCAGAGCTGGTGGCCAACATCGTCGAGCACGCCGCAGAGGGCGAGTCCGTCCGGGTACAGATGTCCATCGACGTGCTCGCCGACGAGGTGCACATCAGCTTCACCGACGACGGGGCGCCGTGCACGGTTGACCCGGCGGCGTCGCAGATGCCGGGCGAATTCGCCACCCGAGGCCGGGGTATCGCGATGATGCGGGCCGTTCTGGGCACGCTGTCCTACCACCGTTCGGACACCCACAACCACTGGCGCCTCATCAGCCGACATTTCGGCTGACGGTACCGGCCGGATACCATCCGATCCGTGAGTTCGCCCTGGCAGCCGCCGATTCAACCACCGCTGCCGCCGCAGCAACCCGGACAGCCCTTTGGTCCGGGCCGATCGCGTTGGTTGCCCGCGGCGATCGTCGGCGCGGCGATCGTGGTCGCCGCCGCGCTGGTGGCGGGGGCTCTGATTCTGCGCGGCGGTGACGCTGAGTCCGCCGACGCCTCGGCGACGACCTGCCAGGCGTGGACCGAGACGCGGGAGACCCTGCGATCCATCCCGGCCCTGCCGGATGGCTGGACCTGGGACACCCCGAATATCGACACCTACATCAAGAACCAGAACGCCCCGGTGGGTACAGCCCTGGACCTGTTCGAGCCCAAGATCGCCCCGATGCCTGCCGATGTGGCGCAGGCGGCCCAGGACTATGTGGACACTCGCCGCGAACAGATGCGCTCCCTCGCCGACCGCAGCTACACCCCGGCCGACGGGAAAGCGGTCGATACCGCCTTGGGCAACCTGAATCGGCTGTGCGGCATCGTCGACAACGGCCGCAGAATCTGAGCCATCGCGCCCTGTGGCGCAGCGGGTGATGTCAGGGCCGGCTGCTCAGCCGATTGCCCTGGGCCCCTTCGGTTTGGCGACGAACTCCTGCTCGGGACGCCCGGTGGCGCCGTAACGCAGACCGACCTTGACCTCGTCGCTGGTGGCCAGGGCGGCAAGGTAGCGTTGGGCGGTCGCCCGGGACACCCCGATTTCGGCGGCCACCTCAGCCGCGGACATCGGACCCCCGGCACCGGCGAGCGCCCGAAGCACAAGCTCCTTGGTGGGTGATTGCGCCAGGACAGGCGGTTGCTGGGCGGTGACGCGAGGACGCAACGCGTCGAGGGCGGCGTCGATATCGCCGGGCCCGAGATTGCTGCCCGACAGGATCCGGCGGTAGCGGGCGTAGCCGGCCAACCGCGCGGCCAACTCGGTGGGGGCGAACGGTTTGACCAGATAGCTCAACGCCCCTGCGGCCATCGCGGCACGGACGGTCTCAGCTTCGGTGGCCGCGCTCAGGACGATCTTGTCGCAGAGCAATTCGCGGACGAAGTCGATCCCGGAACCGTCCGGCAGGTAGACATCCACCAGAGCCAGGTCCGCCGGACCCGCCTTTCGGGCGGCGGCCAGTGTGTTCGCGGTACCCACCACGGTGAAGCCGGGCAGCGCCTCGACGATGCCGGCGTGCATGTTGGCGACCCGGAAGTCGTCCTCGACCACCAGCACCGTCAGATCGGTGTCGCTCACTGCTCAGCCTCCGCCATCACACCCGGCAGCCGGGCGATGAACTCCGCACCGCATAATTCCACCGCCGGATTGCCGGGGCTGGACAGCCGGATGTCGCCGCCCAGCGCCCGCGCGATCTGCCGGGACAATGTCAGGCCTATTCCGCGGCCGCCGGGCAGGTCGGAATCCGATTTGGTCGACGTACCCTCGACGAAAATCTGGTCGGTGAGATCCGGCGCCACCCCGTCGCCGCTGTCGGCCACGGTGATGTGCAGCGTCGATTTATCTTGCAGCAGTTCGACTTCCACCACCTTGACCGCACTGCTTCCGGTCCGGGCGGCCTCGATGCCGTTGTCGAGCAGGTTACCCAGCACGGTCGTGACGTCGACCGGGAACACCAGCTGGCCGGGCGCCCAGGTGTTGGGCCCGATGCGCAGTGTCACCCCGGCCTCCCTGACCCCCGCCGCCTTGGCCGCCAGGAGTGCTTGCAGGTAGGTGTCGCGAATCGCGTCGATACCGGGTAGCGCCGAACCCAGCGGCCCGGAGCCCAGCAGCTCCTCCAGGTACCGCGAGGCCTCCTCGGCGTGACCGCTGTGCAGCAGCCCGTTGAGCAGGTGCAACCTGTTGGCGAATTCGTGGCGCTGCGCCCGCAGCACGGTGCTCATCAGTTGAACCGCGTCGAGTTGGCGGGTCAGCGATTCGATATCGGTGCGGTCCCGTACGACCAGCACGGTGCCCAGTTCGCGGCCTTCCCTCGACACCGGGCGGGCCGACACAACGAGGGCCCGATCCCCCACGGTGACCAACGTCGGCGCCGGATCACAGGATCGCAAGACCTGCAGCACCCGCGGAGTCAGGCCGATCTGGTCGACCGGGTGTCCGGTAGCCGCGCCGATCTCAAGCAGCCGGACGGCTTCGTCGTTGACGAAGGTGGTGTTGCCCTCGATGTCGGTGGCTAGCACCCCTTCGCCGATGCCGTGCAGCACCGCCTCCTGGGTGCGCACCAGTTCGGTCATCTCGGTGGGCTGAAGATCCAGGGTCTGCTCGCGCCACCGCCGGGCCAGCAGGGCCGACAGGATCACTCCGGCCAACAATGCGGGACCGGCGGTCACGGCGGCCAGTCGCTGTTCGTTTCGCAGCAGGCCGTACACCGAGGAGGTCGACATCCCGACGCTGACCTCGCCGACCACCTGGGTGGAATCCGGCGCCAGAATCGGAACCTTGGCGCGGACCGACGGCCCCAGCGTGCCGGTCTGCTCGACAACCTCCTCGCGGCCGGCCAGCGCCGCGGACGGGTCGGTGCTCACCATCTTGCCCAACTCGGCGGGGTTGGGATGGCTCAGCCGGATCCCGCGGTCGTTGGTGATCACCACGAACAGGACGCCGGCACCGACCTGGACCTTGGAGGCCAGGTTCTGCAGCGGCCCGTCCGCCAACTCGGCAGCCGTGGGAACGACGCCGTCGAGGTTGGCGACGTCGGCGCGCACGGCCGGCGAAGCGGCGAGCACTTGCGCGATGTCGAGGGATCGTTCGCCGCACTCGTCGATCAGCCGCTCGTGGTAGACCACGGCCAACAGCCCGAACGCGATGGCCAGCGTGAGCACCACCACCGCGAGCTGCAACAGCAGGATCTGCGTTGCGAGCCGCACATCGATGCGGTGCTTGCTGGCCACTCGGGCAGCCTAGCCGCCTAACTAAGCAGAATGCGCAAAAGCCTGGTCCGCGGCGTCTCCGAACCAGTCGTCGCCGACCACCCTGATGAAGGCCTTCCGGAGAACACCGATGTAGTGGTGCACCGAGTGGCGGCCCTCCGGGGTATCCGGGTAGGAGACCGTGACGATGGTCTGGTCGGCGTTCCGGGCGATCCACACATTGACGCCGCCATGGGACAGATCGTCGATATAGATACCGAGGCGATTGGCGTTGGCGTCGGCCTGATTGCGGAAATCGAACAGCGACACCATCTTCGACGGCCGACTGGCCAGCGTCACGCCCAGATCGTCGGCGGACGCCAGATCCAGAACGCGCTGAAACGGAACGGCGGACAGGTGCTTGTTGGCATCGAAGGACTTCTGCGCCGCCCTGGCCATCTGAGCGAAGTCGCCCTCGCCGACGGCTACCGAAATCGGGAACAGGCTGGCGTACCAACCCGCGCTCAGCGACTGCGCGTCGCTGGCGCGGGTGTCGAACGGGGTGAAGGTGTGGAAGGTGCCGGCACCGGTGAACTCATGGTCGGCCAGCGCCGCGCAGGCCAGCACACCACCGCTGAACCGCGCCCCGGCCGCCCGACAGGCCGCCTCGAACGCCTCGGTCTCCTCGGCGTTGAGCAACTCGACCGTGACCGCCCGTCCCGCACCGGTGGTGGAGGTATCGCCCAACGGCAGCGGGAAACTGGGCCAGTCACCCCGGGTGTCGCGGGCGAAGTCGACCCAGTCCTTGATCGGCCGGGAGTCCAGTGTCATCGCGTTGACCTGCAGGTGCTGCCGCGCGGTGAAATCGTGGTAGCCGGCGGTTTGCGGCAACGGGTTGGGCAGTCCATAGACAAGTGCCTGATAGCTCAGGTGGATGTCACGGTAGATCAGCACGGCCGACGTCCCGTCGGTGTGCAGGTGGTCAATGTTGGCGTAGACGGTGAAGTGATCCGCCTTCTGAATGACACCGAAGGTAAAGCAGTCCCAGTCCAGGGTGCCCGGTGTCGCGGTCAGCACATGAGCACGGACCTCTTCTTCCCTCATGAAACCCAGCGCGGTCGGGACGAACTCGATGCGGGCCGGGTCGTCGACCGTGCGCCGGGTGATGATCTCGGCCTCGTCGCCCTGGACATCAAAGGCGCTGTGATAGGTGTCGTGGCGACGGATGTGGGCGTTGATTGCCTCGGTCATCGCAGCCACATCGCACCAGCCCTCGACGTCCCAGGCGGCCATGATCAGGCGCGGAACCTCGCGGTCAAGATTCCTGGCGAAATGCGCCGTCCGAAGATGCTGGGCCTGCTGAAAGCTGGGGGGCAGGAGATCCTGCTCAGCCCGTGCCATGACGTCGCGACTTGCCGGGGAGGCCGTCCACGTCGTCACCGGTCCGCGCCCAGGATTCCACGAACTGATGGAACCGATGGCGACCATGTCCAACTCCTTACGCTGAGGTAATTAACCTTTCGATGAACGTAAGGGCAGCGTTACGTGGTGTCGTGCTTGTGCTCGCTAGCGGCGGAAATCCGCAATAAGCGCAGTTTTGCGCATTGTGCTCAGCGGGCGGGTGTCAGCCGGGGAACAGCACCAGGAACAGCGCCAGGAAGGCACCGGTCACCGCCAGGAGCAGAACCGCGACGCCAATGGTCCTCGAACGCGGCAATCGCTTCGTCGGCAACAGCCAGCCGTGCAGAACTCGGGACAGTTGCGGCAGGAAAACCATCATGACCAGCGCCATCGCGATCGCGTTCGTGAGCAAGACCGCGAGCGCGAAGGGGACGGTCATGAAGCGCTCCAGGAGCACGTTGACGACCATCACCGTCGGGTACAGGGCCATGACGCCGGCGATGAGTTGTTTCCATTTGGCGGGCGCCCCGGGTCCCGAGGTGGTGCTGAGTCCGAAGTTCAGCCAATCGTTGCGGCCGATCGGAACCGCCGAAACCTCTGAGTTCTCGGTGTACGGCTCGATTTCCTTCATGAGCGCCGCCAGTTCGGCGGAACGAGCCCACCGCGCCGAGTGCTCCGCATCGGAGAACCGGACGATTTGCGTCCAAAAGTCCTGCTGGCCCGGAACGGCAGGCAGTTGCTCGGCCGAAACGAACCCGGGCGTCCTTTCCAGGCAGGCCCGGACCTTCTCGCTCCAGGTCTGGTAATCGGCGACGCGGTCGCGGTCAACCCGTCGTGTTGTCACAAACGCCACTTCGGAGGTCGCATCATCTGTGGTTGAGGACACCGGCTGCCTTCCTTGGTCGGCCCCCCTCGGCTGAACCCGTCGCGGGGCTCCTCAGACGTCAGTCCGCCGGGCGGAAATAGGGTTCGACGGTGCCGCTGAGCTTGATCACCATGGGATTTCCGCGGCGATCCTTTGCGGTGGGAACCTCGACACGCACCCACCCCTCGTCGACGTTGTATTCGCAGATATTGGTTTTCTCGACGCCGTTGAAGCGAATACCCACGTCACGACTCAGCACCTCTTCGCTGAAGAAGGGGCTGCTCGGATCGATGGAGAGCTGATTCGGTGGCACGTCGGTGATCTGGTCGTCGGACATGATGGCCTTCGTTGAGTGTCGCGTCGGATTGCTGGTGTGATTCCCCAAGAACCTACGCGAGTCTGTATGAGGGGGTTACGGGGGTTTTCACCGAGCCCCCAGGGCAGTACATCAGTCGCTCAGGCGGCGGGGTGATCGCCTCGGTCGAGCTTCTCCGCAATCCAGACCTTGATGAGCGACTGGCGAGTGACGCCGAGTCTGGTTGCCTCACGGTCGAGTTCGGCGATCATCCACGCGGGGAAATCCACATTCACGCGCTGTCGTCAGGGTTGTCGTCAAAATCGTCGTCAGCACGGGCGTGAAACTCACCTGCGCGATACCCGCTTGGCCCGGCCCCAGCAAAGGGGAAGCCGGTGTCCAGGCCAGCCCACGGCATGATGTTTTGATTGATATAAACAGCGGTTATGATGGTTATCATCTATCGCGACGACTGTTTGTAAGAAGGTTTGCATCATGCTTTTCGAGCCGCCGGCACTGGACGCTCGCGAGCTCGAGGTCATCTCCGAGATCGACGAACTCCGCCAGCGATTGCGTTCGCGCCTCTACGAACCGCGCCGTTGGACGGGTTCCCTGCGCCGGGTGCAGTTCGCCCGCGCCGTCCAGGGGTCCAACAGCATCGAGGGCTACGAAGCCAAACTTGACGATGCGCTCGCCATCGAGATGGGCGAGGAGGCTCTGGACGCCAGCGAAGAGACCGCTCTGGCGATCAAGGGCTACCGCGATGCGATGACCTACGTGCTCCAGCTTGCGGAAGAGCCCCGGTTCCGATTCGAAGAACAACTCATCAAGAGCCTTCACTTCATGATGACGAACTATGACCTGAAGAGCCGCCCCGGCCGGTGGCGAGCGGGCCCCATCTACGTTCAGAAGGAAGAAACCGGAGAGATCGTCTACGAAGGCGTCGACGTCGATTCCGTCGATACCCTCATGCACGAACTCGTCACCTACCTGGAATCCGACGGCGATATCGCAATCGTCGTCAAGGCCGCGATGGCCCACCTCAACCTCGTTCTCATCCACCCCTTTCGGGACGGAAACGGCCGGATGGCGCGTTGCCTCCAAACGCTGGTACTGGCCCGGGAAGGAATCGTTTCCCCGGTCTTCTCCAGCATCGAGGAATACCTCGGGCAGGACACGCGCTCGTACTACGACGTACTCGCCGACGTCGGAACCGGCTCATGGCAACCAACCAGGAGCACCCGGCCGTGGATTCGCTACGTGCTCACCGCACACCTGCGTCAAGCGAAGACCGTCTTGCGCCGGACCAAAGAGATCGAAACCATTTACCTCGAACTCGAACGCCTCGTCGCCCGCTACCGGCTGCCAGAGCGAACATTGGAAGCCCTCTTCGACGCCACCTCCGGGCTCAGAGTCCGGCGCGCCGTCTACCGCGCCATCCTCGAAAACCAAAACGATGATCCGGTCAGTGAACAGACCGCAACCCGCGACCTGCAAAGTCTCACCAACCACGGCCTCCTCGTCCCACACGGCGAACGCCGCGGACGGTATTACACCGCAGGACCCGAACTCGCTGCTATCCGCGACCGTGTGATCAAGAACCGCGATCCCCGCGATGACTCGGACCCATTCGCCATCCAAGCCTCGGAGTCAGACCCAATTCCTCTGGGGTGAGGCGCAGAAGAGCGCGCGTGTTCGGGTTGTGGTGGCCCCTTGTTGTCGTCAAAACTGTCGTCAAACGGGCTTCCGAAAGCCCGCAACATCGCCATCTTCCCTGGTGGAGCTAAGGGGACTCGAACCCCTGACCCCCACACTGCCAGTGTGGTGCGCTACCAGCTGCGCCATAGCCCCAGTTGACGACGAAACTACACCACCGCCACAGGCGCCTCAAAACCTCCCCGGCCAGGACGCGAACCCACCTCAGGGCAACTCACCGGCCGCCTCCGGCCCCAGGGCCCGGGCCGGTGTGCGCTCGGCCGGCGACTCGTCGCGGGTCTCCGGTGCGAACATCCACCCGATCGACGCCAACAGCAGGGTGGCCCCGCTGACCCCGAAGGCCCACCCGAAGGACAGCTGCTGGGCGATCACCCCGACCCCGAAGGACCCGACGATGGAGCCGAAGTCCGACATCATCTGGAAGGTCGCGATCGCGGTACCGCCACGGGCCTTGCCGATGATGTCGGCGACCGCCGCCTGCTGCGGGGAGTTGTAGACACCGGAGGCCAGACCGACGACCACCGCCAGGACCAGAAACACCGGCAGTGACGGCGACAGGCCCAGCACCGCGGTGGAGATTCCGGACAGCGCCAGTCCGACGATCAGCAGCGGCCGCCGCCCGATCCGGTCGGAGAGCCGGCCGCTGGGCATGACGGCCACCACATTGCCCACCGCGAACGCGGTCAATGCCAGACCGGCAATGCCGGGACTGCGGCCCAGCCCCTCCACGACGAACAGTGGCACCAGTGCGAAACGCAGCCCGAACAGCGACCAGCCGGTGGCGAAGTTGGACAGCAACGCCGCCCGGTAGGCGCCGTGGCGCAGCGCCGAGCGCACCGTCACGGTCGGCTCGTCGCCGCTGGCCGGGGCGGCCAGCGCGGAGTGCCGCAGGCTGATCAGCACGATGGCCGCGGCGAACAGCAGCAGCGCCCCGTAGATGACGAATGGTGCGCTCAGGCCCAGCCCCGCGGTGAGGCTGCCGACCACCGGTCCGGCCACCGAGCCGACCAGGAAGGCCCCGGAGAACATTCCGGCGACCCGGCCGCGGGCATCCGGCGGACTCATCCGGATCATCAGTCCCAGTGCGGAGACGAAGAACATCGTCGAGCCGATACCGCCGAGCGCCCGGAACACCAGCAGCTGCCAGTAGGTCTGGGCGAAGGCGCACGCCGCGGTCGACAGCGCGACGATCAGCACCCCGCTGACGTAGATCTTGCGCTCCCCCAGCCGCGTCACCAGCATTCCGGTCGGTGGGGCGGCCAACAACCGCATCACCGCGAAGGCGGTGATCACGAACGTCGCCGCGCTGATCGTCACCCCGAAATGCCGGGCCAGTTGCGGCAGAACCGGGGCCACCACCCCGTAGCCGAGCGCGATGATGGCGTTGGCGGTGATGAGCGACCACACTTCGCGCGGAAGCCGGGCCTGCGTCGGTGACGCTGCTCCCTCGGCTACCGAACTCACGTTATGACTGTATTCACCACTTCCCTGGCGGCCTCCTGCACCTGCGCCAGATGCTCGGGGCCCAGAAACGATTCGGCGTAGATCTTGTAGACGTCCTCGGTTCCCGACGGACGCGCCGCGAACCAGCCGTTGGCGGTGGTCACCTTCAGCCCGCCGATCGGGGCGCCGTTGCCGGGGGCGGCGGTGAGCTTGGCGGTGATCGGCTCCCCGGCCAGTTCGGTCGCGCCCACCTGCTCGGCGGACAGCTTGGCCAGCCGGGCCTTCTGCTCGCGGTCGGCCGGGGCGTCCATCCGCGCGTACACCGGCGCACCGTATGTGGCGGACAGTTCGGCGTAGCGCTGCGAGGGTGTCTTGCCGGTGACGGCCAGTATTTCCGAGGCCAGCAGGCACATGATGATGCCGTCCTTGTCGGTGGTCCACACCGATCCGTCGCGCCGCAGGAACGACGCCCCGGCCGACTCCTCTCCCCCGAATCCGATTGTGCCGCTGATCAATCCGTCGACGAACCACTTGAACCCGACGGGCACCTCCATCAGGGTCCGGCCCAGGCCCGCGACGACCCGGTCGATAATCGAGGAACTCACCACGGTTTTCCCGACGGCGACCCCGCCCGGCCAGTCCGGCCGGTGCGTGCAGAGGTAGTCGATCGCCACCGCCAGGTAGTGATTGGGGTTGAGCAGGCCGGCATCGGGGGTGACGATGCCGTGCCGGTCGGCGTCGGCGTCGTTACCGGTGGCGATCTGATAGCGGTCCCGGTTGGCGATCAGCGAGGCCATCGCATTGGGCGAACTGCAGTCCATCCTGATCTTGCCGTCGGTGTCCAGGGTCATGAACCGCCAGGTGGCGTCGACCAGGGGGTTGACCACGGTGAGGTCCAGATTGTGCCGTTCGGCGATCGCGGCCCAGTAGTCCACGCTGGCCCCACCCAGTGGGTCGGCGCCGATCCGGATTCCCTCGGCGCGGATGGCGTGGATGTCGACGACGTTGGGCAGGTCGGAAACGTAAGCGTCCAGATAGTCGTGACGCTGCATGTGCTGCAGGGCGCGGGCGATCGGCACCCGCTTCACCTCGGCCAACCCGCCGCGCAGAATCTCGTTGGCGCGCTGGGCAATCACCGACGTGGCGTCGGTATCGGCCGGTCCGCCGTTGGGCGGGTTGTACTTGAAGCCGCCGTCGCGCGGCGGATTGTGCGACGGGGTGACGACGATGCCGTCGGCCAGTCCGGTGCCGCGGCCGCGGTTGTAGGTCAGGATGGCGTGGCTGACTGCCGGTGTCGGGGTGTAGCGGTCGGCGGAGTCGACACACACCGCGACGTCATTGGCCGCCAGCACCTCGCAGGCGGTGGTCCAGGCCGGCTCGGACAGCCCATGGGTGTCGCGGCCCAGGAACAGCGGCCCGGTGGTGCCACCGGCGGCGCGGTATTCGCAGATCGCCTGGGTGGTGGCGAGGATGTGCGCCTCGTTGAACGCCCCGTCCAGGCTGGATCCGCGGTGCCCGGAGGTCCCGAAGGCCACCTGCTGGGCGACGTCGTCGGGGTCGGGAACCACCGTGTAATACGCCGTCACCAGGTGGGGCAGGTCGATGAGATCGTCAGGTTGCGCCGGCTTTCCGGCGCGGGGATTGGCCGCCATGACCGCAATTGTGCCGCCGGAACGCAATACTGAACCGGTGTTCGGCCACGACAACCGGGAACTGGCGGCGGTGTTCGCCGGCGGCGCCCTGGGCACCGTCGCACGGGCCGGCCTGGAGTCTCTGGTCGCCGCCGACCCCGGCCGCTGGCCGTGGGCCACCTTCGCGGTGAACATCGTCGGGGCGTTCCTGCTGGGCTATTTCACCACCCGCCTGCTGGAGCGGCTGCCGTTGTCGGCCTACCGCCGGCCACTGCTGGGCACCGGAATGTGCGGCGGCCTGACCACCTTCTCGACCATGCAGGTGGAGACGCTGCGGATGATCGAGCACCAGCACTACGGCCTGGCGGCCGGCTACACCGCCGCCAGTGTCTGCGCCGGCCTGCTGGCCGCCTACACCGCCACCGCACTGGTGCGCCGGGTCAGGATCCTGCGGTGAACGTCGCACTGTGGGCCGGTGTGCTGGTCATCGGCGGGGTGGGTTCGGTGGCCCGGTTCATGGTCGACCGGGCCGTCGCCCGGCGGGCATCGGGTGCCTTCCCGATCGGCACCCTGACGGTCAATATCAGCGGCGCCCTGCTGCTCGGTCTGGTCACCGGCCTGACCCTGAGCCACGGCGTCGCCCTGCTGGCCGGCACCGCACTATTGGGCGCCTACACCACCTTCTCCACCTGGATGCTGGAGACCCAGCGACTGGCCGAGGAGCGCCGGACCTGGCCGGCGGTGCTCAACATTGTGCTCAGTCTCGTGCTGGGACTGGCCGCGGCGGCCACCGGCCACTGGATCGCGGGCCTGCTGTGACCGGGCACCTCAAGCTCACCGCCTACCTCGGCGAACGCCAGCGCAGCGGTTCGGCATTCGTCGCCGAGGCGATGCTGGACCTGTTCACCGAGCGCTCGGTGGCCAGCAGCATCATGCTGCGCGGGGTCACCGGCTTCGGCTCCCGCCATGTGCTGCGTACCGACGAGTCGCTGAGCCTGTCGGAGGATCCCCCGATCACCATCGCCGCCCTGGATACCGACGACGTCATCGGCGCCGTGGCCGATGATGTCGCGGCCCTGCTGCCGCGCGGGCTGATCACCGTCGAACGGGTGCGGTTGCTCGGCGGACCCGAAGCCGTGGCGCCCGACGCCGGCGCGGTCCGGGTGAGCATCGCCCTGGGCCGCAACCGCCGGATCGGGACCACACCGGGCTTCGCCGCCGTCTGCGACCTGCTGTACCGGCACCGCTTCGCCGGCGCCACAGCACTTCTGGGAGTCGACGGCACCGTCGGCGGGCAACGCCGACGGGCGCACTTCTTCAGCCGCAACCTCGACGTCCCGTTGGTGATCATCGCGATCGGCACCGCCGAGCAGGCCCGCGCCGCACTGCCCGAACTGCTGGCCATGACGATCCATCCGATGGTCACCGCGGAGCGGATCGTGGTCTGCAAACGCGACGGGGTTCTGCTGCAGCGCCCGCCGGCCGTGCCGGCCATCGACAGCCACGGCCGCCCGCTGTGGCAGAAGCTGATGATCCACACCTCCGAGTCCACCCAACACGACGGCCAGCCCATCCACCGCGCCATCGTCGGGCAGTTGCGCCAGCACCGCGCCGCGATGGGGGCGACGGTGCTGCGCGGCGTCTGGGGCTTCCACGGCGACCAGGCCCCGCACGGTGACCGGTTCGTCCAGTGGGGCCGTCAGGTGCCGGTGACGACGACGATCATCGACACCCCGGAGAACATCGCGCGCAGTTTCGATCTCGTCGACGACCTCACCGCCGAGCACGGCCTGGTGACCTGCGAGACGGTCCCGGCACTGCTCGCACTCGGCGGCCCCCAGGCCCGCGGCGGTCTGGAGTTGGCGGTCTATCCCTGAGCGTCGCGGCTGTCGGCCAGCACCGTGAGCAACACCACCGCGTCGGCATCGGCGTGCAGTCCGTGTCGCTGCGGCGGGATGACCAGCAGGTCGCCGGCGTCACCGGCCCAGGTGTCCGCGCCGGCGGTCACCCGGACCCGTCCCTGCAGCACCTGCAGGGTCGCCTGTCCGGGGCTGTTGTGCTCGGCCAGTTCGGTTCCCGCCGTCATCGCGATCAGGGTCTGACGCAACATGTGGTCGTGGCCCCCGTGCACGGTGTGCGCCGAACGGCCGGCGCGCGAGGACCGCGCCGCCTCCAGGTGCTCCTCGGCGAGCCGCGTCAGCGAAATCCCGTCCATACCGTTCCTTTCGATCGTGCGATTCAGGCCAGCAGCAGCACGCCGCTCACCAGCAGTGCCACCACCTTGACCGCTTCAAACCCGACATAGACGACATGCGCGTTCGACCGGCCGGACTCGGCGACCGCCGGGTCGGCCAGCACCGCGTCGGAACGCCGGGTCAGCGCGGGGCGGACGGCGAGTACCTGGGCGCCGAGTGCCGCGACGGCCACCACCAGCGCCGCCGTCGCACCCCCGGGAGCCCGGCCGAGTACCACCGCCACCAGCGCAACGGCCGCCAGCACCACCTCGCAGATGTTCAGCGCCCGGAACACCAACCGCCCAATGCCCAAGCCGAGTGGGATTGTGATCCCGGGAGCGCGAAACTTCAGCGGCGCTTCCAGGAACGAGATCGCGAACACCATCCCGAGCCAGACGAAGATGGCCGCCACGGCCAGCGCCAGCCAGTGGTTCACAACCGCTCACCTCACCACGTCGGGGCAGCAACCACTGCGTGCCGCGACCGTCATTAAGGTACCCGCCATATCGCCGACGAATCAGGACCGGGAGGAAGTCATGGAAGTCCGCCGACTGAAGCCCATTGCCGCGATCCCCGCCGCCCTCATCGTGGCCGCACCGCTGGCCGGATGTACGACGAAGCAGGTCGCCCAGGACGCGCCGCAGACGTCGTCCTCCGTCCCGACAAGCGCCGCCGCCACCCCGACGACGTCGGCGCCGCGCACCGTGAGGTGGACCTCGCTGCAGGCCGGTGACTGCCTGGCCGACGCCCCGCCGACCGATCCGGCGGTGGTCATCGTGACTCTCGTCGACTGCACCCAACCGCACCTGGCCGAGGCGTATCTGCGCGCCGACATCCCCGTCAACGAAGCCCTCAGCGATATCGCCGGCCCGCGGTGCGACGCCGGGTTCACCGCCTACACCGGCCGCCCGGCCACCGGAAGCAGGTACACCACCACCTACCTGATCGACTCCGACCAGGACCGCACCGATAACAACCCGTACCCGAGCACCGTCATCTGCCTGCTGCAGGACGTCCAGGGCAGCAGCCTGACCGGTTCGGCGAAGGCCGGACCCGGGTGATCCCGGCCCGGGATCGACTCTGCGCTCAGACCGGCTCCGGAGGCGAACCCACGATCTACACGCAGAGTCGATGCTCCCTGCGCAGAGTGACTCCGTCGGGCCCCAGCGCGCCGGTCGCCGCAGCGGCTACAGCCCGGTCAGGTCGTCGGGAACGTCGACCGCGTACTGCTTGAGGACGTCCAACTCGACAACATCGAGGGTGCGTTCGTGGGTGGCGGCCAGCACCACCGGTGCCGCGCAGCCGTCCTCATGGGCCCGCAGCCAGTTGCGCGCGGTGACACACCACCGGTCACCGGGAACCAGACCGGGGAATCGGTAGGCCGGCATCGGGGTGCCCAGATCGTTGCCGATGGAGCGCTGGTGTTCGAGGAACTCCGTGGTCACCACCGCGCAGATGGTGTGCAGGCCAACGTCCTGCGGACCGGTCGAGCAGCAGCCGTCGCGATGGAAGCCGGTCATCGGGTCGGTGCCGCACGGATCGAGCGGGCCTCCGAGCACGTTGCGATCCGCCACCCGACCAGTCCTACCAGATCTGCCGGGCTTACCGGGCCGACAGACCGAGGTCGGCGCTGAGGCAGTCGGCGGCGGCCAGTCCGGACAGGGCGACCATCGGCAATCCCCCACCCGGGTGGGCGCTGCCCGAGGCCAGGTACAGCCCGGACAGGCCCGGCACCCGGTTCGGCGGACGCTTGAAGGCGGCGAAGCGGTCGTTGCTGGCCGCACCGTAGATGGCGCCGCGGCTACCCGGGAAGGCCGCCGCCAACTCCGTCGGGCTGCGCCGCCAGACCAGCGCGTCACCGTCGGCCCACAGATCGGCGCCGCGAATCCGTTGCACCACAGCATCTTCCAGCGCCGACCAGACCTGCGCCGGCCGCGGCCCGGTGGCCGGCTCGGCCGGGGCGTTGGCCATCACGAAGACCGGTTCGTCATCGGCCCAGCCCGATCGCCCGTGGCAGCGCTCCTGGGCGCAGAGGTAGACCGTCGGGGAGGCCGGCGGCCGGTCGCGGTCGACGATATCGGCGAACTCCGCGTCGTAGTCAGCCGGGAAGAGCACCTCGTGCGGCATCCGGTCGGCCCGGCGGCTGGCCCGCGCCACCGCGGTCCACCCGGACATCGAGGGCGCCGCCGCGGCGGGCAGGTGCCGGCGGGCCTCCGGTAGGGCACCCTCGCGCAGCCAGCCGACATCGGCGTTGGCCACCACCGCCCGGCCGCGGCGCTGCCCACCGCCGGCCAGGGCCAGCCCGACCGCCGCGCCGCCGTCGGTCAGTACCCGCTCGACCGGGGTTCCGCACTCGATGACCCCGCCGCGGGCCTCGATCGCAGCGACCAGGGCATCGACCAACGCGTACATGCCGCCCTGCACGCCGTATCCGCCGAGTGAAAGCTCCACGTGCGCAATGCAGTTCAGCGTGGCCGGGGCGCGGCGGGGATCGCTGCCGTTGTAGGTGGCGTAGCGGCGCAGCAGCATCCGCAGATGTGGATCGCGGACGTGGCGGTCGATGCCGCCGACCATGCTGTGCAGCGCGTCGACGGCCGCCAGGGCGCGAGGGCGGCGCAGGGCCAAGCCGATCATCGCCGCCCAGGTCGGCGCCGGGCCCATCACGAAGTTGGGGGCCGCCGCCTCCCAGATCCGGCGGCTGTAGGCCAGGAAGGACGCCATCTCGGCCTCGGCGGCCGGCCCGAGG
>ERZ888423.819-NODE-819-length-30513-cov-7.875665_pt1 | contig 30513 bp, 23 predicted proteins | sample MGYA00520523_ERZ888423 | MGnify/ENA primary metagenome ERZ888423 (study PRJEB32303, sample SAMEA104408611) | aquatic metagenome | biome: Brackish water; feature: Pelagic; material: water | place: Baltic Sea | collected 2014-06-08T10:24:00 | depth 30,27 m ...
CTGACTGATTGCATCTTGACTGATTCCGAACTGCCCAACGAACCGACTGCAGCAGATGCCGGCACCCTAGATGCCTCGCCCGCTGAGCACCCCGTGCATCCCCGCTGGCTCCTGCCATTGCTCGGGACTGGAATTGCGGCGCTGTTGGTCGCAGCCAATATTGGAAACGTTGTGTGGGTTCGCTGGAGCAACCCAGTCTCCGGCCACCCCCTCTGGCTACTCGCGCTGAATTCCTCTAACCGCTACCTGCTCATTACCTCGATCATCACGTCATGGCCACCCTACGTAGCCATAGCCATGGCTCGACTACTAGCACCAGATCCGCTGTTTTACATTCTCGGTTATGCCTACCGAGGACGTGCACTTGGGTGGGCAAGAAACGTCTTCCCAGGCATGGATGGGTTCTTCGATCAGTTCGAACAAGACCGCAGCGGATTTAAGCGCATCCTTGATGTAGCAGTGCTCATCGCACCCAACAACCCAGTCTGTTTGCTTGCCGGTGTGGCAGCTATGCCGATCCGAAGATTCCTGGCACTCAACCTGATCGGAACTCTCGGACGAATTGTCCTGATGCGCGGCCTGGGACTTCTCTTTGAGGATCAAATCCGGGATCTGCTTGATGTAGTTGCCCGCTACCAGCGCTGGCTGACCCTCGGGTCGCTTGCACTCGTCATCGGGTACTTGATCTATCAAACTGTCGGCAAACGCGGAATCGTCGGTGGCCTCGAGAACCTTGAAGAAGAACTCGGCGACGAGTAGTTCTCGTCTTACAAGTCGAGCAATGCATCTAGGCCGAACGTCACCCCTGGCCTCGAGGCGACCTGCTTCACAGCTAAGAGCACTCCGGGCATGAAACTGCTGCGGTCTAATGAATCGTGGCGAATCGACAGAGTCTGTCCTGTGGTGCCAAGCAGGACTTCCTGATGAGCAACCAGGCCGCGCATGCGCACCGAGTGCACTCGGATTCCCGAGGGTCCCTCTGCACCACGAGCACCTTCGATTACTTGTTGTTCCGTTGGGTCAGGTGTCCAGTCCGAGGATGCCTCTGCCATCTTTGCAACCGTCAACATGGCAGTGCCAGACGGCGAATCGATCTTGGACTCGTGGTGGAACTCAATGACTTCTGCGGAATCAAAGTAGGGAGCTGCAATGGCTGCAAAGTGCATCATCAAGACGGCACCGATGGCAAAGTTCGGCGCGATCACACAATTTGAACTTGTAAATCCGTCCTCGAACCCAGCTAGTTCCTCAGCCGAAAAGCCCGTTGTCCCAACCACGGCGTGCACCCCGTGACTAGCTAGCCAACTCAGATTCTCAACAGATGCTGCACGGCTAGAGAAATCAACGACTACTTGAGCGCCAGTTCGTTCAAAGGAAACGGCCTCTCCAGAGATCTTCAGATCCGACTCAATCCCGGTGACCGTTCTCAGGTCAATTCCCCGAAAATTGGGATCTACTGCCGCGACCAAATTCAATTCGGGATCTTCCAGCACAGCCTGACAGACGGTGGAACCCATGCGTCCGCCAGCTCCAAAAACTCCCACGTTGATACTCATGGATTCATTCTACGACTCAAGGGTGTGCCCATCGGCGAACAGTCAGTTGCCTTCGAATAGGTCGCGGCGTGGCTCATCTAGGTACTCGGGTTCGAGTCCTCGATCAAAGGCGCGAATAGCCTCGGGCAAGTTGTTGGTGAATCCAGCCATGAGTTGGTTCCGGTCCTCAAACTCAATTGCCGCTGCGAGGCTCGAGATCTCTTGTTCCACCCAGAGTGACTGCTTGGTGGCTTCAAGGCCATAGTGCGAGAACTTTGCCATGGCCTGTGCCATCTGAATTGCCTCGTCCAGCAACTCTTCATCTGGAACAACTCTTGACACCAGTCCCATGCGAAGTGCCTCGGCGGCATCAACACGCCGACCCGTCAGAAGTAAGTCATTGGAGTTTGCGCCGCCTATCAAGCGGGGCAGGATCCAACCTGCGCCCATCTCTGCCGAGGTCAACCCGTTGACGATTCCGGTTGCGTTGAATTCAGCAGACTCAGATGCAATTCGCAGGTCCGCTCCCAGTGCAACGCACATCCCCCCACCAAAGGCGGGGCCGTTCACTGCGGCAATGACCGGCTGCGGAATAGATCGCAGCCTGCGGGTGATCTGCGAATAGATGCTCATGGAACGAGTTGCGATCCGATGAACAGACAAGTTGTCAATGTTTGGGATGATTCCGTAGTCCTTCAGGTCGAGCCCCGAACAGAACGCTCGACCGGTTCCAGTCAGAATCACGATGCGCACAAGATTGTCTGCCCCAAGCTGAGCTAAAGCCTCATCAAGTTCCACTGCAAGGTCGATCGACAAAGCATTCAGTCGTTCGGGACGGTTCAAGCGCAGGACGCGGATTGATTCATCAATATGATCCACTGCTACAAGACCCATCGGACCCTCTCTGACTGTTGTGCAAGTTCAGGGCCACCCAATTCCGGTGCTTGTTGTGGCCCATCTCGCCCTCACTAGGTTGAGCGTCGTACCGTAGCCCCCATGAACGCCAATCCCCTAGGTCCAGATTCCCCATCGGATGCCGTCGGCATTGGTGTCGAGCTCAGTTCCACGGAACTGCGCTTGGATGATGTGCTGCTTATTCGTGTCTCTGGACCCGATACGCCCGGGATCACAACTGAGCTCATGATTACCTTGAGCGAGGTCGATGCTCAGATCCAAGATCTTGAACAAGTGCTACTGCGCGGCCACCTGACCTTGGCTGCAGTCATTGCTACCCCCCTACATCCCGACGCTCTTGTTCAGGCTCTCGATCAGTTCGCACATCAGTTCAAGCTGCGTATTCATGTTGATTCGGTTCCCTCGGTGTCTACAGAAAAGGGTGCAGTAGAGGCAGTCACCGTGTTAGGCCACGAGCTTGAGACTGCGTTATCCCCCCAAGAACTCGGAGCTGTGGCAGCAGGGATCGCAGCCGCGGGCGGAAATATCGATCGAATTGTGCGGCTTGCCCGCTACCCCGTCTATGCCTACGAGTTTCGTGCATCAGGAGCAAAACCAGAGGTGCTACGACGACTGCTTGGTGAGGTTGCCAGCGCACGCCGCCTAGATATTGCAGTCCAACCAGAAGGTATTGAGCGCCGCGCAAAGCGCCTAGTCGTCCTTGATGTTGATTCCACGCTGATTCAGGACGAGGTAATTGAGCTCTTAGCAACCGAAGCAGGTTGTTTGGACCAGGTTCAAGAACTGACAGCGCAGGCAATGTCCGGGGAGCTCGACTTTGAGTTGGCTTTACGTCAACGGGTTCTGCTGCTCAGAGGACTCGATCAGTCTGCGCTGGATCGAGCTAAGGCCGCCATGCGACTCACCCCTGGCGCACGAACTTTTGTGCGCACCCTCAAACGACTTGGTTACAGCGTTGGGATTGTCTCTGGTGGTTTTACGCACTTCACCGATGACTTAGCTTCCGAGTTGGACCTCGACCACGCCGAGGCGAACCAGCTTGAGATTCAAGATGGAAAGCTGACGGGGCAGGTGCTTGGCAGAGTGGTGGACCGTGCACGCAAGGCTGAACTACTCAGGCTGTTTGCTCAAGAAGAGGGCATTCCGGTTAGCCAAGCTGTGGCTGTGGGCGATGGGGCGAACGACCTAGACATGCTCGGCGCTGCCGGTCTCGGTATTGCCTTCAACGCCAAACCTGTGGTGCAGCTCGCTGCTGACACAACAGTGAACGTTCCGTATTTAGATGCGATTCTGTTTATTCTGGGAGTGACTCGCGATGAGGTCGAACGAGCGGATCTGGACTCAGAGGACCCGATAGGTAATCCCCATATCTCCCACGGCTAAACGAGATGCTCAAGGCCCTCGATAGCTGACCCCAACTGCTTATCGCCTGCGCCTTGCGAAGCGGGTCCAACTGCTGCCAAAACGGTCCCAGAGCCGAGCACCCGTTGAGCTGCAAGAAGTACCTGCTCCTGGGTAACGGAGTCGATCGAATTGAGATGCTCATCGAGGGGCGTCACGCTACCTCGCAGAGTCTCAGAGATCCCGAGCCGGGCGCCCCTTGCCCCAGAGTCTTCGATTCCTAGCAACACGCCGCCTCGGATCGATCGCTTTGCCCGAGACAACTCCTCGGCAGTTATACCAACGCTGCAGAGGTCCTCGACTAGCTCGGTCACCACTGCAATCAGTTGCGCAGCCTTGGATGGGCTTGTGGCGCACTGAACCGAGAGCGCACCAGCATCGCTGAACTGAGAAACTCCAGAAGAGATGGAGTAGGTCAGGCCACGTTCTTCTCGAACTTGTTGAAACAGACGACTCGAGGGACCTGTTCCGAACACGTGGTTCAACAGTGCAAGGGCGAACCTGTCGGTGTCGTTCACCCCACCGCATCTCCAGCCGAAAGCCAAGTGCACCAACTCCCCGGACCTGGTCTCTGTCAGCACAGACTCAACTTGCTCGTTGGGTGCAATCCGTTGCGGTGCACTATCGGCACGATGCTCAGGAAACGCAGCCTCAACCGCAGCAACGAGTACCGAGTGATCGACATCCCCTGCACCAGTTACAACCAGATTGTGGCTCTGGTACCAATCCTCAAAGAAACCCGCGATCTGATCACGCCGGATTGTTTCTACGGTGCTGCTAGTCCCGAGCACCTCTCGTCCAAGGGGGTGGCCCGGAAAGAGTGATTCAAAGAGGCGAACACCCACTAGATCTTCTGGGTCGTCCTCGGCCGCTGCAAGCTCTTCAAGGATGACTTCACGCTCACCCTCAACGTCATCTTCAGCTAAGCCAGGGTGTGACACAACGTCCAAAAGAACGTCGACAGCTAGATCAGATTCGCTCGAAGGAACCCGCGCAAAGAACGCGGTGTATTCACTGGCCGTATAGGCGTTCATGTCCCCGCCAACACCATCGATTGCTATGGCGATATCGACGGCACTGCGACGAGCAGTCCCCTGAAACAGAAGGTGCTCAAGGAAATGCGAAGCACCGGCTATCTCTGCTGGCTCGTCCCTGCCGCCGACGCCTACCCAGACTGCAAAAGTGGCGGAGTGCGTGTGCGGCACAGAATCAGTAAGGACCCTGACACCGTTCGATAGAACTGTCTTTTCAACGTTCGCAGCGAGGAGCGAATTGTTCGCTCCTCGCTGCGTAAGTTCAGTACTCACCAGCTAATCCCGAATAATCGAACGAGAAAAGCCGCGTTGAGATTTCAGGACTCATCGACGACGGCGTTGGCCACCTCGACCACCGCCATTTCCGCCGCCGCTTCCGCCGCCTGATCCTCTTCCGCCACTGCGCACTGGGTTAGGCCCTAGGTCGCCGAAAGTTTCAGACAACTCGGCATCGAACGAGTCAGCGAAGCTCACCTCAATCCGGTCAGAAGAGGAGGCTTCTTCGCTGCCTTGTGCATCAGCAGAGTTGCCTTGTGAATCAGCAGAACCTGCTGCTTCATCAGCCGATGCCGAGGAGGCGGAGCTTGCTGTGGAGTGAGCAGCGCTCGTCGCGCTGCCCTCACTCGCTTTTGGGGACTCATCTCCTGCTAACGCTAGAGAAATCTTTCCGTTCGGATCGATGTCTTCAACGCGCACAGCAACAGCATCGCCTAGGTCAACGACATCCTCAACCCGGTCAATGCGCTTTCCGCCGCCGAGCTTGGAGATGTGTAGCAGACCGTCTCGGCCAGGCAGGATGTTCACGAAGGCACCGAACTTGGTGATGTTCACCACTCGACCTTCGTAGATTGCGCCAACTTCTGCAGTAGGCGGATCGAGGATGAGCTTGATCTGACGCTCGGCTTCGAGCATCACGGCAGCATCAACTGCAGCGATGGAAACCATGCCGACCATACCGTCGTCATCCACGCTGATGTTTGCGCCGGTCTCAGCCTGAATGGCGTTGATGACCTTGCCCTTTGGACCAATAACTTCACCGATCTTGTCAATCGGAATCTCGAAGCTAATGATCTTTGGAGCAGTCGCAGCGACCTCGTCACGTGGGGCCGCAATCGCAGCCGCCATGACCTCAAGGATCTGCAAACGAGCCTCTCTTGCCTGATTGAGCGCCCCTGCAAGTACGTCTGCTGGGATGCCGTCAATCTTGGTATCAAGCTGCAAAGCCGTAATGAACTCAGAGGTACCGGCAACTTTGAAGTCCATGTCGCCGTAGGCGTCCTCGGCTCCAAGAATGTCTGTCAGTGTGACGTACTTGTTATCTGCATAGATAAGGCCCATCGCGATTCCAGCTACTGGAGCCTTGATCGGAACGCCAGCATCCATGAGGGAGAGCGTTGACGCACAGACTGAAGCCATCGAGGAGGAACCGTTTGAACCAAGTACCTCAGAGACCAAGCGAATGGTGTAGGGGAACTCTTCAAGTGAAGGAATCACTGGGAACACGGCGCGCTCAGCAAGCGCACCGTGGCCAATTTCACGACGCTTTGGTCCACGCATAAATCCAGGCTCTCCAGTAGAGAACGGTGGGAAGTTGTAGTGGTGCAGGTAACGCTTGCGTGTAATCGGATCGATTCCGTCGATCATCTGGTCCATCTTGGCCATGCCAAGCGTGGCCACGTTCAGGACTTGGGTTTCTCCACGCTGGAACAAACCAGTTCCGTGAGCGGTTGGAATGACGTCAACCTCGGCCGACAATGCACGTAGATCGCTCAGTCCGCGACCGTCGATTCGTGCACCCTCGTTGACAATGCGTGAACGCACTGTGGACTTAGCCAAGGAGCGGAAAGCGTTCTTGGTCTGCTTGTTCGCATTCGCTGCGGCGTCATCTGCAGAGACACCATCTGCAACTGCTGCCTCCACGAGTCCAGGAACGATTCGCCCGAGCAGATCGTCACGCAATGCAGATTCAGCAGCGGTGCGATCGGCCTTATCAGCGATCTGCATGATCTCGACGATCTGCTTGCCGCCAAGGGACTCAACCTGAGCATAAATGTCTGAGCTGTAATCAACCTGAGGGTTGTAGTGCATCACGGCCTTCGGCCCGTCTGCTGCAAGTACTTCCTCGGCCAGCTTCCGCTGCAACGCAATGACCTCGGAGATCCAACGCTTTGACTCGTTCAAGGCATCAGCGAGCGCTGCCTCGTCAACCTTGGGTGCGCCATTTTCGTAGTAACCCCACGCGCCCTCGGTACCGCCAGCCTCGACCATCATCACGGCAACGTCGCCATTGTCGAGTTCCCGACCAGCTACCACAATCTCGAAGGTTGACTCATCGCCCTCTTCGTAGGTTGGGTGCGCAATCCAGGTGCCATCGGTTGAATAGGCCAAACGGACGGCGCCAACTGGGCCGTCAAATGGAATGTCCGAGATCATCAACGCAGCAGAGGCTCCGTTGATGGCAAGGACGTCGTAGGGATTCTTCTGATCTGCACCAAAGACAGTTCCCACAACATGGACCTCATTACGGAAGTCTGATGGGAACGAAGGCCGCAACGGCCGATCGATGAGTCGGCAGGTCAGGATGGCTGACTCAGGAGCACGACCTTCACGACGGAAGAATGATCCAGGGATCTTTCCAGCGGCATACATGCGCTCTTCGATATCTACTGTCAGCGGGAAGAAATCAATGCCCTCTCGAACATGCCCCGCTGCAGTTGCAGTCATCAGGATTCTGGTGTTACCCATGCCGGCGAGTACTGCTCCGCCAGCCAGACCGGCAAGCTTGCCCGTCTCGAATGAAATTGTTTTGTTCTCGTCTTCACCAACTGGTGCTTCGACGCGAATGAATGTGGCCACGTGGCCCTCCTTCGATCCCCCTCGGGATCGTCTAGGTGCGACAAGGCCAGTTCCCAGTGGTCGACTCCCGAGGCATTCACAGCCAGCGCGAATCTGCTCAGCCGGGGTGCTCAGAGGTCGGCAACCGGTAACTGACCGGCTCGCCGCACTTCTTTTATTGTTGTTAGTCCCGACAGACTACCCGCGCTCAACACCCCATACGCGAATCGGCTGGCCCGAAGGCCAGCCGATTCAACAGATACTGCAAAGGATTGCTGGCCCGAGGACCTGCTTAGCGACGCAAACCAAGCTCAGCGATAATGCTGCGGTAGCGCTCAATGTCATTTGTCTTGAGGTAATCAAGGAAGCGGCGGCGGCGACCCACGAGCATCAAGAGCCCACGACGAGAGTGGTGATCCTTCTTGTGCTTCTTGAGGTGCTCTGTCAGGTGATCGATCCGATCAGTCAGAAGCGCAATCTGCACTTCGGCTGATCCGGTATCTGCCGAATTCTTACCAAATTTGGTAATGGTGTCGGCCTTCGGGGGAAGGTTGGTGGCCTGACGGTTACTCATGTTGTCTCTTTCTTGGGTATCTGACCCGGCTCCAAAGATCGTTGACTGCACACAAAGAATTGACTCTTTGGTGCTGCTTCGTATCCCAGAGCGGCACGGCTACTCAGCCGAGGAAGGTCAAGTCTAGATGGCCACGGTCTCCTGCGTAAAACCAGCAGCAGGATTGCCCCTAGCGGTCGGTATGCCAGGAGTACTTGGGCTTACGATGACGACCCACAACTTTGGAGGATCGTCCAGAGGGTGACAATGAAAAGATTCGAGCATCTGGCTGATAACAAACACGCTCAACATCTTCCAGCGTCGGGAATTCCTGATCGAGACCAGCGGACCGCAACGAGATCCGTATGCTCTCTCCAAGCTCGGCGGCGAGCAACTCGGCAATAACAGCTGGGAGCGTTTCTGGATCTCTCAAAATCCAAGAATGGCCGCCTCCCTCGATGGTTACGAGGACGCCCTCAGTGCGTCGTGCAGTGTCTCGTGCCGTTCGATGCGGTACCCCAAGGTCTCGCGATCCATGCAAGACAAATACCGGGACATCATTTTCTAACAAGGCGTCCAAGGCGTAGCGACTTGAGCGGCTGCGCAAAATCGTCCACATCGGACCAAGCAGTCGCCAAGGCTGGACCATGTGGCCTGCAACGGTTGGGACCAGCAGTCGAAAAAGTTTGGTTGCCTGCACGGGATCGCTGAAAGTTGGCATCACTGTCAGCGAATCCACCAGTAGCAGTCCGCTCAACACTCCGAGCAGAGGCGGTGCGACTCGAAAGAGTTGCACCATCAGGTCCCAGGTATCGCCGACAATCGCATCGATCAAGACCACGCCGATTACCCGTTCCGGTCGGGTTGCCGCCATGCGGGTAATCAGCTGCCCACCCATTGAGTGACCCGCAACCACAAATCTGTCGATTCCGAGCTCATCAATGACTCGACCAAGCAAGTCTGCGTAGTCATTCAGGCTTTGCCCAGACAGCGGTAGTCCCTGCGTGGCGCCATGGCCAGCAGTGTCGATAGCAATCACCCTAAAACCCATCTTGACTAGACGGGACAGGGACTGCGCGTAGAGGAACCCCTCAACCGAAAAGCCGTGAACTACAACGAGCGGCACACCTTTGCCGGCAACGGTGACCCCAACTCGGTGTCCGTCCTGCAGTGTGATCTCATGGCGAGCTAAGCGAGGAACCTCGATGGCTTCAGCTGCGAGAGGTTCATCAAGAACAGGCCCCTCAATGGGATCAAAGATCTCGCTCTCATCGATGTCAGTCTGATCCATCTCGTTCTCACTCACCCGCAGTCATTAACTCTCAGCATTCATCCACTCACAGCCATGGCGAAGCAACTCACAAGACTAATGGGGATTCAACAAAGTTCGGGGTTTCTCGCCAAGAAATGGGGCCTGCTCAGATCGAGGCGTCAACCTGCTCGTCCGCCGAGCAATCTGCGGGCCTTCTCACAGTCGAGTTGTAGTTGCTCCGTCAGTTCTGCAACCGAAGCAAACTTCGCGTCCGCACGTAGTCTGTGATCAAACCTGACCGAAACCTGCTCCCCGTACAGATCGCCAGCAAAGTCCAAAACATGAACTTCGAGCAGAGTCATTGCCTGATCCTCGTAGAACGTCGGCCGCTTACCCACATAGATCGCCGCTGATAACGCCTCAGTGCCCAAGCTGCTGACCGAAGGAACCGATCCCGTGTCTTGTCGCTGGATCCACCCGGCATAGATGCCATCAGCCGGCATCAGCATCTCATCTGGGATGGCCACGTTTGCTGTTGGGAATCCGAGAGTCCGTCCGCGCTGATCCCCAACGACAACCGTTCCGCGCATCTCGTGTGAGCGGCCCAGCATGAGGTTGGCGTCTACAAGCCGACCCTCATGTAACGAGCGGCGAATTGCTGTTGAAGACACCTGCGCATCATCTCGAGCAGCCTGCCCATCTAGGCCAACAAGCTTGTGACCGAGCACCGAGAACCCGAGTGTTTGACCCATCTGGCTCAACAAATCCACATTGCCGCGACGCTGAAATCCGAAGTGGAAATCCTCCCCTACGACTACCTGCCGAGCGTTCAAGCAGCGGTGCAATACGGAGTCCACAAAATCCTCTGCTGACTCAGAAGCCCTATCCGGATCGAACCGCACTACGAGTGCGTAGTCCACGCCGGTTTCAGCTAGCAGTTCCAATTTCTGGTCAAGGTCTGTCAACAGCAGTGGCGCTGAATCTGGACGAATAACTTGAGCAGGGTGCCGATCAAACGTGACCACCGCCGAACGCTGCCCTGCTGCCTCGGAGCGCCTGCGAACCTCTGCAATCACTGCCTGATGACCTAAATGAACACCGTCATAGGCACCGATAGTGACAACGGATCCCTCAGGAGGAGACGGGCATGCATCGGTATCACGAAGAACTTTCACACCACCACGCTACTCAGCGACCTCGTTGGACAGCACTATCGAAGGCTTGCATCTGGTTTCCCGGAACGGTTCGTACACAGCCAGCAGAGCAGAGCTTGCACTCAGAACAGCCCATGGTCCTATACCAGTAGCTCCAATTTGTGTCTGTTCAAGAACGCGTCCATGACGAACAAAATCCTCGATCTGCTCATCCACCTGCAGATGCTGCAACTGCCGGACCCCCTCTACGGGCGGTAGCAAAACTGCAGCATCTATCGGCTGAGCCTCTGCGATCTCGTACGGGCCAACGGAGGTGCGCCGGAGTGCACTCAGGTGTGCGCCCCCGCCGAGGGCTTGGCCAAGATCAGCGGCTAGGGAGCGCACATAGGTGCCGGAGGAACACTCAACCGTGGCCGTCCAGACAAGGGGATCAGCAGTAGGTACCAGATCAAACTGCGAAACCGTTGCGGGCCGAGGTTTGCGTTCAACCTCGATTCCCTCTCGAGCAAGTTGGTGCAAACGCCGACCGTCGACTCGTAAAGCAGAGACCATCGGAGGAACCTGAAGTATCTCTCCGGTCATCTCTTTTGCTGCTGCATGCACCTGCGCCGGAGAAAGTCCTGCCATCTCATAGGTGGCCGTTACTGCTCCATCAGCGTCGAGGGAATCGGTTTCTACCCCGAACCTGATGGTGGCTTCATAGGTTTTAGAAACTCCTGTGATGAAGGTCAACAACTTGGTTGCTGCACCAACGCCAATGACCAAAACTCCAGTCGCCATTGGGTCCAGAGTCCCAGCGTGGCCAACACGTGGAGTGTCGAGCAACTTGCGGATCGCTGAGACCACATCGTGGCTCGTCATCCCTGCTGGCTTATCTACGATGCAGATTCCGACCGGGTCACCTGGCCGGTTACCGCGGGAGCGGCTCACTCGGAGTGAGTCCCGTCATCTCCTGACGGTTCGGCTTGAGCCTCGGGCTGTTCTGGTTTGGTCGAGGCCTCCGGGGGTTCCGAGTCAAGCGGCTCTCGATCATCGAGCTCGCCACGGTCGCTCATACCGCGCAAAATCTCATCAATACGCAAGGCTGAGCTCAAGACCAGATCGGGCCGGAACTGGATCTGTGGGGTCTTTCGCGTGCGAACTTCTCGGTTCACGATTTTCTGAATGGGCCAGCGCAATTCATCAAGCGCCTCGGCTACTTCTTCTGAGCGTCCCTCTTCCTCGGCGGACATTGCAGAGTAAAAGACCTCAGCGTGCTCTAAGGATCCGTCAACTTTGACTGCAGTAATGGTGACCATCTCGAGTCGCTCGTCTCCGATTCTTTCGAGTTCGGAAGCAACGATCTCTCGCATGAGTTCGCCAATTCGGTCGGTTCGACTGAACTGCCGGGGAGCTGATGACCTCTGTCTTGCCATGCACTATTCGTACCATGCCAAGGAGTAGCTCATCAGATCAGGAGCCAGACAAGGCCATATTTACGCTAGCTAGGTCGGGAAATTGCTGAGAAACCGCTGAGAGGTTGCTGAGAATTAGTCAGTCAATTGAGTGTTTACCACCACGCTTTTTTAGCAATCTCCGGCAGACTGACAACCAATGCCTAATTCATCTCCAACGAACACCCGCGCTGCGACTAGGCATCGCAGGGCCACCCCCCTCGCACTTGCACTCGTGGCACTGATCGCCGGGGCCGGCGCAGTAGCTGGAATTGTGCTTTTTCAGGACAGTCCCACTTTGTGGCCCGCCGCTGACGCTTTTTACCGTGCAGCGCTTGTTGGGCTCTGCGCCCTAGCCGGATCAAGGGCTAGACGTTGGACCTTGCTCTGGGGCGGGCTAGTGGCCGCAGCGGCGAGTTATACCCCGAGTCAGTACCTTGCTCTTCTTGCGGCGTTACTGGCCGGTGCAATGCTGGTGTTCAAGTTCCGTCATCGCGTTCTTGGTGCAGCAGTTGGCGCACTCTGCGGCTTAGCTGTTCTTGGACTCTCGAGGCCGACCATTTCTGGCATCACTGCACTAATCGCCGCTGTGGCAATTCTCCCACTACTCGTGACCGGTTACGCACAGTCAAGGACTCAGCCAAGGCGAGTTGTAGCTGCCATCACTGGCATCTTTCTACTGCTAGGAGCAGTTGCCATAGCTACAACTGTTTTCGTGGGACTGACCCAACGTTCAGCAGTCGAGGCAGCAGTGGAACAAACCCGAACCGCAGTAGAGATCGCCTCTTCCGATTCACCCGAAGGCTCAACGGCTGCGTTTACTCAGGCCAGCGAAAGCTTCAACAAGATTGAATCCACGCTGAACTCATGGTGGTTAACCCCAGCAAAGGCAACACCAGTACTGGGACCCAATCTGGAGTTGCTCCGAACGGCTGCACAATCAGGCACCGAGCTGAATTTGGTTGGGAGCACCCTGAGTACCACCGTGACCAAGGATGCATTGCGCTCCCCGAATGGCGGGGTGAACCTGGCCGAAGTCGAAGCAATACAGCTGCCTGTCACCAACGCGGCAGCCCAAGTCGAGGCTGCGGTTCAGTCACTTGAGGCGAGCAACTCGCCATGGTTGCTCCCTCCCCTGAACGCAGCCTTTCAGGACCTGAGTACCGATCTGAACAATGCAAACGAAACGGCTCGTACTGCCGAGATGAGCGTCATGCGCCTGCCCAATCTGCTCGGAGCCGATGGCCCGCGCCGATATGTGATGCTGCTCGGCAACCCCGCAGAGTCCAGAGATATCGGCGGCCACATCGGAAACTGGGCCGAGCTCATCGCGGAGGACGGCATTCTCACCCTTGTGAAAGTTGGTCAGCCCTACGACCTTGCCAGCCCAGCCACATCGCCGCCGCTTACCCTCAAGCCGGGGGCCTACCCGCCCTCGCTTCTGGAACTTCGTCCTCAGTATTTTCCGCAGAACTGGGGCGGAACAGCCGATTTCCCAACCGTGGCAGCCCTCTCCCAGGAACTCTTTGAGCAGGCCCGTCCCGGCGCAGCTGTAGATGGAGTTATCTATGCCGACCCAGCCGCATTTGCCGCATTACTGAACTTCACCGGCCCAGAGCCAGTGCCGGGTACCAACTTGGTTTTGACCCCCGACAACGCCGAGAAGTTTCTTACCACCGATCAGTTCACCGTGTTCAAGACCGAGACCCAAGCCAATCAGGTGGTCTCGGACTTGATTGACAATGTGGTGAGGCAATTTGGAACGACACAGCTCCCCTCTCCGAAGTCCTTAGTCAACAGCCTCGGCCCTCTGGTAAAACGAGGCAGTCTGCAGTTCTACTCATTTGACAAGAAGGACCTGCCCCTACTCGAACGGCTAGGACTTACAGGCAGGGTTCAAAGGCCTGGAAGCGGAGACTTGCTCTCGGTCCTGACTCGTAATGCAAATCCGTCGAAGATTGACGTCTACTTAGAGCGTAAATCGGAGTACATCGTCGACTGGGACCCGCTATCGGGTGACCTGACTGCCAAATTAAAGGTCACTCTGACGAACTCTGCACCCGCTACGGACCTTGCTGACGTTGTAGCTACTCAGATTCCAACTCTGCCGCCGGGGACAAACCGCACAATCGTGTCCGTACTCAGCCCGTGGACTGTTGACTCTGCATCTCTGGATGGCAAGCTCACGACAATTGGAACCCAGCCAGAGCTTGCGGGCATCTTGCGCCATAACCTCCTAGTTGACCTTCCGCCCGGGTCAACTCGCGTGATTGAGCTAGAGCTACTAGGAACAACGGATCAAGAACTGCCATACAGAATTGCGTGGATTGGGCAACCGACCGCAAACCGCACGGATTCCATGAAAATGGAGTTAATCACTCAGGATGTCCGAACCGGGCAGGGTTCTGCGAGCTCATTCCATCGTTTCGCAGGGGATCAGGACGAGCTCTACACCTTCGCGAATTCGGGCCTTTGAGCAAGGCGAATGCTGCAACTAGAAACAATTAGAAGAAATTGCTGGACATCGTTCAGGGTTTTGCACGATAATGTTAGAACTTGCGCTGCGCGGGGTAGCGCTACTTGGCGAAATTCATTGCTTCCTAGGGGGATCATGAACATCACGGCTTTGACTCGAAATCGTCTTCTCTTGCCAGGGCTCGTTGCTCTGATGGCTGGACTAGCTGTTGCATGCCCGGGGCCAACCCCGACGCCAACGACTACCACCACCTCAACCACGACAGCATCCACCACGACAACCACGATTGACCCCAATTGTGGTGCGTATACACCTACGAATCTGGCGCTCAGCTCGAGCACAGCTTCTGCGGGTGGCGGCATCAATGTCTCGGGAACTGGCGAAGCGGGCAAGCTTGTTGTGATCACGCTTCGTTCCGTATCCACGGGAGCAGTTGTGAATCCCAACGTCACTGCAACCGTTCAGCCTGATGAAACTTGGACAACACCACTCACCCTGCCTGGTTCACTAGCAGCGGGCGATTGGGATGTACTTGCAACTGCTCAAGGTTGCACAGCCGAAGGCTCGGCCCAGCTGACAATCGTTCCCTGATTTAGGGTTTATCTGAGAAGCATCAATAACTACGAAACACAACCCCGCTGGCTCCGGCCAGCGGGGTTGTTTCGTTTTGTACATCAGTTGTTTCTAGAGCAGAGGTCTCAGGCCCCCCGTCTCAAGGCACCAGCGCCTCAAGCGTGCCGGGTTCCGTCCGCAACATACTCGGCTAATCAACATACTCTGCTAATCAACATGGCCTGCTAAGCAACAGGGTCACGATCAAGCAGAAGTCAACCGGAGGCTTTAGGGATCTTGGTCTAGATCCAGAAGATCTAGGTGCGAGGGATTTCGCGCAACTCGAAGGTCTCGATGATGTCACCGGACTTCAAGTCCTGGAAGTCTGACAAGCCAATGCCACATTCATACCCAGAGGAAACCTCACGGACGTCATCCTTGAAGCGACGCAGCGAACTGACTTCGCCCTTCCACAGGATGTTTCCATCCCGCAAGAAGCGCACCTTTGAGTTCCTAGTGATCACGCCCGACTGCACCAAGCAGCCAGCCACAGAACCGATCTTTGGCACCTTAAAGACCTCACGGACTTCGGCATCGCCAGTCACGATCTCTTCATACTCCGGCTCGAGCATGCCAATCATTGCTGATTCGACGTCTTCAAGAAGTTTGTAAATGACCTCGTAGGTTCGAATCTCTACGCCCTCGGCTGCGGCTAGGTCTCTGGCCTGCCGGCTGGGTCGGACGTTGAATCCGATGAGGGTCGCGTCTGAGGTTGCAGCAAGAGCAATATCTGACTCGGAGATTCCACCGACCCCACGGAGAACAAATGCGACCTTTACTTCTGGTCGTTCAAGCTTGTGAAGACTCTCGGTCAGTGCTTCGAGTGAACCCTGGGCATCTGCTTTGACGATGAGGTTGAGATTGGTCTGCTCGCCCGCTTGGATCTGAGCAAAAATATCTTCGAGGCGAGCGCCTTGAAGGCTGACAGAGGAGTCTCTTCCCCGGGCAGCTTCTCGATGCCAACGCTCACGCGTTTCTGCCACTGAGCGAGCTTTGCGCTCATCAGGGGCAACAATAAAATCGTCCCCAGCAAAGGCGATGTCTGAAAGACCGAGCACCTCTACTGGCGTTCCGGGTAGAGCCTCTTTCACTTGCTCGCCGTGGTCGTTGATCAGGGCGCGAATTCGACCCCATGCTGGACCGGCAACGAGCGGGTCGCCGACATGCAACGTTCCATGCTGCACCAGAATCGATGCGACTGGACCACGACCAATATCTAGGTGCGCTTCTAAGACGACTCCACGTGCCCGACCAACTGGACTTCCACGAAGGTCCTCAACTTCTGCAACCAGCAAGAGCGTGTCGAGCAATTCGTCAATTCCCGTGCCGACCAGCGCGGACACCTCTACCACTACGGTGTCTCCGCCCCAAGATTCGGGCACAAGCTCATGTTCGGCGAGCTGCTGCAGCACACGATTAGGATCTGCGCCCTCTCGGTCGATCTTGTTCATCGCCACAACGATTGGCACCTCGGCCGCACGAGCGTGAGCAATCGCCTCAATCGTTTGGGGCATCACACCGTCATCGGCCGCAACTACGAGAACAACAATGTCTGTCGCCTCGGCACCACGGGCTCGCATGGCGGTGAAGGCCTCGTGGCCAGGAGTATCAATGAACGTCAGGGAATGCCCGTTCTTTTCGACTTGATATGCGCCTATGTGCTGGGTAATTCCACCGGCCTCACCTGCAACAACATTCGCATCGCGAATCTTGTCTAGAAGTTTGGTCTTACCGTGGTCAACGTGACCCATAACAGTGATTACTGGCGCACGAGTAGGCCATGACTCGTAATTCTCATCGTCGTCCTCGGGAACTTCGAGCACCTTCTGAAGTTCGACCTCTTGTTCCTGCCCAAGGTCAACGAGCGAAATCTCGGCTCCAACCTCTGCAGCAAAGAGTTCGATCATTTCATCGGGTAGCGACTGTGTTGCAGTCACCATCTCGCCCTGCTGCAACAAGAAACGCACAACATCGGCAGCAGTACGATTCAACCTGGCACTCAAGTCCTGCGGAGTTGAGCCACGCTCAATCACGACTACGCCCTCTGGCACCGGAGCGCTAGCAGGCGTATAGGTAGGAATGTCCATTGGCTGGAGTTCTTCACGGTTGCGACGTCGACGGCCCTTGCGCCGCGGTGGGCGCTGCTGAGGTCCACCTGGACGACCACCACCGGGACGGCCACCACCTGGTGCGCCACCGGGTCCACCGCCGGGAGTAGCTCCAGGGGCTGCAAATCCGCCAGCAGCAGGTCGATTGAAACCGCCACCGGAGGGGGCACCACCTGGGGAGGATCCACCTCGGTTTGAGTCACCTGCAGTGCGACCGGGACCACCCGGTCCACGACCTGACGGAGCTGGTCCTCTGCCACCAAGCCCAGGGGGAGGCGGAATCGGCTTGCCAGTCAGGGAACGAGGCGGGCCAGGGGGCGGCGGGATGACCTTGCCGCTACTCGACACGGGAGCGCCCAGGCTGGCTTCTGTGGATGCCTGCTCAGGTACCGATTGCGCATCTGCATCTGGCGAAGCTTTATCTGCTGCTGGGCTAACTGGCTCTGCAGTTGCAGGAGCGACCGTTGTAGGAACTGGCTCTGCAGTCTCTGGAGCGGCAGTCTCTGGAGCGGCTGTCTCTGGAGCGGCTGTCTCTGGACCCGCAGTTGTTGAAGCGGCGGGTGCTGGAGCCTGCTGTGGCTCTACTGGGGCTGACGCTGGGGGTTTTGGAGCAACAGGTGCTGGAGCAGGCGCCGCTGCTGCGGGTCGTGCTGGAACAGGCTTTGAGGAGATCACCTTGCGAGGAGTTGCTGCAGTTGCCGCCTCTGGCTGGACAGCCTCGGGGGTTTGCACTGAATCGCTTGCTTCGGCACCCTCAGAGAGTGACTCTGCGGCGGGCGCAGTTGGAACCTTGGCAGTCGATGGCCGAAGTGCCGGTGCCTCGGATTCGGCCGCAGCGGCTTCTACTGGATCGCTTGGGTCCTCGGCTGCGGTGGCCTTTGAGGTTGCGGGCTTGGCCGCAGCCGACTTCTTTGCTGCTGCCTTCTTGGCAGGCGCCTTCTTGGCAGGTGCGTTCTTAGCTGGAGCCTTTTTAGCTGGAGCCTTTTTGACTGGTTCGGGCTCTTCTGGCTGCTGCTCCCGAATCAGACCGTCACGCTTAGCCCTGCGCCGCACACCGTCTGCATAGGCGTCGTCTAGCGAAGAGGAGTGACTCTTGACGCCGTATCCGAGCGCGTCGCAGATATCCATGCACTCTTTGTTGGTGAGACCGAGCTCTTTTGCTAGCTCGTGCACTCGTTGCTTTGCCAAGACGTTCCGTTCGTTCTGTGAAGTAATGCTCACCGGGTGATCCGGTGAAGTTCCCGACACCAAACCTGTAGAGGCTCGCGCGTGATCGGGGCGCCGGACGCTGCCGACAATTGCCTATTCTTTCACGGATCGCAGCCCGGCACGAACTGCATAAGAGAATCGCAGCGGGGCGACTCCCCCGCCTCGCAGCATGAACAGACCCTCACCGTGGATTTAAGGCGCTTGATCAGGCCTCGGGAGCAGGATCCAAGGCTGAATCCTCAGCAGCGGCCTCAGATTCCTCTGCAATCTCTTCAAGTTCGGCCTCTTCCTCATCGACCTCAAGTTCAGCAATGAGTTCAGAGACCTCTTCGATTGCCTCAGTTATCTCTGCATCGAGAACTTCCTCGATGGCCTCTTCGACAATTTCGAGCTCAATTTCTTCGATTGCCTCGGCAAGTTGAAGCTCTGGCACCGAGCTCTCTCGGTTCTGCATCTCTGACCACTCCTCGACAGTCAGCGGAGCGCTTCCGTCCGCTGGCTTCCAGAGTTGCTCGCCTTCACTCGTCTCAATCCACTCGCCATCAGCATAGGAATCGTTTGCGTACGTGCGCTCGTAGGCCTCTTGTTCGGCCACATCTGATTCGCTGCGGATGTCCACACGGAATCCGGTAAGCCGAGTGGCGAGGCGCGCATTCTGACCCTCTTTGCCGATTGCTAGCGAGAGCTGGAAATCAGGCACGATCACATCAGCTACGCGCTTTTCGAAGTCGATACGGACCTCTTTCACCTTGGCTGGCTGCAGTGCCTTCATCACAAAGTCGCTCGGATCATCAGAGAAGGGAACAATGTCAATCTTCTCCCCCTTCAACTCCGTCACAACCATGCGAACACGAGCCCCTCGAGCGCCAACGCAAGATCCAACGGGATCGACGTTTTGATCGTTCGACCAGACTGCAATCTTGGTACGGTGCCCAGGTTCACGAGCACAGGCCTTGATCTCGACAACACCTTCGGCGATCTCGGGAACTTCGAGCTCAAAAAGTCGCTTGATCAGACCGGGATGAGTACGTGACACCACAATCTGCGGGCCCTTGGCCGTGCGGCGAACCTCGACGATGTAGGCCTTGACACGATCTCCTGGCTCCGGCCGCTCATAATTGACTTGCTCAGACTGAGGGAGCAGTGCTTCGACACGGCCCAGATCCAACAAGGTATAACGAGAGTCGGACTGCTGGATGATTCCCGTAACGATGTCACCCTCTCGGCCGGCATACTCCTCATATTTCTGCTCACGTTCCGCCTCGCGGATCCTCTGTGTCATGACCTGCCGAGTGGTGGTTGCAGCTATGCGGCCAAAGTCATCGGGGGTAACGTCAAACTCTTCCCCATAGGGCTCGCCATCCTCGTCGACCTCTTGAGCAAACACCGTGATCTCAAAGGTTTCGGTATCGATACTGACCCAAGCAAAGCCGAGTGCATCGGGCTGTTTCTTATAGGCCGTGGTTAGTGCCTCGGCTAGGGCCGAGTACAAGGTATCTACTGAAATATTGCGCTCGGTTGCTAATGCTTGTAGCGCTTCATTCATCTCTGAACTCATGAGACTGCCTCACTCTTTGTTGTGAATTCGGGTGTTGTGAACTGTGTTGTTATGAACAGTGTTGTTGGGACTGCAGTACCTGCCATCAGTCTCCCTCTCCTGAGGGCTGCGTCTTGCTGGGCTTCTTGGCTGTAGTGCTGGCCTTCTTGGCTGTAGTGCTGGGGTTCTTGGCTGTAGCACTGGGCTTCTTGGCTGTAGCACTGGACTTATTGGCTGGTCGCCCAGGACGAGAACCTTTGCCCGGCTTTGGCGCAGCGTCACCAACAAAGTGGGTCTTCGCCCGCTCGATATCGCTGAGTTGTAGCACTCGACTGCTGCCGTCCTCGAAGCGAACCTCACAAGTGGTCTCGTCTGCCGCAATCAGCGTGCCGTCCACGCGTCGCTCCCCCTCAACCGAGGAGCGAGTCTTGATTTTGACCTCTCGGCCAATTGCGGAGGCAAAGTGCACCGGTGTCCGAAGGTTTCGTTCGAGGCCCGGGCTAGATACTTCCAACGTATAGGCGCTCGAGATGATGTCTGCCTCGTCAAGCAGATTCGAAATCCGACGAGTGGCTTGAGTAATTGCCCCTAAATCGATGCCACCCGGACGATCAAGCAAGACCCGTAGATTGCCCCCCGAGTAGTCCAGGTCATAGAGAGACAACTCAAGTTCTGCGAGCACAGGAGCAATCAGGACGCCAAGACGGTCAGCTTGTGCACTCATGTTGTAGTCCTTTCGTTCTCGGTCTGCAGTGGAGATGGGAATCGTGTTCGGTAACGCGTTCCGCCCGACCGCAGCAAAGACAAGGAGGACCCTCATCTCGGCTGTCAGGCGCTCCAACTCTTCAGCACCATAGAAAAAGCGCGGGCAGTGCCCACGCCTTGCGGACTTCCGGAAAGCATGAACTATAGGCGAACGAGCGGTGTCAACGGTAGAACCGGCATCAACCCGTACAAAACTGCCGATCTATCAGTAGGACCGAGCTACCAGAGCAACTGCACCTGGCTCATCATCAGACTGCGCAAGACCACCCTCAGCGCTTTGCAAACAGCGCACCGTGATGGCCTCTTTTGCTAGTTGGTCAATCCCACCGTCGGCCAATGCTGTCCATGGGATTCTTGCAAATCCAGTGCTCGCTGCTTCACGGGCCTCGGCAATGCTGCTCACGTCAAATGTCCGAGCATCACGATCAGATCGAGCCTGCTCGAGCATTCCGAGCTGCATCTCCTCGAGAATCGCTGCAGCGCGAATGTTGAGTTCACTTAACTCGCAGGGAACCTTCTCGCCAGTGTCCCTTCGGGCGATTACCACACGACCCTCACCCAGGTCACGAGGACCCACTTCGATTCGCAGCGGAACCCCTTTGAGCTCCCAATCAGTCGCACGGCGACCAAACCCGGTTGCAACTTGTGCATCGAGTCGGCATCGCACACCAGACTCGGTGAGTCCGTCGAGCAGCTCACGAGCCACTTGAGTGACGGAACCGTCCTCATCCTTCACGACCAGGACAACAGCTTGCACAGCAGCCACCCGCGGCGGAACTCTCAGGCCGGCGTCATCGCCGTGAGCCATGATCAATCCACCCATCATGCGTGTAGACACGCCCCAAGATGTGGTCCAGCACAGCTGCCGCTCACCGTGTTCATCTTGGTATCCAATATCAAAGGCCCGTGCAAAGTTCTGGCCGAGCTCGTGACTCGTGCCCATCTGCAATGCTTTGCCATCTCGCATCATGGCTTCGCAGGTCAACGTGTTCGTAGCTCCAGCAAAACGCTCTTGGGGGATCTTGCGGCCTGTGAACACGGGGATTGCTAGCACGTTCACCATGAACTCCTCATAGACCTCATGAAGGATCCGTGCCGCATACGAAGCTGCGTCATCCTCGGTGGCGTGAGCGCAGTGGCCTTCCTGCCATAAGAACTCACTAGTCCGCAGAAAGAGCCTGGGGCGAAGCTCCCAACGCACCACATTCGCCCACTGATTCAACAAGAGCGGCAAGTCTCGGTAGGACTGGATCCACTTCGACATGTACTCGCCGATAACCGTTTCAGAGGTGGGCCGCACAACCACCGGCTCATCGAGTTCCTTGCCTCCGCCATGAGTGACGATTGCTAGCTCAGGGCTAAACCCTTCGACGTGCTGTGCTTCTTTCTTCAGATAACTCTCGGGAATAAAGAGCGGAAAGTATGCATTCTCGGCACCGGCAGCTTTGATACGAGCATCAACCTCTGCGACCATCCGCTCCCAGATTGCGTAGGCATAGGGACGAATCACCATGGTGCCTCTGACGGGGCCGTTCTCTGCGAGCTGGGCTTTGGTCAGGATGTCCTGATACCAGCGGGGGAAGTCTTCGGCTTGGGGGGTAAGGATCGGGGGCTTTGCCATCGCATGGAGCGTACCGTTGCTGAGGCCACCCGGTGAGCTTCCCACTTCTGCAGAGCAGTCACCCCTGCCGATACTCTGATCCGATGAACCTTCCGACTCGTGCTCTGCGCACTCTGGGCGCCGCTTCACTTGGCGTAGGGGTCGCAGCCCTTGCCTCTGGGGTCGCCGTCCATCTCGCTGGCACCAAAATCAGGAAAGCAGAAGATCCACTGATTGATGAGTTGCTCGACATTCACACAGAGGTGAAGCACCACCACGTACCAACGCGTGACGGAGCCTCGATACACGTGGTGGAGCGAGTTGGGCTTCCAGTTCCACAGCACACGGATGCACATACCCTTCCTGTAGGCAAAGAGTCCACAACCCTGGGCCAACCAGTTGTGCTTCTGCACGGGGTGACCTTGCAATGGTGGGTATGGGGAGCGCAGTTCAATAAACTTGGCCCGCAGAATCGGGTCCTGGCTTGGGACATGCGCGGGCATGGGGAGTCAACCGTCGGCAGCGAGGGCATGACTATGGAAGCCATTGCTCAGGACCTAGCAGAACTGCTTGAGCATTTCGATCTGAACGATGCGATTGTTGTTGGCCATTCCATGGGAGGCATGGCGCTCGGCGCATTCTGCGCGGATCACCTTGATGCCGCCCACGATCGAGTCGCTGGACTCATGTTTCTAGCGAGCAGCGCCGCCACCATGGCAATCCCCGCTCTAACCGGAGGTGCGGTCGGCGTATTGCAGTTACTGGCCTCAACCAAGCTCGATCTGCGGCAGCCGAACCCCCAACGTTTATGGCGAAACAACAATCTGTCAGTGGTACTGGTGCGCTGGGCATTCGGAAGGCACCCCACAGCCAAAGCGGTCGAGCAAGTTCGCCTCATGCTGGCAGATTCGAATCCGGCTATAGCTCAAGATGCCGGGCGTGCAATCGCCGCACATGATGTCGTCGCTGATCTGCAGCATGTGCGAATCCCCACGCTGGTAGTGGTTGGAGACCGTGATCGACTTACTCCCCCAGCGCACGCAGAAATTCTTCTTGCAGCAATTCCAGACTCGCAGTTGCGACTACTTCCCGATATTGGACATCAGGTCATGCAGGAAGATCCCGATGCCCTGCATCGCTTGATCGAAGAACTCGCAGCTTTGCCTGCAAGCCAAAAAACCTTGTAGCAGCCCAGGCCGATCTACACCGGCCCGTAGCTGGGCGCTCGGTTCGTTAGCTCTCGAATTTCTTATGGATCAGGTCCACTCGCTGCTCACTGGCGTTGGCATCATCGCCCTGCTCTTCTAACAGCGCTGCGCGATCTTTCTCGGCCTCGCGCCGAGCCTTTTCGGTATCAACACGCGCTAGCGCTGCCTCGGCTCCGTGTTCAGCAATGAACTCTGCCCACTCGACAAGGGTGTCAACCATCTCGTCCTCGGGGACAACTGCAACGTTGATCCCCTTCACGAACAAGTGACCCCGGTGCCGGCCTGCAGCTATCCCAATATCGGCATCACGAGCCTCGCCCGGTCCGTTCACCACACAGCCCATAACAGCTACCTGCAGTGGAAGTTCCTTGCCGGCAAAAGCCAACTGCGCAGCCTCTGCTACCGCGATCACATCGATCTCGGCGCGGCCACAACTTGGGCATGCAATCAGGTCGACATTCTTACGCTCACGTAATCCGTAGGATTCCAGCAACAGCCTGCCTGCTTTGGCCTCTTCAACTGGATCAGCCGTCAGGGAATAACGGATTGTGTCGCCAATCCCTTCTGCAAGCAGTGTGGCGATGCCTGCAGTTGCCTTGATGTAACCGCCTGGCAATGGTCCGGCCTCGGTGACTCCAAGATGCAACGGGTGATCCGTCGCCTCAGCCAACTGCCGATACGCCTCAATCATCAACGGCACGTTTGATGCCTTGACCGAGATTTTGATGAGGTCGAAACCCACCTCATCGAAGTACGCAATCTCGGTCATTGCAGACTCGACCATGGCTTCGGGTGTGACTGTTCCGCCATATTTCTCATACAGCGCTGGGTCCAAGGAGCCACCGTTGACACCGATGCGAATTGGCACATTTCGGTCACGAGCTTCGGATGCGACAGCCTTGATGTGCTCTGGCTTTCTGATGTTTCCAGGGTTGAGGCGGAGTCCCTGAACTCCCGCCTCTAATGCGGCTAGCGCCATTTTGTATTGATGATGAATGTCCGCAATCACGGGAATCGGGCTACGGGGCACGATCCGAGCAAGCCCTTCCGCTGCTGCGAGGTCGTTACACGTGCAGCGAACGATGTCACAACCCGATGCCGCAAGGGCATAAATCTGCTGCAGCGTCGCATCGACGTCAGCAGTCTTGGTGGTAGTCATGGATTGCACGGTGATAGGTGCGCCGTCGCCAACGGGAACCTGACCAACTGTTATTCGCCGAGTTGAGCGCCGGGGGAAGGTAACTGCTCCTGCATCCATCCCACCAAGTTAGCGTTCACCCAACTCCATCGGCCGACACCTGCCAAGCCGAAACTGCTGAACTACATGCTGACACCCTTGGTGATGTCTAGGAACATTGCGAGAATGCCCACCACGGCAAGCACCGAAATGACCACATAGACAACCGGTGCCATGCGAGACACATCTGCGAGATAGCGCTGATCAGTCCGTTTCCGTTTTTCTTGAAAGCGTTCGTACAACGCAATGACTACGTGACCGCCGTCAAAAGGAAGAAGAGGGATCAGGTTGAAGATGCCGATGAAGATGTTCAGAAGTGCCAAAAACTGAATCAGGTTAGAGATGTTCTCAGAGGACAGATCGCGTCCCAACATCGCTACTCCGATTATCGAAATTGGTCGATTCGCTGATGCTCCTGCGGGGGTGTCCTCGGCTGCGGTTGCTGTCGTTGTTGAATCCTCTGGAGCATCTCCAGTGATCGTAGAACTGACAAATGCATAGATATTTGGCGGCCAGAAGAACTTGCCAACCCCAACGATGCTCGCCTGAGCAGTTCTAGAAAAGGTTGTGACTGTGCTCCAGGCTGCTGCAGGCACGGACTGCGTCTCGAGTACCGCTTGCTGCCCCACCCCAACGAATGCTGTTGGTTGTGTCGTTGCAACCTCGGACCCCAAATCGATAGTTGCCGTGCTGCTCACTCCGTCGGGTGATTGAGTCGTAAGAGTGAACTCGCCATCTGCCGAGTCAGCCATTGCAGACTTGACCTGATCGAGCGAGTTCACATCAACCCCGTTCACCTGGACCAAGGTTGACCCTTCTATGAGCCCGGCAGTAGCGGCTGCACCGTTGGCCGGAGAACCCCCAACGAGGATCTGATCCCCGTTGTCGAGAACATCGATGTCCTCGCCCACGGTTCCGATGATCTTGACCCGAGTCGAGAGATCGATTGGGATAACGACCCGCTGCCCATCTCGCAGCACCTCAAAGTCGACTTTTCCTGCATCGGCTGCGCTGACTTGGGTCCGAAACTCGTCGAAGCTCGAGATCTCCGAACCATTAAATCCAACAACTTCATCTCCGGTAAGCACTCCAGCCTGCTGCGCTGCACCGCCTTCGGTGAGTTCGCCAACTTGCCAGCGACCCCCGTCGGGACCGCCGATGAACGCGAACTGAATAAAGAGCAAAACAAAGGCAATTAAGAAGTGCATCGTCGACCCGGCAACAGCCACACCGACTCGCTGAGAACAGGACTTCTGTCGATAGGTGCGGGACTCTAGGGCAGGGTCCACCTCTTCCATATTGCTCATCCCGATGATCTTGACGTACGCCCCAGCAGGGATCACCTTGAGTCCGTATTCGGTCTCGCCGCGTCGGAACGAAAAGATCCGGGGTCCAAATCCGATGAAGAATTCGGTGACCAACATGCCGGCTCGGCGAGCCATGATGAAGTGGCCGAGCTCATGCAAGAAAATCATGATGACGATGGCTGCAACCACCACCAGCATCGACAATCCCTGTCGCATTCCGAGCAGCACCACTACGGCGACTAGACCAACGAGCCGGAGGCCTCGAGACCATGGGCTGCCGACCACGCCAGCTAGATCTTGGCGCTCTTGTTGCACCTCGGCCTCGGTCGGCTCAACAAGCACCGTGGCTCCCGCCTGCGACGCAGTTTCTGCTTGCGAACCATCTGGCTCAACTGATGTCGAATCGCTCATTTTGTTCCTCCCGCAGAAAAGGTTTCAAGATCGAATCGCCCGGAATCGATCAACTCACTCGCAGCTTGGCGACCTTGCGTGTCGGCTTGAAGCACTGCCTCAAGCGAATCGGCAGGATCACCAGACCAAACTTGCATGGCAGCATCGATGACATCAGCTATGGCTGCCCATCCAATGCGCCCCGCAAGAAATGCGTCAACTGCAATCTCATTCGCTGCTGACAACCAAGCAGGTGCCGTCTTGGCTGAACGTCCTGCGGCATAGGCAAGATCGAGACAACGAAACGTTTTGCGATCTGGTGGCTCGAAGCTAAGCGAACTGATTGTCGACCAGTCCATTGACCCAAAGGCCGTGTCGATTCGGTCGGGGTAGGCCAGCGCATAGCCAATTGGTAGGCGCATATCTGGCATGGAGAGCTGAGCAATCGTGGCGCCATCAGTGAACTCGGCCATGGAATGAACAATCGATTGCGGATGCACCACCACGTCGATCTCGTCGTAGCCAACATGGAAGAGCTCATGGGCCTCGATCACCTCGAGGCCCTTGTTCACCAAGGTCGAAGAGTCGATCGTGATCTTTGGCCCCATGCTCCAAGTCGGGTGCTTGAGTGCGGCCTCAACGGTGACCTCTTGTAACTCCTGAGGAGTCATTCCACGGAAGGGTCCACCCGAAGCAGTCAGCACCAGCCGAGACAACCTTGACGTACCTTCACCAGCTCGCAGGCACATATGCAGTGCGCAGTGCTCGCTATCTACAGGGATCAGTTCGGCACCTGGGGTGTTACGAACCGCCTGCACGACTGGACCGGCCGCTATGAGTGACTCCTTGTTTGCTAAGGCCAGACGCCTGCCTGAGCTGAGCGTTGCCATTGTCACCGGTAGTCCTGCAAACCCCACTACGGCGTTCACGACTATCTCGGCCTCAACAGCGAGCGCTGCTAGCGCATCAGGACCAGCCTCAATGGCAACCCCAGCGGGAAGCAACTCAGCAAGCTCGCCAACGAGTGACTCGTCAGCGACTGCGACCACTTCGGGCCTCACTGCATGAGCTTGAGCTGCAAGTTCCTTAATGGATCGGCCGGCTGCTAAAGCAACGACACGAAAACGATCAGGCTGTGCAGCGATCACCTCAAGGGTCTGTGTTCCAATTGAGCCTGTTGAGCCGAGTACTGCAACCGTCGTCATGATGTTTCTATGCTACCGAGGACCGGTGTCAAGCACCGGACGCCACTGCTGAATCTTCTCAGGATGCGGACAAGGTCCACACATTGAACAGCACGGTTACGAAGTAGGCAGTCGGCAGAACGAAGAGAAGGGCATCGAACCGGTCGAGCACTCCACCGTGCCCCGGCAGCACCGAACCCATGTCCTTGACCTTCAAGTCTCGCTTGACGAAGGACTCGCACAAGTCACCGAGCGGAGCCGCCAAGGCACACAACACTGCGAAGACGATGGTCCGAGGAATGCTGTCGCCGATCGGAGAGATTCCGCCAAACCCAATGATCACCACGGTGACCACCAGAGCGCTCAGCACCCCGCCGATCATGCCCTCTTGGGTTTTGTTTGGGCTAGCCGCCGAAAGTGGAGTGCTACCCATGTACTTGCCAACAAAGAACGCACCTACATCGTGGCTCACGGCGACGATGACTGCTGCTAGCAACACGCCGATACCCGGATTAGAAGTAAGCGCTGGGCTGACATCTTCCATCTGCTTGCCAAGGCCCAAGAAGAGCGTTGCAAACGAACCCAAAAAGCCGATCCATAGAACCCCAAGCAAGGTCAGTCCCAAATTCGCAACCGAATGCTCTCCTGGTGCAACCCACAGGTACCACACCAGCCCAGCCATAACTGCCAGACCCATCACAATGGGAAATGCGCTCAGGCCAAAAGTAAAGGTGGCGAAGACCAGGCCAGCCACTGCAACGAGGCCGAGCAGCGTGGCCGGATTGTGGCCGCTACTCCGCACTGCTGTGAAGTACTCAAAAGCAGCGAAGGTAATGATGGCTGTTGCAAGAATGGCAGTTGGTAGGGCTCCAAGCTTGAAGCACACCAATCCCAATATGACGAGGCAAACTCCAACGCCGATTGCGGTTCCTAGGTTGCGTTCTCCGCCAGCGGAAACTGAAGCAGCCTGGTCAGCGTCACCGGGATCCGCTGAAACATCTCCAGATGCTGTGGCCGCTGCTGCCTGACGACGCTTTCCGGCGCCCGACCGGGGCGAATCCAGTTCAGAGAAATCTCCCTCTGGAGAGAAATCATCCATGGCGTCTGATGACTCAATGCCCTCGACGCCCTCTGTTCGAGTATCCGAGAAGAACTCGTCGGCAACTGAGGCACCGCTATCGCCGCTGAGCGCTCCCAGACGGGGAGCATCATCGACAAGATCATCAAAGTCGGTCGCCACTTCGCGCTCACCCTCATCACGCCAACGAGGCTGATTTGAGTGAGTTGCCAAGGGCTCCGGCTCGGGGGCATCCTCGCCAATAACAACCTTGGGAACCTGCCCCGTTGGGGGCTCGGTCCAATGCGGCAGAACGAACGAGTCCTCATCAGAGTAAGGCTGCTCAGTCGCAGTCTGGTCGAACTCGTCTGGGTCAGTCATGTAGCGAGGGTCTCCATAGGGTTCATCGCCAGCACCGGGAAATCCACTTTGGCTAGCCTGCTTTGTGCTGGCGCTGTCGGTGTCGGAACGATCGGGTTCAGGTTCTGCAGGAATCATTCGGGCGTGACCAACTTCGATTCGGTCGCCGTTCTCGTCAGTAGGGCCATATCTTTCGACTGGTGGGTCGGCCCAAATGGGGCCATCCTCAGTACCGTCAAAGTCGTCGGAGGATCCGGCAGTTGCCCCATAGCGCTCAGGGTTGCTCGCTGGGTCGTCCTCTGTGGTCGAAATCGTGATCTTTGGCAGATCAGCGCTGGCCGCTGGCTCATCGGGCCGGTCGCCGTACTTCTTTTGCCCTCCACGGCGACGGCGCACAACATCGCTGCGTCCGGCAGCCTCGGCTGCTTCTTGAGCCCCAATAATTCTTACGCCCTCTGTGCGACCCTCTTCAGGATCATTCTCGTCACTCATCACTATCCTCCTGGCCTTCTCACTCTGTCTTGCATCCTTGTGCTGCGGGTAAACCCGAGTCACAGAAGCTGCTCGGTTACCCCTCGAGGAGTTCCACTGTTTTGATGTTGAGAGCGTCGTCGATCTCCGCCTCAAACTGCTTTGTTGTTCGATCTAGCTCAGCCTCTGCGCGATGCATGTCGTCAGAGGAGATGTCGCCGTCCTTCTCGAGCGCTTCAAGGTCCTTGCGAGCATCTCGACGTGCGCTGCGAACTGCTGTCCGGCCGTCCTCAGCCTTTGCTTTGACGAGCTTCACAAACTCCTTGCGGCGCTCCTCAGTGAGCGGTGGGAAAGCCAAGCGCACAGTAATGCCGTCGTTCGATGGATTCAGCCCGAGATTCGAGTTCTGCAGGGCCTTCTCGATGGCCGGCATCGACCCCTTATCGAACGGTGTGATGAAGAGCATTCGAGCCTCAGGTACCGAGAACCCTGCCAATTGCTGCAGGGGCATCGTCGAACCGTAGTACTCAACTGGCAGCTTTTCGACCAGCGCCGGCGTTGCCCGACCCGTTCGCACACCTGCAAACTCGGACTTTGTGTGCGTCACGGCCTTAGCCATGCGCTCAGAGGCCTCGCTTTGTACTGTCTTCATCAACTCGTCACTCACCGGAGCAAGTTTCGCACATTGAGCGGTGAAGTGCGCGACAAGATGCTCGCGACGGGCTTGATCTTTGGCTGGGAGCGCTGTTCTGGTCAGTGTCACACCCGTTGTTCAATGTAGAACATATGTTCGATAAGCAGTCCCGACAAACAGACCAACAACTGCCCGAACCAGCCTTCTTTGCTGAACTTGATAGTGCCAGCACTGCGCTCGCAGATT
>ERZ888423.820-NODE-820-length-30504-cov-7.569904_pt1 | contig 30504 bp, 30 predicted proteins | sample MGYA00520523_ERZ888423 | MGnify/ENA primary metagenome ERZ888423 (study PRJEB32303, sample SAMEA104408611) | aquatic metagenome | biome: Brackish water; feature: Pelagic; material: water | place: Baltic Sea | collected 2014-06-08T10:24:00 | depth 30,27 m ...
CCACGCCCGCGTGAGCCCAGGCTACCGCTCGCTCAGTCGCGGCCGAGGTCGCGGCGTGGTTTTGGCGGGTGAGCTGTGGATGCCGGAGGGACTACGCCGGCATGCGCATCTTGGGCGGAGCATGATCATTGACCCCGGCCATGCGATGCATGCCTCGTGCGCCGGTGACGGCGAGGACGATGACGAAGACGACAGCGCCGACCAGGACGATCATGGTGCCGGAGGGCACTCCGGCGTAGTAGGAGAGGTACATCCCGGTGATTCCGCAGATGAGCCCGACCACCGTGGACAGTGCCAACATGCGGCCGAAGGAGTCGGTGAGCATGCGCGCTATCACGGCCGGGATGACCAGCATTGCCGCAACGAGGGTGACACCGATGACGGTGAGAGTGACAAGGATGGACAGGGACAGGGCGATCATGAGCAGCGCCTCGGTCCGGGCGACGTTGACACCCGACGCACGTGCCACATCAGGGTCGAATGTGGTGAAGAGGAGTTCGCGGTAGCGCAACAGGACGAAGAGCCCGGTGCCGATCATGACCACCACGAGCCAGAGGATCTGGGTGTTGGAGATGCCGAGGATGCTGCCGAATAGGGCATTGTCAAAGGACGGCCCGGATGAGCCGAATTTGCTGAAGAGGGCGACACCGAGGGCAAAGGAGGCTGTCGTCACCACACCGATTGCGGCGTCAGCGCCCACACGGCTGCGCCGAGCGACAGAGGTGATGGCGATCGCGGAGGCGATGCCCCACAGGCCTGCTCCGAGCACGTAGAACTGGACCGCAAAAAGTTGCATGGCGGCGTAGCCACCGAAGATGGCGTGCGAGAGGCCATGGCCGATGTAGCTCATGCCGCGCAGCACGATGTAGACACCGATGAAGCCCAGCAGTGCACCGGAGAGGGCCGCGACGAGCAGACCCTTTTGAAAGAAGGCGAAGCCGAGGGGCTCCAGGAGGGTGTCCATGTCAGTTCGCCGTCCGCGCGGGATGTGCCGGATCTACCACGATGGGCATGCCCAGGTGTTCAAGCACCTCCAGTTGAGCCCCGAAGGTCTCTTCGAGGACACTCGGAATGATCACTTCCTTGGGGGTGCCCTCCGCGACGATGTGTCCATTCACGCAGACGAGCCGCGGCAGATGGGCGGCCATGCCATTGAGGTCGTGAGTCGTCAGCACAATCGCCATCCCCTCCGCGTGGAGATCGCCCAGCAGATGCAGTACGTCGTGCCGGGTGTTGATGTCCACACCGCTGGTGGGCTCGTCGAGGAGGAGGGCGTGGGGCTGTCGCAGCAGCGCTCGTGCGAGGAACATGCGCTGCTGCTGACCGCCGGAGAGCTCGCGGATATGGCGCTCGGCCAGATCACCGATGCCGAGCCGATCGAGCACATGTGCGACCTCGCGGCGCTCCTCGGCCGAAGACCACGGCCACAGGCGCTGATGGGTGCGGGCCATGAGCACACATTCAAAAACCGTGACGGGGAAGTTCCAGTCCACGGTCTCGAGTTGGGGTACGTATGCCACGCGCAGATCCGGATCCGTGGTCCGCGTGCCACTGCTGGGCTTGATGAGTCCGAGCAGGACCCGCAGAAGGGTGGTCTTGCCCGCTCCCGACGGTCCGACGACACCGGTGAAGTCGGAGGCATCAATGGTCAGGGTGACGTCGTGGAGGACGTTCACTCGCCCATAGCCTGCCGAGACGTTCGTCAGCGTGATGAGGGGAGCCACGTCACTGAGGATAGTAGGCAGTGTCCGGAACGGTGATGACGAAGACCAGGGCGTCCAGGGCCTTCGGGTCTCCGCCGAGCCCGGCGATCATGGTGCGGTAGTTGTAACGCAGCAATTCCAGGAGGGAATGCTGCGCTTCACCTGGAGCACCCGGCAGATCGTCATCGCGCAGTGAATCTTCGTAGCGCACACCGGTCTCGGCGGCAATGGCCTCGAGGACGGGTGAGGGGAAGACCTCGGAGCCAAAAATGGTCGGGACTCCTTCAGCGCGGATCTGCTCGATCAATCGGGCCACCTCCGCGGGGGTGGGCTCATCGAAGGAACTGGGCTGGATGGCTCCGACAACCTCCCAGTCGAAGTTCTTGGCCCAGTAGGCATAGGCATCGTGGTAGGTCACGAGCTTGCGCTGTCCCTCGGGCACGCTGGTTTGATCGGCGAGCACCGCTTCGGTGAGTTTGTTGGCCTCGATGGCGAAGGCATCAAAATTGGTCTGGTACTCACCAGCGTTCGCGGGATCGCACTCGCTCAACTTGGCCCGGACGAGGTCGGCGTAGGCAATCGCGTAGCCAGGGTCAGTCCACAGGTGGGGGTTGGGCTTGCCTTCGTCCTCGGGGAAGCTAAAGTCGTAGATGTAGTCCGCCTCCGGCAGCACGAGAGTCCCCAGTTCGACGATCTCGGCTCCGTCCTTCTTGTTGGCCTCGGCCAGGGCAAGCGTGGGATCTTCGAGTTTGAGTCCGTTGATGAAGATCAGGTCGGCTGTGCTCAGCAGCTCGGCCGTTTGCGGCTCAGGCTCGAAGGTGTGGGAGTTGGTCCCCTCCGGCACGATCCCCTCGATCGTCACATTGTCACCGCCGATCGCGGCGACAATGCTGGTCAGTGGGGCGACCGTCGTGGCGACGAGGCAACTCGATGAGGGGCTGGCCCCGGTGGACGCCGCGGACGTCCCGGCATCTGAACCCCCGGAGCCGCAGGCGGCCAGGGCGATAGAGGAGATAGCGAGGGCGGCGGCAATGGTCAAAGACCGGGATGGGCGCATAGAGAGACGGTAGAACGGTGGGACCCTTATTGCAAGTTGCTCGCAATAAGGGTCCCACCGGTGAGGGGCCTGCCCACGGCGTAGGCTCTGGGCCGTGACCCAGACGCCCGCCCAGGGTGGCCCACCGTCGGCCGACCAGCTCGCGGCGGAAATTGCAGCCGCCCGAGACAACCTCACAACGACCCTGGAGCAATTGAAAGCGGAGACCACCCCGCAGGCTCTTGCACGGCGTGGGGTCAACGCGGTCAAGGGCTACTTCACGGATGAGTACGGCGGCGTGCGGCCAGAGCGCGTGGCCATCGCCGCGGGAGTGGTCGTATCATTGGTTGTTCTACGCCGCTGGCGTAGGAGTCGTCGCAACTGTCACTGTCACTGAGTTGTGGTCATGACCAGCACGGTGGAAGCACCCGATATCACTCCGCATGCTGATGGCTCTGTGCCGATCAAACTGCTGCACGACCGCGTCCTCGTGCGACCGGGTGTTGATGAAGGGGAGCGCACCACCACCGGTGGCATCCTCATCCCCGCCACCGCGCAGGTGGGACGCCGACTCTCATGGGCCCGTGTGGTCGCCGTTGGGCCCACGGTCCGCACGATTGAAGTCGGAGACCGGGTGCTCTACGAGCCGGAGGATCGCGGCTCCATCGAGCTCCAAGGCCTGGAGTACGTCCTCCTGCGCGAGCGAGACGTCCATGCCGTCGCCGCGTCCCGCCACGCTGACGATCACACCGGCCTCTACCTCTAGGAGTCACATGTCACGTCCATCGGGTAGGAGTGGTGCCGCGGGCAGGATTCGGTCGGACTGCCTCGTGATCTTTGGGATCTCAGGCGATCTCGCCCACAAGATGACGCTGCCGTCCCTCTACCACCTTGAGAAGCGCGGCCTGCTCTCCGTGCCGGTCATCGGTGTCGCTGCCAATGACATATCAGATGATGACCTCTGGGCGATGACGCGCAATAGCGTGCATAAGGTCCTCGCGGCCAATGGTGAGACGCCGGATGAGGCGGTGCTCACTCGCCTCACCGAACGCATGACCTACGTTGGCGGCGACTTCACTGACGCGGGGCTCTACCTCCGACTGGCCACGCACCTGCGTGGCTATGCCCATCCGCTCTTCTACCTCGAGATTCCGCCATCGCTTTTTGCACCCGTTGTGGAGCAGTTGGGAGCGGCTGATCTCACCGCGGGCTGTCGCGTCGCGGTGGAAAAGCCCTTCGGCACCAGTCTTGATACGGCGATTGAGCTCAATGATCGACTCCACGACGTACTCGCGGAGCATCAGATCCTGCGCATCGATCACTTCCTCGGCAAGGAGCCGGTCCAAGATATTGAGTACCTACGCTTTGCTAACGCTTGGCTTGAGCCGCTATGGCGTCGCGAGTACGTCGAGTCGATCCAGATCACGATGGCCGAGGACTTCGGGGTGGAGGATCGCGGCTCCTTCTATGACCATGTCGGCGCACTGCGCGACGTCGTACAAAATCATCTGCTGCAGGTGCTGGCACTGGTGCTGATGGAGGCGCCCGGTGCAGGTGATGATCCCATCGGTGACCGACGCCTCGACGTCCTCCGCGCGATCCGCCCACTGCACCGGGACGACGTCATCCGAGGCCAGTACGACGGCTACCGGCAGATTCCCGGAGTCGCGGGTGACTCCGACACGGAGACCTACGTTGCCGTCCGCCTGCACTGTGACACGTGGCGGTGGGCCGGGGTGCCGATCATCATCCGCGCTGGCAAGGATTTGCCGCTGACTTCCACCGAGGTTGTGGTGCGCTTTAAGAAGGCACCATCCTTCCGGCTGGGGGACCGCATGCAGCGCGTCATCGGACACGATGATGTGGTGTTGCGCATCGGCAAGCCCTCGGGCATTGACATTGGCATCCGAGTGAAGACTCCCGGGGTTGATGATGTCGAGCCAGAGTTCCTCTCACTGGACTTCGCCGACACCCTGGGTGAGTTCCCCAGCCCCTATGAGCGCCTGCTGCACGATGCCATGACGGGGGATCACGATCTATTCCCGCGATGGGATTCGGTGGAGGCGACCTGGCGCGTTGTCCAGCCCGTCCTCGACAATCCACCGCCGTGTCTGCCGTATGCGCCCGGGTCCTGGGGCCCACCCGATGCGGAAAGATTCGTCCGCAACCTTGGGGGATGGCGCGATCCGCAGCGAAGGAGTTGACACTGGTGCGCCGCGAGGGACTTGAACCCCCAACCCGCTGATTAAGAGTCAGCTGCTCTGCCAGTTGAGCTAGCGGCGCGCGAGGAGGGACGCTACCACCCAACGCCCCTGAACCTCACGTGGGTACCGGGCCGCGACTGACCGAGGGCATCGACATCGCAGTCATCCACGATGCCGATGACCGGGTAGCCACCGGTGACCGGATGGTCGGGTCCCAAGACCACGGGTTGGCCATCGGGTGGCACTTGGATAGCTCCGCGCACGACACCTTCTGAGGCAAGACGACGATGTGGCTCAACGAGATCAAGTTCTCCCCCCCGAAGTCGGATTCCGATCCGGTCGCTGTCGGGCGCGACGGTGTAGGCGGAGTCGACAAGGAGTGACTGTGCCCGGGGTGTAAACCAGTCTCGGCGCGGACCGGGGTGCACGCGCACGGTCAGGATCGCGGGGATGGATTCCTCCGCGATGTGATCGACATTCATCAGGGTCGCCGTCCCGTGCCGGCAGAGTAGGTCTCCGACCGTGAGTGGATCGGGTCCGAGTCCGGCGAGGGTGTCCCGGGAGCGGGAGCCGAGCGTGACTGCAGCGGCGACCCCACCCCGCAGAGCGACCATGCTGCGCACGCCTTCACCGGGAGCACCGAGTCGCAGCACCTGACCGGGAGCGAGGGCGATCGGGGTGCCCCGATCCATCGGATGATCGTCACGCCACACCGGCCCGTGCGCTCCAGTCACGGCGACCACCATGTGCTCGATGGCACGCAGGGTCAGTCCCGATCCGAGGGCTTCAAGTGTGGCTGCGGTCTCGCTATTGCCCACGATGCGATTGGCCAGACGATGTGCCCGGCGATCGAAGGCACCGGATGCCCCCACCGCACTCTCCCCATGACCCGGGCGCCCCAGATCCTGGATGAGAGTGAGGGGACCGGGTGACAGGACCTCGGCGACGGCGTCATCTGCGTCGCAGAGCGCTGCGACAGCGGGGAGGGATGGTTCGGGAAGGCTATCGACGGGATGGAATCTCACCCGCATACCTGCGCGCAGTAGTGACGGCTCATCGCGCCGGGGATCAAAGATGGCGATGTTGGTGTGTCCGAGCAGATGCCAGCCGCCGGGTGTCGAGAGTGGGTAGACCGCGGTGTAGCCCGCGGCGAGTGCGATGGATCCGGCGGGGACGCGAGTGCGTGGGGTGTGACGTCGGGGCAGGTGCAGGCGCGGATCGATCCCGGACAGATAGACAAAGCCCGGCGCGAAGCCACAAAATTCGGCACGGTACGTCGTCCCCGCGTGAATGTGGACCACATCATCGGCGGTCACGCCAACATGGCGAGCCACCTCCGCGAGGTCCGGGCCGTCGTAGACCACAGGAATGTTGACCAGATCCCCGTCAGCCGGGGTGAAGGGCATGGGCTGGACCCGGGCGAGGGCCCTGTCGGATATGTCGCTGACACAGCGGATCAAGACGGTGGCTTCGGCTACGACGAGGTCGATGATGGCCGGGATCTCATCGCGCTGGGCTGCTGCGCGCAAGCCCAGGGCGAGCGGCACCGGGTCGGCCGTCTCCAGCAGCCGAGCCGCTGGACCGCAGGGCAGGATCCGCACGGCTAGCGGCCCTGCGGAGCGAAAGCCAGCACCGGCGCCCCCGAGGCTTCGAGAGCTCGTCGCACCTGCCGGGCCACGATGTCGGCGCCGGGGGTGTCACTGTGCACACACAGGCTGCGCGCAGACACCGCGACCATCGTCCCGTCGATACTCATGATGATGTCCTCTGTCACGAGTCGGTGCACCCGTGTCGAGATCACCGCCGGGTCCGTGATCACAGCGGCCGGCTCATCACGGGGGACGAGGTTGCCACTCGCGGTGTACGCGCGGTCGGCGAAGGCTTCGGCGTACGTCGTGACGCAGACGTCAGCAGCCGCGAGTCGGAGTTGTCCGTGTGGGAGGGTCAGGATCGGTAGGGATCCCGAAGCAGCGAGGATCGACTCAGCGACGCCCCGATCCGCAACAGCCGCATGATAAAGCGCGCCATGTGGCTTGACGTAGGACACGTCCACGCCACACTCCCGGGCGGCTTCCTGAAGGTATCCGATCTGCTCCTGCAGTTGGGCCGTGAGAGTGGCCCCGGGGATGTCGAGGCGCCGGCGTCCGAAGCCTTCGCGGTCCACATAGGACACCTGGGCGCCGATGGCGACTCCTCGCGATGCTGCGACACCGCAAATGCGGCGCATGGATGCGTCATCGCCCGCGTGACCACCGCAGGCGACATTCGCACTCGTGATGATCTCGAGCAGGCGCATATCCATGTGCTCATCACCCTCGCCGAGGTCGGCGTTGAGATCCCAGGGCCGGGTCATGACCGCACGCTAGTCGGTCCAAGCGTGACGTGAGTAGGGTGCGCCGGTGACATCCGTGCAGGAGCGACGTGGGTTGTCGCTTGCGCTTCTTGGCGTACTCGGATTCTCCTTTTCCCTCCCCTGGACAGTCTGGGCGCTGGAGAGTTTTGCACCGGTGCTGACCGCGACCGGTCGGGCCGTCATTGCCGCCAGTCTCGCCATCGTCGTCCTCCTCGCCCGACGAGTGCCCTGGCCGCAGCGCCATCAGGTCAAGCCGTTGCTCTACACGATGACGGGCGCTGTCTTCGGTTGGCCGATCCTCATCGCACTTGCTCTGGAACGCACCACGGCAGCGCACGCTGCCGTCATCGCGGCGGTCATGCCCCTGGTGACGGCGGTGATCGCGGTGCTGCGCACGCACGAGCGCGTCTCACGGCAGTTCTGGCTGGCAGCCGCATGCGGTACGGCGGCGCTGGTCGTCTTTGCCCTGCTGCGAGGCGGCGGGGAGGGGGGAAGCCTCACCGCCGATGCGCTCATCGCGGGAGCCGTCGTGGCCTCCTCCTGGTGCTATGTGGAGGGCGCAACGCTGACCAAGGAAATGCCGGGCTGGCAGGTGATCTCCTGGGTGGTCGTCTTTGCGCTGCCGATCACCCTGCCGGTGTCCGTGATCCTTGCGGCGACGGGTGGTGTGACAACACCCGTGACCCTCCCGGCATGGTTCGGCATGATCATGCTGGGTGTTGTCTCGCTCTATCTGGCATTTTTTGCGTGGTATCGCGGCCTGTCACTCGCCGGTGTTGCCCGGGGCGCCCAAACACAGCAGTTGCAGGCGCCTCTGACGCTGGTGTGGTCAGCACTGTTGCTGGGGGAGACGATCACGATCCCGACCATGGTGACGGCACTTGTGGTGGTCGCATGCGTCGCGTGGGCGGTCCGGGTCAGGGCGCCAACAACAGCGCCACCGGAGGAGTGACCCCGTCAGTCAAGTCCGCAGGCGGCGACGTACATCTGCTCGGGCACGTCAGAATCGGCGCGTGGTGTGGCGCAGATGTCCTCAATCGTTGTGGGAATCCAGAACTGACCCTCGGCGCGCAGGAAGACAACGGTCGGGAAGGTCTCACCGGATGCTTCAAATTCCACCTCGGCCATGGCCCAGCCGTCCTCGCACGTGAAACTGTCCATCGCCACAAAGCTCGACCCGGGATAGTTGGCCTCAAAGTCTGATTGGACGGCGGCGAGGATTGTCGGCTCATCGCAGACGGACGCTCCGCCATCGAGTGACGGCTCAGGAGTGGCGTCGCCGCCGCCGTTGGTGCTGCTGCAGGCGACGAGGCTGGTGCTGCCGCAGAGGAGGCCGGTGCAGAGGAGCATCGTCGACGCCCTCCTCCCCAGTCTCCGCCTCATGAAGCGAGCCTAAGTCGGCTGGGCTAGCGTCCACTCATGCGCGAGGCACCCCCAGGCAATTCCCAGGATCACGGCCGTGGCGCCGCGGTGCGTCCCATGGTGCTCGCACTCGGCGGCAGCACCCGAGCACTGTCCACATCGGAGGCCGCTGTGCGCCTGGCGGCCGAGGGTGCCGCGCAGGCGGGTGCTGATGTGCACATCCTGGCAGGGCGCGACCTCATACTTCCCATCTACGACGCGGACAACCCGGATCGCGCACCGGAGGCCGAGCGACTGATCACGCTGACCCGTCAGGCCGATGGGCTGATCATCGTCAGTCCCGGCTACCACGGAGGGCCCAGCGGGATGGTCAAAAATGCCCTCGACTACTTCGAAGATCTGCGTGATGACTCCGGTAGTCCCTACCTCGATGGGCGCGCGGTCGGATGCGTAGCGGTCGCCCACGGTTGGCAGGCGGCTGTCGGGACCCTGCATCAACTGCGCCAGGTGGTGCATGCCCTGCGCGGCTGGCCCACGCCCTTCGGCGCCGTGGTCAACTCATCCGAGGTGCGTCTGGACGACCCATCCGCGGCGCCCGCCGCGGTCGAGCAGTTGCACCTGGTCGGACAACAGGTGGTCGAGTTTGCCCGGATGCGACTTGCCTACCGGGAGGGGTCGCGGACGTGAAGCGGCGTGTCCCCCGGTGGGGTGAGGTGCGCCCGCTGATCGGTGGTCAGCCGCTGCGATGGAATCGCACAGCCGCCCTGCTGGAAGGTTGTGCAAGTGTTGAGGATGTGCGCGCTCTGGCGCGTCGGCGAGTGCCACGTGCCGTCTTTGACTACACCGATGGAGCTGCCGGACAGGATGAGTCCAGCCTGCACCGGGCCCGTCGCGCCTTCGCGCGGGTGGAGTTCCAGCCACGTGTCCTGCAGGACATCTCCACCGTCGACACCAGCACCATGATTCTGGGCAAACCCGCGGCGCTCCCGTTGATCTTTGGGCCCACGGGGTTCACGCGGATGATGCACTACGCGGGCGAGCCTGCGGTCGCCGCCGTAGCCGAACGCATGGGAATTCCCTACGGGCTGTCCACACTCGGCACCATATCCATCGAGGACCTCGCCGCCGTGGCGCCCAACCTGCGCCATTGGTTTCAGCTCTACCTCATGACGGATCGGGGGTACGCCCGCGACCTCATCCAGCGCGCCCGCGATTGCGGGTACGACACGATCATCCTCACCGTCGACACTCCCGTGCCGGGTCGACGTCACCGAGACGTGCGCAATGGACTGACGATCCCGCCACGCCTGACCGCCCGCACGCTGGCGGACATGGCCACGCATCCACGCTGGTGGATGAATCTTCTGACGACCGAGCCGCTCAGTTTTGCCACCCTCACCAGCACGGAGGGCACCGTCGCGGATCTCATCTCACGTGTCTTCGACCCCGCCATCACGGTCGAGGATCTGGACTGGCTCCGCGCGGAGTGGTCCGGGGCACTTGTGGTCAAGGGCATTCAGACGGTTGACGATGCCGAGTTGGTCGTGCGCCACGGAGCCGATGGCGTCATCCTCTCGACGCACGGGGGTCGCCAGTTGGAGCGCGCTCCCGTTCCCTTCGAGATCCTGCCCCGCGTTCGCGAGGTGCTGGATGAGCGAGTCGACGTTCTCATCGATGGTGGCGTCATGTCGGGAGCGGATGTGGTCGCCGCCGTGGCCCAGGGCGCCACGGCGGTCGCGATCGGCAGGGCCTACCTCTACGGCCTCATGGCGGCCGGTGAGGCGGGGGTCCAGCGGGTGGGTGATCTCCTCCGTGAGGAGATCGTGACGACGATGCAACTCCTCGGCCGCACATCGATTCCCTCCCTCGGCCCGGAGTGCGTCCGCTTGCGCGATTAGGGCGAATGAGGATGCGCTGATAGTCGACGAACGCTAACGTCCGAGCATGGCCCAGGTCCTGCAATTCCGCCCCGAGCCGCATCAATTTGCCTACACCTTCGGTGGTGCACCGCCTGTCGCACGGGTGGCACCCGGCACCGTCATGAAGCTGTGGTCTGAGGACGCCTTCAACTTCGCGCTCCAGTCGATCAATGACCTCTCGACAGCCAAGGTGGATCTGCGCTACGTCAATCCGCAGACCGGTCCCTTTTATGTCGAGGGAGCCGAGCCCGGTGACACGCTCGTCATCCACGTCGTCGACCTGACTCCTGCACGTGACTGGGGAGTTTCGGCGGCCATTCCGTTTTTCGGCGGACTGACCTCGACCGGCGTGACGGCCATGCTTCAGGAGGCGCTTCCCGACACCACCTGGATCTATCACCTCGACCGCTCCCGCAGCATCGTGACCTTTGATGCGAGGTACGGCGATCTCGCGATTGACCTGCCGCTGGAGCCGATGCTCGGCACGATCGGTGTCGCGCCCGCCGCCCACGAGGTGCGCACGTCCCTCGTGCCGGAGCGCTTCGGAGGCAATATGGACAGCCCCGAGGTCAGGCCCGGCACCACCGTGTATCTCGGGGTCAATGTCGAGGGTGCGCTCTTCTCCCTCGGGGATGGGCACTATCGCCAGGGAGAGGGTGAGTCATGTGGCACGGCGGTCGAGGGCGCCATGGACTCGACGATCATCGTGGACTTGATCAAGGGGCACGCGCCCGCGTGGCCGCGCTTTGAAGATGATGGGCACTGGATGGCGGTGGGATCCGCGCGACCCCTGGAGGATTCCTGGCGCATCGGCAACACCGAGATGGTGCGATGGCTGCAGGATCTCTACGGTCTCCACGTGATGGATGCCTATCAACTGCTGTCGCAGATCTCCCGAGCCCCGATCGCCAACGTTGTCGACGCGAACTACAGCGTCGTCATCAAGGCACCCAAGTCCCTGTTGCCCGCAGCATCGGCGTACGGCGGCATCCATGCGGATCTGCGTGCACGTGCGCAGCAACTGACCTGACACATCTCGCGAAGGAGGCACGATGGATCTCAAGGCACAGGGTCTCAATGCACTGGTCACCGGTGGCACACGGGGGATCGGGCGGGCCATCGTCTCCGCATTCCTAGAGGAGGGCGTCAATGTCGCCTTCTGCGCGCGCAGTGCGGATGCCGTCACCGAGACGGTGAAGGCATTCGCTGGTCAGGGCGCTCGCGTGCACGGTTCGGTCGTGGATGTGGGTGACGGTGACGCGATCACCTCATGGGTCGAGGCTTCCGCGGTGGATCTGGGCGGGATAGACATCGTCGTGAGCAACGTGAGTGCCCTGGCGATCCCGGATACAGAAGAAAACTGGGAAGCGACGATCAACGTTGACCTCATGGGCACGGTCCGCCTCGTCAAAGCGGCGATGCCCCACCTAGAGAAGAGCCACAGCGGATCAATCGTGACCGTTTCGAGTGTGAGTGGACGCGAGGTGGACTTCGCCGCTGGGCCCTACGGCACCATCAAGACCGCGCTCGTTGCCTACACGCAGGGATTGGCTGCCCAACTTGCGGCCAAGGGGATCCGCGCCAACACCGTGTCGCCGGGCAACACCTATTTTGACGGCGGTGTCTGGGAGTCCATCAAGAATGGCAACCCGGAGTTCTTCGCCACGGCCCTCGGACTCAATCCCACCGGCCGCATGGGCACGCCCGAGGAGATGGCGGCAGCCGTCGTCTTCCTCGCCAGCCCCATCTCGAGTTTTACGACGGGCACCAATCTCGTCGTGGACGGCGCCCTCACCCGCGGCATCCACCTGTGATGGTGATGAGACTCCATGTCCCTGCCTGAATCCGCCCTCAGCCCTGCCGATGTCGCGGCACAACTCGCCGAACTGCGACGTGATGACCCGCCCGTGCATGGAGGGCGCGTCATGGCCTACGTCTACGACGCGGGGCGCGAGGATGCGGGCCGTGCCGGGCGCGAGGCACTCGCGGCCTTCGGGGAGGTCAATGCACTTGACCCGCTGACCTTCCCGAGCGTTGCGCGGCTGGAGAACGACCTGGTGGCGTGGGCCCTCGACCTGGTCCGTGGCGCACCAGACGCTGTAGGCACCGTCACGAGTGGGGGCTCCGAAACCTGCATCCTCGCCGTTCTCGCCGCGCGGGAGGCATGGCGCACACGAGGGAGATCAGGGCGCGCCACCATCATTGTGGCCGAGACGGCGCATCCGGCGTTCATCAAGGCTGTACACCTGCTCGACATGGACGTCCATGTCGTCCCGGTGGAGCGTGAATCGATGCGACTGACCTCGGCGGCCGTGGCTTCAGCGATACGCGAGGTCGGGGATTCGGCCGCCCTCGTCGTCGTGTCAGCACCCTCCTATCCCCATGGCGTGGTGGATGACATCGAGTCCATTGCTTCGTTGAGTCAGGACGCGGGCATTGCCTGTCATGTCGATGGTTGCATCGGGGGAGTGGTGCTGGGTGTGGCTCGCAGGATGGGGATGGAGGTCCCTGCGTTCGATCTATCCGTGCCCGGTGTCTCGTCCTTCGGTCTCGATCTTCACAAGTACGGCTTTTCTCCCAAGGGCGTGTCAATCCTGCTGTTCGCGGACACTACGTATCGCTCAGGCACCTACTTTGCCTACTCCGCGTGGCCCGGTTATCCCCTGGTGAATACGACGCTCCAGAGCACCAAGCCCGCGGCGCCGATGGCGGCAGCGTGGGCCACCCTCGCCGTGCTGGGGACGGCCGGCCTGGATCGTGCGGTCACGGAAGCCCTCCAGGCGACGCGCCACCTTGCGGACGGAATCGCGGGGATCCCCGGGATCCGCGTGGTGGGTCATCCTGATGCGACGCTCATCGCGCTCACCGGTGACGACGTGGATCCCTTTCGGATCGCTGACTACATGCGGGAGCGGGACTGGGTGCTCCAGCCCCAGCCCAGTCTGGGCGACCTGCCCCGGACCCTGCACCTGACCGTGCAACCGGTCTCTCTCGCGACGGTAGAACTCTTCCTCACGGATTTGCGGGCGGCGACGGAGGCTGCGGCGCGAGATGACTGGGCCTCGGCTCCGGAGGACCTGGAAGCGGCATTCGCCGATCTCCCCGACCTCACCTCGGGAGCGGGGCTGCCCCCGCGCATGGCCGAGGTCCACGCTCTGATTGACGGACTGCCGTCGAATGTTCGTGATCCGGCCTTAGGTGCGATTTTCGGGGCGCTCTTCACGTCCCGGCGCTAGTGTCCACAGTCAGAGCAGGACACGTTCCGACGTGTCCGCCCCTGCATCGGGAGACACCATGATCATCTATCGCAGTCCCTTGGCGGACGTCGACATTCCTGACACCACAGTGACGCACCATGTGCTGCGCCGGGCAGCTGAGGTGCCTGACCGGCCAGCGCTCATCGACGGGCCATCAGGCCGTGCCTATACCTACGCGCAGTTGGCAGCGATGATCGCAAGTTTTGCCGGAGGGCTTGCCGCCCGCGGGCTCGGGCCGGGAGACACCATCGCTTTGATGTCACCCAACATCCCCGAGTACGCCGTGGCGTTCCACGGCGCGGCCGTCGCGGGGGTTGCCGTCAGCACAGTCAATCCGACGTACACCGCGGATGAAGTGCGCTTCCAACTGCAAGACTCAGGTGCGCTCCTGCTCGTCACAGTGGCATTGTTTGTCGACACTGCGCGCGAGGCGATTGCCGGCACCGATGTCACGGACATTGTCGTCATCGGGGAGGCGCCCGAGGGCACGCTTCCTGTCACGGCGCTTTTTGGTGCCCCGCTGGAGCAGGTGCCCGTCGATCTTGACGATCACGTCGTGGTCCTGCCGTATTCATCGGGAACCACGGGGCTGCCCAAGGGAGTGATGCTCACCCACCGCAATCTTGTCGCCAATCTGTGCCAGATCGAGGGTGGATTGGCGGTGGAGGACGATGAGGTTGCCCTGGCGGTGCTGCCGTTCTTCCACATCTACGGCATGCAGGTCCTCATGAATGGCCTGCTGGCCCAGGGCGTCACCATCATCACCGTGCCCCGATTCGATCTCGAGCAGGTTCTGGGTCTTATTCAGGACCAGAGGGTCACGCGATTTTTTGCTGTTCCCCCCATTGTTCTCGCACTCGCCAAGCATCCCCTCGTTGACTCCTATGACCTGTCGTCCCTGCGACAGATCTTCTCCGGCGCCGCTCCGCTCAGTGCCGAATTGGCTCTCGAGGCGGGTGCGCGCGTGGGCTGCGAAGTGGTGCAGGGCTACGGCATGACGGAGATGAGTCCGGTGTCACATCTCACACCGCCCGGACAATTCAAGGCCGGGACGTGTGGTGTCACCGTGCCTAACGCCGAGTGCCGCATCGTCGACCCCGTGACGGGAGCAGATCAGCCCGTCGATGGTGAGGGGGAGTTGTGGGTGCGGGGACCGATGGTGATGAAGGGGTATCTGAACAATCCGGAGGCAACGGCACTCACGGTGGACGCTGATGGCTGGCTCCACACGGGTGACATTGGTGCCATTGACGCTGATGGGCACATGACCATCGTTGACCGCGTCAAGGAGCTCATCAAAGTCAAGGGTTTCCAGGTGGCACCGGCTGAGTTGGAGGCGTTGCTCCTCACGCACCCGAGCATTGCCGATGCTGCCGTCATCGGCATTCCTGATGAGGAATCGGGTGAGGTCCCGCGTGCCTTCATCGTGGTGAAGCCCCATCAGTCGCTCACCGCCGATGAGGTGACGGACTTCACCCGGCAGCACGTGGCCACCTACAAGGTGGTTCACGACGTGGTCTTCACCGAGGCGATTCCCAAGTCCGCCTCGGGCAAAATCCTGCGCCGCATGCTGAGAGACCAGGGGTCCTGACCTCCCGGGGCCCAAACCAATCTGGGAACTCCCTGTGACGGCCCTCACATGTGCGACGCGCCGAGGGCGCAGTCCAGGACCTCAGGGCGACTCGGCCCCTGTGCATCCCCCATAATGGCGGCACGGCACTTGCCGCTCTTGACCTGGAGGATTCGTGCGACCCGTCCGCATCGCGACCGCATCGATCGCTGTGGCCGTCGCTGTGGGCCTGATGCAGGCTCCTGCACTCGCGGAGGGCACGGCTGGCCAGCCGGCGAGCTCGAGCAGTGTCGCTCCCCGCGTCGATCCTCCCGTCGAGCCTCCCGCCGAGCTCACCGTGCCCGCGCCGACCGGCTTGGCCTACACGGTGGCCAAGACGTCGGTCACCATCACCTTTGTCCCGCCCGCATCCGAGGTGCAGATCATCAACTACCAGTGGTCTGACGAGGGTGGTGTGTGGGTGGACTTCGATCCGGCCGTCGTCGCCAGTCCCGTCAAGATCCGCAAGCTCCAGCCGGGACAGCCCTACTCCATCGCCCTGCGTGCTGTGACCGCCGATGGTCCGGGTGCTGCATCTGAGCCGATCGACTTCACTATCTCACCGCCTCCGCCGCCGAAGCCGACTCGACCCGTGACCTTCGAAGTGACCGGCGGTCCGCTTGGCAAGCCCACCGGTGCCAAGGTCATCACCTTGAAGCCGGGCACGGTACTCAAGATGCGCAACGTGCCCGAGGGTTCGGTCATCAACATTGTCGACAAGAAGAAGGCTCACTGCACCGTCGAGGTTCGGGAGACGAGCAAGGCCCGGATGTGGACAACGGATCCGATGCCACCGGCCTGCCGTTTCTGGGTCACGGTCACCGACTCGGAGGGTCGGGTCGCGGGGCGCACCAACTTCAAGTTGGACAAGGCCGAGAAGTCCTTCACCCTGGACGTGTGGCCCAAGTCCAGCAATATGGGCTCAGGCGTACCCCTCGTCGTGGACTTCGGCATCCCGATCACTAACAAAGAGGTGGTCGAGCAGGCCATGGTCGTTACCTCCGACAAGGATTTTGGTGAGGCGGGCTGGTACTGGGTCAACTCGTCGAAGGCGGTCTTCCGCCCTCGCACCTACTGGCCGGGCAACGCCAAAATCACGCTCAATGCCAATCTCTCATCGGTCGAAGGCGCCAAGGGCACCTACGGTCCCAACGTGACGTCGACGTTCAAGACCGGTGATCAGGTCGTCCTCAAGGCCAACCTCAACAAGCACTCGATGACGTACACGCGCAATGGTGTGCTTGAGCGCTCGTTCAAGATCTCGGGTGGCAAGCGCGATTGGGAGACCGAGGCGGGCGTCAAGGTGATGACGGCTCACATCCCGGACAAGCGCCTGTACAACCCCGATCCCGATGAGGGCTGGGACGTCACCGTGCGGTGGGCCATTCGGGTCAACGACAACGGTGAGTACATCCACGATGCGACGTGGAACTACAGCATCGGCTACGCCAACACGTCTCATGGATGCACCAACCTGACCCTGAGTGATATGGAATGGCTCTGGCGCAATTCGAAGTTCGGGGACATCGTCGAATACACGGGCAGCCAGTACAAGATCGGCACGGATGACTACCTCGCGGGCTACTGGAATTACTCCTGGCCCGAGTGGAAGCGCGGCTCCGCCCTCTGGCGTGGCTAGACCTCGACACGCGTGATCTAGACCACCCCCTCGCCCCCCCCCGCCGTCAGGCCCGTGGGGGTCGCCATGTCACCGTTTACATGGCCCCCACGAAGGGCCGCGGGACCAGATCCTTGCGCGGGCGACACATGCCCCGGCGGAGGATCGGGCGCCAGCCCAGGTCCCGGAGGAAGGGAATGACCATGTTTGGACGCAAGAAGCAGACTGATGCGGACCTCACCGTCCGTCAACTGTGGGATCGCGAGCGCGAGCGGGCGATGACCCCGGCGGAGCGCACCGAGATTGACGCGCTCTTCTCCCAGTACGCCTGATCCCACGCATCTGACGGGTGACCGGCCCTGCCTGAGTGCAGGGCTGGTCCCCGCCGGGGTGAGTTCAATGCGAACTCACCAGAAGTGGAGGCGTGACATGGGGACCTGATCCGCAGGTTCCCCGCGCAGAATCACCCCGTCCCATCGCACCTGCGCACCCAGCGGGTCAACCTCGACAGTGCCGAGGACTCCATGCCGCACCATGTGGCTGCTGCGGACGTCACGGCAGCCACGGGTCACGATGACGGGCCTGTCCAGAGTGGACATGTCTACGGCGATGCGATTTGTGATGACGGCGCCCAGGACAGCCGGTGCTGATCCCATGGCACCGAATTGCTCGGCCAGTCGCAGTGGCTCAGCCCCATCAATGCTCGCATTCGGGTCGCCAGTGGCGCCCCAGACGGGGTAGCCGCCCACGAGCACGGTCTGTGGTTTTGCTGCGAAGGCTCGCGGATCCCAGAGCACGATGTCGGCTCGCCAACCGGGAGCGAGTCGACCGACTTCATGGGCTAGCCCGTGGGCCAGAGCCGGATTGACAGTGACCTTTGCCAGGTAGCGCAGGATGCGCTCATTGTCATCCGCATCGTCGTCAGTGAGGCTCTTTTGCGCACTGGCCATCGCGAAGGTGCGCCACCAGGTTTCACCTGCACGTCCCATCCCTAGCGCATCGGAAGAGGTGATCGGGATGACGCCCAGGTCATGGAGCCGATTTTCCGCGGCCATGGTGGCGGAGCGCACCCGTGCACGTGCGATCTGGATGTCACTGTCTCGACTGGATTCGAGGCCGTGGCAGAACATGATCATGTCCAGGGCCTCGGCAGCGGCATTGGTGCCGTAGGGAAGGGTTGGATTGGTGGAGGATGCGATGACATGCTCTCGGCCAGCGAGCGTGAGGACATCCGGTGCATGTCCACCTCCGCCACCCTCGACGTGAAAGGCATGAATCACTCGTCCGTCGAGCACGGCGAGGGTGTCAGCCACGGAGAGTGATTCGTTGAGTCCATCGGTGTGCAGGGCGACCTGCACGTCCGCCTCATCGGCCGCCTGGAGTGCGATGTCGATGGTGGAGAGGGTCGCACCGGTGTCCTCATGCACCTTGAATCCGCAGACGTGGGATTCCATGGCCTCACGAAGGACATCCAGGCGAGAGGACGATGCGCGACCGAGCAGGCCGATATTCAGAGGGACCTGGGCCAGCGAGTGGCGAGCGATGTCAAGGAACCAGGGGGAACCGAGCCCGACACCCCACACGGGCCCCGCCTCTTGAGCGAGCACCGTTGTCATGCCCGAGGAGATCTCAGCCTCAAAGACGCGTGGAGCCAGGGCGTGCACGTGCGTATCGATGCCGCCAGGTGTGGCGATCAGACCGGCGGCATCAATGACCACGGTGCCGGAGCCGACCACGACGTCGACGTTGTCGAACACTCCGGGGTTGCCAGCACGGCCGATTCCGCTGATGCGTCCCTCCCTGATCCCGATGGACGCCACCTGAATGCCATCAACCGGATCCAGGACGATGACGTTGCTAATGACGACGTCGCATGACTCCCGTGTTGTCACCGGGGCGAGACCAATCCCATCCCGCCCGGTCTTGCCAAAACCGATGTGGAACTCGTCGCCAGCGTCATCGACGCGCGCGGGGATACGCAGGCGCAGACCCGTCCCGCCCAGGTGGACCACATCTCCCACTCCAGGTCCGTATGGCCTCACGGACGGCCCCTCCGCTCGTTCATGAGTTCACTGACCGCTGACTCTGCGTCCACGACGTCGTTGAGGTTGGTGCCGTCAATGATGTCCAGGTAGCCACAGCGGCGAAGAGCTGCGAGTGCCCGCGCCCGAATGTCTGGATCATCAAGGGGACCGTCGATGACACCTGTCGTGCCTGTGACGGTCCGATTGCCCCGGATGGGTGTGATGGCTGCTGTGACCACCTCTCCGGGGCGGATCCAGATCGTGGCACCGGCCGGAAGCGCTAATCGCCGTCCAAAAGCGGCCGCTCGATCAAGGCGCAATCTGGGGTTCACCTCCGCGAGATGAATGTGGGAGCTGAGTGCGATCGCGGTTGTGGCTTCATTGCGAATAGTGATGGACCCATCCGCCACGGATGTGGGTGATTCCTCTGCCTGTCTGGCCCCCATGCTGAAGAGCTCCCTCACCACGACAAGTCGCGTGCCGTCGTCAAAGCGAGCTTCGACCCGCACTTCATCAAGCAGGTGAGGCACCTCCGGCAGGACGTCGTCGACCGTGAGCAACTGTCGGGCGCGCTCTCGCACAGCGGGCAAATCCACACCGTCACGTGCCCATTCACATACGGCATCGGCGATGTATGCGGTGGCCTCCGGCACATTGAGGCGGAGCCCACGCTCGCGCCGGGCGCGGGCGAGTTGGCCCTGGAGGAAGAGCTGAAGTCGATCGGACTCCCCGGGTGTCAGAGCCACGTCAGTCGCCGAACGTCCGAATGCCTCGTCGCCAGGTGCCGATGACGGGAATGGCGCCGATGGTCATGGGATCCACCGAGCGAGGATCTGCGCCGAGCCACACCACATCGGCGGGGGCTCCGGGCCGGATGATCCCCGCGTCATCCCGCCCGGCCTGGAAGGCGACACCGCTGGTGTAGGCGGTCAAAGCGTCATCCACGCTCATCCGCTCCTCGGGCATCCACGGCTCACCTCCCGGCTCCATTTGGCGCGTCACGGCGACCTGGATCCCCTCGAGTGGTGCGTACGTCGTCACGGGCCAGTCACTACCGAAGGAGATGGTGGCGCCCAAGCGCGCCAGGGTGGCCGTCTGGAATTGGCGATCCGTGCGCTCTGGGCCGAGCCGGGGTGCGGTCAGCGCGGACTGCCAGGAGTCCCACTTTGACCAGAAGGGTTCGAAGTTTGCGATGACTCCCAACTCCGCGAAGCGGGGGAGGTCAATGGGATCCACCAGTTGGGTGTGCGCGATGACCCAACGGCGATCTCGGGGCGGGTTAACCAAGGCTGCATGTTCCATGGCATCAAGGGCCATTCGCACACCAAAATCGCCGATGCCGTGAATGTGCGCGGTGAAACCTAGTGCGTCAATGGACGCGACAGCCTCCGCCATCTCGAGTGGGTCCCAGTTGGGGAGACCCTTGGAGTGAGGGCAGTCGCAAAAGGGCTCGAGCATGGCGCTCGTGCCCGATTCGATGACCCCGTCGGCAAAAAACTTGATCGTGTGGCTCGTGAGCATGGGGAGGTCACCGGACTCGACCTCGGCCCGGGCGGATACGAAGTGGGCGAGTTGATCGCGCCAGGTGTTGGGATCGGCCCACAGTGCCAGGTCGACGTCCACGCTGAGCCGTCCTTCCCTGCCCGCGCGCAGCCAGGTCGCCACATCTGCTGGCTCGACCCACGCATCCTGCACCCAGGTGATGCCAGCCGAAGCAAAACTGCGGGTCGCATAACTGACAGCGCCCAGCACGGTGGCCTCGGGAGGTGAAGGCATGAGCGCATACACGGGGCGCCAAGCCCCCCACTCCCGCAGTGTGCCGGTTGGGTTGCCCACCTCGTCCAGCACAATCTCGCCATCGTGGGGTTGGGTAAGCCCGGCCGAATAGCCAACGCGCCGAAGTGCCTCGGAGTTGACCCACACCGTGTGGTAGTCGGTGGCCCGCAGCACGACGGGGCGATCAGGGACCTCAACGTCAAGCCATGACGCGAGGAACACGCCGTCAGGGGCGACGCAGTGGTCGAACCCCTCGCCTCGCACCCACTCCGTCTCTGGATGTGCGCGAGCCCACTCCCCGACGGACGCCGCAATATCCTGCGGCGTCTCCATGTCTCGGACGGGCGCGAACTCAGACTCGAGTCCGCCGAAGATGGGGTGGACATGACCGTCGCCAAATGCCGGTGCGATGAAGCCCCCACCCGCATCGATGACCTCGTCGGCCTGCTGACGTCGAGCGGTCTCACCCAGAGCGACAATCCGGTCGTCCTGGAAGAGCACCGAGTCAGTCGTGTGAATCGATCCATCGGGGAGTCGATGGCCCGTCCAGACGGTGGCGTTATCGATCCGGATCCTTGCCATCAACACTCCTCATCAAGGAGGGGCGGCCGGCCATATGCCAGCCGCCCCTCAATCGACTACTTCTTGAAGTTGGTCCACACCTGGTCGTAGAGGTCAATGGCCTCGAGAGAGCAGCCAGGGACGGGGTTGGCGAGCGCCTTTGCCTCATCGGGGATGTTGACGGCCGGGTTGCTACCCAACTCCGCGCTCATGAACTCGGCGGATCCGGTGATGCCGTTGTCATATCCAACGAAGTTGGTTGCCTCACCGATGTTGGCCGGATCCATCATCCAGTTGATGAAGATCTTCGCGTTGTCGATGTTTTGGGCACCCACAGGCACAGCGAAGTTGTCCGACCAGAGCGTGATGCCCTCGGATGGGTACACGTACTCCAGGTTGGCATTGTCGGCTTGTGCACGGGTGAAGGCCCCGTTCCACATCATGTGGACCGTCTGCTCACCCGAGGCCATCCGGCCGATGACACCATCGGAGTTGATCACCGCGACACCGGGCTTCCATCCAGCGAGGAGTTCCTCCACCTTGATGTAGTCATCCCGATTGGTCGAGCAGGGCTCTGCTCCAACCGCCCACAATCCGGCGTGAATAACCTCGACCTGGTCGTTGAGCGTGCCGATCTTGCCCGCCGCGGGGCTGTTGGCGTCGAAGAAGTCTGCCCATGAGGTGACCTCAACCCCTGCTGCTGTGGGATCAATGGCAATTCCGGTCGTGCCGTACATGTAGGGGGCACTGTATTTGCGACCCGGATCAAAGTAGACATCCATGAACTCGGGCTTGATGAACTGCCCGTTGGGGAATGCTGCCGGATCAACCTCCTGGAGCACGCCCAATTCGATCATCTGCGCCACCATGTAGTCACTGGGCACGATGACGTCGTAGTTGGCGCCACCAGCCTGGAGTTTGCTCAGCAGGGTCTCGTTGGAATCGAAGTTATCGAGAATGACGGTGATTCCCGTCTCTGACTCGAAGCGCTCAATGAGTTCGGGTGAGATGTAGTCGGTCCAGTTGTAAAGGTTGAGCTCCCCACCATCGGGCGTGGGGAAGTCCCCGGCCGGCGACGCATCGGGGCTGGCAGCATCCGATGCGGCCGCGGAGGTTGCGGGCGCACTCGAAGCTTCGGCCCCGTCGCCGACGGTGGTCTCGCCGCCACACGCGGACAGCGCGAGGATACTTGTCATGCCAAGGGCCAGCAGGATGCTGGACGATCGGCGGTTCTTTATCTGTTTCATGTGTTACCTCTTCCTTATCGCGATGACGTACGAGATGGTCACGATGACCACGCTGGCCAGCAGCAGCAGCGTGGATAGAGCATTGACACCCGGGGTAATGGCATTGCGGATCATGCCAAAGATGTAGACGGGCAACGTCGTGCCTCCGGCCCCCGCCAGGAAATAGGACACGATGAAGTCATCCAGGCTGATGATGAAGGCGAGTAGGGCGCCAGCGACGATGCCGGGAGCCAGCAGGGGCAGAGTTATTCGCCGAAAGATGGTCCATTCATTTGCGCCCAGGTCGGCCGCGGCTTCGTAAATGGACAGGTCCACCGAGCGCAGGCGTGCTCGAATCGGGAGCAGGGCGAAAGGAATACAGAAGGCCGTGTGCGCGAGTGTGATGGAATCCACGCCCAGTGTGAAGCGGATCTGCACGAAGAGTGCGAGGGTGCCGATGGCGAAGACGATCTCGGGGATGACCAGGGGGGCCATGATGAGTGACCAGGCCGCGGTCCGGCCTACCCGGACCATCCGAAGGAGCCCGATAGCGAGCCCCGTGGCCAAAATGACGGACAATATCGTCGAGATCGCGGCTATGCGCAGGGAATTGATCACCGCACGCTGAATATCGTCATTGCCCATCACCTCGACGTACCAGTCAAAGGTGAAGCCCTTCCACACCGTCACGATGCGATTGCTGTTGAAGGAGTATCCGATGACGAAGAGCAGGGGAACGTAGAGGAAAGCGAAGACGATTGCGGTGATGGGACCGAAGAGGGGGAAGTTCTTGAGAGATGTTCCTGTGCCCCGGGGTGATGTCACAGCAGGGACTCCATGCTCTGCCCACTGCCGCGTCTGGCGGTCCGCCGGGCCACAGCGACAAAGACGACCAGTGCGAGCATGACGATCACCAGCACCATGACGGACAGGGCGGCCCCAAAGGGCCAGTTGCGTGAGGCTCCGAATTGCGCCGCGATGACGTTGGCGATCATCGAAGTTTTACCCCCGCCAAGGAGCTCCGGTGCGAGGAAGGACCCGAGGGCGGGTATGAAGACGAGGATGAATCCGGCGATGATGCCGGGTCTGACGGCGGGGAGCACGATGCGGCGCAGGACCGTGAGTTTTGTTGCACCGAGGTCGTAGGCGGCCTCCGCCAACCTGAAGTCGAAGCGTTCCGCACTGGCGTAAATCGGCAGAATCATGAAGGGAAGGAAGGAGTAGACGAGTCCCACGATCGTGGCAAAGGGCGTGTAGAGCATGGAAATCGGTGCACTGACAATCCCGAGGCCCTGGAGAGCTTCGTTAATGGGACCGTTGTCGTTGAGAATGATGACGAAGGCATAGGTGCGGATGAGGAGGCTCGTCCAGAACGGGATCGTCACGAGGAAGACCAAGAGCATCCGCCACCGCGGGGAGCGAGTGGCAATCCAGAGGGCGATGGGGATCGCCATGATGAGGCACACCACCGCTGTGATGAGCGAATAGATGACCGAGTTCAGGAAGATCTGCACGTACGTGGGATCGAAACTGCGTGCGCCGGAAAGCGATTCGGAATAGAAGAGGTCAACGTAGGGCTGAAGGGTGAATTCCCATTTGACCCCGACACCGAGTTTGGCTCGGCTGAGAAACGAGTAGATGAGGATGACGACCAGGGGGGCAAGGACCAGCAGCACGAGGTAGGCAATGCCGGGCAGTCCGGCCCACCAGGATCCCTGACCAGGCTTGGCTCCGCGCACCCGTGTGCTCTGCGCCATCAGGCCTCCACCACCCGCAGACTCCCGGGGCGGAAGGAAACCTCGCAGCGATCACCGCTGCACATCCCGGCTGCGTCTGCGGCCGGTTGGCGCGAGGTCAACGTGTGGGTCCCCAGATCGACGACGGCGTGCAGATCGCCGCCGATGAAGGTGGCGTCGAGGACGGTGAAGCGACCGGAGGCATCGGGACTCACGGTGACGTCTTCGGGGCGAACGGCGGCGAAGTGCTGTGCATCCGTCAGTGGCGGAGCGTCACCAGACCACATATCCATCGGGATAGGTCCAATGCCGGCGGCGCTTGCCGTGCCTGCAGCAACGCTGATGTCAAGGATGTTGGCTTCGCCAATGAAGTCGGCAACGAAGCGCGTCCGGGGTCTGAGATAGACCTCTCGAGGCGGTCCCACCTGGACGATCCGACCACTATCGAAGACGGCCACCTCATCACCCATCGACATGGCCTCATCCTGATCGTGTGTCACAAGGATGAAGGTGATGTGGGTCTCCTGCTGCAATCTCTTCAGTTCCAGTTGCATCCCCCGTCGGAGCTTGAGATCAAGTGCTGACAGCGGCTCGTCAAGGAGGAGCACCTCGGGCTGCTTGGCCAGGGCCCGGGCCAGCGCAACTCGCTGCTGTTGGCCACCGGACAGCTGGTTGGGTCGCCGCGCGCCGAGGTCCGAAAGGCGCACCAGGCTGAGCGCGGCCTGCACCTTGTGCGTGACCTCCTCCTTTGGGAGTTTGTCCATCTGCAGTCCGAAAGCGATGTTTTGGGCGACGGTCATGTGGGGGAAGAGCGCGTATGACTGGAAGACGGTGTTGACCCGGCGCTTCCAGACGGGGATCCCATCGATCCGCTCCCCACGCAGCAGGATCTCTCCAGCATCCGGCGACTCAAGTCCGGCGATGCAGCGAAGCAGAGTTGTCTTCCCGCAGCCTGATGGCCCGAGCAACACCATGAAGGAGCCATCCGCGACGCTCAGGCTCACGTTGTCGAGGGCATGGACCTCACCGCCCTCGGGGGTCGGGAAGGACTTCGACACACCACGGACGTGCAAAGCCGGGGCTGCTTCCTGGGGCAATGCCGCTCCTCCGCGAATGGGGTGATCACCGATGGGCTAGGCGCAGACTAGCCACGTCAGGGGTTCTAGGGAAGGTTGTGATTAAGACGTGATGTCGGGCCCTATCTCGCGATGACGCGCATGCGCTGGAGCAGCGGATCGACGCTCCCACGCACCCAGCCGTAGGGCGAGGCGGCCGTTGATCGAAGAAAATCCGAGATGGCGTCCGTGATGATCTCCCCCGGGAGGATGTTGGGCACTCCGGGGGGATAGGCGGCCAGGGAGTCAGCGCTGATGCGCCCGGTCGCCTCGCCGACGGGCACGATCTCGGTCGGGCTGAAGTAGGCCTCGCGCAGGTCCATCGCACGTGTGCCGAGGGGTGGCAGGTGGATCGGTGGATGATCACCAAGGTCCATGACCGGGAGTTCGTGGAGTGCCTCCACCAGGTAGTCGACATCAATCCGACTTCCTGCGCCGAGGAGCCCGACGATGCAGGAGTCCGTTGCCATCTCGACGTGAATCAGACTGTTTTCCTCCAGCATGCGCCGAGCAACAAAGCCGGGTGTCCCACCCGATCGAGTGTCGATGACGATGCGTAGTGGGTCGAGTGCGATGACATCGGCTGCAGCGTGGATCGACGGATCCGGATCGACAAACCGGCCGCGCTTGCTGATGAGTGCGCGGGCGCGCTCAAGGTCGGCGATGCTGCCTCCCACCCCCTCCAGGCCATTGAGTTGCAGATCGCGTCGAGCCAGGTCGAGGGATGCGTAGAGGAGAGCTGATGGACTCGTGGTCTGCACCGTCATCATGGCGCGGTCGATCAGCGGATCGAGCAGGTCGGCGTAGGGCCCGTCTGCGAGGTGGAGCATGGCCGACTGGGTGAGGCTGCCCCCCAGTTTGTGGGTGCTAGAAATCACCAGATCCGCCCCACTGTGGAGGGCTGATGCCGGTAGTTCCGGGTGGAATCCGAAGTGGCTTCCCCACGCCTCATCGACGATGAGGGGAATGCCTCGGGCGTGAGTGACGTCAGCGAGAGCGGACACATCGGCACACGCCCCGAAGTAGGACGGGGTGACGACGTACGCCGCTACCGCATCCGGATGATCGCGGAGTTGTTGCTCCAGGGCTGCTGCGGTGACACCGTGTGCGATCCCGAGAGCGGGATCGATCGTGGGCAGCACGAACTCCAGTCGCAGTCCCGCGAGGATCGCTCCATCGATAACCGATGTGTGAACCGAGCGCTGCACAACAGCTATTGCACCGAGACTGCGCAGTGCAAGGCAGGCAACATGGTTGCCCTGGGAGGCACCGTTGGTGAGGAACCACGTGCGCCGCGCGCCCCAGGCCTGGGCCGCGAGATCCATTGCTTGCCGAAGCGGACTCGGTCCGTCGGAGCCGGGGGCAGGCAGATCGACACCCTCGGTGAACATCGGAATGTCCATTGCGAGCATCCCCGGGCCTGCCAGGGAGGCCAGCGCTCGATGATGCTCTGGCTGATACTGGTGCCCCGGCACCCCGAGACGCATCCAGTGTTCGGCGGCATTGCGTTGCAGAGCGTCGGCGTAGGGGGCCGACGCGGGCTCAGGTGTCACGGCCTCATCCAACCGCGCCCCCCTGGACGTCGCTCACCCCCCCTCCGGATCCGATCTTGCGATTCCGGCCCGCGGGGACCTCCGAGTTGTGAGAATGGGGATTCGTCCAGCGAAGGAGTCGCATGCTCACCGCACACCGCCGAGGTCCCCGGGGCCTCATTGCCCTTGGCGCTCTCACCGCCAGTTCGTTGTTGCTCGTCGCCTGCGGCGGTAGCAGCAGCACGACCACGTCCAGCAGTGCTCCTGCACCGGAGTCTTCTGCCGCGAGTTCATCCGCGGCTCCGGCGGAGTCCAGCGCGGCACCTGCGGCTGATGGCCTGCTGGCCCAGATCCTTGAGGCCGGAGTGCTCCGGGTCTCGACCGATCCCGCTTACCCGCCGCAGTCCTCCTACGACGAGGCGACCGGCGAGTGGCAGGGCTTCGATATTGATGTGGCTACGGAGATTGCCACGCGCATGGGTGTGACCACGCAGTGGGAGACGCCTTCGTGGGATGTCATTACGGCGGGCAACTGGAACAATCGCTGGGACATCTCGGTCGGCTCCATGTCCATCACGGAAGAACGCGCCCAGGTGCTCAACTTCTCCGAGCCCTACTACTTCACGCCAGCCGGCGTGGCTGTGCAGGCTGACAGTGACATCCAGTCGATCGATCAGTTGGCGGGCAAGCGGATCGGTGTCTGTGGTGCCTGCACCTATGAGTCCTACCTCAACCGCACGCTGGTCATTCCCGGCTTCAACTTCGAGTTCCTCGTCCCTGAGGACGCCGAAATCGTCACCTACGACACCGATACGACCGCTCTTCAGGATCTGAAGCTCGGCCGCGTGGATGCCGTTGTTTCCGCGGTGCCCACCATCGATGAGGCCATCAAGAAGGGCAAAGAGGTGCGCCTTGTCGGGGATCCGGTCTTCCTCGAGCCTCTCGCTGTGGCCGCTGACAGGAGTTCGACCCTGCCGGTCGACAGTCTCATCGCCGAGATCAATCAGATCCTGACCGAAATGCAGGCGGATGGGAGTTTGTCCGCGCTGTCGATGAAGTGGTACGGCGTCGACATCACCAAGGGCCCGGGTGCCTGATCACTACAGGTCAAACTCGATCCATCACATCCGCGACCGATTGATCCGATGAGATGACTGACCCGGATGTTCGCGAGGCCGTGCCGCATCAGCGGCACGGCCTCGCGCAGTCATTGGAGGGGGCAAGCCTCAAGGTTCCCTTCCGCCTGAAGGTTGCCCTCGTGTGGGCTGTCATCTTCGGCCTGATGGCGGTGGCATTTTCGCGCAGCGGTTTTGACGTGGCATGGATGGTGGACAAGATCCCTGCCATCGTTCGCGGGATTTGGGTGACGATTCTTTTTTCCGTGATCGCGATCACGGTCGCCACGGTGCTCGCCATCCTGGGCGCCCTCGGCCGAATCTCAACAAACCCCATCGCCTACGGCATCAGCGGTTTCTACACCTCGTTTTTCCGTGGCACGCCCCTCATCGTGCAACTGTTCCTCTGGTACCTCGCCCTGCCCCAGTTGGCGATCGGGCTGCTTCCTGAGCCCTACGCCGCGTGGTTCATCTGGCCTGCCCAGGTCGCTGGTGTCGTGGGGATCGCCTTCAACTACGGCGCTTATATGACGGAGATCTTCCGTTCCGGGATCGAGGCGGTCCCGCACGGTCAGGCCGAGGCCGCGGACGCCCTGGGGATGTCCTACGGACAGCGCATGCGGCGGGTGATCCTGCCGCAGGCAGCACGCATCGTCATCCCGCCCACCGGCAATGAGTTCATCGCCATGATCAAGGACACCGCGCTCATCGGACTCCTGGGCACGACCCTGCTGTGGGCCGATCCCTTCCGCATGGCCCAGCTCACGGGCAAGGCTGACTTCCGCAACCTCGAGGCACTCATCATCGCCGCGTTCGTCTACTGGGGCCTCACTGCAATCTTCTCCTTCTTCCAGCGCAAACTAGAGTCTCGAATGAGCCGGGGCTACGTGCGGACGGTGCTGAAGACATCATGAGCAACCCACTCGTTAAGGTGCGCGGACTTCACAAGTCATTTGGTGATCTCGAGGTGCTCAGGGGCATCGACATGGACATCTCCTCGGGTGAGGTGGTCGTGGTCTTTGGTCGATCCGGATCAGGCAAGAGCACCTTCCTGCGCTGCCTGAACTTCCTCGAGGAGCCGACCCAGGGGGTCATCCAGGTGGCCGGCATCGAGGTGGATGCAGGCCTCCCCACACGTCACCGCCGTAAGGACATTCGTCGGTTGCGCTCGCAGTGCGGCATGGTGTTCCAGCAGTTCAACCTCTTTCCGCACATGACGGTGCTGGACAACGTCATGGAGGGTCCCCTGCGCGTGAAGTCACGGTCGTCGGCGGAGGTACGCACTCATGCGATGGAGTTACTGAACGACGTCGGTATGGCAGACAAGGCGGGTGAGCATCCGATCCGCCTGTCCGGAGGCCAGCAGCAGCGCGTTGCTATCGCCCGAGCCCTCGCCATGCGACCGGCCGTGATGCTCTTTGACGAGCCGACCTCGGCGCTCGATCCCGAGTTGATCCACGAGGTTCTGGCCGTGATGAGACGGCTGGCGGAGAGCCATGAGACGACGATGATTGTGGTGACGCATGAGATGGGCTTTGCCCGTGAGGTGGCCACCCGGATGTGCTTCTTCCACGATGGCGTGGTCCTGGAGGAAGGTACGCCGGACCAGATGTTTGCCCGAGCTCAGCAGCCAGAGACCCGGCGGTTCCTCGAGGCAGTGATCTAGTCCCTACAGTGTGACGGTGACCACGTCCGAGACGACGACGGACGTCGCAGGGGATGTCCCGCCTCGCCCTCGTCATCGTGGGGCCTATCTGGAGATGCTGGTCTCCAGCGTTCTCGGGCTCGCCGCCTCCCTGGTGCTATCTGTCGACGCGCTGACTCTGGCTGCTGATCCCAATGCGGCACTGTCATGCAACATCACCGAGACAATCTCGTGCGCCAAGGTGGGTGTGACGTGGCAGGCGAATCTGCTCGGCTTCCCGAATGCCTTCATCGGCCTCATCTCTGAGCCGGTGGTCATCACCATCGCGGTGGCTGCTCTCGCGGGAGTCCGCTTTCCCCGCTGGTTTATGAACACCGCGATGGTCGTCTACTCGGTCGGGCTCGCCTTTGCCTACTGGCTGTTCTTCCAGGCTTACTTCGTCATTGGCGCCATGTGCCCGTGGTGTCTGCTGATCACCGCGACCACAACGACGGTCTTCGCGAGCCTGCTCCGGGTGAACCTGTCAGACAACACCTTCGGTCTCGCGCCACGGCTGCACGCAAAGGTGACTTACCTCCTGCGGATCGGCGTAGACATCTGGGCCACTGTCCTGATCCTGGCGGTCCTGGCGGCCCTGGTGATCTCTCGCTATCTCTAGGTCCGCCGAACCCTTGACCAACGCTTTACATGGCGCTATCTTTTGTAAAGTCCAC
>ERZ888423.821-NODE-821-length-30502-cov-5.394620_pt1 | contig 30502 bp, 34 predicted proteins | sample MGYA00520523_ERZ888423 | MGnify/ENA primary metagenome ERZ888423 (study PRJEB32303, sample SAMEA104408611) | aquatic metagenome | biome: Brackish water; feature: Pelagic; material: water | place: Baltic Sea | collected 2014-06-08T10:24:00 | depth 30,27 m ...
TCGTCGAGGCGGTGGTCGTCGAGGCGGTGGTCGTCGAGGCGGTGGTCGTCGGGTTGTCGGCAGCCACGATGTCCCCGTCACTCGCCGAGTCGCCGGCGGACGGTCCGGCGACGGCGGCAAACAGGCCACCGGCGGCAATGATGCCGATGACGATTGCAAGGAGTCCACCTCGGCTCATGATGGTTCGACCGCCTTGGGCTCGACGGCTGGCGTCGACGTGGCCACCGTCGGCTGTCGGGACATCGGCAGGTGAGGAATCCCGTCCTCGACGAATTCGGTCCCGGTCACGGTGTATCCGAAGGACTCATAGAAGTGACGAAGATGGCTTTGGGCGTCGAGAACGGTGACGACGCTCCCGCAGCGAGCGATGGCTTCTCCGATCAGCATGCTGGCCAAACGCCGGCCCCGCTGATCCGCCCTCGTCGCAACTCGTCCGATTCGACGTCCCTTCGAATCATCCAGGATGCGGAGACAGGCCAGGACGAGGTGGTCGTCCCGGTACCACAAGTGCTCGGTGGTCGATTCGAGGTCTCGCCCGTCGATCTCGTGGTAGGGGCATTCTTGCTCGACCACGAAGACATCGACGCGGAGCCGGAGAAGATCATGGAGGTCGGCCGCCGTGATCTCGGTTCCGATCGCTGTGTGCAGACGAAGACTCGTCCCTGCTCGGTGCATACCGGTCGAGAGTAGTCGTGGCCACGTCGAGCGCGGCTCGCCGGCGGGAGTGTTCACGGGTTGTTGAGGATCAGCCCGAAGTCTCTGTTCCCGTGCCGTCAGGATCCCCGACCGTGCACGGAACATCGGTGACCTGCAAGGTCTGCTCGTCGAAGGTGACGCCGGCGAAAGCCGCCGAAACCGTTACGTCGAGATCGAGAAAGGCGTTCGGGCCGCAGAAGCGGTAGCCGAAGTCGGCGAAAGCTGGCGTGGACGGGTCGAGGGGCAGACCCAGTTCGCCGAATTGGGCGTCGCTGTACTGCCAAACTCCGCCCGCCTCGTCGGTGACGGCGATCTGGGCGAAATAGACCTGTTCGGTGTGCCCGTCTAGGCGCGGGCAGGTGTCACCCACGGGTTCCACGAAGATTCGCGCCGGTGGCTCGATGGCATCGTCGGGGTTCTCGTCCTCGGCGACGATGCCGGACACCTCGAGGTTGCACTGTGCCACCATCTGATCGGGGCTGTTGGAGCTGCAGTCGGACTGGTCGAGGGGGATGGTTTCCTCCCAGCGGCCGATCGGAAGGTCGTCGAGCCATGCACGACCGACCATGGGGGTGGATGGCAGTGCGTCATCACAGCGAACGACCACCGTGATCTGGCGATGCAGAGGGCCGAGCAACTGGTATCCGGTCGTACCTTCCCGGTCACCGAACAGGTCGACTTCCTCGCCGTCGAGACTGCCTCGCAGGGCGATGCGGGCCAGCGAATTGGCGATTCCACACTGGGTCGAGGCTGTCCCCTCGATCGTGGCGGCGATCCGCCAGGTGGCGGGGTCAGGGTCGATGGAGAACAGCCGCCAAGGTGTGGAGCTCAGGGAGACCGTGCACTCCTCGGGTGCGCAGTTGTCGCCATCAGCACAGGGGTCGGGAACGGTCGTCGTCGTCAACACCGGTGCAACCGTCGGCTCGTCGTCGGTTCGGGTGCAGGCACCGAGAAACAGCAGCGACGCAACCGAGGCGAGGACGCCGATGAGCATGCTGGCTTGGCGGGATCGGGGAACCATCGTGGGTCAGTCTCGCTCAAGAGCCATCGAAACCGCGACCGTGCAGAGAGTTTTCGGCTTCGGGTCCCATGATCTAGGTTGGCACGGCATGGGACCTCTCCAAGGTGTGAAAGTGATCGAACTGGCTGGCATCGGTCCGGGACCGTTCTGCGCAATGATGCTCTCGGACATGGGAGCCGAGGTGATTCGCGTCGAACGATCGGCGGCGGTGACGCCCGGCGACCCCAACGATCCGCCCAAGGACGTTCTGGCTCGCGGTCGTCGTTCCATCGGGGTCGATCTCAAGAACCCCGATGGGCTCGAGACGGTCCTGAAGCTCGTCGAACAAGCCGACATCGTCATGGAGGGCTTTCGACCCGGTGTGACCGAGCGTTTGGGCCTCGGTCCCGACAATTGCCTCGCTCGCAATCCACGCATCGTGTACGGACGGATGACCGGCTGGGGCCAGGAAGGTCCTTACGCCCTGGCGGCCGGGCATGACATCAACTACATCGCGTTGGCCGGGGCCCTGGCGCCCATTGGTCGCAATGGCGAGGGACCGATTCCGCCCTTGAATCTGGTCGGTGATTTCGGCGGCGGTGGGATGTATCTGGCCTTCGGGCTCGTGTGCGCGCTCCTGGAGTCCCGACAGTCCGGAGAGGGGCAGATCGTGGACACTGCCATGGTCGACGGCGCCGCCAGCCTGATGAACATGTTCTGGGGCATGAAGGCGATGGGCGTGTGGAACGACGAGCGGGGAACCAACATGCTCGACACTGGATCCCACTTCTACGACGTGTACGAGTGTTCCGACGGCGAGTACATCTCGATCGGTTCGATCGAGCCCCAGTTCTACGCCGAGTTGCTGCGGCTGTCGGGTATGGGCGAAATGGAAGGGCTGGCGCCTCAGAACGACCGGGCGCAGTGGCCGGCCATGAAGCAACGGGTCGTCGATCTGTTCAAGACCAAGACGCGCGACGAGTGGTCGGCCATCATGGAGCACAGCGACGTCTGTTTCGCCCCGGTGCTGTCGATGGACGAAGCGACCCGACATCCCCACAACGTCGAACGGGGAACCTTCATCGAGGTCGGTGGCATGACACAGGCGGCCCCGGCTCCTCGATTCAGCCGAACCTCGCCCCAGGTCCAAGGCCCGGCGTCTCACCCCGGTGCCGACACCGATGATGTGCTGCTCGACTACGGGTTCGATGCCGACACCATCGCAAAACTCCGCGACGTCGGCGCCGTCGCCTGACGGCAGACCTCTAGATTGCTCGAATGGCAACACTGGTCTGTTTCCACGCCCACCCTGACGATGAAGCGATCACGACAGGTGGATTGATGGCCAAGGCAAGCGCGGCTGGTGATCGCGTGGTGTTGGTGTGCGCCACGCGGGGCGAGCAAGGCGAGCCACAACCGGGAGTTCTCGCCGACGGCGAGGAACTCTGGCAACGGCGCGTTGTCGAACTCGCCGCCTCGTGCGAGATCCTGGGGGCCGAACCCCCTCGCTGGTTGGGTTACGAGGATTCGGGCATGGACGGCGAGCCGAGCAATGACAACCCGGCTTGTTTCTGGCAGGCTGATCACGACGAGGCGACCGAGCGACTGGCCGTGATCCTGAGGGAAGTGCAGGCCGACACGCTGACCATCTACGACCATCACGGCGGCTATGGCCATCCGGATCACATCCGGGTCCATACGGTCGGCGTTGCGGCTGCTGCCCGGGTCGGACTGGCCAACGTCTTCGAAGCAACCATCAATCGCGACGACGTGAAAGCGATGATGGAGAACCAACAGGCGCGGGCGGAGGCAGCCGGAGCAGCCGTCGACGGCCCCGACGTCGAGATGGACACGTTCGGCACCGCGCATCATGACATCAGCTATCGAGTCGACGTCGGTGCCTTCGTCGAGCAGAAGCGGCAGGCGATGATCGCTCATCGCAGCCAGATCGGGCCCGAGGACTTCCTGCTCGCCCTGCCGCACGACCACTTCGCAACTGCGTTCGGTACCGAATGGTTCAACGTGCCGGGGCGGACGGGTACCGGTGGGGCCACAGAGGTCGCATTGCTGCCGGGGCTCGGCTGAGTCGACGACGCCGTCAGAAATCCTGCTCGGCGAAGCCGCCGAGGTCGCCGGCTCCGCGGAACACATGCGAGGTTCCGTCAGAGCGAACGAGTATGGCCGGTCCGCTGAAACTGCCCTCGGGTCCCGAGAGGAAGAGATCGTACGGGGCTTGCTCGACGGCGCAGTGTTCGCTGGTCCGGACAATGAGTTCCCAGTCCAGATCCGGGCTCTCGGCTCGACGAACCACCATCAAGTTGCCGCCTCGAGTAGGGAACTCGCGCCCGGAGGCAGAGAACGACTCGATGAAGAACTGACGATGCTGCACGACTGGACCGTAGCCTCTGGACGATGGTCCGCGATATCCACGAATGGTTTGCCTGGTTCGTGATCGCGAGCAACGGGGTTGCCGGCGTCTGGGCCCTCGTCGCCCACCGCAACCATCGGGCCCGAAGTCCAATGCTGTGGCGTTGGACCACCGTGGCCCAACTCTCCATCGTGGTCGAGGTCTTCCTCGGGGTGGCCGGAACTCGCACTGCGGGACCAGAGGTCACCAGCATCCACATGTTCTACGGCTTCATTGCCATGGCCTCGACCGTGCTCATCTACAGCTACCGCCAACAACTCGAGGAGTGGCGATATCTGTTGTACGGGTTCGGAGGTCTGTTTCTCATGGGGCTCGGAATTCGAGCCTTGTTCCTGGTCCCGGCGGCCGGCTGACTCAGATCCTGGGGACCTGAGCCAGCCGGCTACGAGTGTCGAGGCTGGATCTCAGGCCGACAGGCGGCGCTCGAGTTCGGCGAGTTGGCCGGCCAGTTCCGACGGCAGTTTGTCACCGAACTGGGCATAGTGATCTCGGATCAGACCGAGTTCCTGCTGCCACGAGATGTTGTCGACCTCGAGGAGCTTGGCCATGGTGAGATCATCCACCAGCTCCTCGATGCCGGTCCGGTCGATGGCGCCGTTGGTGGGGACCATGCCAATGGCGGTCTCCTTGGCTTCGCCGTCGCCGTTGACTCGCTCGAGGACCCATTTGAGGACTCGACTGTTGTCGCCGAATCCCGGCCACATGAACGAACCATCGTCGTCGCGGCGGAACCAGTTCACCCAGAACAGTTTCGGCAGCTTGTCCGGTGTCGAGGCCTCACCGATGTCGAGCCAGTGACGGAAGTAGTCGGCCATGTTGTAGCCGCAGAACGGGAGCATGGCGAACGGGTCGAAACGCACGTCGCCGACCTTGCCGGCGGCTGCCGCGGTCTTCTCCGAGCTCATGATGGACCCGAGGAAGACGCCGTTCTCCCAGTCCTTGGCCTCGGTGACGAGAGGGACGTTCGTGGCTCGACGTCCACCGAAGAGAATGGCCGAGATGGGCACTCCCTTGGGATCTTCCCACTCGGGGGCGATCGAGGGACATTGACCAGCAGGAGCGGTGAATCGGGCGTTGGGGTGCGACGCCGGGGTTCCTGACTCGGGGGTCCAGGTCTCGCCCTTCCAATCGGTGAGGCGAGCAGGGGGGGTATCGGTCATCTCCTCCCACCAGACATCGCCGTCCTCGGTCATGGCCACGTTGGTGTAGACGCAGTTGCTGTGGAGGGTCGCCATCGCATTGGGATTGGTCTTCTCCGACGTGCCGGGGGCAACACCGAAGAACCCGTACTCGGGATTGATGGCGTAGAGGCGACCGTCGTCACCGAACTTCATCCAGGCGATGTCATCCCCGATGGTCTCGACCTCCCAGCCTGGAAGGCTGGGAATGAGCATGGCCATGTTGGTCTTGCCGCACGCCGAAGGAAAGGCAGCGGCCACGTACTTCTTCTCGCCGTTCGGGGGCGTGACTCCGATGATCAGCATGTGCTCGGCCAGCCAGCCATCGTCTCGAGCCATGGTCGACGCGATTCGCAAGGCGAAGCACTTCTTGCCCAGCAGGGCGTTGCCCCCGTAGCCCGAGCCGTAGCTCCAGATCTCGCTGGTCGCAGGGAAGTGGGCGATGTACTTGTTCTCCCCGTCGCACGGCCATGGAACTTCGGTCCGGCCATCGATCAGGGGGTAGCCGACCGAGTGCACGCACGGGACGAAATCGTCGTCTCCGAGCGCCTCCAGCGCTCCCGCTCCCATGCGGGTCATGGTTCGCATCGATGCTGCCACATAGGCCGAGTCGGTCAACTGAACGCCGATATGGGCGATCGGCGATCCGAGCGGTCCCATGGAGAAGGGAACCACGTACATGGTGCGTCCCCGCATCGATCCCCGGAACAACGCCAGCATCTCTTCCTTCATCTGCGCCGGAGCTCGCCAGTTGTTGCTGGGCCCCGCTGCCTCTTCGGTCTCGGAGCAGATGAAGGTTCGCTCTTCGACCCGAGCGACGTCGGCTGGGTCGGACAGAGCGAGATAGCTGTTCGGTCGCTTGTCTTCGTTCAGCTTCTTGAACGTGCCGGTTTCGAGCAGTTGTGCAGCGAAGCGGTCGCACTCTTCCGCGGACCCGTCGCACCAGTAGATGTCATCGGGCTGGAGGATCTCGGACCATTCCGACACCCAGGACAGCAGCTTCTGATTGGTGGTCGGAGCTTGCGTTGTAAGAGCCATTCTTACCTTTCGACGTCGTTGTCGCTGAGCTGAGCGGTTCAGCTCAAGGTGAATGACGAGGTGTTCGGCCCCCCGACTTCCCTCGCCTCAGTCGGATTCCAGCCAGGCTGGTGTCCCCATGTCTATCTCCGAACCCAATCGAAGCGCAGTGGCCTGCGCCGCGTCGTCGAGGTCGAAGATCACTCGCTGTCCGGGTCGAAGCATCCGAAAGACCGAACCCTGTAAGGCATTCTCGGCCAGGTCGTACTCGGTGAGGTCCGTGTCGCGCAGCACTACGCCATCACGGGTCACTGGGTCATAGGCCTTGATGACGCCTTGCATCGGGTCTCCGTCGATCGTCCGGCAAACGAGTATCCGTCAGGGTAGGTCATCGTTCGGGCAATGAGAAAGGTCGCCGCAGGAATATCGCCTGGGTGAATCGCCCCCATTCCGAACGGACATCGCTCGTGGGATCGGCCCGACCTCGATCCGGTCGACCACGACCCGGCTTCGTATCGGCGATAGAAATGGAACTGATGGCCGACCTCCTCTCGCTCGCCGATCTGAACGCCATCGCGGTGTCCCAACTGGTCGGCGTCGGAGAGAAGAAGGCCAAGAGCCTGGCCAAGGCCGAGATCGAGACGCTGTTCGATCTGCTCACCTTCTATCCCCGCCGCTATCTCGACCGGACGAAGGAAAGTCGTATCGCTGATATGGCCGAGGGTGAGGAGGCCTCGATCTTGGTGACGGTGGTGCGCTCGTCGTCACGGCGGGTACGGGGTGGGCGGGTGATGGTCACCGTCACCGTCACCGATGGCTCGACCAACCTCGACGTGAGCTTCTTCAACCAGGCATGGCGAGAGCGTCAGCTGACGGCCGGGACCGAGGCCATGATCTTCGGCAAGATCAGCTTCTTTCGAGGCAAGCGTCAGATGGCGAATCCGGTGGTCGATCTTGTCGGCGACAAGACCGGGACGATCATCGCCGTCTACCCGCAGTCCGACAAGAGCGGTCTCCAAACCGGCGACGTGAGCTCCTTCGTGGCCGAGGCATTGCGGCGAACGGTTCCGCCGAAGGGTCGAGGATTCCTCGACCCGCTTCCCATGGCGGTGCTCGACCGGCACGATTTCGTGGACCGCAATGCGGCGATGTCCGGCATTCATCGACCCGAGTCGATTCCCGAGGCAATGGCTGCTCGCCGTCGGCTCATCTTCGACGAGCTGTTTCGCATGCAATTGGCTTTGGTTCTCCGAAAGAGACACATGGAGGCCACCGAGGTCGGTATGGAACACCTGATCGGCGGTCCGCTCGTGCGACGTTTCCACGAACGACTGCCGTTTCCGTTGACGTCGGCCCAGGTCCGAGCCATCGAGGAGATCGCAACCGATCTCGCTCGACCCATTCCGATGCATCGGTTGTTGCAAGGCGATGTGGGGGCAGGCAAGACGCTGGTCGCCGTGGCATCGATGCTGGCTGCGGTGGACGGTGGCCACCAAGCCGCTCTCATGGCACCAACCGAGGTGCTGGCCGAGCAACACCATGCCGGGATCCGACGGCTGCTCGAGCCACTGGAGGTTCCCGATCCCGGATCGCTGCTCGGGGACCGCCCACTCAAGGTCGAGTTGCTCAGCAATCGGACCTCGAGCGCAGATCGCAAGCGAATCCTCAATGAGCTCTTGGTGGGCCAGGTCGACGTCGTCATCGGCACCCATGCGCTCATCCAGGACAAGGTGCGCTTCTCCTCGTTGGGTGTGGTCGTCATCGACGAGCAGCACCGGTTCGGTGTCGAACAACGCGCTGCGCTGCGGGGCAAATCAGCCGACGGTGTCCTCCCTGATGTGCTGGTGATGACTGCCACCCCCATTCCTCGAACGGCGGCGATGACGGTCTACGGCGACCTCGATGTCTCGGTGCTGGACGAGCTGCCACCCGGACGTACTCCCATCGTCACCCATTGGGTCAAGGCCCCGGGATCTCTCGACATCGTCGAGGGGGCGGGGTCGGCGGCGCTGGAAGCCATGTGGCGCGACGTCCGTACCCAGATCTCCGACGGCCGTCAGGCCTACGTCGTCACGCCGCTCATCGACGAGTCGGAGAAGATCGAGGTGGCGTCGGCCGAGGAGACCTTCGAACGGTTGATGTTCGGCGAACTCGCCGGGCTGAACGTTGGTTTGCTCCATGGTCGCCTGAGCGGTCCCGAACGGGACGAGACCATGGAGCGCTTCCGTCGCGGTTCGCTCGATGTGCTGGTGGCGACCACGGTCATCGAGGTCGGGGTCGATGTTCCGAACGCCACGGTCATGGTGATTCTCGACGCCGATCGATTCGGAATAGCTCAGCTCCACCAGCTGCGGGGTCGGGTCGGGCGAGGCGAACATGCATCCACCTGCTGGTTGGTCGGTGATGCCACGACCAGTGACGGAGAAGCCCGTCTCCAGGCGCTGGTCGACTCCACCGACGGATTCGAACTGGCCGAAGTCGATCTCGACCTGAGGGGCGAGGGAACGATCCTGGGTGAACGGCAGAAGGGCCGGAACGATTTGCGGTTGGCGTCGTTGCGCAATGACCGGGAGGTTGTTGCCTTGGCTCGACGAGAGGCGATCCACCTGCTCGACGCCGACCCGGGACTGGCCGGTCATCCGGCGCTGCTGGAGGAACTGGGACTGTTCCTCGACGAAGCCGAGGCCGACTTCCTCCTGAAGGGGTGACGGGGCTAGTAGCCGGTTTCGGGTTCGTCGCCGATCACGATGTCCCATCGGTCGAGGCAGTCTCGACAGCGGTAGGGGAGGATGGTCCCCGGTTCGAGTTCACCATCGGACGGGAACCAGCCCAAGGGGTAGCAGGGGCCCCCACAATCGACACAGGTCAGCTCGGGATCGGGCATCGGCACTCCCTGACGCTAGCTTGCCCCCGTGCGAATCATCGCCGGAACGGCCCGTGGTCGCCGCCTGCAAGCCCCCGAGGGTCAATCGACTCGCCCCATCACCGATCGGGCCAAAGAGGGCATCTTCAACATGCTGGTGTCTCGGATGGAACTGGTCGACGCGACGGTGCTCGACCTCTATGCCGGCAGTGGCTCGTTCGGTCTGGAGTGCCTCAGTCGCGGGGCCCGTAAGGTGACGTTCGTCGAGATGAGCCGGTCGGCGTCGGCGGTGATTGCTGCCAATCTCGCAACGCTCGGCTTCACCGAGCGGGCTTCGATCGTCACCTCGCCGGTACTCGCGGCGCTGTCGGGCCGCCTCGGTGCCGACGAGGTGGATCTGGCGTTCTGTGACCCTCCGTACGTCGACGACCCCTGGTCGGAGCTCCTGCCGCTCATTCACTCGCACGTCCTGGTCGGGCACGCCTCGACCGACGTTGTGCTGACGGCGCAATGGCAGGAGGTGAAGCGCCGAAACTATGGCCGAGCCCATGTGGTGGTTGCCCGACGGCTCGATGGCGGCGCCGACACCGGGATGCTGGGCGCCGTGAACGGCGTCGAGTTACAGTGAGGCCTCCCTCCCGAAGAAGAACTGCATGACTGTCGCGCTCTATCCAGGGTCCTTCGATCCCCTCCACAACGGCCATCTGTCGGTGATTGCCATGGCCGCTCCGCTGTTCGATCGAGTGATCGTCGGTGTCGGGTACAACCCCGACAAACCATCCGGCCTGTTCACCCCGGACGAGCGGTGCGCCATGATCGTCGAATCGGTTGCCGATCTGAGCAATGTGGCTGTCGAGCTGTTCAGTGGCTTGGTCACCGACGCGGCGCGTCGGTTGCACGCCGATTGCCTGATCAAGGGGTTGCGTGGCGGCTCGGATCTGGACGTCGAGATGCAGCAGGCGCACATGAACCTGGCCAGCGCCCGGGTGCCGACGTTGTTCCTGCCCGGGCTCGGGAACGCATCCTTGGTGGCCAGTAGCTATGTGCGTCAGATCGCCAGCATGGGAGGAGACGTCGCGGCCACCGTCCCCGGGCCGGTGCTCTCGGGACTCCAACGGAAGTTCAACCCGTGACCGAACCCCTGGATGATCACGACGAGAACGTCGAGTACGACGGAGCGCCGGCCACCATCGAGGAACTGCTCGACGCAGCGGTCGACCTCGTGAGCGACGCCCGCACCATGCCGATGTCGACCACCATCAAGGTCAACCGGGACGAACTGCTCGACCTGCTCGAGGATGCCCGCGATGCCTTGCCGTCAGAGATCATGGCCGCTCGTCGACTACTGCAGGATCGAGAAGCGTTCCTGGCTCAGGCCCGGCAGGAACGGGAGGCGATCATCGACCAGGGCCGTTCCGAGGTGGCCAAGATGGTCGACCGGCAGGAGATCGTGAAGGCGGCCGAGTTTCGCGGTCAGCAGATCGTCAACGACGCCCGAGAAGAGGCACGCCTGCTTCGTCACCAGGTCGAGGACTACTGCGACCAGAGATTGGCAAGCTTCGAAGCGCTGCTCGACAAGACCAAGCGGACGGTCCAGCAGGGCCGAGACAAGCTGATGGGCGTCGACGTCGACCTCTCGGATGGCCCCCCGCCTCCGGTATCGCACGAGCAGCGGGCCGCTCGGTGATCGTCGCCGGTTCGCTTCGGGCGGGCACGACGCGGTGACCGAAGGTCCCACCAGAGCGCTGCGGGTTCCTGTCACCGATCTGCGCCGCAGGCTCGGCGAGCGGCGTGTCGTTCCGATCGAGGTTCGGATGCCGGAGTTGGCGGTGATCGACAGTCGCTCGCTCCCGGGCATCCCGGTGCGGGGCGAGGTGACGATCGACTCGATCGAACGTGGGGTCACGGTCCGCGGTGAGGTCACCTTCGCCTGGGTCGGGGACTGTCGACGTTGCCTCGAGCCCGTCGAGGGCGCCAGCACGGTCGAGGTCGACGAGATCTTCCAGGTCGACGCACCCGGCGACTCCGACATTCTGGAACTGGTCGACGACCAGGTCGATCTGCTCGCGTTGGTCCGGGATGCAGTGTTGGTCGGTCTGCCGCTGGCACCTCTGTGTCGCGACGACTGCTCGGGGCCGGACCCGGAGCGGTATCCGACCACGACCATCGACGAGCACGAGGCCGAGCGAGCGACAGCCGAACCGGTCGTCGATCCTCGTTGGGGGCCGTTGGGTGACCTCCGCCTGGATGACTGAGAAGCGAAAATCGGTCGTGCCGAGCCTCGCCCGTAGTTGTTGGGAGGCGCGACGGCTATCCTCGACCGGTCGTGCCTGCCAGACCGCGGGCGAAAAGCACCAGATCGCGTAGGATTTCCGATGGCCGTCCCAAAGAAGAAGACCTCGAAGGCCAAGACCCGTAGCCGACGGGCGTCGAGCTGGCAGTTGGATGCACCGCCGCGGAGCGTGTGCGGGCACTGCAACACCGCCAAACTGCCGCACCGGGTGTGCCCCAGCTGCGGGTGGTACAACGGCCGCAAGGCCATCGAGGTCGACTGATTTCTCCGATGGCCGGACCATCGGACATGGTGGCCCCTGCAGACCTGTCGGCGGCGTCGCAGGCGGCAAATGGTCCCGGCCTCCCGGTTGCCGTTGACGCGATGGGGGGAGACCACGCTCCGGCCGTCGTCGTCGAAGGGGCCCGCATGGCCTGGGAACGCTTCGGCGTACCCGTGCTCCTGGTGGGGCGTCCAGAGGAGATCGGTGACGTCGGCGGCATCGAAGTGCTCTCGGCTTCGGAAGTCATCGCCATGGGCGCCGAGCCCGCGTCGAGCGTGCGGACGTTGAAGGACTCCTCCATTGTTCGGGGCGCCGAGGCGGTACGAGACGGTCGGGCCAAGGCGCTGCTGGGAGCGGGCAACACGGGGGCGGCGATGGCGGCATCGCTGCTGCGCATGGGGCGGATCAAGGGGGTGGCGCGGCCGGCAATAGCCGTGCCGTTCCCGACGTTCGGATCGACCCCGACCACGCTGCTGGACTGTGGGGCGAACGCGCAGTGCCAGCCCGAGTGGCTCGTGCAGTTCGCTCAATTGGGATCGGTGTACAACCGCGTCCGATATGGCGTCCAGCGTCCACGTGTCGGGGTGTTGAGCATCGGCGAAGAGGCGGGCAAGGGCAACGACCTCATCAAGGAAGTTTGTCGTCTGATGGAGTCCGACAGCGACTGGGCCCATCGCTGTGGTGCCGAGTTCGTCGGCAACGTCGAAGGCGGTGATCTGATGATGGGTGTCGCCGACGTGATCGTCTGTGACGGCTTCACCGGCAACGTCGTTCTCAAGAGCATCGAGGGTGCCATGGCGGTAGCCCAACGGCAGCTCCGCTCGGCGTTGACGTCAACTGCTGGGTCGCGAGTCGCGTCCGAGGCGATCGATCCGCTCGTGACACCCGTCTTCGACACCCTGGATGCGTCCAAGACGGGGGCCGCGGCTCTGCTCGGCACGCGAGGCGTCTGCATGATCGCGCATGGTTCCTCATCTGCAGAGACGATCGCAAATGCCATTCGAACGGCGTCAGAGATGGCGGACGAAGGGGTCGTGGCGCAGATGCGTGCCTCGTTCGAGGCTTCTCCATAGGGATTTCGTCGATTTTCGGGATTCGACCGTCGAAGTTACCCCCAGGTCACGCCAGTTCGAGGCGATCGCGGTAAGATTCGGCGGCACTCCGCCACGGAGCGTGCGATTCTGCCCCTTCGGGCCGAGCGCGTTCGGTCTGTCGTAGCCGTTGTGAGATGACCCGTGAGAGACTCCACTGTGAGAAGTCATGCCTGCTGAAACCCACATGGAACAATCGCCGATGACCCGGGCAGACGTATTGACGCTGGTGCGTGACCGTCTGGCCGACATTCTCGAGATAGAGCCGGATCAGATCCTCGAGGGCGCCTCGTTCGCCGATGATCTCGACGCCGACTCGCTGGCTCTGATCGAACTGGTCGAGGCTCTGGAAGAAGAATTGTCCGATCGCACGGTTGGTTTCCGGATCGAAGACGAAGACCTGCAGGATCTGAAGACGGTGCGCGATGCCGTCGACTACGTCCATGGCCGGGTCGGAGACCAGTCCTGAATCGGGCCCAGCCTGCCGTTGGTTTCTTGACGGGCGATCGACCCGACGTGGACTTCGGTCGACGTCTGAGGTATGAGTTCCGCGACACGTCGCTGCTACGGCTCGCCCTGACGCATCGAAGCTATGTCGCCGAGAACGACCAGGCGGCGTCCAACGAACGTCTTGAATTCCTCGGCGACGCGGTACTCGGGCTTGCCGTCACCGACCACATTCATCGGACGTATCCCGACCTGCCCGAAGGTCAGCTGGCAAAGCTTCGGGCGTCGGTCGTGAATACGGCGACCCTGGCCGAGGTCAGCGCCGAACTGGGGCTGGGACGAGGACTGCTGCTGGGCAAGGGCGAGGAGATGTCGGGCGGTCGGGAGAAGGAATCGATCCTGGCCGACAGTCTCGAAGCCTTGATCGGCGCCATCTTCGTCGACGCAGGCTGGGAGGTGGCTCGGTCCTTCATCCTGGACTTGATGCTGGACGAGATCACGACCGGTGCGACACGGCCGGGCCGCAGCGATTACAAGACGCAGCTGCAAGAACTGGCCGCCGAACGCGAACTCGGCGCCCCCGTGTACCTGCTCACTGGTTCAGGCCCTGATCACGACCGACGTTTCACGGCCACCGCCTTGATCGACGACGTGCCACGGGGCAAGGGTTCGGGAACCTCCAAGAAACGAGCCGAGCAGGCAGCAGCACGCGCTGCATGGACGACACTCATGACCTCAACAACGGAAGAAGACGGCAATGGCACAACTTGAGCTACCCGAAATCGAGACACTCCGCCGTGATCTCGAGCGGGACATTGCCGGACGAAAGATCAAGAGCGTCGAGGTCAAGGCCCTCAAGTCGATCCCTTACAACAAGACCAAGAAGGCGTTCGCCGATGCATTGGTCGGCGCCAAGGTCGTCGTGGTCGAGCGCCACGGCCTGTATCTGGTGGCATCGCTGAACAACGACCACGCGCTCGTCATCGAGTTGGGTGAGAACGGCCGCCTGGAACGAGTCGCCTCCAAGGTGAAGTCCGAAGCAGAGATCGCGGTCACCATCACCTTCACCCAGGGTGGCGATTTGCGGGTCGCCGACAAGAAGTCCAGCTCCTCGGTGTCGGTGGTCGCACTGGAGGAACTCGACGCGGTCGTGCCGCCGGACGACGAACGCGGACTCGATCTGCTGGTTCGGCCCATCTCGTGGATCGAGTTCGGCCGGCTGGTTCTTCCCCGCCATGAGCCGCTCAAGACCTTGCTGACCGACCCGAAGGTCTTCGTTGGCATCGGGCCCATCTACAGCGACGAGATCCTCTTCGATGCCGGCCTGCGCTACAACCGTACGGCAGACAGCCTTTCGATGCAGGAGCTTCGTCGGCTCTATCGATCCGTGGTCGGCATCCTGCACGACGCCATCAAGTACCGCGGGGTCTCGCTCGACGAGCGCCCGTTCCTCGACCTGGCGGGGAATCCAGGTGAGTACACCGAACACCTCGCTGTCTACGGCAAGGCCGGTGAGTTGAGCCCCCGTTCGCGTCTGCCGATCGAGAAGGCCACCTTCAAAGGCAAAACGGTGTTTTACTGCTCTACACAGGTCTAGAGTCGCCGGGTGTTCCTGAAAGCTCTCTCGATCAAGGGATTCAAGTCGTTCGCCGACCCGGCGACGCTCGAGTTGGAGCCCGGTATCACGGTCGTGGTGGGCCCCAACGGTAGCGGCAAATCCAACGTGGTCGATGCCATCGCCTGGGTGCTGGGCGCGCAGGCTCCCACTGCGGTGCGGTCACAGAAGATGGATGATGTGATCTTCGCCGGGACGGCGAGCAGGGCTGCACTGGGGCGGGCCGAGGTGACGCTGACGATCGACAACTCCGAAGGGGTTCTCCCGATCGAGTTCACGGAGGTCACCATCACCCGGACCCTCTTCCGCACAGGTGAATCGGAGTACGCCATCAATTCGGTGCCGTGCCGTCTGCTCGACATCTCCGACCTCCTCTCGGACTCCGGCGTCGGGCGCCAGCAACACATCATCGTCTCGCAGGGCCAGATCGACGCCGTTCTCAACGCTCGGCCCGAGGAGCGACGGCTCATCATCGAAGAAGCCGCCGGAATCCTCAAGTATCGCAAACGCAAGGAGCGGTCCGAACGCCGTCTGGCGGCCACCGACGAGAACCTGAATCGTCTCGGCGATCTCGTGCGTGAGGTCCGGCGTCAACTGCGACCACTCGAGAAACAGGCCGATGCTGCTCGCCGGTACGAGGCACTGGCCACCGAATTCGCGGCGCTCCGCCTGCATCTGACCGGCCGAGAGCTTCGGGCTCTCACGGGTCAGCTCGAGCAATCGCATCGTCGTAGAGGTGAACTCGACGTCCGAGAACACGAACTCATGGCCCTGTTGGCCCAACTCGACGCCGCCGTGCTCGACGCCGAGGCCGAATTGGCCGCCCTCGGGGGATCAGACGTCGGCGACATCCTCAGCCGAGCTCGATCCATGGCTGAGCGAGTCGGCGGCCAGTCGAGCGTGGTTGCCGAACGTCGACGTCGATTGGAGGGAGAGCTCCAATCATCGGTCGACGAAGGTGTGGTGTCGAGTCTGGAGGCAGAGGCAGCTCGGATCGTGTCCGAGTTGCGAGATACCCGCCTCGACCAAGCAGCGATCCAGCCCGAGATGGGACGCTTGACCGAAGCCGAAGCCAGGCTGGCCGGAGATCAGGAACGCTTCGAGCTGGAATGGGGCGAGGGTCTTGGGCCCGCCCCGGTCCAAGCGGCCGAGGTGCGGGCGCAGCTCTCGGCGCTTCGGTCGGCGGCCGAACGCGATCAGCAGGAAGACAATCGCCTCCGAGAACAGATCGAGTCCCTGGCCAGCCGACTCGAGCGCACGACTCGGGACGTCGAGGACGCGCAGATCACCATTCGTCGACTCGAGCATGAGGTTCCCGTTCTCGAGTCCCAACTGGCTGACGCGGTCACCGGCCGAGATCAGGCCGATCAGTTCCTGGAACGGGTCCGGGAACTCCGTCGTGGTGCCGACGACGAAGCAAGCCGATGGCAGGCTCGGGCCGATGCGCTGGCCCAGGCATTGGACGCGGCCCGCAGCGCGGCCGGGGTCGACGCCCTGGCAGGAACCGAGGGTGTGCTGGGCACGCTGCTCGACCTGATCGCCATCGATGAAGGATGGGAAGCAGCTGTCGAGGCCGCGGCTGGCGAGGCCCTGGCGGCGGTCGTCGTCGACAATCTCGCCAACGGTCGCGCTGCTCTGGAAGCGTTGGCCGGCAAGGATCTCTCCGGAGCGGTGCTGGCGCTCGGGTCCGCTCGCCTGGCGGTTACTCCCGCCGCGATCGGCTCGCCGATTCGAAACCACGTTCGGGCACTTCGCCCCGACGTGAACCAGTTGCTCGACGTGCTCTTCGCCGGCGCCGTTGCCGTCGACGGTTCCTGGGGCGACGCCCTCGACGCTGCGCTCGGGCATCCGCAGGCAACGATCGTGACTCGAACCGGTGACCGCTTCGGGCCGACGGGCTGGAGAGTGGGCCGAACCGGCACCGGCGCCACCGGTGCCGCGCTCGACGAGGCTCGCGACCACGCTGAGGCGGCAACGACTGCGGCCGAAGTGGCCAAGACGACGCTCGTCGACGCGCAGCAACACCTCCAGCAGTTGACGGCTGATTGCCGCCGACTCGAGGAGCAGGTGCGTTCGTCCAGAGCGGCGCTGGCCAAAGCGAACGATGCTGCCGACCGTTCCGTTGCCCTGATGGCCGAGATCGGCGAAGACCGTGAACGGCTCCTTCGTCAGCAGAACGAGATCGGGGATCGCCAACGGGCCGACCGGCTCCAGCTCGAGACCCTGCAGCTCCAGCTTCCCGGGCTCGAAGAAGAAGAAGCCGCCCACTACGACCGGGCCCAGTCGATGGCCGAGGCTCGTACCGAGCTGGAGCGAAAGGCGCGGGCCATCGCAACGGTGCGCACCGAACTCGAGGTTCGAGGAGCTGCGAGCGCAGAGCGCCTCGAGCTGTTGACCGCTCGCCAGGCCGAGGTCGAACGTCGCCTCGAACGGCTGGTCGCCGAGCGGGCCGAGGCCCGGGTGCGTCGGGAAGAGATCGAGGCCGCGCTGGTGGTCGTGCGCAGCCTCGCCGAGAAACTGGCGTCGAAGCGAGAGATGCTGGCCAGTTGGCTCGAACGCCTCGCGTTGGAAGTCGAGGAGCAGTCAGGAGCGGCCCGCCGTGTCTCCGAGCATCTGTCCAACCGGCGCCGGGAACGCAAGAACAGCGAGAACGAGCTGGTTCAGCTGCGGGAGCGCCGTAGCAAGTTGGAATTGTCCGAGGCCGAGAATCGGGTGCGGCTCGAAGGCCTGACCGAGGCGGTTCGTCGCGAACTCGACAGCGAGCCTGACGTTGCGATGCAGGCCGAGTGCCCAGAGATCCCCGAGGGGGCCAGTCCCGAGTCTCGGGTCCGTGAGCTCGAGCGAGAGATCAAGCTGATGGGTCCGATCAATCCGTTGGCGCTCGAGGAGTTCTCGGAGCTGAAGGAACGTCACGAGTTCCTGGCCGGCCAGCTCGAGGATGTGAAGGCGACGAAACGCGATCTCCACAAGCTGATTCGGGAGATCGACGAACAGATCGTGAGTGTCTTCTCTGCCGCCTACGCCGATGTCGCCAGCAACTTCACCGAGCTGTTCGGAACGTTGTTCCCCGGGGGCCGAGGCGCCGTGAAGCTCACGAACGCCGAAGATCTGTTGAATTGCGGTGTCGAGATCGAAGCGAAGCCCTCGGGCAAGAACGTGAAGAAGTTGTCCCTGCTCTCGGGTGGTGAGCGATCGCTCACCGCGCTCGGTTTCCTGTTCGCCGTCTTCCGCAGTCGCCCGTCGCCCTTCTACGTGATGGACGAGGTCGAAGCGGCCTTGGACGACATGAATCTCAACCGGTTCCTGGCACTGGTCCAGGAGTTCCGCAAAGAGGCCCAATTGCTCATCGTGAGTCACCAGAAGCGCACGATGGAGGCCGCCGATGTGCTCTATGGCGTGTCGATGAAGCCGGGCGGATCATCCAAGGTGGTCAGCGAGAAGGTCACTCGGGCGACAACCGACAAACTCGCTTCGGTCTCGTCCGACTGATCCTCCTCCGTCTCGGTCAGCCCAGACGGTGGAACCAGAAGACGCTGAGAATCATCGAACCGATCAGGGCGATCAGACCCGCCCCGACGAACCAGTCGGTGATCTCCCGGTCGATCGTCTCGAAGCCGATGGCCGAACCGATGTCGGCATAGACGGCTTCCAACTCGTCGAGGCTGGCGGCGGAGAAGAAGCTGCCTCCTGTCTGTTCGGCGATGAAGCGGAGATTGTCATCGCCGACCGGCACCGGGATGACGTCCTGCTCGACTGCTTCGGTCGTCGGATCGTCGTAGAGGATCGTGCCGCCCCGAGTTCCGAAGGCAATCGTCGAGACAGGAATCTGGGCCTGCTGAGCGGCCGCGATTGCTTCGGTGTCCTCCCGGCCCACGGTTGTCTCGCCGTCGGACAGCAGGACGATACGGGCGGGCGGCAGGCTGCCCGAACCATCGGCCGGAACGTTGAGAAGCGCATCGAGCGAGGTGAAGATGGCCTCACCGATGGCCGTCGACTCATCGAGCCGCAGATTCTCGATCGCTCGTCGTGCCAGGTTCCTGTCGGTGGTTGGCGGAACCAGCACGCTCGCGGTGCCGGCGAAGCCGACGATGCCGACATTGAGCGTCGGAGGCAGCTCGTCGATGAACCGGGATGCGGCGAGCTTTGCCGCCACCAACCGATTGGGGTCGACGTCCTCGGCCTCCATCGACAACGAGACGTCGATGGCGACGATGACGGTCGCTCGCTCCCGAGGCACTTCGACTGGTCGAGCCGGTCGAGCGAAGCCGGTGATGAAGATGGCCAGTGACAGCAGGGAGAGGAAGGCGGCGAGGTGGCGACGCCACCCCGACCGTCGGGGCATCACGGAATCGAACAGTTCGGCCGACGCCAGGCGGGCGGCGTAGACCTGGCGGCGCCGCTGCATGACGAGATACGCGAGCAGAAGGCCCGCCAACACCAGGAGAAGCCAGAGCCGGGTGGGGTTGAGGAAGTTCATCGATGTCCCCCCCCGGCCAGCGCGTGGACTCGCGCTCGTCGACCGGCGACGAACGCCACCAGGTCGTCGATCCACGGACGATCGGTGCGGAACGTCAGGTGGTCGACCCGAGCGTCACGCAACTCTGCCGCCAGGGTGTCTCGTCGTTCCGCCGCAGCCTCCGCATACTTCTTGCGAATCTCGGCTTTGTGCGTGGGGATCTCTCGAACCCGACCGGTAGCGGGGTCGACGAACGGCAGTAATCCGACGTTGGGCAACTCGAGTTCGATGGGGTCGAGAACCTCGATGGCCAGCACGTCGTGCCGAGTGGACAGCACGCGGAGAGGATTCACCCACCCTGCTCGAACCTGAAAGTCCGAAATGACCACGACCAGTCCTCGCCGTTTGGCCACCGTGCCCAAACGGCGGAGGGGTTCGGCCAGGTCGGTGGGCCCTTCGCCGTCGACACGGGGCGACGCTGCGATGGTGTGCAGGAGGTGGAGGAGGTGTTTGCGTGATCCGCGTGCAGGCACGAGCAGCGGAGGCGTCCCGGTAAGGAGCGCCCCGATGCGGTTGCCGTCCCGATTGGTGAGGAATCCGATGGCACCGGCTGCGGCCAGCACCAGGTCTCTCTTCTCGCAGCCGATCGAACCGAAGTCGAGACGAGCCGATCGGTCGACGACCAGCCACGTCTCGAGCTCACGCTCGGCAATGGTCTGGCGGACGTGAGGCTCCTGCAGGCGCGCCGTCACGTTCCAATCGATTCGGCGCACATCGTCACCGGGAGCGTACGACCGTGTCTCGCCCAACTCCGAACCGTGGCCGGGAACCAGACCACGGTGGTCACCGTGAAGCATCCCGTCGAGTCGGCGGTTGATGTCCAGCTCGAGGCGACGAAGAATCTCGCGATGGCCGGGTAGGGCGTTGGTCGGTTCGACCATCAGGGTTGAGGCGGCGGAGCCGGGAGGGGAGGCATCGGAGCGGTGGGGTCCTGAGCCCCCGGGAACAGGAGGGGGTCGGCCGGCCCGGGACCGGCCGTGGCTGGTTGGGGTGACGGCGGCGCAGGATGGACGAAGGGTTGAGCCGTGGGTTGGGGCGAAGACTGCGGTGCCGACGGTTCTCGTGGGCTCACCGCAGCCGCGGGAACCACGGCCAACAGCCGGTTCAGGAGGTCATCGGCCGACAGTCCCTTGGCCAAGGCCTCGTAGGAAAGGTTCAGTCGGTGGCGTAACACGTCCCGGGCAACGTCGAACACGTCCTGGGGGGTCACATACGTGCGACCCCGGAGAAGTGCCAGAGCCCTGGCGGCGGCCACCAACCCCAGCGTCGCCCTCGGGCTCACACCGAAATCGAGCAACGGTTCGAGTTCGGGCAGACCCCGCTGAGCCGGCTCTCGGGTCGCCATCACCAGATCGACCGCGTACTGGGCGATTGCACCGTCGACGTAGACCTCATCGCAGATCTGCTGCAAACGTTCGAGCTCGTCCAGATCGATGGCCCGATCCGGTGTGGGAAGCGAAGCACCGACTCGTCGGACGATCTCGATCTCCTCGGCCGGCGAGGGGTAGGGGACCGTGACCTTCATCAGGAATCGGTCGCGCTGTGCCTCGGGCAGGGTGTAGACACCCTCGGATTCGATGGGGTTCTGGGTCGCCAGAACCAGGAACGGACGCGGCAGCTTTCGAGTCTCGCCACCGACCGAAACCTGGCGTTCCGCCATCACCTCGAGCAACGCCGACTGGACCTTGGCCGGGGCTCGGTTGATCTCGTCGGTCAGTACGAAGTTGGCAAAGACCGGGCCCCACTCGATGTCGAAGGTCTCCTTCGAGGCTCGCCAGATGCGGGTGCCGATCAGATCGGAGGGAAGGAGGTCCGGTGTGAACTGCAGGCGAACGAACGTGCCTCCGATGGCTTCGGCCAAGGTGGAAACAGCCAAGGTCTTGGCCACGCCGGGCAAACCCTCGAGCAGGATGTGGCCACGGGCCAACAGCGCAACCAGGAGTCGCTCGACCATGTGATCCTGGCCAACGATGACGCGCTTGACCTGGAACAACACCTGTTCGAGTTCGGCCGCCGCCGTCTGATTGTCGTGCATCGAGACTCCTGATTTGCATGTCTGATCTGGCACCAGTGAAGCGCACCAGGGAGAAAGCGGGGGGAAAGTCCTCTTCGGTCCGGCAGTTGGGCCGGACTCTCCGGGGGCTGGCTTCGGGACTGTCTGAACTGTGGCTAGGTTCGAGGCGTGCGCATTCTCGTGGTGGACGATGAACGGGACTTGGCTGATGCGATTGCGACCGCGCTCCGACGAGAAGGGTACGCCGTCGACATCGCCAATGACGGTCATGGCGCGCTCGACCGACTGATGGTCAACGCCTATGATCTGGTCTGTCTCGATCTGACCCTTCCCGACCTCGACGGCCGCGAAATCTGTCGTCTGGTCCGGACCGACGATCGCTTCGATCGTTCGACTCGAGTCCTGATGATCACCGCTCGTGACAGCATCGAGGATCGGGTCGGAGGTCTCGACGATGGCGCTGACGACTACCTGGTCAAGCCCTTCGCCTTACAGGAGCTTTCGGCCCGGGTCCGTAGCCTGTTGCGCAGAGAGACGTCGGGTGAGGACGCCTTGCTCGTCGTCGGCAATCTCCGGCTGGACACCGCCCGTCGGACGGTGGCGTGGCGCCCGAGCGATCCGGATCGAGGTGGACCCGACACGATGATTGATCTCACGACCAAGGAGTTCGCCCTCTTGCGCTATTTCATGGCCCACCCGGGTCAGGTGATCAGCCAGGAGCGTCTCCTGGAACACGTGTGGGACGAGATGACCGATCCGTTCACCAACACGGTTCGGGTCACGGTCGGCACGTTGCGTCGCAAGCTGCGGATGACGAGCGATGACGATCTGATCGAGACCGTCATCGGGAGTGGCTATCGATTGCTCGAGCGTTCGTGAGAAGGTTCCAATCGATTCGGTTTCGCCTGTCGCTCGGTCTCGCCCTGGCGGTGTTCGCCATCGGTTCGTTCCTGGTCGGTGGGATCTACCTGTGGCAGGTCCGCCAGCTGAACGAGCCGGTGCTGACCACGAGGCCGCTCGTCATCGAGGACAAGGCGACCGGCCAGGTCTTCGAAACCGACGTCGAGTTGGTGTTCCGGGAGGAGATCCAGCGGGCCGCCGTCGAGAAACTGGAACAGGATGCCTACCGGGTTGCGCTCAACCAATTGCGGCGGGCCAGTTTCGCGGGACTCGGAGTGTTGTTCGTCGCCAGTTTCGGCAGCGGTTGGTGGCTCTCGGGGTGGGCGCTGAAACCGGTCGATCGCATGAACAGCGTCGCTCGCGACATCTCGGCCAACGATCTGTCGCGGCGAATCTCGTTGCGAGGCCCGGCCGACGAGTTGAAGGGTCTGGCCGACACGTTCGATGACATGCTCGACCGTTTGGAAGACTCCTTCGACGAGCAGCGCCGTTTCGTTCACGAGGCCTCGCACGAGCTCCGTAATCCGTTGGCAGTGGCCCGGACCAATCTCGAGTTGGCCCTCCTCGACGAAGAACCCGCCGAGGTGAGACGGGCCGCTCAGATTGCCCACCGAGCCACCGAACGCATGACCCTTCTGGTGGAGGATCTGCTGGAACAGGCTCGCCGCGGGATCCCGGAGCTAGCGCGGACCGATGTCGATCTGAGTCAGATGGTGGCCGACAAGGTCGTCGAGTTCAGGGCCGCGGCGTCGGAGCGCCACCTGTCGCTGGTGGCGGATCTCGGTGGTGGCGAGGTCGCCACCATCGGCGACGGGCCAGCCCTCAACCGGGCGGTCGCCAACCTCATGGCCAACGCGGTGAGGTTGGCGCCCGAGGGGTCCACGATCCGGGTCTCGACCGCCTGGACATCCGACGGGGTATCGCTCTCGGTCAGCGACGAGGGCCCGGGCATCGACTCTGCCCACCTGGACGCGGTGTTCGACCGGTTCTGGAGAGGCCAGGACCCTGGCGCCGGGAGCGGCCTGGGATTGAGCATCGTGCGGCGGATCGCCGAACGTCATGGCGGGACGGCCACCGTGACCTCCGAGCCGGGCAGGGGCTCGGTCTTCACGATCTCTCTTCCCCGATCCCTCCGGGAATGAAAGGCTTTACACGCACTTGCGGTGCCGATGGGTACCGTCAATCCTGGCGTTCGTGCGCTCTTCGACCAATGGGTTTCACCTCGTAGGGTCTGGATGTCCTTCATCTCCGCATCATTCGTGACGAGGATCTCTCTGTGACCGATCGAACCTGGGACTTCGAGACAGCGGGCCGACCGTCGGCCCAACCGCTGCCCGCACCACCGACGCGACCACCGGTGCCTCCCACACCAGCGGCATCGGTGTCCTTCGGTCCGCCCGTCATCTCGCACCAGGTCGTCGGCTATCCGACCCATCCCGCCCCCAGCGTCAGCGACCGTCAACCCGTCCGTCCGCCCACTCGGGCCGAGGCCGAGGCAGCCGCTCAGCGACCCGTGGTCGCAGCGGCACCCCGATGGGGATGGCGGGCCCTGGTTGCCTTCCTGGCCGGGGGAGCGCTGGCGGCGTCGGGCTTCGCCGTGGCACAACTGGCCGACGACGACGAAACGCTCACTGCCACCCCGGTGGGGTCGACCGCAACATCGATCACCACCTCGATCGCGGGTTCGCCTCCCGATCTGGACACGGCCGAACCGGTTGCGTTCGTGGCTGCGCTCCTGGGCCCTTCGGTGGTCCAGATCGAGACCGACCTGGGAACCGGGTCCGGCGTGATCTACGCCGAAGGTCGCATTCTCACGAATCATCATGTGATCGAGAACGCATCCCAGGTCCGGGTCCGCCTTTCCGACGGTCGGACCCTGGCGGCCGAGATCGTGGGATCCGATCCGCGGACGGACATCGCTGTCATCTCGGCCGGTGAGGGCCGAGGGCTCCCGGTGGCTGCGCTGGCTCTCGACAATCCACCCGAGGTCGGTGAACTCACGATCGCCATCGGGAGTCCGTTCCAGCTCCAGCAGACCGTCACCTCGGGCATCGTGTCTGCGGTCAATCGCCCCATCTTCAATGGTCGGGGATACAACGCCATGGTCCAGACCGATGCGGCCATCAACCCGGGGAACTCCGGCGGAGCGCTGGCCAACCGCGCCGGCGAGGTGATCGGTCTGAACACGGCCATCCAGACCGACGGGTTGAGCAACACCAATGCCGGCATCGGCTTCGCCGTTCCGATCACCACCGCCGTTCACGTGGCCGAACGCATCGTGAGTGGGGAGTCCTTGGACGAGGGCTTCCTCGGTGTGTTGGGTGGCCCGGCCGACAACGATCAGGTCGGCGTCCAGATCGAGACCGTCACCGACGGATCGGCCGCTCAGGATGCCGGTATCCAGGTCGGAGATCTGGTGGTCAGCGTGGATGGTGCTCCCGTGACCGTGTTCCAGGAGCTGGCCGGGTTGATCCAGACGAGCTTTCCCGGCGAACAGATCGACCTCGTCCTGATTCGCGACGGCCAGACGTTGACGCTGACGGTGACCCTCGGCGAACGCTGAGAGCCCCTGCTCGACCCCGGGGCCGACGTGACTAGGCTCACGGGCAATGAATGCTCTCTTTATCGTCCTCATCCCCGTCTTCGTTGTCGTCCTCGTAGCCGTCATCGCATTCCTGATCATCCGACGTCAGAGGGTTCAGCTTCCTCCTGGCACCGACGCTGCTGTCGGAGCGCCGCCGTCGTCACCCGGGGCCGGCGGCACCGCAGTCCTGGACCTCACCGAGGTCGATACCGTCGAGCCGAGCACCATCGACGTTCCTCTCACCGACAGTACGGCCTCGGACCTACCGGTCTCGGACGTCCCTGTATCGGATGTTGCCGTCATCGAGGAACCACCGGTCAAGCCCTCGTTCTTCGATCGACTGGGCAAGGCCCGGTCGGCCTTCAGTGGCTATCTGGGCGGTCTGGTCGGTTTGGGGAAGGTCGATGACGAGGCTTGGGAAGAGCTGGAGGAAGCGCTGATCCGAGCTGACGTCGGGGTCCAGACCTCGATGTCGCTTCTGGCCGATGTGCGGGCCGAGGCCAAGGCCGTCGGCGCCGAGGATGGCTCGCAGGTGCTCGAGTTGCTGAAGGCCAGGATGCGGTCCGAGATCGCCGACAAGGATCGATCGCTCACGATCGACATCGGCAGGACGAACGTCTGGCTGTTCGTCGGCGTGAACGGGGTGGGCAAGACGACGACGATCGGCAAGCTGGGGAAGCGACTCGGTGATGCCGGGCACCGTCCACTGATGGCGGCCGGTGACACCTTCCGAGCAGCTGCGGCAGAACAATTGACCATGTGGGCCGAGCGAAGCGACGCCGAGATCGTGCGTGGGGTCGAGGGGGGCGATCCCTCGTCGGTCATCTTCGACGGCATCCAGGCTGCGGCCGCTCGAGACTGTGACATCGTCCTCGCCGACACGGCGGGTCGACTCCAGAACAAGACGAATCTGATGGACGAATTGCGCAAGGTTCGTCGAGTTGCGAACAAGGAACCGGGCCATGTCACCGAGGTGTTGCTGGTCCTCGATGCAACCACCGGACAGAACGGCATGTCCCAGGCAGCGGTCTTCGCCGAGGCCGTCGACGTCACCGGCGTGGTGCTGACCAAGCTCGATGGCTCGGCCAAGGGTGGGATCGTGTTCGCCATCGAGAGCGAACTGGGGATACCGGTCAAGCTCGTCGGGTTGGGCGAAGGCGTCGATGATCTCGTCGACTTCGATCCCGACGAGTTCATCGATGCACTGTTCGAACCGACCTGAAGAACTGGTGCTCCGGTGATCTGACCGGTCAGGTTGGTCTCCTGCGACCCGGCCGCCCCGGTAGGATCCCTTCGGCATGTTTCAGTCACTCACCGACAAGTTCGACGGCATCTTCGGCCGGCTCTCCAAGAAGGGCGTGCTCACCGAGGAGGACGTCGATGAGGCCCTGCGCGAGATTCGCGTCGCTCTTCTCGAGGCCGATGTCAACATCGCGGTCGTCAAGAGCCTTCGAGACCGGATCAAGGTCCGCGCCACTGGCGAAGAGGTCCACAAGGCTCTGAACCCGGCCCAGCAGGTCGTCAAGATCGTCAACGAGGAACTCACCGAGAGCCTCGGCGGCGAGACCATCACCATCAAGTATGCGGCCAAGCCCCCAACCGTGGTGATGATGGCCGGCCTGCAGGGTTCGGGCAAGACGACGACCTCGGGCAAGTTGGCCCGCTGGTTCAAGAGTCAAGGTCGCAATCCCCTCATGGTGGGCGCCGATCTGCAGCGCCCGGCCGCCGTCGAGCAGCTGAGGACCTTGGGCCGCCAGATCGATGTTCCTGTCTTCAGCGAGCCATCTAACCCGGTCGAGGTGGCCCGCAATGCCATTGCCGAGGCCCGAGCGACAGGGCGCGACGTCGTCATCGTCGACACGGCCGGCCGACTGGCCATCGATGAGGCCCTCATGGAGGAGGTTCGCCAGATCTCCGAGGCCGTGAGCCCGGACTACACGTTCCTGGTGGTCGATGCAATGACCGGCCAGGACGCGGTCACCGTGGCGGAGGCCTTCCACGAGAAACTCGAACTCGATGGGGTGATTCTCACCAAACTCGACGGCGACGCCCGAGGCGGCGCGGCGCTCTCGGTGAAAGAGGTGGTCGGTCGCCCGATCGCGTTCGCTGCGACCGGCGAGAAGCTCGACGATTTCGAACTCTTCCACCCGGATCGTATGGCCAGCCGAATTCTCGGTATGGGCGACGTGCTCACGCTGATCGAGAAGGCGGAGCAGACCTTCGAACACGAAGAGGCGGAGAAGGCCGCCGAGGCGCTCATGGAGGGACGCTTCACCCTCGATGACTTCCTCGAGCAGATGCAGCAGCTCAAGAAAATGGGGCCGCTCAACAATTTGATCGGGATGCTCCCCGGTCTTCCCAAGGAAATGCGCGACGTTGAGGTCGACGACGGAGAGCTGGGCCGGGTCGAAGCCATCATTCGGTCCATGACCACCGAAGAGCGGGCCACGCCCGAGATCATCGACGCGTCGCGGCGGGCTCGAATCGCCAAGGGATCGGGAGCCAACCCGAACCAGGTGGCCATGCTGGTCAAGCAGTTCAGCGAGATGCAGAAGATGATGAAGCGTCTCGGTGGTTTCGGCACCAAGAAGGCCAAGGGCAATCGCAAGGGCAAGGGAAACAAGGCAAAGAATGCTCGTGGCGGCGGCAGGGTGACGCAGAAGACCACCGCCCGGGTCAGTGAGAAGGGCACCAAGAAGCGCAAGGCGCCATTGATGTTGCCAGGTCTCGATCGACTCGACGAGGCCGATCTCGATCGCCTGGCGGGTGAGCTCGACGAGCTCGGTCCCGGCGTCTGAGCCGCATTTCATTCGCTGGCGGGTACGATCAGTCGTTGCTCACGAACGCGCCCCACCCACGGTGGGTCCTCCGGGACGGATCGTGGACGAGAACCTCACTGCAGCAGATCAGCGTTCCTTTGATCAAGAAGAAACCAGCACCCAAGAAGAAGAGAGAATTCCGTGGCCGTCAAGCTCCGCCTCATGCGGATGGGTAAGAAGAAGCAGCCGACCTACCGAATCGTCGCTGCTGATGCCCGTTCCCCTCGTGATGGACGTTTCATCGAAATCGTCGGTACGTACAACCCGCGTGTACAGCCTTCGGAGATCGTCGTCGACAACGCCAAGGCCGTGCACTGGCTTCGCCATGGTGCCCAGCCGAGCGAACGAGTTCAGAAGCTGCTGGAGATCACGGGCGCCTGGTCGGACTTCAAGGCCGGAAAGACCCCCGAAGAGATCAAGGCAGCTGCTCCGGCCCCCGAGCCGGCTGTCGAGGCCGTCGCCGCCGGTGGGAACTCGTGAGCGAAGCGCTCGCCCCAACGGCCGAAGCGGTTCTGCTGCATCTGTGCCGTTCGGTGGTTTCGATGCCCGACGAGGTGTCCATCGAGACGTCCAGCGTCGGTGATGATCGAGTCCGTTTCGACGTCACGGTGAACAAGGAGGACATGGGCCGAGTCATCGGTCGTCGCGGACGCGTCGCGTCGGCCATCCGCACCGTGGTCGGAGCCGCCGCCGCCAAGGACAGCGTCTCCACCGAAGTCGAATTCGTCGAATAGGTGCTCGAGGTCGGGCATGTCGCCCGTTCTCACGGTCTGCGGGGCGAGCTCCTGATCTCGTTCTCCACGGATCTCGTGACCGAACGCTCGGCGCCGGGCTCGGTGTTGGTCATCGACGACATCGACTACACGGTCATGAGTTCGCGCCCTCACCAGAAGCACGTACTGGTCATGCTGTCAGGTATCGATGACCGTGAAGCCGCTGATCGGTTGCGAGGAAAGAAGATCTACGCCGAAGCGATCGAGGACGAAGGGTTGGTCTTCGTGCACGAGGTCATCGGGGCCCGTCTCGTGGATCAGTACGGAACCGACCATGGCCCCGTCGTATCGGTGATCGACAATCCCGCCTCTGATCTGATGGAACTGGCGACCGGGCAGCTGGTTCCCTTCAGCTTCTACGTGTCGCTCGAGTCGGGCGTCGTCCGGGTCGAGGTACCTCCCGGGTTGCTGGACGACCAGGCGATCTCCGAACGCGATCAGGACTGATCGTGCGCATCGACGTCTTGACCATCCTCCCCGACCTGGTCGAGACCTTCGCCCGGGCCAGCGTGGTTGGACGGGGTCGCGACGCCGGACTGGTCGACATCAGGATCCACGATCTGCGGGAAGCTGCCACCGATCGTCATCGCACCGTCGATGACGCGCCGTTCGGGGGAGGGGCAGGAATGGTGCTGCGACCCGAACCCGTCTTTCGGACGGTCGAGGTGGTCGACCCGCCCCGTCCCCTGTTCTATCTGTCGCCGGCGGGTCGAGTGCTCGACCAGTCGTACGTTCGAGAACTGGCCGGGTTGGACGGATTCTCACTGCTGTGCGGTCGCTACGAGGGTGTCGACGAGCGGATCCGGACCGAACTGATCGATGGTGAGATCTCGATTGGTGACTACGTGCTGGCGGGGGGAGAAGTGGCGGCCGCGGTCGTGATCGAGACGGTGGCTCGCCTGGTGCCCGGAGTCCTCGGCAACGAGCAGTCCTCGATCGATGAGTCCTTCAGCGACGGTTTGCTCGAATACCCCCAGTTCACCCGACCCGCCGACTTTCGTGGCCTTCTGGTACCCGAAGTCCTGCGTTCGGGCGATCATGGCCGGGTCGAGCGATGGCGCCGAGCGCAGGCGCTGGCCCGTACCTTGGACCATCGGCCGGACCTGATCGCTTCTCGAGGGGGCCTGACGCAACCCGAGCAGGCACTGTTGGTTGAATTCGGTTTGGACACCACTACGCTCTAACTCCGTTCCAGACGGGGCCTCCTGCCCCCTCGGAGAACACGGACGAACGCCAGGATCCACGATGAATCTCACCGAATCCATTGAACAGTCGCAGTTGCGTGACGACGTTCCCGCTTTCGCCCCCGGCGACACCGTGAAGGTGCACGTGAAGGTCATCGAAGGCACCCGCGAGCGAGTGCAGATCTTCCAGGGTGTGGTCATTGCCCGCCGAGGTGCTTCGATTCGGGAATCCTTCACCGTACGGAAGCTCAGCTTCGGCGTCGGTGTCGAGCGGACATTCCCGCTCCATTCACCCAACATCGAGAAGATCGAAGTGGTGACACGGGGTGACGTGCGACGAGCCAAGCTCTACTACCTCCGAGACCGGGTCGGGAAGTCGGCCAAGGTCAAGGAAAAGCGCTATTAGGCCATCGGTCGCCCTCGGGCGCTGGGGGGAAGATCGGGCGGCTGCCTGGTATTCGGCAGCCGGTTACCGAACGCTCGACCGTAACTGGCGAGTGCAGGCGGGCGAACTCGATCTGGTCTGTGCCATCGGCTCGGTCGTCGCGTTCGTCGAGGTGAAAACCCGCTCGTCGAGCCGGTTCGGCTCCGGCGCCGAAGCGGTGGGGCGAAACAAACAGCAGCGGATCCGACGACTGGGCCGGGCGTGGCTGCAGGCATCGCCCGAAACGTTCCGATACGTACGCTTCGATGTCGTGGACGTCGACGCCCGAGGCAATGTCGTGGTCTACGAGGCGGCCTTCTAGCCACGCCGAGCCTTATCTCGTGACGAACAGGGTTCAGGCGAACAGAGCAGGGACGCGGTCTCGGGGGCGGCCGATG
>ERZ888423.822-NODE-822-length-30500-cov-12.835145_pt1 | contig 30500 bp, 30 predicted proteins | sample MGYA00520523_ERZ888423 | MGnify/ENA primary metagenome ERZ888423 (study PRJEB32303, sample SAMEA104408611) | aquatic metagenome | biome: Brackish water; feature: Pelagic; material: water | place: Baltic Sea | collected 2014-06-08T10:24:00 | depth 30,27 m ...
AGCAATAATAATAATCCATAATAAATATGAAAAAAATACTTTGCCTAACAATGGCTATAAGTAATTACTTGTTCTCCCCTACTTCTGAAAGTTCTCGCAGACTTTAAATGTAGTTTTTTTTGCTAAATTTAGTACTTGATACAAGCAACTAATCATACACAAACACGTTAACCAAAAATTAGAAACCAAGGAAATCATCGAGCCACTTCCTTCAAAATTAAAGGAAGTTTAAACTCGTTACTTTTAAGTGTTTTTGAGGAGGGAGAAATGGATTCGTCCAAGGCGAGTGGATCGTCAAAAGAAGAAATTGTGTTGCAACTTTGAATAATAGGAGGAGCTACTTAAACCCCTGACATCAATGATGTTAGGGGGTTTTTGTTTTCAATTCCCCCGCTGGTTTGTGGACCACCATGTCGCATGCGCCGCTGAAAGGCCTACATTTATTTTTAGAAGAAAGGACCGAAGTGTGTTCTCCGAAGTTCTTTCTCCTTAATCGCTTGACACGAGTGTGGACACATCACTGCTCGCGTTGAGCCCTATCCGAAACGATTTCACCACACCTATGAAACACTTTCTGACGTCTGTTCTTGTCCTTGTCGCGCTCGCCGGCTCGGCCCAAACCCTCCCTTTCAACTTTGAGTCCGCAACGGCAGGCATGGTCGGGTACGACAACGCCACATTCACCATTGTCAGCAACCCCAATACCACGGGAAATTCCAGTGCGCAAGTGGCAAAAATTGTCAAGGTATCTACAGGAGACCTCTGGGCGGGCGGAAAAATTACAAACGTAACCTCGCTAAACTTTAACAGCGCAGCCACCAGTGTCTTGTCCATGAAAGTGTACACCACGGAGCCTGTTGGAACGGTGATCAAGGTGAAGCTCGAAAGCCCCTACACCAGCGAGGTGGACGCGGTTACCCTCGTCAGCGGGATGTGGCATACCTTGGAATTTGATTTCGGCATTCCTGCCCCATCTGGCAGCGCAGACCTCGTGATCATGCCACAACCATTTACCAGCGGGGGCGGAAAGACCTTTTACTTTGACGACATCCAACAAGTCGCTGCGCCTATCGCCCCCCTTCGTCCCAATTTGCCCATCACGTTTGAAACCGGAACGACGGCTGACCATTTCTTCTGTTTTGAAAGTGCCACGCTCTTGGTCGTGGCCAATCCGGATGTCAAGCCCTTGAATTCAAGTGCCCTGGTAGGTAAGTTGGTTCGCTATTTGGGCGCGCCCTATGGGGGAAGCGTCATTGAATTTTCCAATACGTTGGACTTTGTCAACCACCCGGTGATCACCATGAAGGTGTGGACCTCAGCGCCCATTGGCACCTATGTCACCCTGAAGGCCGAAAAACCCTTTTGGGGCGAGGAGCGAAGCGTTCAAACCACCAAATCAGGCGAATGGGAACTGCTTTCCTTTGATTTCACCAATGCCCCAACGGACCTCTACAAATTGGCGTTCCTCTTTGACTTTACGGCGGGTAGCACCAATGTGGGCAATGGGGGCGCATCGTCCACCTTCTATTTCGATGAAGTCAAATTCGCCAATGTTGGCCTATCTCTGGAAGAGCCTGTGGCCAAAGAAGTATTCTTGGTTTCTCCTAATCCAGCGGAAGATAGTTGGGTTGTTCAGCCCCAGCATAACACCCCTTATCAAGTGACTGTCGTAGACGCTGGCGGGCAAAAAATCATAGAAGCCGAAGGTTGCGGTCAAATGGTTCTTTCCGCTACGGGGCTCCCCTCTGGACTGTATCATGCCCAGATCACATCCGCTCAAGGCACCCAGCGTCTGAAATTGGCGAAGCGTTAGATTTGACCCATCATCAGCCAGCAAGAACTATCTTTACAATTATACTCAAACCATTGAAGATGAAAAACCTTAAAACACTTTGGGCCCTTATAGCCATCGTATCCTTGGGGATGGCCGCCCAAGCTCAGTACTATTATCTGCCGAGTACCACCAACGGAAATCCGGGCGGGCTAAACACCGATAGCGAGTATCCCGTTGGGGGCGGTTTATCAACAACCTGGACCGCTATTTCGAGCCCAAACGCTTCAACACCACAATGGTCCAGCATCAACGCAGTCCCCTTTGCTTTTAACTTCAACGGTTCTGCCGTGACGCATTATAAGGTGAGCACCTCGGGGGTATTAACCTTTGATACCGCGTCTGTGACACCCCCCTCTTACACTAAGTCAACCTTACCCAATGCAGGCATTCCGGATAAATCCGTTTGCATCTGGGGTTTGGCTGCGCCAGGCGCCAATGATATCATTGTGAATAAAACCTTCGGTAGCGCCCCAAACCGCCAACACTGGGTATTCTTTACCTCCTATGATGCATACGGCAGCAGCTGTTGGACATATTGGAGCATCGTAATGGAGGAGACGAGTAATAAAATTTATGTCGTTGACCAGCGAAATGCATGTACCTCGGCTTCTTTCTCTATTGGCATTCAAGTAAACAGCACAACAGCCACAAGCGTGGCGGGATCCCCCAACGTCTCTCCTTTGGCCACGACCGATGCAAGCCCAGCAGACAATCATTACTATGAGTTCATCCAAGGGGCTCAGCCGGCCAATAATCTCGTCGGGAACTCCATCACCGTCTCAGATTTTCTGATTTTGGGCAATGCCCCGTTTACCATGACGGCAGATTATCTCAATGGAGGCGCCAATACCGTAACCTCTGCTACGGCTAACTATAGTCTAAATGGAGGCACTGCCGTAAGCGGGACCGCAAGTGGCGTGAATATTGCTTCGGGCACCTCGGCAACCATTACACACCCTGCTGCGTGGACCCCAACAGCCGTGGGAACCTATGACGTAAAATTTTGGACGAGCAATCCCAATGGAAGTGTAGATGATGTCCCAGCAAACGACACGGTATACAAGCAAGTCGTGGTCGTCAACAGCGTAGCTGTTCGCGTACCCTTTATTGAGGTCCTTACGTCTAGCACCTGTGGCCCCTGTGCCCCGGCCAACACGACCTTCCTCAACCTTATGACACAGCAAACTGCAGGGGATTACAACTACCTCAAGTACCAAATGTCATGGCCAGGCTCAGGTGATCCCTACTACACTACAGAGGCGGGAACCAAGCGCACCTATTATGGCGTGAATTCTGTCCCCAACGCGCAGATTGATGGTGGATGGAATGGGCATGCCGGGCAGATCACACAGAATCTGCTGAACTCCTTCAAAGCGGTCCCTGCCTTCATCGACATGGCGGGTTATTTCTATGTAGATGGTCAAACGGTGAATATGGATTTTGACATTGATCCCTTAGTGTCTACAAATAAAAACTTGACCCTCAATGTGGCCATTTTTGAGCGCACGACAACCATGAATGCCAAAAGCAATGGCGAAACCACTTTCTACCATGTGATGAAGAAGTTGGTGCCCGATCAGAATGGAACCACTATTTCCGGTATGACAGAGGGTCAGATCATAAACAAAACCATGAGCTACACATTTAATGGTAGTTATTCGCTCCCGGCCAATGCGACTGCCCCGATCAACCATTCCGTTGCACATACCGTAGAGAGCTTTAGTGATTTGGGCGTGATGGTATGGATTCAAGACAACGCGACAAAAGAGATTTATCAGTCCGCAGAATTGGTAGAAAGCGCTGTAGGTCTAGAGGAGCCCTTTGTCCCTGCCATTGGATTATATCCTAACCCCGCACGCGACTTTGTCACGATGGATTTCCGCAGCGTCGACGAGCCTATAGCGGGCTACCATATTGTCAACGCGATGGGTCAGCCCGTTGCCTCTGGCCAATTAGATTTAACTGACAGCCAAACCCCAGGCATCTCAACCGAAGCTTTGGCGCCAGGCTTATATTTTCTCAACTGGAGCACAGAGCGCTATAAAGGCACGGAGCGTTTCCAGGTGGTGCGTTAAACGCATAGCGACCCCTTTTCTCAAACCCCCTGCGGCCATGCTGTAGGGGGTTTGTTTTTATTGAAGCCCGTACTTTTGCTACATGAAAATAGGCGCACAGATTTTTCGCACCCTCCTGGGGTTGCTCTTTGGTATGATCGGCATCATTAATCTCATCACCCCCAACGACCCCGGTTACGGAATTTTTGTGCTCCTATGTTCCTTGCTGTTTTATCCAGGCGTTTGGGGTTTTGTCGCTAAGCGCTTCCCTGTTCGGATGCATGCCGCCTGGCTTATCGTTCTTGGGCTATTCTTGCTTTGGACCGCATTAGGCGCAGGGGACTTGTTCCCTAAAGTCCATTACGTACGCTATAATCTGCTATCCGATATCCCATCATAAGTACGGCTGGACTTCTTGGTTTTCGTGTGCCGTTTATTGCGACTTTTAAAGCCCCTGGATAAATGCCACGACGCCCTCAAAGTAGGTCTTTTGGTCATCATACATCGCCATGTGGCTGCCTTCTGCACAGTATAGATAACGGCCGTTTTGCACTTCTGAAGCCATCCATTCCATTTGCGCTGGGTCCATCGTATCATATTGCGCGCCGATGGAGAGCGTGGGCACGGTTATTTTGGATAAATCCGACTTTCTGTCCCAATCCTTAAGTGTCGCATTGCCGACAATCCCAAATTCACTTGGGCCCTGCATGTGCAAATACATAGGATAGTTAAGGCTAGCAAAACTTCGATTCACCGGCTCTGGCCATGCATCTAACGGGCGACGAAGCACATGGGCTGGGTAGTAATTTTCAGTGATAAGCTTGAGATAGGTCTCATGGGTATATTCCCCTGCTGCTTCAAACGCACGCAGTTGCGCAAGAATGTCCGGATCCATTTGGGCTGCCAAAATTGTATTGGCGTATTGGTTATACTCTGGGGCTGACGGAACCATATTTGAAATAATCAGCCCCTTCAAATTCGCTTGGTATTTGAGCGCATATTCAATGGCCAAAATACCTCCCCAAGAGTGCCCAAGTAAGATAAAATTTTCCGCGTTTAATCCGAGCGCTACGCGCACTTGCTCTACCTCCTCTACATAGTGGTCAATACTCCAGAGGTCCTCATATTGGGGGTTTTCGCTGTTTCCTGCGCCCAGCTGGTCATAATAATAGTACTCGATGGATTCTCCCGGAAAATAGCTATCTGCCGCCTCAAAGTACTGGTGATTAGCGCCTGGGCCCCCATGTAAGAGCAGCACTTTTTTTGTGGGATTATTCCCTACTCTTTTGGTCCAAACATGAAAAGTCCCGTGGGCTGTTTCAATAGGAATCATCCGCACGCCTCCGGACCACTGGTCCGCCTCATTGACCGCATAATAATCCACTTGGGGTTCGTTTTCTACGCTTTTTTCGGCGGAAGGTATATTGCATGACGCGGCGGCCATGACAAAAAGGGGGAGGAGCGTCTTTGCTTTCATCAAGATGAAATTAGGTCATTTGATTCAACCGACTCTTCTCTGCGGCAAATCCCATTAAATGCGACTCTATTGATGCCCCAATCGTCGAGGTCAATAAGCGCGGGTCCTGATGCCCTACGGCCTGAATAAAGTCAGAGACCAACTTCCAGTCACCACCGCCATGGCCATCGGTTTTTTGTTCCCAGACCACCTTCTCGCCGGTAAGAAAGTCTGTATGTGTAAACGACGTCATGTCGCCCACCACGTCCCCCAGGCTGCCCATAACGCGCGTCCGTCTGCCATGATAGGAGGTAAATGCCTCCATATTGAAAGAGGCGGTCACCCCGTTTTCAAAAAGCATATTCATGGTGTAATGGTCTGGCTGGTCATTTTCCATTCGGTAAACACAGCGCCCATAATTGCTTTCGCGCAAGTAGGTCATAATTGCCTCGCCATGCAGCTCCTTGTCTTCTGGTAAATCAAAGTGGTGCAGCCATGTGCGCTTTTGATGATAAATCTTGAGCGCCGAATATGGACAGGTGGCCTCCACGGCACACCCCTCTGTGCAACGGGCTGTGGATCCCTCTGGGGCATTCTCAGACTTGAACCATGCCACATCTCCAAAGGCATTGAGTGCTTTCACTGGGCTGTCTACCAACCACCGAAGCATATCCAAATCATGACAGGATTTTGCCAAAATAATAGGCGCTGTTTTGGCCGCATTGTGCCAGTTTCCGCGCACAAAAGAATGGCTCATGTGCACATGCTGAATGGGTTCAAAGTGCTGAATAGACACCACCTTACCCAGGGCCCCTGACTGCATGATTTCACGGAGTTTTTCAAAGTAGGGGGCGTAGCGCAAAACGTGACAAACGGCCACAATCCGCCCTTTTTCTTCCGCCAAGGCAAGAATATTTCGGCATTCTTCTTCCGAAGGCGAAATGGGTTTTTCCAACAACACATCATACCCCATGGACAATGCCTTCATACAGGGACCATAGTGAAGATCATCAGGGGTAGTGATGATGATGGCATCGGCAAACTTCGGATGGTCAAACACCTGTTCCCATGTGTTGAATCGGTATTTCTTGTCAATAGAATGCTTTTCGGCATAGCGGTCATTCCGAATCTCAATGGGCTCTGCAACCCCGATAATATTGAGTTCTTCCGGGTATTGTACTGCGTAATCCCCATAGACATTGCCGCGGTTTCCTGCCCCGCAGGTAATCGCTGTGATGGGCCCGTTGGGTAACTTTTGTTTTTTGTCGGGAGAGGGGATGATCAGCGCTTCTCCAAATTCATTTTCTGCCCAAGCGGATAGGGGCAAAACAGCGCCCAATGAAAGGCCTAAGGTTTTGAGCAATTTGCGACGTGACAGGGGGGTTGACATACATAGTCCTTTTGAGTGTAGGCTATGAATTTACTAACTTCCTTAATGTCAATGTTTAAATTTTTTTCCATGCAACATGAATCCCGACGGTCATTCGCCCTGGATGTATTTCGCGGTCTCGCTCTGATTTGGCTCATCATGGCGGCATTACAGTCGGAATTGAACGGGGTTTTTAGCGTTTTTCGTGTGTCTGAAGAGGGGGGGCAAACCCTTTCGGATGGTCTATTTCCTACCTTCTTGTTTGCCATGGGACTTAGTATGGCCCACTCTTTAGAGAAATTTCGCAGCCACCCCTTGATTGAAATCCTTTTTCATCTTGTCAAGCGGGGTGTTGTGTTGTTTTTTATCGGGGGATTATTAAACTTATTTTTGTTCTGGCATAGCCGTGGCGATAATCCCGTCGACGTGACTGCCATCAAGTGGTATCAGGTCCTTGGACCCTTGCAGCGCATGGCAATTGGCTATTTTATGAGCGCTTTTGCTTTAAAATTTTTTGGTGAAAAACCAAGTTTTGTATTCGGACTTATTCTCCTCTGCCTCTATTGGGCGGTCATCTCCTTTGCTGGCAATATCTTGACGCCTAATCGTCTTCATTCAGACGGCGTCGTGCATTTGGCGCACATTTACAACATGCCCATAGACCTCAAAAGCATCTCCGTTATTTTTGCCCAAATGGCCCTTGTTCTTTTTGGTTATGCGGTTGAAACGTATTTAAACAAAAACGGAAAGGCGGCTGACACCCTTTTGCGCTTATTCTTTCTTGGTTTTATTTGCTTTGCCTCGGGTTGGCTATTGCAGCGCATTTCGGTATGTACGCCCGTGCCCTCGGCTCCTGGCTTTACCCTCTTGGCTATGGGGGCAAACGTTGTCCTTTATTCCTTCCTGATCTTGACGTTGCCTGGGCATGGCATGCGTCGGGGGGGCTTAAGATTCATAGAGAATTTTGGTAAAAACCCTTTGCTCATCTACCTCGCAGCCATCATTCTAGCTGCTTTTTATGTTCATGTTCGCATTGAGGAAATGGTGCTTCCGGCCTACTTAAACGAAACCCTTTTTCGCGCTTTGACGCCTGAGGCTGGCGCTTTAGTGCAGGGATTTGTTTTGGTTATTTTGCTTGGCGGTCTTGCTGCTTTCCTCCAAAAAAGAAAATGGCACCTACGCGCTTAGGCTTTTTTTGCATCGCTTTTTCCTAAGCACTATTCGCTATTTTCATACCCTTTTCTGACAGTACACATTTTGGCTTCCTTCATGAAGCCATACGGTCACACTGATTTTTTAACAGAAAAGATATTGGATGCTCGCTGCGCGCAGTTGGCGATCGTTCACCCCTTCGGTTGTGGACGAGAAGAGCGTCACTAAGCGCTTTCAGGCCTTAGTCTCCGATGGGGCGGGAGAAAAATTGACCTATGCAGCCATTTAACTAGTCAAGCTTGGGCTCCCTAAACTTTCGAAAAGCAAGTAGAAATAGCCAAAACAAACCTATAACGGCTGCCTCTATGCCAATGAGATAATACGGCCAAGCCCCTTGAACCAGAGGGTGGTCTACGGGGGGTGGCTGATTGACATACATGTAATTTGATCCGAGGGCGCTATTTACGCCCATCATGACAAAACCAACCAGGTTTGTGATGCCAATAACCCGCCAAAAACTCTTTCGCGGGATCCGTCTGCCCCCGTACACCATGAGGTAAACGGGTACCACCACCACGGACGCATGCGCGAGATAGAATTGAAGCACATAGCCAAGCGTGGGCTCGGTTTCAAGCGCTGGAGTTAAAAATGCTTGGATTCCGCCCAGTGGGCCCCAAAAGACCACAATTGGGAACGCCCACTTTTTCTTGAGCACCAAATGGAGAAACAATAAAATTTGGCTCATCCCACACATGTGAATGGGCAATGACTCATCTGCCCTATAAACACCATCCCACAATGCCATGAGGGTGTACCATGCCAAGTTTGCGAGAATCATCCATCCTAGCGTTTTTTCCCATTTGGCCATTTTGGGCTCACTTTCTCGAGGAGCCAACCAAAAAAGCGCCATGATGACCGCAGCAAGAATGCCATACCCAGACCACCAAACAAGGGATCCTACCTCAATAGGAACCATCTCATATACATCTGGATTCATGATGCGGTTGATTTTTCTTCGGCCGCCTTAATGCTTTTCCAAAAAAGGCCTGTTAACAAGAGATAGTGGGCTGACCCCGCCGCGATAAATCCCAGCAAATAAATCGGAAATGCATGGAAGGAACCCTCGACACAAACACGCATTCCGTCCACCCATTCGCCAATGATCATCGGGTTATCCACCTTAGGCGGAGCACATAGGAACATATAGTTGCCTCCGGTAAAATAATTAGCTAAACCAATGGGAAGCATGAGGAATAGGTTCAGGCTCAGAACCTTTGCCCACGTCCAGCGTCCAATGCGCATGCCTCGAACAAAGTGAAAATACAAGGGAATAATCAGGATGCCTCCGTGCACTATATAGTATTCAATGTACATGTAGGTGGTGTCTCCCGATGTGAGTTCGGGTGTCAAGAGTGAGTGGAACCCCCCGACAATACCCCAGAAGAATAGCGGATAAAACGCCCAACGAAAACCAAAGAACAGAAGCAGGATACTTAGAAATCGGCTAAATCCACATAAGTGTAACTCTAGGTTGTCCATGACGTTCCAAAGCCCCGCTTGAGAAAGATGTACGTGTTTGCCTACTAATAAGGCGATTAGGGCAGCGCCCCATATTTGTTCAAATCTCCGCAGCTGCGCTTCCCCTTTGAGTGTTCTTGCGGCAGCAAATACAAGGAGTGCGTATCCAGCGAAAATCGCAATTCCGCCCCACCACCCGGGAGCGCCAATCGCGTAAATGGCGTGTTCGATTTGTAAAAAAGACATGATTGTGTGCGTTTAGGTCTTCCGAAGTTAGGGAAGCGCAAGCACTTAAAAACGCGGTTTGCGTTTTTCTAAGAAGGCAGATGTCCCTTCTATAAAGTCTTCCGTGGCAAAACAGGCGCCAAAAAGCGCTTGTTCTGAAGTGAATCCAGCCCCTCCTTCTGTTGCAGCATTCACGGCTTCAATGACGGCCTTATGCGCTTGGCCTGAGTTTTTCATGAATGTACCTGCCATAGCATTTGCGGCAGGCAGGAGCTCCTCCGGAGATACTACTTGATTGACCAATCCATAGCTTTCTGCCGTTGCGGCGTCAATCATGCTTGCGCTCAACATCATTTCCATGGCGCGGCCCTTGCCAACCAACTGGACTAAGCGCTGCGTCCCGCCGTATCCAGGAATCAGCCCCAAAGAGGTTTCGGGCAAGCCGAGTCGCGCGGTCTCTGCGGCAATTCGGACATGGCATGCCATGGCCAGCTCTAATCCGCCGCCAAGCGCAAAACCATTAATAGCTGCGATGTAAGGCTTTTTTGCTGCTGCCACACGGTCAAAAAGGAGTTGATGCCCCGTTGCCGAAAGATCTTGTCCCTGTTTGGCGTCAAAAGAGGCAAATTCTGCAATATCTGCCCCTGCCACAAAACTTTTCTCGCCAGCGCCCGTCAGAATCACGACACGTACCGCGTCCTCCGCATCAAGCCACTCAATGGCGGCATGTAAGGCGCTAATAACTTCCTTGTTTAAGGCATTTAAGGCCTTTGGGCGATCCATGGTGACCGTTGCAATGCGTTGGTCAATCGAAATATGCAGGTGGGGAAATTCCATCGTTGTAAATTGGGGGTTTCCCCAAAGATATTCGCCTAAAGGCTTACCCTGTGAAAAAGACTCTAAAACGTTGGCTGCAAGATAAAATAGGCATTGGTGAAAACCGAGACAAACTCGTCTTACTTGAAAAGCGTATCGCCGCCCTAGCAACCCTTGCGCAATGGGGCTTGCCCGAGGTATTGCCTATTCCAAAAAATATTATGGCCTCCGCTTGGGAGGAAATGATTCGTACCCGTGGGCCCGAGTGGGCCCAGGTACCTCAGGGCATTCACCGCAGTGACCCCATGTTTCGCTACCCCTTTCAAGTCCACGGAGGGGATACGCTTTCTGTATTACATGAATACTATCAAACGGGCATAGCGGCCGCCCAAACCTTGCAGTCCATTTCTTCAGGCCCCCAGCGCATATTGGATTTTGGTGGAGGATATGGGCGAGTGGGGCGATTTCTAGGCGCCGCCTACCCGGAGGCCACGCGGATGGTTTCGGACCCTAAGCCCAGTGCGGTTGCTTTTCAAATTAAACACTTTGGCGCCCTAGCCGATGACCAACAGTCTGTTGATCTCATTTTTGCCGGTAGCGTCTTCACGCATTTAGCGAAAGAGACTTTTATCTCTACCCTACACGCTTTGTTGGGCAGACTGTCCCGGCAAGGAAAATTGGTTCTCACCCTTCATGCATTTGACTCTGCTGACTTTGTCTTTCATCCCTATACGGAAGAGTCCGCCTTAAAGGAGTTGGAAGATGTTCTTTCGGAAAATGCTTATGGGTCTGTCTATTGCTCTGAAGCGTTTTTTACACATTCGCTAGAATCAGACCCGAATACAGCAAATACGTGGCGCTACGAGGTCCTACAAAATAATTTGTTTGGAGGAACGCAGCTGTATGTCGCTGTTTCTCGGGCTTAAGATTTGGTTGGGCTTAATGGCAGACTAAAGACAAACTCTGTGCCCTCTTCGCTGCTCGCTTCTACCCAAATTCTGCCTTGAAAGCTCTCTAAGATCGTTTTTACGATCGCCAACCCTAATCCCGTTCCTCGTGATTTTGTCGTGAATTTAGGCTCGAAGATTTGCTCTAGCCGGCCCGCGGGTATTCCCAAACCGTTATCGCGCACAAAGACAAGAACATGATTTTCTTCTTGCCTAATTCCATAAGATATCAAAGGAGATCTTGCTTCTGAGACCGCCTCAAAGGCGTTGTTCAGCAGGTTATTTAATACCCGCAGCATTTGTTCTTCATTGGCTAAAACGTGCCAATCCCCATCCCTCGGAATAAGGAGTGAGGCTTTGGGGTAGGCCGCGTGGCATTCCTTTAGCAGTGACCGCAAAGAAACCTCTGTTCGGTTGTGTGCGGGTAGGCGGGTGAATTGGCTAAAATCTCCGGCAATTTGCGTCATGGCATCAATTTGGGCTAACATACCCTCCGAAAATTCCTTCACACTGTTGGGCGTTTGCTTCTCCGCGTTCATCGCGTGAAGCTGCGTCATCAAGCGCATAGGCGTTAAGGGGTTTTTGATTTCATGCGCCACCTGCTGCGCCATCTCTTTCCATGCGCTTTCTTTTTCTGCCAAGGCTAGTGCACGCGTATGCTCTTCCGTCATGTCAACCATTCGGTTGTATTCTGCGATCAGCAAACCTATTTCATCTTTAGAATGCCACTGGACGTGGTTTTTGGCCCCGGGGCGGCGCGATTTGCGCATCGCGTCGCTAATTACGTCTAGGCCACGCGTTATGCTCTTAGAGAGCACATAAGCAAAATAGGCCGCGGCTAAAAAGAGCGCTAAATTCAGATAAGCCAACGCTCTAAAGAACGCCTCATCCTCCACCGGAAGGCTCCTTCCATCTGTATAGGGAACCACCATAATCGCCAAGGGCATCCCTTGTGCATTAAGAATTTCAGAAGAGTAAATCATCACATCCCGCAAACTATCCGTTGTTGGGTGAATCGTTAACACCTGGTTGCGGTTTCCTCGTATTCCTTCTGGCAAATACATGGGAAGTGTCCCATCTTTTGTAAGTATGGGGTTAGAAGAAAGGAGCAATGTTCCGTCCATGGCATAGAGTGCCACGTCCATGCTGTGAATATCTGCAATAGCACATAATTCAGAATTCAATAGCTCGGGCAGGTCATTTGCCGAAAGGGGCACGTCAGATTCCCTACTTACTTCATGGGTTAGATGGGCTTCTATCGCCTCTTCTTTTCGTTGAAGTCTGTCCTTGTGGTATTCGGTTTCTTCTGCCCTAAAGTGCAGCCCGCTCACAATGCCTGTGGCCCCAAATCCTAATAAAACCAGCAAGAGCATCGCTAAAAAAATGCGTGTTCTCAGTTTGATGGTGGGCCGGGTGATTTTCATGTTGCGCAAAATTAAGGGCAATTATAACGCCAAAGCGCGGCCGTTGGGCCGCGCTTTGCATTTAAACACTTAAAAACGTTTAACCGCTCAGGGCTTCTGCTCCCCCTACAATCTCTAGGATTTCGTTGGTGATTGCCGCCTGGCGGGCTTTGTTATACTGCAACTTTAGGCCATCACGCATGCTGGTTGCATTGTCTGTTGCCTTGTGCATTGAGGTCATTCGCGCGCCATGTTCTGATGCTTGAGAATCTAATAGGGCTTTGAATACCTGACTCTTAATACTCGTAGGGATAAGCTCTTCTAAAAGCTGCACCTTATTTGGCTCATAAATATAATCACTGGCCTGCCCCTGGCCTGCTAACGCAGGAAGAATTGGCAGTAACTGCTCTTCTTGTAAAATTTGAACTGCGGCGTTTTTAAACTGATTGTATACCAGGACGACTTTGTCATACGCGCCGGCAACATAACCCACCATGGCCACCTCCGCTACGCGCTGGGCGCCTTCAAAGTTGACTTGGTTGACCACTTCGAGTTCCTCCCCCACCACATTCATGGTTTTCTTCAGGAGATCGCGCGACTTCTTTCCTACTGTGAAGACAGACACTTTGGCGCCTTGCGCTTCATAGGCATCTGCAACACTTCGCGTGCGCTTAATAACAGAGGAGTTAAATGCACCACATAATCCACGGTTGGCCGTCAAAGAAATCAATAACACCCGCTGGGTTGGACGCTCTTGAGCGTAGGGGTTTTCGGAAGCGTCTAGCGTGGCGCTTATATTCCCCATTAGTGCCGTCAGTTTTTGCGCATAGGGGCGCATTTGCACAATGGCATCCTGGGAACGCTTCAGCTTGGCGGCCGAAACCATCTTCATCGCAGACGTAATCTGCATGGTGCTTGACACCGATGCAATGCGATTACGAAGCTCTTTTAGATTGGCCATGGATCTTTACTCTTCAGGTTAGGCTTGGTAGGCGGGCAAAACTTCTTTCGCAGCGTTTTCAATCGCGGCAATTTGGGCATCACCCCAGGCCCCACCACGAATGGCTTCCAAAACATCTTGGTGCTTTGCAGACATATACTCGATCAAGGCGTTTTCAAAAGCTTTTACATTCTTGACAGGAACGCTATTGAGCATGCCCTTGGTTCCAATGTAAATAATGACCACTTGCTTCTCCACGCTCATCGGGTCATTGACCTTCTGCTTGAGGATCTCTACGTTGCGGCGTCCTTTGTTGATTACGTTCATCGTCGCAGCATCAAGGTCAGAGCCGAACTTGGCAAAGGCTTCCAATTCACGGTATTGCGCTTGGTCCAACTTGAGGGTGCCTGCCACTTTCTTCATGGGCTTGATCTGTGCAGATCCGCCAACACGCGAAACAGATATACCTACGTTGATCGCAGGGCGGACACCTGAATTGAACAAGTCAGCCTCCAAGAAGATCTGACCGTCAGTAATAGAAATGACGTTTGTAGGAATATACGCAGAAACGTCACCCGCTTGGGTTTCAATGATAGGCAATGCCGTTAATGATCCTCCACCTTTTACCAGGCCGCGCAAGGATTCTGGCAAGTCGTTCATTTGAGATGCAATCGTGTCGTCTTTAATCACCTTTGCTGCGCGCTCTAGTAAGCGGCTGTGGAGGTAGAATACGTCACCAGGATACGCCTCACGACCTGGAGGACGACGAAGCAATAGGGATACTTCGCGGTAGGCAACTGCCTGCTTGGATAGATCATCATAGATAATCAAAGCGGGACGGCCTGTATCACGGAAGTACTCACCAATAGCCGCACCAGCAAAAGGTGCATAAAACTGCATCGGTGCGGGGTCTGCCGCGTTGGAAGCCACAATCGTGGTGTACGCCATAGCTCCCTTCTCTTCCAAGTTTTTAGCAAGCGCTGCGACCGTTGACCCCTTCTGGCCAATCGCTACATAGATACAGTAAACGGGCTCTCCCTTATCATAGAATTCCTTCTGGTTGATGATGGTATCGATCGCCACCGTCGTCTTACCCGTCTGGCGGTCACCAATGATCAACTCACGCTGGCCACGACCAATTGGAATCATGGCGTCAATCGCTTTGATCCCGGTCTGAAGTGGCTCATTTACCGGCTGACGGTAAATAACCCCTGGAGCTTTGCGCTCCAATGGCATATTGTAGCGGGTTCCTTCAATCGGTCCTTTTCCGTCAATCGGGTTACCTAAAGTATCTACCACGCGTCCAAGCATGCCCTCGCCTACATCAATAGAGGCAATAACACCGGTACGCTTGACGGTTGACCCTTCCTTGATGCCTTGTGCGGCACCCAGCAATACGATACCCACGTTGTCTTCTTCTAGGTTGAGGACAATGCCGCGCAATCCTGTTTCAAACTCAACGAGTTCTCCAGATTGTGCATTCTCCATTCCGTAAGCACGGGCGATACCGTCACCTACTTGCAATACGGTGCCTACTTCTTCAAGTTGAGCATCGGTTGCGAAACCGGAAAGCTGTTGGCGCAGGATGGCTGAAATCTCTGCAGGTTTTACGTCTGCCATGGGATGGGAATTTAAAAGTCCGCGATGTATAAGTTTTTATCGAATTCGCGCTGAAGTTTGGCCAACGACGTCGCCACAGAGGCGTCTACTTGTTTATCGGCCACACGAAGTACAAAACCTCCAATGAGGGCCGGGTCAACCACCTGCTCTAACTGAACGTCAGAAGATGTAGGAGTCTTGAGCAGCGCCAAAAGTTGGTTTACTTGTTCTGGATTGAGCGCACTTGCAGAAGCAATGCGTGCGCGAACCACATTTTTCTCAGCCAAATACAGGCTGGTATATTTTTCCAAAACATCCTTCAGGTGTGCTTCGCGTCCATGCTTTACAAGCAGGTCCATAAAAGCATTCAACAAAGGATCAAATTGGCCTGAAAACACGGTTTTAAGTGTCTTCAATTTTTGATCAGGCTTGATCACTGGGCTCTGGAGGAAAACACGGAAATCACGGCTTTCTTTCAGGACCGCCAACAAGGTGTCACTGTCAGTCTTGATCACGTCCAACGCATTGCGTTCACGAGCCAAGTCTAAAAGAGCTTTCGCGTAGCGGCTTGAAGCGCGCAGTGTGCTCATGGCCTGATTAATTCATTTTAACATCCTGCATTGCACGGTCGACCATGGCCTTCTGTGCTTCTGCATCCTTTAGCTCCGCGCGCAAGATGCGCTCAGACATGTCAATGGCAAGTTGGGCAACCTGGGTTTTCACCTCGGTCATCGCCGCCATCTTCTCGTTCTGAATCTGGACACGTGCAGCCTCCAATACCTTGGCGGCCTCTTCCGATGCGGCGCCTTTGGCGTCCGAAATCGTTTTGTCACGCATAGCGCGCGCCTCTTTCAGCATAGCCTCGCGCTCTTCGCGTGCCTCCTTCAAGAGTTGCTCGTTATTGGACTGAAGCGAAGCCATTTCGGCTTTAGCTGCTTCGGCCGCCCTGAGGGCGGAATTGATGGCCTCTTCACGTTCTTGAACGGCTTTCAAAATTGGCTTCCACGCAAACTTTGCCAAAAGGAAAAGAAGGAGGAAGAACGTGATTGACGTCCAAAAAATGAGGCCAAAGCCTGGCGTTACGATACCCATTGTACTTTGTTTTCTTCGATTAACACATTCACCAAAAAGGCTCGTTTAGCAGCACGCTGGCTGCCAAACGGCCCTGTAAAAGGTGCGTTATTAAATACCCAACAACGCGACAACGATACCGAACAAACCGGCACCTTCAATCAACGCGGCTAAGATAATCATATTGGTTTGGATTTTGCCCGTGACTTCAGGCTGGCGGGCAATAGCTTCCATGGCGCGACCGCCAATCAAGCCAATACCGATACCTATGCCGATAACGGCCAAACCTGCTCCAAGTGCTGCGATACTTCCGGTCATGATACTAGGGGGGATTTGAGTTAAAATTAGTGTTTAGTGGTGTTCTTCATGTACGGCTGCTCCAATGTAGAGGGCCGTTAATAGGGTGAAGATGTACGCCTGCAATGCTGCAACCAACAACTCCAAAACAGAGATAAACAAGGTCAACAAAACAGAGACAGGACTTACCCATACTGTTTCGAAGATGAAGACCAAGGAAACTAAGCTCAATACAATGATGTGTCCTGCTGTAATGTTGGCAAACAGTCGAATCATCAAAGAAAAAGGCTTCGTGAAAATGCCAATAAATTCTACAATGGTGAGTAAGGGCCTTATCAAAACGGGCAAGCCAGGCATCCAGAAAATGTGCTGCCAGTAGTGCTTGTTTCCGTTGAAATTGGTGACAAGGAAAGCTACAACCGCCAAGACCATCGTCACAGCAATATTGCCCGTCACGTTGGCTCCTCCCGGGAAGAGGGGAACCAATCCTAGCATATTGTTGATTAAAATAAAGAAGAAAATAGTCAAGAGTAAGGGGACAAAACGCTTGTAGTCAGGCCCAATGTTGTTTTTGGCAATGTCGTCGCGGACAAATACCACTAAGGGTTCTACAAATCCTGCAACGCCACGAGGGGCGGCATTTGGATTCTTTTTGTACGACCGTGCTGCGGAAAGAAATAAAAGCAAGATGACTACTGCGCCAAAAAGAAGCGAGGCCACGTTTTTGGTAATCGAGATGTCCCACGGCTTTGCGTTGGCCACTTCGTGGGTCTCGTGGTCCATTTCTGAAAATACTCCGTGCTCATTGGCGTTTTCGGAGGCGTAATATATTTTTTCGTGAATGTTTACAAAGCGTTGACCGCCTGCTTCTACCACGTGGGTTCCTTCTTCATCATGATGAAAGGAGGAGGAGGAAAAAACGACTAGGCCTTGTTTGGTGTAAAGAATCACCGGCAAAGGAATGCTTACCGGGTGGTCATTCCAATCAAAAAGATGCCAGCCATGACTGTCTGCAATGTGGTGCATAATAACCGCGGCAGGGTCAAAGTCTGCCTTGGCTTCAAGCGCCTCCATGATGGTCGTATCGTTGTGATGTGCAGTATAGTCGTTGCCCTCTGACGCTAAAAGCGAAAGAGAGGAAAAGAAGAATAGACCGAAAAGGAAGCTGAACTTTTTAATCATAGAGCCTTGCAAAATGCGCGGCAAAGATACTCTCCGTCGTTTTCAAATCCTACTTTTTCTTGATCCAAAAAACGGCAAGAGCAGATTCTGTAAAAAGAGCAAAAAGATAGGCTGCGACAAACTGCAGCGCTGAAGCATTAAAATTTGGATCCTCTTTGAGCATAAGCGGAAGAATAACGGCGCCCAATCCTAAAAACATTCGAAGGAGTCCGATAGCAAAGTAAGCAGGAATAAAGCGCCCACTTTTTTGGTTCTCAAGGGTTTGTGCGAGACCGAAAAGGGCTATCCCTGTTCCGACCCAATACATGTCACCCACCCAAAAAATGCCTGACGGCCAAGGTGACACTATAAATACTAAAACATGCAGAAAAATGCCCAGGGCATACATGATCAACAAAGGGGGTCCCCAGTTTTTCATTTTACGTCGTTTATTACTTGTTTCAGCACAATGGCCAGGGCTAAAATGGTAGAAAAAAGGGAGCATCCCAGCGTTGCCCATGCCGTGCTCTCGTCATTCCAGCGACCCAAAGCAAGGTCCCAGCGGTATCCTCCGTAGGTCCCCAAAGAAATGATGGCGCCCATCTGAAAAGCCATCCCCGAAAACTTTAATGCGTTTTTCATAGACCCTGCGGTTTAGGCCGCAGAGGCCTCTTTTTTAGCCGTAGCATCCGCCGGCGTTGCCATTGTTTTGCGGTTGGCCATGGCACAGGTTCCCGTAAACTGAGCCCCTGGCTCCACGGCGAGCTGGCCCGTGCTAAGATCTGCCTGGACATTGGCTGTTTGAAGCAGGGTCGTCAAGCCTTTGATCTCTAATTTACCTATAACGCGGCCCCCCACGGAAGCCTCATGCGCACGAACCTCCCCGTCAACAGCGCCGCTTGGCCCTACGACCAGCTTGCCCCCAACGGACAAATTTCCTTTGACGTGCCCGTCAATACGGATATCTCCAGGAGAATGAATATTTCCTTGTATTTGAGTGCCTTCCACAATGCGGTTGTGTTCGGCTGTTCCTTCGTTTCGTCGTGGTGCGTTCATCATAGCGTATAAATCATTTCCACAAAGCGCTTGTAACCATCCAAGTCTTTGCTGCTGTAAAAATGCGAAAAGTTTTGCACGGTTATAGGCCAATAGCTCGGATCGTATGAATTTAAAAATTGCGTGACTGCAGAGGCCCGCTTCACTTTGGTTCTATAGTCCATCGCCTCCGTGCTGTTCTTGAACCCGTCAATGGCGACTATTTGGGCGCTTTCCGTTAAGGGAAGCATCCGTATACTCATGGGGCTCCCAGCAAAATATTGCTGGTGAAAGCGGGCTAAGGCATTGCGCACATCATTCGCATTTCCTGCAGAACTAAAAACAATCAAGACCTGGTGGGGCGCAGCTAACGCTTCAACATAAGGCGACTTAGAGGCCGCCACATCTGTCGCATCCGAGGCGAGGGCCATTTTAATGTTTGCCGCAGCCACCGCCTGAGGCGTGTTGGGGAAGCCCTCTTCTACCTCTGTAAGGGCAGCAATAAAGGCCGAACGCCCTTCTGTCCCCCCGGTGGCCTGGGCCCTTAATAGGGATGCACGCGGCGCCTCTTCTGGGTTCCATGTTGTCGCATCAAAACGCTTTAATGCGTCGGCCCACTTTCGGTTTTCTACGTCGCTCACCAGAGCACGAAATGCCTTCGTCGTCGGGGCTTTGGTGTTTGTTTCTAGTGTTTCTCCGCGTAATAGCGCTGCATACCGACTCAAGGGGTAGTGCGTAAGTACTTCTATTTTTTCTGCTTCGGCCTGGATGCCTTCTTCCCTTTGGAGATGAAGGCGATGTAAGGCATAGCGGACAAAAGCATCGTCATTACAGCCCTCTAGGCCGCCCGTTTCTGCACATCGTGCGGATAACGAGTCCGGCAAGCCACACTCTGCCTTCGTTCGCATCAGTGCCGCTAATGCTCGGTCAAGGTCGCCAATTTGGTCACGGTAGATGGCGGCGGCCTCAAGTAGGGCCGAACAGATCAATTGCTGACAAGAGTCGCGCGCTTCCGCGCGTTTGGGTATGGCCCGCAAGTAGCTCTCCACATCATAGGTCGGGTCTACATACGCTTCTTCCCCTCCCGTTGGGTCTTCACTCGCAGAGGGGCCGCTTTGTGCCATATTTCCCATCGCCCAGGTGCCAGAAGCGCTTTGTAGGCGCCAGTTATCTACGTTGGGTCTTTGCCCCCATTGTGTTGTGTAGCTGGCGATTCCAGCCGCCCGCGCTACTGGATTATAAAAGATCCAGCCGCCCGCGGTGTTTGCCCCTGCAACAGGCCCCGTTGCGGCCATCAGCGACGATTGGGCATTCAGCTGAGCATTGAGGATGGCGCGTTCAGCGGCACGGATAGCTTGTTGTTCTTGACGCTTCAAATCTTTCACATAGGCCGTGAACTTTGACCGCAGAACTGCGTCAGGCTTTGTGCCTAAAACAAGAAGGGAGTCGTTTCTTTCTACAATCCCTATTACCGCCATCAAGGCATTTAATCCATCACGACGCTTCGCAAGCGTCTTTTTTAGGGCATGTTCCTCTGGTAAGAGGGCATAGGCAGAGTCTAAATCTACTTGAGCTAGGGCATAACGCTTTGCCTCAAAATACATGTCTCCTCTATCTGAATAAGCTAAGGCCCATAAAACAGCGCGCGCGCTTTGTCCGGCGCCGACACATCGGCTCAGGTAAAACAGCTGGTTTTTATCGTCTTCTTGACTTTTGGCAACACGCGCTAGGGCATAATAAATTCGATCACGGTAGCCCGCGTTTTTGGGTTCTTTCAGTAGTTTCAGCAATTCCGCATACAGTTTTTGCGGGCGACCGTCTCCGTTGATGGTTTTATGCAGCTGTGCTTCAAGCAGCATATCGTAGGTCCCTGGTTGTCCCGCAATACATCGTTCAAATGCCGCGCGTGCCAAAACACGCTCGCCCATATTTTCATACAATTGACCCGCAATGAAGGCATGGCGGGCATTGCTTTTCTTGTTCTTCCCCTTTTCTGCCGCTGTCCTTAAATAGTCTGCTGCAAGAAGAAGCTCTCCATTGGAAAGGTGCCCTTGGGCGCGCAGAATGCGTATGTCCTCCAAATACCTTTCGTCAACGCCCGTGCGCTCAAGCTCATCCAATGCAGCGAGTGTTGCCGGGCCATTTTTTTGTCTTGCTAGTATTTGAATTCGATGGAGTTCTGCGGTATAAAACTGGTGTGCTTCCCCTTTTGTAAATAAGCGTTCTTGATTCCGGGGGCGCTTTGCTTTTCGGTCTGTATTGCGTGTGATAATCGCGTACGACTCCTGCGCAGCCACATCTAGGCCTAAAAGTGCCTGCGCATCCCCTAGCAGCCTATAGGCATCGTATACCACAAGGTTGCGTTGATTCCCGCGTACCATCATGCTGTGCTCCTGAACCGTCTTGGTCGCCTTTTCTACGGCTGTTTTTAAACGGCCTGCAGCGGCGCTGCCTTCCTTCGCGTTGTTGTAGGGATAGATGTCTAAAACCCGGTCATAAACGTCCACATGCTCTTCTTCCAGGGATTTAAGCGCCTCTGAATAAGCCTCTTGCCCATTGAAAAGCGGATTGAACTTGGCCGTCATTTGGTGAAAAGTCCGGTTGATGGCCCGGTCTTTGGTTCGGCTACAACCCGCCCCGACAAGGAGGCTTCCCAAAAGGAGACTTCCGATGAATACGTTAGAGAATGGTTTTACCTTCATGCGATACTTTGGGGCCGAATATTGTTAACGACGGGGGGCCAAAGTTATTTCATTGAGCGGGGCAAAGCAGACCGAATATATTTGCGACGAAATGCGAAACACAGAAAATAAACCAACCGGTTGGAAAAAGTGGCTGCGGAAATACCGCGTCGTGCTTTTAGATGAGGCCTCCTTTGAGGAGCGCTTTTCCATGGTTCTGAGCCGGTTTAATGTGTTTCTTGCCGTGGGAACCACCGCCGTCGTGCTGATTCTCGCCACCATTTTGCTCGTGGCTTACACCCCATTGCGTGAATATATCCCTGGCTACGCCAGTACTTATCTGCGTCGCTCTGCTATTTCTCTTGACCAGGAGTCGGATTCTTTAATGACGCAAGTCGCCTATCAAGAGGCTTTTATACGTCGCTTTCAGGCCGTCATTAATAACGACCTTCCTGCTGATTCTCTTGGTGCGGCGAACGTTCTACCCGCTGGGTGGAGCCCTAAGCACTTAAAACCCACAGACCGAGAGCTTGCGTTAAGACAGAGTGTTGCAGAGTTGGAGGCTAAAGCCAAAACCGTTGTTGATCCCGATAAAGATCTTTTGATGCCTCTAGTGGGGACACTTATCGAGGGACAGCGGAGCGCTCGGCGGAATTTTGGCATTAAAATATCTGGCGAAGAGGGCGCTGAAGTACAAAGCATGAAAGACGGAACCGTATTAGCTATTGAGGGAACGCCTTCTTTGGGCTTTACGGTTTTGGTTCAACACCAAGGGGGGGGGCTAGGTCGCTACGGAAACCTAGGCAAAGCAAACCGACGCGTTGGTGATTATGTGAAACAAGGGGATGTTTTGGGCAACATTGGAGAAGCGCCCGAAGGAGAAATACCTTTTGTCTCTATACAATATTGGTTGAACGGAGAGTCCCTCAATCTTGAAAAACTACTTGGACTTTAAGATGGCCAACCTGAAAGAACTCGGCGCACACGTGTGGGCCCGCTTGGCGGCTAAAGAAACCAAGCGTTGGGCGTCAAAACCCATTGAAACACAAGAAAAAGTCTTTCAAGACTTAATCAAAAAAGCAAAGGACACGGCTTTTGGCAAAGACCATGATTTTGCCAACATCCGAAATATGCAAGACTTTCAGGCACGCGTTCCTGTGCGTGATTATGAAGAATTGCGCCATTATGTAGACCGTGTCGTTGCGGGAGAGCCTGATATCTTATGGCCCGGCAAGCCTACTTATTTTGCTAAAACAAGCGGGACCACCTCTGGAGCAAAATACATTCCGCTGACCAAGGAGTCGGTTCCGTACCACGTTAAGTCGGCCAGAAATGCCCTTTTTGCCCATATCTTAAACACGGGAAGCACTGCATTTTTGAATGGTAAAATGATCTTCTTACAGGGGAGTCCGGAACTAGAAAGTAAAAACGGGATTTCCACTGGTCGCCTTTCGGGTATTACGGCACATTTTGTTCCGCGTTATTTATTAAAAAACCGCATGCCCTCTTGGGAGGTAAACTGCATAGAGGATTGGGAAACCAAAGTGGACGCCATTGTAGAAGAAACCCACCAGGCAGACATGACGGTCATCAGCGGAATCCCCCCTTGGGTGCAGATGTACTTTGAGCGTCTCATGGAAAAAACGGGAAAGACCACGATGGCGGACGTTTTCCCAAACTTCGACCTCTTTATTACGGGCGGTGTCTCCTTTGAACCCTATAAAGCACGTTTTGCTGAACTTTTTGGCCGCAATATCCCCATCTTAGAAACCTATCCTGCCTCTGAAGGCTTCTTCGCCTATCAAGACCGCAAAGACAGTAAGGATCTATTGCTTTTACTCGACAATGCGATGTTCTATGAGTTTATTCCGGCAGATCAATATTTTGAAGAAAACCCGCCGCGGTTAACCATTGGAGAGGTTGAGCTGGGTGTCAACTATGCGCTGATCCTTAACACCAATGCTGGTCTTTGGGGCTATAGCATTGGGGACACGATTCGATTTGTGTCCAAGTCTCCCTATCGTATTCGCGTCTCGGGCAGAATCAAGCATTACATTTCTGCCTTTGGTGAGCATGTTATCGGTTCAGAGGTCGAGTATGCTATGGAGTTAGCCGTGGCTAGCCATGGTGGGCAGGTGAGAGAATTTACCGTCGCCCCACAGGTGCGCCCCAAAGAGGGCGGCCTCCCTTACCATGAGTGGTTGGTCGAATTTGATGTCTTACCTAAAGACGTGGAAGGCTTTTCTCTTGCGCTCAACGCGGCAATGCGCATCAAAAATGTCTACTATGCAGATTTGGTAGACGGCGGCATCCTGCGGCCTTGTGTTTTGCGCGCCCTTGCGCCAGAATCATTTATCCAATACATGAAGTCACAAGGCAAACTCGGTGGCCAAAACAAGGTGCCCCGCTTAATGAATGACCGAAAAATTGCCGATATTTTAATGGGCTACCTAGAGGCCTAATCCTTGATCGCTGGGTTGGTAACCAAAATCTTGTTGTGTTGGCGCATGGGATGCTGCCACCGCCAATTGGTCACAGCGCTCATTTTCCGGGTGCTCATTATGCCCCTTAATCCATTGGAAATCAACTTTGTGCGGCTCCATCGCCTTAAGTAGTCGTTTCCATAAGTCTGGGTTTTTCACTTTAGCCCAGCGGCGGCGCTTCCAGCCATCAATCCAATGTTTTAAAAAGGCATCCACCACGTACTTGCTGTCCGAAACAACCAAAACCTCGCACCCTGAAACTTTGAGCGCCTCTATCCCCACAATAACGGCCATGAGTTCCATGCGATTGTTTGTGGTGTGATAAAATCCTCCGGAAAACTCTTTTTCTTGGCTTCCGCTACGCAAAATCGCCCCATAACCACCTGGTCCGGGATTTCCTTTGGCGGCGCCATCTGTATATAGCTCTACTTGGGGCATGATAGCGGATTTGGCATGGGTGTTTGACACAGTTGGGCCTCTAATACACGGGGGTAGGCCCAGTGTTCAGCCTTTAGAATGCGCGCCTGAAGGGTTTCTGGCGTATCTCTTTCTTCTACCGGCACGCGGCATTGAAAGCTGATGGTTCCCTCATCATATTCTTTCGAGACCTCGTGTATCGTCAGACCCGAGAATGCCTCTCCTGAGGTAAGGGCGGCGCGATGTATGTGAAGTCCATACATGCCTTTCCCCCCAAACTTGGGCAAAAGGGCTGGATGAATGTTAAACATCCGCCCAGGAAAAGCTTCAATCCACGCGAGGGGAACTTTTTTTAAATATCCTGCCAGCGCAACAGCTTCAACGCCTAGTTTTTTCCATTCTGCCAGCACGCGTGTCTCGTCCTTCTCCGGCAAAAATCCATGAATAGGCGCGTTGATTTCACGCTTCTTGATGCCCGCTTCGGGCCGATTTGTCCAAATTCCGGCAATGGATACAAAATTGTGGCCCTGAAAATATTCAGCAATTGCAGCGGCATTACTCCCGGTTCCAGAGGCTAGAATTGCCAGTGATGTAGAGGCTTTGGGCGCATTTAGGGGCATGTCGTCAAAGGTAGGCTTTGGCGGTAAATACACTATAGATTCATGAAAATGTATTGTACCAAATGGCAGATTGGCGTTTCTTTGCACCGATTCAACCAATCTAAACTCACTATTATGTCGGATATCGCATCCCGCGTTAAGGCCATCATCGTCGACAAGCTCGGCGTTTCAGAAGGCGAAGTCACCACTGAAGCATCTTTCACCAACGATTTGGGTGCTGACTCTCTTGATACTGTAGAATTGATCATGGAATTCGAAAAGGAATTTGATATCCAGATCCCTGACGACCAAGCAGAAAACATCGCAACTGTTGGTCAAGCAGTTTCTTACATTGAGGCAGCTAAATCCTAATCCTTCCATGGGATGGAACTAAAACGTGTCGTTGTTACCGGCGTTGGAGCGTTAACGCCCTTAGGTAACAACGCAAAAGAATTTTGGGACGGCCTGCTCCAAGGAAAGAGTGGCGCCGCTCCCATTACACGTTTTGACGCCAGCCTATTTAAAACACAATTTGCTTGCGAAGTCAAAAACCTCAATGTTGAGGACCATCTTGACCGCAAAGAACTGCGTCGCATGGACCGCTGTACACACCTCGGCTTAATTGCCGCAGATGAGGCTATCCTGGATTCTGGCATTGAAAGTTCAAAAACGTCTAAAGACCGTATAGGGGTGATTTGGGGCTCTGGCATTGGCGGTATTGATACCTTCTTTGAAGAGGCTAAAAACTTTGTTGAGGGCGGTGGGAGTCCGCGCTTCAGTCCCTTCTTCATTCCAAAAATGATTGCCGACATCTGTGGGGGTTATGTTTCTATGAAATACGGCTACCGAGGGCCAAACTACACGACAGTCTCTGCCTGCGCATCTTCTACAAACGCCATCATTGATGCGTTAATGTTGTTACGTCTAGGTAAGGCTGATGTCATCGTTTGTGGTGGTTCTGAAGCTGCCATAGGCCCTGGTGGCATTGGTGGCTTTAATGCTATGCATGCCCTTTCTACCCGCAATGATGATCCTACCTCGGCCTCTCGTCCATTTGACAAAGACCGTGACGGTTTTGTTATGGGAGAGGGCTCCGCTTGTATGGTCCTTGAATCTTATGACCACGCTATTGCGCGTGGTGCAAGGATTTATGCTGAGCTTGCCGGAGGTGGCCTATCCGCAGACGCGCACCACCTTACCGCGCCGCACCCCGATGGACTGGGCGCGCTAAACGTTATGCGTAACTGCCTTGAAGACGCCGGAATGATGCCTGAAGAGGTTGACTATGTCAATGTTCACGGGACCTCAACGCCTTTGGGCGATATAGCAGAAACAAAAGCCATTCAAGGTGTCTTTGGCGACCATGCCTACAACTTGAACATCAGTTCAACCAAGTCCATGACGGGACACCTCTTAGGCGCCGCTGGAGCAGCAGAAGCCCTCGTCGCTTGTTTAAGCGTTGTTCACGACATCATTCCGCCCACGATCAACCACTTTACAGACGATCCTGAGCTGGACAACAAACTCAACTTTACTTTCAATGTGCCTCAAAAGCGCATTGTTCGCGCAGCGCTTTCCAACACGTTTGGATTTGGCGGTCACAACGCCTCTGTTGTGTTTAAGAAGGTCGACTAATTTCATGCTTCGCTTACTCCTTTCTTACTTTAAATCGGTTCCGGCTGAATCGAAAGACCTTCTTTCCGCCATCAAAGAAATGACGGGACTGCGCCCTTATGATCCCAATATTTACTTGGCCGCCTTTCGTCGTAAAGTAGATGACCAAACGCAGAAAGGCGCCAATATGCGTTATGAGCGGTTGGAGTATTTAGGAGATGCTGTCCTAGGTGTTCTCATGGCAGAATACTTGTACGAAAAATATCCCAACGGAGATGAGGGCTACTTGACCAGCATGCGGTCAAAGGTTGTTTCAAGAAAGGCCCTTAATAAAATCGCTGAAAAGATGGGCATTCCACGGTGGATGCAGCAGTCATCTCGCGGCCGTCGCGCTGGGACGACTTCTGTTCCAGGAAATACACTAGAGGCCTTGGTGGGCGCTGTATATGTCGACCGCGGATGGAATGACACCAAAACCTTTGTACACAGACACCTTTTAGACGCTCACGTGAATTTCAATCGCGTTGAAAAAGAGGTTATTTCGTACAAGAGTCTCATGATCGAGTGGGTTCAGCGACAAAAAAAGATCTTTGCCTTTGAGGAGGTGGAAGAACATGGTGCACAGCATCTCAAACGCTTTACTATGGCCATTTTGATTGACGGCGAGCGTCAAGGTGAAGGTTCTGGTCAATCTAAAAAAGCCGCCGAAGAAGCAGCTTCCCGCGCCGCCTGTAAAGCTTTAAATATTGGGCGCCATGAGCCGGCTCGTACTCGACGTCGTCGATGAAGGGCCACCCCCTAGCATATTAGGTCTCAGCACCTCGCTGAGTGATGTGTCCCTCGTTTTTACACTTAACACCGCACTAAGCTGGTCCCTTGTTCGCTATAGCGATTGGCGTTGTGTTCAGCCCCCGCTGCATTCATATCATGCCCTTTACCGATGCCACTTTCAGGGACGAGACATTTCCTTGATGTGGAATCTTCCTGAGAAAAGTGCGTGGACGTCTGCCCCAAGAGCGGCTCCTTTGGATCTATTCTCAGAAGAGGCCTCTGCGCCTCCGTTGAGGCCTTTGCTGCAAAAGCCGATACGTGTTCATGGGCTCTTGGTGATTGATCCTGCGCTATCTCCCGAGGAAATGGTAATTTTGCAACGTCGCATCGCCAGCGCTCCTGGTGTTGTAGGGCAACACGTCCTCCCTTGGTCAATCCTTCGCGAACGAGAGAATTTTCTCTTTGAACCGCTGAACACTTTATAAAATGAAACGAACCAAAATTGTCGCCACGCTTGGGCCTGCCTCTATGGACAGCAAAACCCTAGAGGGGATGCTCCATGCGGGCGTAAATGTCTTCCGTGTGAATTTTTCACATGGCAGCCATGAGCAGCACCGTAACACCATTAAAAATATCCGAGAAATCCTTGATCGCACGGGGATTCACGCTGCGATTCTAGCTGATTTACAGGGCCCAAAACTTCGTGTTGGCCACGTAGAAGAGGGGGCTGTCGTTGCCCCGGGTGATCGGGTCGTCTTTACAAACGTCAAGTGTGAAGGAACAAAAGAGCGGGTTTATATGACCTATTCTGCTTTTCCACTGGACGTCAATCCGGGTGAAACGATTCTTCTAGATGACGGAAAATTAATGATGCGGGTGATCTCCACCAACCGCAAAGATGAGGTTGTAACAGAGGTCGTTCAAGGTGGGCCGCTTAAGTCTAAAAAGGGCGTAAACCTTCCCAACACTCGGGTTTCTTTGCCATGCTTAACAGAAAAAGACCTAGAAGACCTTCAGGTTGCCATGGATGAGGCGGTAGATTGGATCGGCTTGAGTTTTGTACGTAACGCACAAGACATCAAAGAGCTTCGCGCTATTTTGGATAAAAACAAGTCCAATGCCGGCATCATTGCCAAAATTGAAAAGCCCGAAGCGGTGAGCGATATTGAGGGCATTTTGGACGCGACTGACGGTGTTATGGTTGCCCGCGGCGACTTGGGCGTTGAGGTGCCAATGGAGTCTGTTCCCTTGATTCAGAAAATGATTGTAGCGAAAGCTATGGAGCGCGCTAAGCCCGTCATTGTCGCAACACAGATGATGGAAAGCATGATTGACAGCATGACGCCTAGCCGCGCAGAGGTCAACGATGTGGCAAATGCCGTATTAGATGGTGCTGATGCTGTTATGCTTTCGGGCGAAACCTCCATCGGTAAATATCCCATTGAGGTGGTTGCCGCCATGGCTAAAATTGTGATGGCTGCAGAAAACTCCCCCATTAATCAAATTAAAGAGCGCAGGCCTAAAAAAGAAGACAGACGTTTTGTCAATAGGGCTATCTGTTATCAGGCAGCAAAAATGGCCAACTTAGTAGGGGCCCGAGCGATTTGCACCTTAACTTTTTCAGGCTATTCTGCACAACTGCTCTCCTCCTTCCGCCCCAAAAGTGATATCTATGCCTTCACATCTAATCGCGCCATTTTGAACAAAGTCAGCTTGTATTGGGGCGTTTGTGGCTATTTTTATGATGGTATGGAGTCCACAGATCAAACCATGGTTGACATCACCCAGACGCTAAAAGGAGTTGGTCTTATAGAAGATGGCGACCATATTATCCAGTTGGCAAGTATGCCGATTTTACAAAAAGGGACAACCAACACGATGCGGATTAAGCGCGTAGGCGAATAATAATAAAGACATGAATAGAAAAAGGGGGCAAAAAGCCCCTTTTTTTTGCTTTTAAGCGCCTTTTATAGCGCGCCTGAGAAAGTCTTAAGAAAACGCAAATCATTCTCGTAGAACGCGCGTATGTCTGGAATTTGGAAGCGCTGCATCGCAATGCGCTCAATACCCATTCCAAAGGCATAACCACTATAGATCATTGGATCAATCCCACAGGAGGTTAGTACGGCTGGATCCACCATGCCACATCCCATGATTTCCAACCAACCGGTGCCTTTTGTCATGCGATGGTCTGCTTCATTTTCTAAGCCCCACCAGATATCCATTTCTGCACTTGGTTCTGTAAAGGGGAAGTAGCTCGGGCGAAGGCGGATTTCTGTCTTCTCGCCAAAAAAGGCCTGCGCAAATGCGAGCAGTGTCTGCTTGAGGTCCGCAAAAGAAACATTTTTATCAATGTACAGTCCCTCTACCTGGTGAAATACACAGTGCGATCGGCTAGAAATCGCTTCATTTCGAAAAACTCGCCCGGGGGCAATAATGCGAATGGGGGGTTTTTGTGTTTCCATTGTGCGCACTTGGACGCTTGACGTGTGGGTTCTTAAGGCCCAATCGGGGTCTTTTGCCAAGAAAAAGGTGTCCTGCATGTCGCGCGCGGGGTGCTCTGACGGGAAGTTTAATGCCGAAAAGTTGTGCCAATCATCTTCCATTTCGGGTCCTTGCGCGACCGAAAAGCCCATTCTTTCGAAGATGGAGACAATCTCATTTCGCACCAAGGAGATGGGGTGGTGTGCGCCCGGGGGGGTGGCATACCCAGGGCGGCTAAAGTCCTCTGTGGGTCCTTTCTTTCGGCCTGGACTTTTCATCACAACGTTGGCCAAAGCTGCCTCTACTGCGGTTTTTAGTGTGTTAAGTGCTTGACCTACCGCGCGCTTTTCGTCGCCCGGCACGGTTTTAAAATCTGTAAAAAGAGCTTGCACAATGCCCTTTTTGCCTAGGTATTGAATACGAAAGGCTTCTGCCGCTCCCGCTGTCGGAAGCGTCGTTTGCTCAATGGTGCGAATGTGTTTTTCAATGATTTCCAGCATGGGAAAGGAATCGTTTATATTTGCTCAGCGCAGAGCGCAAAACTATTGCAAACCCGGATGAAGCTCAACAAAAC
>ERZ888423.823-NODE-823-length-30443-cov-7.752896_pt1 | contig 30443 bp, 32 predicted proteins | sample MGYA00520523_ERZ888423 | MGnify/ENA primary metagenome ERZ888423 (study PRJEB32303, sample SAMEA104408611) | aquatic metagenome | biome: Brackish water; feature: Pelagic; material: water | place: Baltic Sea | collected 2014-06-08T10:24:00 | depth 30,27 m ...
CCAGTGGAACCCGGTGTCCTCGCTGGTGTTGGCCACGCGTGAGCTCTTCAGCAATCCCACGGGGATCATCGGCGACATGTGGCCGCAGCAGAATCCGATCGCCTACACCCTGATCTCGTGCGCCGTGCTGATCGCGATCTTTGCCCCGCTCGCCGTGCGGCGCTACCGCACCGCGACGAGCCGTTAATCTCCACTTCGTTGAGTGGCGAGTTGTGTGGCGCGACACGCCGTGAGATGGCGCATGTGCCGCCACTCAACGAAGTGAGTGTCAGCCGGCGTACGCGGTGACGGCGGTGACCTGCACGGTGACCTTGTTGCCGTTGGCGACGGCGTAGGTCGCCGTATCGCCAACATGCGTCCCGAGCACAGCCTTGCCCAGCGGTGATGTCGGTGAGTAGACCTCAACCGATGCGTGGGCGGCTTCCTCACGCGATCCGAGGAGGAAGGTCTCCTCGTCGCCAAGATCAACGAAGCGCACCGTCACCACCCTGCCGGGAGCGACCTCATCAGGGGCGGCCTCGGGAGCACCGATGCGGGAGTTTTCGAGCAGTTGCTTGAGTTGGCGGATGCGGGCCTCGTTTTTGCCCTGCTCCTCCTTGGCGGCGTGATACCCGCCGTTTTCCTTGAGGTCGCCCTCTTCGCGAGCGGCCTCAATGCGCTTGGTGATCTCGGAGCGACGCGGCCCGGAGCGCTCAGTGAGCTCGCTCTGCAGGCGGTCATGTGCGTCCTGGGTCAGCCAGGTGATGTCGGTGCTCATTCCCTCAGGGTACGGCGTACACCTCAGGCTGGTTCGGCTGGAGCCCACGGCTGGTCGGGTGGTACGACGCCGGGTGGGAATTGCGGCGGTACGACACGCTCGGGTGGTGCGCCTGCCTCGCAGGTGAGGACCTCGGCCACATAGGCCGGGGCGAGGGTGCGCAGGGAGTAGGTCTGCTGCACGTAAGTCGACCCGCGTGGGATGGGGACCACGACGTAACCCACGTCGGTGCGTGACTCATCCTGCGCTCGCAGCACGCAGTAGACATCCCACTCTGCTGCGCGCCTCACCTCAAAGGTGATGTCAACGCGGTCGGGGGCGATGTCATCCCACGCCAGGAGCTCATAGGTCACGCGTGGGGAGATGAGTTGGAAGGTGACGAATCCCATAGCCCCGACGAATCCCACTGCGGCGAGGACTCCGACCAGGATCACTCCCCATGGTCGCCGACCGATGCCGTAGCGCGCTTGGAGGTCAGGGGGGAGGGAGCGGCCGTCGATGGCGCTGCTCATGAGACCTCCTGTCGCGTGGTGTTCTGCGCCTTGCGAGACTAGCGGGGTGTCTGAGCCCCTGCGCCTGATGGCCGTGCACGCGCATCCCGACGACGAGTCGAGCAAGGGCGCGGCAACCATGGCCTATTACGTGAAGGAAGGCGTGGAGGTCCTCGTCGTGACCTGCACCGGTGGGGAGCGGGGTGACGTCCTCAATCCGGTGGCCCAGGCGGACGTCGATGCCGTGGGTATCGCGGCGGTGCGCCGCCGCGAGATGGCCGAGGCGGTCCGCATCCTGGGTGTCCAGCACGCCTGGCTCGGCTTCGAGGACTCAGGCTTCCCCGAGGGCGACCCCACACCACCCCTGCCCGAAGGCTGCTTCGCGGCACTCCCCCTGGAGGAGGTGTCAGCGCCGCTCGTGGAGTTGGTGCGAGCATTTCGTCCGCACGTCATGACCACGTACGACGAAAACGGTGGCTACCCGCACCCGGATCACATTCGCTGCCATGAGGTCGCGATGGAGGCCTTCACGACAGCGGGTGATCCAGCGGCGTATCCCGGCACGGGCGAGGCGTGGCAGCCCTTGAAGCTGTACTACAACCTCACCTTCCACAGGGCACGGGTGACCGCATTCCATGATGCGCTCCTGGATGGTGGCCATGATTCGCCCTACGGCGAATGGCTCGAGGAGTGGGAGGGCGACGACGCCTATCGGGTGACGACGCGGGTGTGCGTCGATGAGTTCTTCCCCCTCCGCGATGAGGCACTGCGAGCGCATCGCACGCAGGTGGAGCCCGACGGGATGTGGTTTGCGGTCCCGACCCACATGCAGCGTGAGATCTGGCCTACAGAGGACTTCCAACTCGCCGTGTCACATGTCCCGACACAGACACCCGAAACCGATCTTTTCGCCGGCATTCGTGGCGATGTGAGCGCGGGAGACGCGCCATGACCCACATCTGGGGGCTCCTGCTCACCACCGTGTACCTCGAGGAGAGCCCACTCCCGAGTCCTCTCCCCGAGGAGCCGCCCATCGATCCGTCGCGCATCACTCCCGGCCTGCTCGGAGGGCTGTCCTTCATCTTCTTGATCATTGCGATAGTGCTGCTCTACCGCTCCATGCGCAAGCAAATGAGCAGGGTGAATCCGGATCTGCCGCGGGGCCCCGGTGATCGTGAGCGCGCTGCTGACGAGCAGATGACCGAGGAAGCCGAGGAGCGCGGGTCCGACGAGCCGCCGAAGACGTGAGATGGCGCTCAGCGCTCGCGCGGTGGGATTCACGACGCTGGCCGTCGTCCTCTCTGCCGTGTGTGTCGTTGCCGGCACGTGGCAGGGTGTGAGAACCCGCGACATCGTGGAGGCCGAGAGAGCGTCGGCATCCGCCCCCATCCCGGTGCTGGAGGCCGCGGACATCGATGGCTTCCCGGCCACGTCCGTGGGACGCCCCGTCACCGCTGTGGGTGCGTACGGCGATGAGCAGGTGCTCGTGGCCCAGCGAGAGTTGGACGGGCGACCGGGTGAATGGGTGGTCGCCCCGATGGTGATCGACGGCACGACAGTCGCCGTACTCCGCGGATGGATCGACTCTCCGGACAGTCCTGCGCTCGCGCTGCCCACGGCGCCCGTCGCGATCGCGGGCGCGATGCAGCCGTTCGAGGACTTCTATGCCGAGCAGCCACGGCTCCCCGACGGTCGACTCGTCGCGGTATCACGGGGGGAGCTGGAGGCGGCGTGGGGGACCCCGGTCCTATCCCTTGTCCTGGTTGTGTCGGAGCAGACACCGCCGTCGGTGCCGGGCCCCGTGCCGGTGCCGCTCACTGTGCAGACGGCGAACGTGCCCTTCCCCTTGCAAAATGCCGCCTACACACTGCAGTGGTTTGTCTTCGCGGGTTTTGTCTGGGTGATGTGGTGGCTGTGGCTGGTGCGCCCCCGTGCGGATAGCCTGGATGGCGACACAAAGGAGATGACATGAAGGGCCTATCCGGCGCCCTGCTTCGATTCCGTGTGATGGCGTGGGTGACGGGAGTACTCCTCGTCATCATGTCCGTGATCTTCCTGCCATTGAAGTATGGCTTCGGTCTCACAGAGTCCGGGATCCTTGCGACGCTGTATGCCATTGGTTGGCAGGCGCACGGCTGGCTCTACATCCTCTATGTCGCCGCCGGCCTCGACGTGTGTTTCCGGCTGCGCTACTCCGTGATTCGCACGGTCGGCATTTTACTCGCGGGGACGATTCCCTTTGCCTCGTTCTTTGCTGACCACTACGTCACGCGTAGCGTCCACGCACGCCTCGCGGCAGATGCCACCGGCGCGGCACCGACCACCTAGGTCGCCACTCGCTCAGGCGGGATGTCACGGGTGGGGAGTGTCTTCGATCACTCCCGCGGGGTTGCGCTCCGGCCGTGTTGCGAGATAGGAGCCGAGGAGGACCAGGGGGAAGCCGAGCACCAGGCCCCAGGTGATCGGCTCGCTGAGAATCACGATCCCGAGGAAGACGGCAACGGCCGGGTTGAGGAAGGTGATGACGGTCATGCGTGATGGGCCGACCTCGGCGACCAGGGCAAAGAAAATGAGGAAGGCGATCGCCGTGCAGAGCACCCCCAGGATGACGATTGACCACCATGCTGAGGCGGGCACGGGTGTCGTGGGACGTTGCACCCAGGCGATGGGTGCGTAGAGCACGGTGTTGGCGGCCAGGGCCAGGGTGATGACGGCGAGCGCTGGAGCCTCCGCGAGTCGCGTGGAGATGATGATGGGACCGAGCGCATAGCCGACGACGGTCACCGCGGCAGCCCCGACCGCCCACCATTGATCCCCGGGTACGTCGAGACCGACGAGGATGGCAACACCGCTCAGGCCGACAGCCAGGCCCAGGACGCGCATACCGCCGAGACGACGGTCAAGGCCGAGGGACCGAGCCAGGACGGCAGCGACGATCGGCACCCCGGCGATGAGGAGCGCGGTCGTGGAACTGGTCAGTTGTGTCTCGGCGTAGCCCAGCATGAGGAAGGGCCCGGTGATCTCAACGAGGGCGAAGAGGCCGATCCACGGCAGGTAGCGTCGGATGCCGCGGAACTGGCCGCGCATGAGGGCGACCGGGAGCAGCAGGGCTGCGGCCAGTCCGACGCGCAGCGCCACCATGACCGACGGTTCGACGTAGTCCACGGCAATCCGAATGAAGAGGTACGGCGTACCCCAGATGACCGACAGGGCAATGAAGAGGGTCCAGCCACGTTGTGTCATGAATCCTCAGGAGATCGGTGATTGTGACGTGACCGTGCCGATGATGACCAGCACGAGCCAGAGCACCGCGAGCGCAACGCCGACGTAGCCCATCACCAGTCCGGCGACAGCGAGACCTCGCCCGGGCATGCCGGTCTTGGTGATCTTGCTCAGTCCGAGGTGTCCCAGGATGACGGCGAGGATCGGCAGCACGGGGAAGAAGAGGAGGCACAAACCCACCGTGAGACCCGCGATGCCCAAGATCGTGGACGCGAGTGCCATGCCGTTGGCCTTCGCTGGTGCGGGTGGATAGCCGGGATAGCCGGGATATCCGGGATAGCCGGGATATCCGGGAACGGGTTGGGCCTCGGTCACGGGCTCAGCCTAGGTGCCCTCTCGGGTTCGGGCTCAGGCATGCGCCATTCGACCTCACGAGCGAACTCGCGTAGGCCACATCCCCGGTAGGTTCCGAGAGCGGCAGGCGCGTCAAGGGAACAGGTATGCACCCAGACGCGCCGCGCTCCGGGGATCGACCAGGCGTAGCGGATGACCTCGGCCAACCACCAGCGGCCGAGCCCGGTGCCGATGGCATCGGGCAGCAGGCCGAAGTAGGCAATCTCCATGTCGCCGCCGGGCTGCTCCTCCACCTCCGCATATCCGCGCTCGACCCCGTCCCGCGTGCACACGAGCAGATGATGTTCGGGTCGATCCGCCCAGGTGTGCCACTGATCCGATGTCCAGTCGCGGCGGTCCACCCAGTGCCATGCCTCACCGACGGCCGCATAGAAGGAGCGTGATGTGTCATGGCGGTCGGTCATGACCCGCGACCAGGAGGCACCGATGGGGACATCCATCGCCACGAGTTCACGGGGATCACGCATCTCCAACGACGTGACCGTGACAGCGATAGCGCCCTCGGCGGGGTGAGGCAGCAGTCTCATGCGGTCATCCTCATGCGGTCATCGTGCCATCCGGAGCGACGCGATGTCCGGGGACCGGTCAGTTCCCGGAGGTCAGCACGATTTTGCCGATGAGGTTACCGCTGGCGAGTTGTTCGAAGCCGGCTCGCGCATCAGCGAGGTCATACGTCGCGGACACCGTCGGACGCACGCCCGTGCGGTCGACAAGACTCACCAGATCGATGAGTTCATCCAGCGTGCCCATCGTCGAGCCCAGGATGGACAGTTGGAGGAAAAAGACGCGGCTGAGGTCGGCCGGTGGATTCGGACCGCTGGTGGCACCACAGACGACGAGTCGTCCCCCGGGCTTGAGTGACTTCAGGGAATGGGCCCACGTGGCCTCGCCGACGCTCTCCATGACGGCATCGACACGCTCGGGCAGACGGGCGCCGGGCTCAAATGCGGCCTCGGCGCCCAACTCCAGTGCGGCGGCACGCTTTGCCCCATCACGACTCGTCGCCCACACCCGCGCGCCCAGAAGGTGAGCGAGTTGGATCGCAGCGGTGGAGACTCCGCCGCCCACTCCCTGCACCAGCACGGTCTGGCCCGGCTGGACCTGTGCCCTGGTGGTGAGCATTCGGTAGGCCGTCAGCCAGGCTGTCGGTAGACAGGCCGCATCCACGAAGGACAGGGATGGCGGCTTGTCGATGACGTTGCGCGCGGGCACGGTGATGTATTCGGCAAGGGTGCCCTGGAAGACCTCGGAGAGCATCGATCGACGAGGGTCGAGGGTTTCGTCTCCCCCTCCGGCAGCGGAATCCCCGACGACTCCGTGCACGATGACCTCGCGTCCGTCGTCGAGGACCCCGGCGGCATCGCAGCCGAGGATCATGGGTAAACGATCCGCGGAGAGTCCCACGCCGCGCAGACTCCACAGGTCGTGGTGATTGAGGCCGGCAGCGCGCATCCGCACGCGCACCCAGTCTTCCTCCACGACAGGTACGGGGAAATCCCCCACCGTCAAGGCAGCGAGCGGGTTGGCGGGATCAATGGATGTGGCAGCAGCAGCGAGCACGGAATCTCCCAGGGTGGACGAGTGGATGGATGTCAGCGGGTGAGGTCGCTCAGGCCAGCGATGAGTCGGTCGACATCGTCGATCGTGGAGTACGGAGCCAATCCCACACGGACGCCGCCTTCGTCGCCGAGGCCCAGCCATCGCGAGACCTCGAGGGCGTAGAAGTTGCCCGCGGGAGCGTTGACGCCACGCTCGGCCAGGAACGTCGAAATATCCCCGGGCGAGTGCCCATCGATCGTGAAGGTTTCGGTCGGTGTGCGCTGCTTGGCATTGCTGTAGAGGTGAATCCCGGGGATCGACTCCAGGCCTTCGCGCAGATGGACGTGCAGTTCGTCCTCGTACTCCTCCAGTGCGGTCATGGATGCCAGGATCCGCTGCCGCCGGCTGCCCTCGGAGGGCACAAGGTCGGCGAGGACGTCTACGGCGGCGATGACGCCAGCGAGCAATTCATAGGGGAGGGTGCCGAGCTCAAAGCGTTCCGGCACGACGTTGGTGGCGGGCAACAGTTTGTCCGGATGGAGTGACTCCAGTAGATCGGGTGCGGCGGCCAGGACACCCAGGTGCGGGCCGAGGAACTTGTAGGGTGAGCAGGCGTAGAAGTCGCACCCGATACTGGCTACATCGACGGGTGCATGCGCGGTGAGATGCACACCGTCGACGTAAAAAAGTGCTCCATGCTCGTGGACGCCAGCCGCAATCACAGCCAGATCAGGCCGCGTGCCAATGAGATTCGACGCACCGGTGAGCGCGACGAGTCGCGTGCGGGGTCCGACATGTTTGAGCACATTCCCGGCCGCCATCTCACCGGTCGCGCTGTCGAAATCCGCCCACAGCACGGTCGCGCCAGCACGTTCCGCGTGGATCACCCAGGGCCGCACGTCGGCGTCGTGGTCGAGTCGGCTGACGACGATGTCATCCCCCGGTCCCCAGTCCTGCGCGAGCGTACGCGCGATGTCCATCGTGATCTGCGTCATGCTGCGACCGAAGACGATCCCGCGCGGATCAGAGCCAAGAAGGTCGGCCATCGCCGATCTCGCACCGGTGACGATGTCGTCGGCTCGGCGTTCAGCCGCAGTGCCCCGGCCGCGGTTGGATACGGCTGCCAGGAGTGTCGCCGCCACGGCGGCCGCCACCTCCTCGGGCATCTGGGTCCCGCCGGGACCATCGAAGTGGGAGGCGCCCTCGCTGAGGGCTGGGACTCGGGCCCGGAGGCGGTCAACGTCGTACGTCATGACCAAACCCTAGGGCGGAGAGAGCCCCCGGGAGACACAATGGGCCGGTGAGGCCGTCTCTGCGCGCTGCGGTCACCGCCACCATCGTCGCGGTTGCCGCCCTCACTGTCACGGCTCCGATCACCCTCGCGTCCACCGTCTGGGTCGCCGGGGGAGCCCTCGGTGTGGGAATCCGCGATGGGGCGTGGACCTATGCGGTGGCCGGAGTGCTCCTGATGGTCACCTGTGCCCTGGTGATCACGCTCTGGGCCACGGTGCCCGGCATTGCCCGGGGGCGGCGCAGGCCTGCCGTCATCGCGGTGATGGCCCTCACCGTCACCACCTTGATCGTCGCTTCCCGCGCGTGGAACGTCTTCGTGGTCCCCTGGCTGCCGCGGGGTATCGCGCTGGGTGCTCTGGTGGTCGCTGTCATTGCCGCCGCCGTCGCCGCCGTACGTCCCCACCACGTGTCGGGTGAGCCGGTGCGAGGTGTGGGACCTGCGGTGCTCGGGGTTGTTGCCTCCTATGCCCTCGTCGGAGCGATCGTGGCGCTCACCAGCACGGCGATCCCGCAGTTCCCGCGGCTCCCGTGGATGGCCGCGGTGCAGGGGGCGGATGTGCCGGGGACTGCGATGGAGGGACGGGGAGCCCCGGATAATCCGGCACTGGCTTCGGGAGCATGGTCGACAATCCACAATGACTCCTGGATGACCGACACCTACGCCGGGGGCGCGTTGCCCGATCCCGAGCAAGCCACCGTCACCTCATTTTTTGCCGGAGGAGATTGTGCGTCGCTGTTGTGGAACGCCGACGGCAATATCGTCGCCGTCTGCGTCAGTCCGACGGAGGTCCGCGGATTCGTCCTAACGCCGAGGTCACTCGACGTCCTGGTCGAGACCCGACTCGCGGCCAAGCCCCTCGCCGCAGACGCACTGACCAACTTCTCGGGCGGTGGCTACGCCATCCTGGACGCTCAGCAGCGGGTGGTGACACCCCTGCCCGGAGGAGTCATCGCGCGTTTTGACGCACGCACGCTCGAGCTGGCGGATTCCTTTGATGTGGCCGAGCACCTCCAGCCGGATGAGGGCATCACCTCGGTGATCCCCGCGTGGAGTGGCCTGCTGTGGTTCGTGGGCCGGCTGGGGACCGTGGGCCTGCTCGATCCCCTCTCCGGTCAGGTGCAGAGCATCCCGGTGGGCGCCACCGGACCGGTCGATATCGAGAACTCCTTCGCGGTCATCGAGGGGGACGGGGCCTACATCGTCACGGGCGAGGCTCTCCTTCGGCTCGATGTCGAGAAGGCCACGCCGGTTATCCGCTGGCGACTCCCCTATGACCGGGGGGAGCGATTGAAGCCAGGGCAGACAAGTCGCGCCTCGGGGACGACACCGACCGTCTTCCGCGGGGGTGACTTCGTGGCCATCACCGATAACGCCGAACCTCGCATGCGCGTCATCGTGGTGGATGTCCGAGGGCAGACGCCGATCGAGCACTGCGCCATTCCGGTATTCGAGGAGGGGCTCAGCGCCACGGAGAATTCACTCATCGCTCTGGGAGATTCCCTGATTGTGGAAAGCAACTACGGATACTCCGTGACTGCCGTGGCGGGGGGATACACGACGGTGCCGGGGCTCGCGCGCATCGATGTGTCCGACGACGGTTGCACACCGGTGTGGACGAGCACTGACGTGAGCATCCCCTCGCTGGTGTCCAAGGGAGTCCTGGCGGATGGATCGATCCTGACGTACACGAAGGAGGCGAGCGCACTCGGTATCGACGCCTGGTGGTTCACCTCCGTGGACGCCGCGACGGGGCAGGTGCGGTGGCGCAGACTCGCCGGCGTGGGTCCGCTGCTGAATAACCATTACGCGGCTGGCTATCTCGGCCCGGATGGATCGATCTACGTCGGCACGATCAGTGGTGTTGTCGCGCTCGTATCAGGAGCCTGACCGCTCCCACGCGGCACCATCCGGGGTATCGCGCACCTCGATTCCCTGCGCGATGAGACCGTCGCGCACCGCATCACTGGCCGCGAAGTCCTTGGCAGCGCGAGCTCTCTGCCGAGCATCTAGGGCGATGTCGATAAAGGGGCCGATGACGTCGCGCTCATCGCGCAAACCATGGGCGGCAGCACCGGCGAGGGCCACGATCATCCCGCGCAGCACGGCCCGAGCGGCGTCAATGTCGTCACCCTCCAGCGTGTCCGTACTCCACGCGCGAATGTCCTCCTCGACTCCGAGGGCCTCGGCTAGGGCGCCATCGGAGTCACCGGCCAGCAGCGCCGCATCGAAGGCCACCCTGCGCTGCTCCACTGCGGTGCGCAGGCTGGGTGCGCCCACGTCCGCCGCCAGGGTCACGACCGTTCGCTCGGGTGCTGGCGCGTGAGTCTCCGGAGCGGAACCGGCTAGTGCCGTGGCCATGGCCGCGACGGTGATGCGCTCACCCGAGGCCACGAAGGTGGACCTGCCGCGGTGACGCAGGGTCATCCCGCCTGCTCCGCGGACATCCACCGCGGCGCTCTCGAGGTCGAGGATGGCGGCCGTGTGTTCATCGATGCCGATGACACCGACATCCTCGGGCAGCATGGCCTCAAGGTCGACAAGTCGCTGTTCGCCCATGTAGCAGTAGCGGGTGTCGTGGCGCCCACCCTCGCGATTGTCAAAGTGGGGCACGACGGCAGCGGTCAGACCGGTGAACGCCCCGAGCAGGTCGAGTCCGCGTAGCCACGCGGGTTCATCCCCCACCTTGTAGATCTCATAGACCGGCAGGGCGTAGGCCCCCAGCGTGACTGCCGCAGCGCTGCCCATCGTGAGGGTGCCTTCCCGGTTGACCAGGTCAATCAAGCGTCCGGGCACCGGCGTATCGATCCACTGCCGCAGTGCGTACGACGGGCTGCCCGGGCCGGCGAATGCCCAGGACGATCTACCGAGGAGTTCGAGGGTGCGTTCGCGAGCGACCGTGGGCTCGTCACGTCGCCGCCAGGATGCCACGTCGAGGGATCGGCCCACGGAGTCCCGGAAGTACTCCAGGATCTTGTCGGTGAGGTCGTCGGCGTTGGCCTGGAAGCCGAAGGGTGTGTCGAGCACGGACCCCGGTCCAGGACCCGCTTCCGCGAGGAGCTCGCGGTGGAGTTTGACCATGGTGGGAGAGGTCTCACCGGATCCGATGATGACAAGACGGGCGGGCACGCACACAGTCTGCTGTAGACCGGTGCACGCCCGCCCGTCAGGTCCGTGCGGACCTAGTTAGCCGGTTGCGCGGGGCCCTCGCCGTAACGATTGGGACCGGGGGTGCTGGGCAGCGCCCAGAAGATGATCAAAATAATGGGTCCGATCGCACAGCATGTGAGGAACCACAGCAAGAGCCACCAGGCTGAGCGATTGGTGTCATGGAGCCGTCGCACAGCCACCCCGAGCGTCGGAATCAGGATCGCCAAGGTCCAGATCAGGGACAGCACGAGTCCCAGCGTGGCCATCCCACTGAGGGCGGGGACGACCGTGAGGGTGTCCGGCGTCGAGATGGTGCCCACCCATTCGAAGTACCAGGGCATGGCCGGGATGAAAAGAATGACGCTCACGATGGTGGTGAAGAGGTACCACCACCAAAACTCCGACCGTGATGCTCGGCCTTGGAAGGTGGCGTAATTGCCGAACACATGTTTGATGGACTGACCAAAGGTCATGGCTACTCGATCTCCTCTCGTGCGCCCCGAATGCGCGCTGAGCCTGACCCTAGGGGACGGAAGGCCATTTCGGGGTGCATGCCTCCGCTAACGTCCCGTGTGTGGACATCGCGGATGCGGCAGCCCTGCTGGACAGGCGGGTGGCGCAGGCGTGGGCGACCGAGGGCATCCCCGATGTTGCCTACGGTCTGGTCCTAGCGGGGTCGCTGGTGCACGTGGGAGCCGTGGGATCCGTGGAGCGCCAGCCCGATGTCGTTGACGTCGCCTTCCGCATCGCTTCGATGACCAAGAGCATCACCGCCGCCACGGTCCTACGCCTGCGGGATGAGGGCCTCCTCGGTCTGGACACGCGGGTGAGCGATGTCCTCCCGTGGGCGGCCGACATCGGGTTGCCCCTGTCCAGTCCCGCTCTGCGAATCCAGCATCTGCTCACGATGACCGCAGGCTTGCCTACCGATGATCCGTGGGGTGATCGCCAGGAGTCTTTGCCCCTGCGTGACTTTGACGCACTGGTTGCTGCTGGCCTCACGTGGTGCCGGCCTCCGGGGATCGCCTTCGAATATGCCAATCTCGCCTACGCGCTGCTGGGCCGGGTGGTGACTGCTGTGACAGGAGCGGACTTCACCGACGTCGTGCGAGAGATGATGCTGGAGCCGCTGGCAATGCACAGGACGACCTTTGACGTCGGTGCAACTCACGATCGCGCCATGGGGTGGCATCCTGCGGGCGTGGGCCTCAGGGAGCAGGTCGAGGGGCCGCCCGGTGCCTTCAGCCCCATGGGCGGACTGTGGAGCACCGTCGGCGATATGGCGCTGTGGGTGGCGTTCATGGAGTCGGCCTGGGCGGACGCGCCGGACGATGGGCCCCTGTCACGGTGGTCACGGCGCGAGATGCAGAGGTCGCACGTGTTCGTCGCCCTCGATGCCCGCGGCGTTGCGGAGGGATACGGCATGGGTTTGCGGGTGGACCACGATCCATCGATCGGACTCGTGGTGCATCACAGTGGGGGCTATCCCGGCTATGGATCCCACATGCGCTGGCATCCCGACACGCGCTGGGGGGTCGTTGGCCTGGCCAATCGGACCTACGCCCCGATCCGTCAAGCCTGTGCGCAGGCATTGGCCGAGATCGTTACTGATGAGGCGGCCGACATGCGTCGTCAGCGGGCGGAGGATCGCCTGTGGCCCCAAACGACACAGGCGATGGACCTGGCAGAGTCCCTGCTCATCCGCTGGGATGACGATGCTCTGGATGCGGTGTCGGCGATCAACCTGGATCTTGATCAGGCCAGGGATGACCGGCGGAGGCACTGGCAGCAGTGGGGAGTGGGCCGGGTCGCGCGTGCGCCCGGTCAGGTGACGTCGCGCAGCCCGGCACATGCCTGTTGGCGAGTCGACACCGACCGAGGGGTGATCGAACTCGAGGTGCTCTTGACGGCCGAGCGTCCACCCCGCATTCAAAGCATCTCGGCGCAGGGACTGCGTGACACGAGGGCCGATGGCTCACCGGGCAACCCTGCCGGTGTCGATCGGGTGCTCTAATGCTTGGCTGAGTCCCGACAACATCGGCGGGTGGCACGGTGGCGTCATCCACAGCGAGGGAGTGGGCATGGCCTGGGTACTGCTGGTCCTTGCCATCGTGGCCGAGGTCGTGGGCACGCTGTCGTTGAAGGCCAGCGAAGGATTCTCCCGCCTGTGGCCATCCGTTGCCGTCGTGGTGGGTTACGCAGTCGCGTTCACACTCCTGGCCTTTGCCCTCAAGACCCTCGACGTCGGGCCGGCGTACGCCCTGTGGGCCGGCCTGGGAACGGTCGGCGCGGCAGTGGGGGGCTGGCTGATCTTCAGTGAATCTTTGAGTGCCCTCACCGTCATCGGGATCACGACCGTGGTGGTCGGTGTCGTTGCGATCACGCTGGGGGAAACTCAGACCTAATGCGTTAGCCGCCGTCGATCATTTCCGCGCGGAAGGGGCTCGCGGGATAGGTGCCCAGGATCCGCACGTAGGCGGTGTAGAACGCCAACTCCTCCAGGGCGAGGGCGAGGGGCCGCTCAGCCGGATGGCCCTCAACATCGGCGTAAAACTGCGTGGCCGAGAAGCTCCCGCCCAGTTGATAACTTTCGAGCTTGGTCATGTTGACCCCATTGGTGGCGAAACCACCCATGGCCTTGTATAGAGCGGCGGGGACATTGCGCACACGGAAGACAAAACTGGTGATCACGGGATAGGTGTCCGTCGGCGGAGTGGCCGCGCCGTTGGCCAGGATGAGGAATCGCGTCGTGTTGTGATGTTCATCCTCGACCTCGTGCTGCAGGACCTCAAGGCCGTAGAGATCCGCGGCGAGTGCCGGAGCCAGGGCGGCAACTGTGGGATCACCCAACTGTGCCACCTCGCGCGCGGCCCCTGCCGTGTCGTCGGCGACGACGGGGCGCCATCCATGCTCACGAATGAGCCGACGGCATTGACCGAGGGCGTGGGAATGACTGCGCACGGCAGTGATGTCACTCACCTGGGCGCCCGGCACCCCCATCAGGGCGAAGTGAATCGGCATGAAGTGCTCACCCACGATGTGCAGGCTCGACTCGGGGAGAAGGTGGTGGATGTCAGCGACACGTCCCGCAATGGAGTTCTCTACGGGGATCATGGCCAGGTCAACGTCGCCCTCGGCCATCGCGGTGAAGACATCTTCAAAGGTGGGGCACGGCAGGGTGTCGAGGCCTGGATAGACCTCTCGGCAGGCGGCATCGGAGTTTGACCCGGGCTCGCCCTGATAGGCAATGCGCACCCGCGAGCGCCCGCCGACGGGTGTGGGCACAGACGCGTCGGGCATACGGTCCGGGGGAGTGGAGGGCACGGGGGGAAGCGTAGACGTTCGGCCTGGGGCCGCGGTCAGGCTAGTCCGCGGCGGAGGAATCCGCGCCCTGCTTGCCGGGGGGCTGCTTGGTCGAGCCGCGGGTGGCGAAGGTGAAAGCGGCGAGGGCCAGCACGAGTGCGCCGGCACCGATACCGACCATCATCGTGGCTTCGGCGTCCCGGCCCTCGACGAGTTGGCCCAGGAAAACCACCGCGATGACGGCAACGACCACCCCGATGAGCTTGCCTTTGAGATCCTCCAAGGAGCTGATCTGCAGCCACGGCGGCAACTGCACGGTGTCGTCCACGAAGAGTTCGTAGAGGCCATAGCCGATGACCATGAGGACAGTGGCGAGCAGGAGTGTGTCCACGGACGCCAGCACCGACACGGTGGATTCTTTGAACTCCACACCGGGTCGAATCAGCATGATGGCGGCGGAGATCATCTGCCAGAGGCCGATGATGATCAGGATGAACCCGCCCACGAGGGAGCCGATCGCCGGCAGCACGACCACGTATCGGGAGTGTTCGATGAGCCAGCGCACGGGGGAAGGCTACTGCTCCGGCAGACTGAGGGCATGGCCAACCGCCTCGCCCTGTCGACATCCCCCTACCTCCAGCAGCATGCCGATAATCCGGTGGACTGGTGGGAGTGGGGTGAGGAGGCCTTCTCCGAGGCGCGTGAGCGGGGCCTGCCCGTATTCATTTCCGTGGGGTACTCCGCCTGTCACTGGTGCCATGTCATGGCTCATGAATCATTCGAGGACCCCGGGATAGCCGCCTACCTCAACGAGCATTTCGTCAGCATCAAGGTCGACCGTGAGGAGCGGCCCGACGTTGACTCCGTCTACATGGATGCCACCACGGCGCTGACGGGGCACGGCGGCTGGCCCATGAGCGTCTTCGCGGATGCTGACGGGCGACCCTTTTATGCGGGGACCTATTTCCCGCCGGAGCCACGCCATGGCATGACGGCGTTCCCGCAGTTGCTCAGCATCATCTCGGATGCATGGAACGAACGTCGTGATGATGTGGTCGCCGCGGCGGGGCGGATCACGGATGCGCTGACGCAGCGCGATAAGGCGCTCGCCCCCGGTGCCGCAGCCCCGGATGCAGATGAGCTTGCCGCGGCGGTTGTGGTCCTCTCGCCGTCATTCGATCAGCGATATGGCGGCTTCGGGGGAGCGCCGAAGTTCCCGCCGTCCATGCTGCTCGAGTTCCTGCTGCGCCATGTCGCTCGGACAGGGGATCTGGATGCTCTCGTGATGGCCCAGGGCACGTGCGATTCGATGGCCCGGGGTGGGATCTATGACCAACTGGGCGGTGGCTTTGCGCGGTATGCCGTCGATGAGGCGTGGGTGGTCCCCCACTTCGAGAAGATGCTCTATGACAATGCACTTCTTTTGCGCGTCTATCTCCACCTCTGGAGACTCACGGGCAATCCGCTAGCGCTGCGCATTGTGCGTGAGACGGCAGAGTTCCTCCTGCGTGACATGCGCACTTCGGAGGGCGGCTTCGCTGCGGCCTGGGATGCCGACAGTGAGGGTGTTGAGGGGAGGTACTACGTATGGACACCCGCCCAACTCATCGATGTGCTCGGGGAGGCCGATGGGCGTTGGGCGGCGGACCTGCTCACGGTCACCGAGACCGGCACGTTCGAGCATGGCGCCTCCACCCTGCAGATGCTGGAGGACCCCGATGACGAATCACGGTGGCAGCGTCTTCGCGACGCCCTGCTGATGGAGCGTGGGCGTCGCGTACCTCCCGGCCGAGACGACAAGGTGGTTGCCGCATGGAATGGACTTGCGATAGCCGCCCTAGCCGAGGCGGGGTTCATGTTGGACGAGCAGGAGTGGATCGAGGCGGCCCGAGCCGCGGCGGATCTGACCATCGCCGTGCATCTCGGCGCCGGCGAGGAAGGCGACCGACTCGTGCGGACATCGCGCGATGGCCTACCGGGTCACTCCGATGGGGTCCTTGAGGACTACGCGGATGTTGCTGAGGGGTTCCTCGCGCTGTACGCCGTCACGGGAGAGGAGGAATGGCTGGCCTTCGCGGGCGTCCTGCTCGACGTGGTGCTCACCCACTTCCGGGACGGCGCAGGTGGCTTCTTCGACACGGCGGACGACGCCGAGCGTCTCGTGATGCGTCCGCGGGACCCGGCGGATGCCGCAACGCCGTCGGGCTGGCTTGCCGCAGCGCAGGCTCTGCTCACCTACTCGGCCTACACGGGGATCCCCGAACACCGATCGGCCGCCGAAGCAGCTCTCGGTGTTGTCACGGAGTACGCCGGCCGCGCACCGCGGGCCGTGGGCTGGGGGCTGGCCGCTGCCGAGGCGCTGCTCGATGGTCCCCGCGAGGTCGCGATCGTGGGGCCCGCGGATGATCCGCGGACACGTCAGTTGCACCGACTGGCCGCCATGGGGACAGCCCCGGGTGCTGCAGTCGCCGTCGGCCCTGTGGGGTCGGATGTGCCCGTCCTGCGTGATCGGGGCCTGATCGACGGTGGGCCCGCCGTCTACGTATGCCGCCACTTCGCCTGCGAGGCACCCGTGTCCTCACTCGAGCAGGTGGCGCGTGCCGTCCAGGCGGTGACGCCACCTCATCAGTCCCAGGCAGTATCAGTCCCAGGCGGTGAGATGACCACCCGTGCCGGTGACTCGGGCTAACCTGGGGCCGTGGGCCTGTCCGATGTTGTCTATGGCGTCTACGAGCGTCGTGTGCGCCGGCAGATCCCCCCCGGGCGCCGCCCCCGACATGTCGGCGTGATCCTCGATGGCAATCGTCGCTGGGCCACGAGTCAGGGTTCTGCCTCGGATGTGGGCCACCGGGCGGGAGCCGCCAAGATTGTGGAATTCCTGGGCTGGTGCGAAGAAGCGGACGTCGAACTGGTCACGTTGTGGCTGCTCTCCACCGACAACCTCACGCGACCAGAGGCTGAGCTCGCGGCGCTGCAGGCCATCATCGAAGAGACGGTGCTCGGGCTAGCGGAGACGGGTCGCTGGCGCATCCACCCCGTCGGTGCCCTTGACCTGCTCCCCGATCGCACGGCGCGCATGCTCAAGCAGGCGGCGGAGTCGACCGCGGATATCGACGGCATTCTCGTCAATGTGGCCGTCGGCTATGGCGGTCGTCGTGAGGTCGTTGACGCTGTCCGGTCCCTGCTTCACGAGCATGCCCATCAGGGAACGTCGGTGGAGGACATCGCGCAGATGCTGGACGTCGAGCACATCGCCGAGCACCTCTACACAAGGGGCCAGCCCGATCCTGACCTGGTCATCCGCACGTCGGGGGAGCAGAGGCTGTCCGGCTTCCTCCTCTGGCAGAGCGCGCATTCGGAGTTCTACTTCTGCGAGGCCTACTGGCCGAACTTCCGGCACGTGGATTTCCTGCGGGCGTTGCGTGCCTACGCCGCTCGGCAGCGCCGCTTCGGCACCTGACCGGGGCACCGGCTATTCACCCGAGCCTTCGGCGTGGCGCGGCGTACCCCCTGCACCATCGGCCTAGATTCGGTGCACGGATGGCGCTCGCGCGTGGTCCAATCCCGGGCCGTCACCCGGTCGGCCCCCCGGCATTCGCGTGTCGCTCGTGCGGTGCGCACTGAGGAGAATGTGTGGCCGCTTCACGAAGCCGCTCCCGCCGATCCGCTCACCGCACCTACGTACTCGACACGTCCGTCCTGCTGTCGGATCCGCATGCGCTCATGCGCTTTGACGAGCATGAGGTCGTTGTCCCGGTCGTGGTCGTCACCGAGCTTGAGGCCAAACGCACACATCCGGAGTTGGGCTACTTCGCGCGGTCAGCGCTTCGCCTTTTAGACGACCTTCGCATTGAGCACGGACGCCTGGACACGCCGCTGCCCGTCGGCAATGCGGGTGGCACAGTGCGCGTTGAGTTGAATCACAGTGACGCCTCCGTGTTGCCCAGCGGTCTCCAACTCGGCGACAACGACACCCGCATCCTCGCGGTTGCGCACAATTTGGCAGCCGAGGGGCACGACGTCGTCGTCGTCAGCAAAGACCTGCCGATGCGGGTCAAGGCCGCATCCGTTGGTCTGGCCGCGGAGGAATACCGCGCCCAACTCGCCGTTGAGTCCGGGTGGACGGGCATGACCGAGGTCGATATCTCAGCCGACCTCCTCGACTCCCTCTACGACGAGGTGATCATCGATCTCGACGCCGCCCGGGACCTGCCCTGCCATACGGGGCTCGTCCTGCTGTCTGACCGGGGCAGTGCCCTGGGGAGGGTGACGCCGGAGAAGCGGGTCCGGCTCGTGCGAGGAGACCGGGAGGCCTTCGGCCTCCACGGCCGAAGTGCAGAGCAGCGCATTGCCTTGGACCTGCTCCTGGACCCCGACATCGGCATCGTCTCCCTGGGGGGTCGCGCCGGCACCGGCAAGAGCGCGCTCGCCCTCTGCGCTGGTCTCGAGGCCGTCCTCGAGCGGCGCCAGCATCGCAAGGTTGTGGTGTTTCGACCCCTCTATGCCGTCGGCGGTCAGGAGCTGGGCTACCTCCCCGGCACCGAAAACGAGAAGATGTCGCCCTGGGCCCAAGCCGTCTTCGACACGCTCGGGGCGATCACCACCGCAGAGGTTGTCGACGAGGTCCTTGACCGGGGCATGCTGGAGGTCCTTCCACTGACTCATATTCGCGGCCGCTCCCTCCACGATTCCTACGTCATCGTGGATGAGGCGCAGTCCCTGGAGCGCAACGTCTTGTTGACGGTCCTCTCCCGAATCGGGCGTGACTCACGGGTTGTCCTCACCCATGACGTCGCCCAGCGCGACAACCTCCGGGTGGGTCGCCATGACGGTGTGGTCGCTGTGGTGGACAAGCTCAAGGGTCATCCGCTGTTTGCCCACGTGACCCTCACCAGGTCCGAGCGTTCCCCGATCGCTGCCCTGGTGACGGAGATGCTCGAAGATTTACCCGTGTGAGGAAGGTCACGACAGTCTCCCCATAGTCCTGGGATATTTCGCCTGATTTGGGCGAATACTCCGAAAGTTATCCACAGGCTGACCGTTATCTGGGCGTGACATTTCGCGATCTATTGGGCACGGTAGACCGGTGCTGAAACGACAGAAGACCTCCCGCCAAGCCCTGGCCGCGATCGCGGCGGCCGCGATGGTGGGCACGTTCGTCGCCCTCGCCGCACCCCCCGCGTCGGCGACGGGGAGCCAGCCGGTGACGGCGAGCCGGGACGATGCGCCCAATGAGCGCGCACCGCGGGTGCCCAACGCACCCGATCTCGGGGATGCACCGTGGACCTCGCCCGAGGCTCGCGACATGGTGGGCTACCGGCTCAGCACCTACACCGGCAAGTACTACGACAAGCGCTTTGAGCAGTACCGCCTCTGCGTGGTGCAGCGGGAGAGCGGTGGTCGCTACGGCGAGAGCAGTTCAGCCCACATCGGGGCCTACCAGTTCTCCTACAGCCTGGCCGGGCAGGCCCTGCGGTCGATGCGACCCGAGATCAGCGCGGTCTTTGGTCGGTCGGGGCTCGCGGCCCTGGATCGGCTCGACGGCAAGCCGATGTACACCTGGAACCGTTTCTGGCAGGACACGGCCTTCTGGACGATCTTCAACGGCGGGGCCGGCTGGTCTCACTGGTCGAGCCAGTGGGGTGCCAGTTGGAACTGTGACCATTCGCCCAACGCCGAGAGTGGCTGGCCCAGCCCCAATCGATACCACTACGCACCCTTGGAGCGGAGTGGCAAGGACCGCTCCAGCGGCGCTACTCCCGCGGCTGCCTTCGGGACGCCGGAGTACAACCAGCGTCTTGCTCGCACCTACATCCGTGACCGCCACGGCTGGCGCTTCCCTGAGTTCCGCGCCCTCAAGGACATGTGGTGGCGGGAGAGCAACTGGCGGCACACCGTCATCAACAACCACCCCAATGGTCCCTGGTACGGACTCGGCCAAGTGAACGGCGGTTTCATCGCCTCGCGCGGCTACACCATCAAGGAGTACATGCGCTCTCCACAGGCGCAGATCAAGGTGGGAGTGGCGTACATCAAGCAGCGCTACGGCTCCCCGCTCAAGGCCTGGTCCTTCTGGCAGTCCAACGGCTGGTACTAAACCATCCCACGGCCGGTCCTGAGCCGACGATCTGACTCAGCCGGAATCGGCGGGTGGACCCACCTGGATGGTGAGTGCCACCGGTCGCAATGTGTCTTCGAAGAAGTCATGGCCCTTGTCGTCCACGATCACAAAAGCGGGGAAGTCGACCACGTCGATCTTCCACACCGCCTCCATCCCGAGTTCAGCGAAGTCGATCACCTCGATGGACCGGATGTTGTCCTGGGCCAGGATCGCGGCGGGACCTCCGATCGAACCAAGATAGAAGCCACCGTGGTCCTGGCAGGCCTGGGTCACCACCGGGCTGCGATTGCCCTTGGCGAGCATGACGAGTGAGCCTCCCGCCCGCTGGAATTCATCGACGTAGGCATCCATGCGACCGGCGGTCGTGGGACCGAAGGAGCCGGACGCGTAGCCCTCGGGGGTCTTGGCCGGGCCCGCGTAGTAGACCGCATGATCGCGCAGGTAGTCGGGCATCGCCTCGCCCCGGTCGAGCATCTCCTTGATGCGCGCGTGGGCGATGTCGCGTGCGACGACAAGGGGTCCGGTGAGGGATACGCGCGTCTTCACCGGGAGCGCGGACAGTTGCCGTCGAATGTCGGACATGGGCTGCGTCAGATCGATACGCACGACTTCCTCGTCGTCCGTGTGCTCAATGTCGGGTAGGTAGTGGGCGGGATCGCGCTCGAGTTGCTCGAGGAAGGCCCCCTCGGATGTGATCTTGGCGAGTGCTTGGCGGTCCGCGGAGCAGGAAACCGCGATAGCGACGGGCAACGATGCGCCATGTCGGGGGAGCCGGATGACACGCACGTCGTGACAGAAGTACTTGCCACCGAACTGTGCCCCGATCCCGAAGCCCCGGGTGAGTGCAAGGACCTCGGCTTCCATCTCCAGGTCACGGAACGCATGTGCATCCATGCTCCCGTGCACCGGGAGCGAGTCGAGGTAGCGGGCACTCGCGTACTTCGCGACTTTGAGAGCCTGCTCCGCGCTCGTCCCGCCCACAACGATCGCGAGATGGTAGGGGGGACATGCGGCCGTGCCCAGTGAGCGAAGGGCCGTATCGAGGAATTCGGTGAATCGCTTGGGATTGAGCAGAGCCTTCGTCTCCTGATAGAGAAAACTCTTATTGGCCGACCCGCCACCCTTGGCCATGTAGAGCAACTCGTAGGTGAGTTCATGGCCGGGCTTGGTGTCGGCGTAGATGTCGATTTGCGCCGGCAGATTGGTGCCTGTGTTGCGCTCATCCCACATGGTGAGCGGCGCCATCTGCGAGTAACGCAGATTGAGTAGGGCAAAGGCGTCGAAGACGCCTCGGCTGATGGCGGCCTCATCGGGCCCCTGAGTCAGGATCTGCTGGCCACGCTTGCCCATGACGATGGCCGTGCCTGTGTCCTGACACATCGGCAGCACGCCACCCGCGGCGACATTGGCGTTCTTAAGCAGGTCCAGTGCAACGAAACGATCATTTGCACTGGCCTCGGGGTCATCAAGAATGGCGCGCAATTGAGCAAGATGGCCTGGGCGCAGCAGGTGGGAGATATCGCGAATCGCCTCGACGGTCAGGAGGCGCAGCACCTCAGGATCCACGTCGAGGAAGGTGCGTCCCCCTGACTCAATCGTGCGGATCCCCTCGGTCGTCACCAGGCGGTAGGGCGTGGTGTCGGGACCCAGGGGCAGCGGGTCGACGTAGGCGAAGTCCGACATGTGTCCAGACTAGGCGGTGCCGCTCGGGTACCTTCGACGCCGTGAGCCCATCCTGCATTGCAGTCCTCGGAGAGAGGATCATCGACTTCGTCCCCGGGGGGGACCCGCAGTCCTACCGGGCGGTGGCGGGAGGGTCACCCGCCAATGTGGCCCTGGGGGTCCACCGGTTGGGCGGAGAGGCCGTGCTGCTCGGGCGCGCGGGCGATGACGGTCTCGCACATCTGCTGGACCGCGCCATCACCGATAACGGACTCTCCACAGCGGCGTTACTGCGCCGGACCGGGCCGAGCGTGCTCGCGGTCTGCACCCGCAACGACGATGGTTCTGTCGCGTACTACTTCTACTACCAGGGCAGCCCCGACTTCATGTGGGACGCGACGGATCTCCATGAGGCCCTGGGCGCGGCTCGGGCGGCTGGGGCATCGGCATGGCACACGGGATCGCTCGTGAGTTGGCTCGGGCCGGGGGTCGAGGCGGTCCTCTCGGCGTGGCGGGAGGCGCATGAGGCGGGTGACCTCACGTTGAGCTATGACCCCAATGCACGGCCCGGCACCGTCCCCCGAGCGATCATGCGTGGTCGCGTCGAGGACTTCGTGGCTCTATCCCATGTCGTCAAGGTCAGTGATGAGGATCTTGACTATCTGTATCCGGGTGAGTCTCCCGAGGACGTCTGCGCGCGATGGATCGAAGCGGGCCCGTCGATCGTCGTCTTGACTCGCGGTCCTCGCGGGCTCGCCGCCTGGCGTCCGGGACTGGCCGTCGTTGAGGTCCCGGGACACACCGTGACGGTTGCCGACACGGTGGGGGCGGGTGACACGGTCACCGCTGCCTTGCTGGTGGGACTTGGTGACGCCGGTGCACTCGGCGCGGACGGGGACCTCTCCCGCGTTGATGATGCGACCCTGCTGCGGATCCTCCGGGGTGCGGCTCTCGCAGCGGCGATGACCTGCTCCCGAGAGGGTGCTCAACCCCCGACACGTGCCGAGATTGACTCCGAGCTCATCTGATCAGCAACCACCGTCGATCAGTGGCCCGTGCCACCAAAATCGACGATGGCGTACCTCCCGAGCTTGTCGAGACGATGCTCGCTACTGACTTCGCGGATGGTTCCGCTCTTGCTTCGCATGACGATGGAGTGCGTCCGTACGCCGTGCGGCGAATAGTGCACTCCCCGCAGCAATTCGCCGTCGGTGATTCCCGTCGCGCAGAAGAAAACGTTGTCCCCGGTGACGAGATCATCGGTGGTCAGGACCCGGTCGAGGTCATGACCCGCGTCGATGGCCCGGATGCGCTCGGCCTCGTTACGCGGCCAGAGTTGCCCCTGGATGACGCCCCCCAGGCACTTGACGGCGCACGCGGTGATGATGCCCTCGGGGGTTCCGCCGACTCCCATGAGTAGGTCGACACCGGTCCCCTCGCGCATAGCCATGATGGCTCCCGCGACATCCCCGTCGCTAATGAACTTGATCCGCGCGCCCGCTTCCCGCGTCTCAGTCACGAGTGCATCGTGGCGAGGTCGGTCGAGTATGCAGACGGTCAGGTCCGCTATGGACATGCCCTTGGCCGCGGCAACGCGTCGGAGGTTCTCGCTGCAGGGTGCCGTGATGTCGACGACGGCGGCGGCCTCGGGTCCCGTGACGAGCTTGCGCATGTAGAACACCGCGCTGGGGTCGTACATCGAACCATGTTCGGACACCGCAAGGACGGAGATGGCGTTGGACATGCCCTTGGCGCACAGGGTCGTGCCATCAATCGGATCCACCGCGACATCCACGGAGGGTCCGGTGCCATCTCCGACGCGCTCACCGTTAAACAGCATGGGAGCGTCGTCCTTCTCGCCCTCACCGATGACGACGACGCCGTCCATCGAGACACTTCCGATGAGTTGCCGCATCGCGTTGACCGCGGCGGCATCGGCTCCGTTTTTGTCCCCGCGGCCCACCCAGCGCGCCGCCGCCATGGCGGCGGCCTCCGTGACCCGCACGAGCTCCAGGGCCAGATTGCGATCCGGTGTTTCCGTCACACCCATGCCTGAGCCTCTCACGTTCCCGCGGGATCTCATCCCATGTCTGCCCACGGGGAGCACCGCCCGAGATGTGTCCTCAGCGGGTATCGGGGACGATGGGGTCGTGACTACGGAAGCGACACCGGGCGAACCGGGCGAATTGCGTCCGACGGGGCGGCCCAATGCGCGTCTGCGCCAAAGCGTCACCGACATGGTGCGGTCGCTCGCCCTGGTCCTGGGAGCGGTTGTCGTGATCATGCTCATCACCTGGCGGCCGAGCCCGGATCCGGTGAGAGTGGTCGATCCGACCCCCGTTCTCATCGGGGCACGCATTGAGGCGGGTTACCCCGTGCTGTATCCCGATGCGCTGTCTCCTGAGTGGCGCCCGACGAGCGCGCGCTGGGAGATCACCGAGGCAAGCATGCCCGCTCCCGCCTGGCACCTTGGCTTTGTCACTCCGGCAGACACCTACGCCCAGATCGGCCAGTCCGCCACGGACAACCAGAGCTATGTCACGAGTCAGATCGGAAACACCGAACCAGCCGATGCTTGGCAGGGATGGCAGCGCTACGTCGGACCTGACCAACGGGCTCTGCTTCGGGTCGACGATGGCGTCACGGTGATCGTGTCGGGCACCGCCGAGTGGCCAGATCTGGAATTCCTCGCGACTCGGCTCAGTCCGACGGCTCTGCCGACTGTTCCGTGAGCCGCTGCTGGGCGCCGAGCAGCCAGCGCTCACATTCGTTCGCGTAGGTCTCTCCGCGCTCCCAGAGGGTCAGGGCGTCCTCGAGGGACATGTCCCCAGCTTCGAGCGCCGCGACAACGTCGGCAAGGGCCGCCCGAGATTCCTCGTACCCCCGGGGCTCAACCCCGGAGGTCCCCTCGACGGCTTCTTCTCGCTTGGCCATGGCGTCAGCGTACGTCTTCGACCCGGGCGGTGAAAGCGCCCGTAGCGACGCGGACATGCACCTGCTCGTCGGTGCCCAAGGTTGCGGCCTCTCGGACGACGTGGCCATCGGTCGTGCGTACGACGGCGTATCCACGGTCGAGCGTGGCGGCGGGGGAGAGCGCTGTCAGGCGAGCCCTCAGGTGCTCCACATCGACGAGCCCGTGATCGATACGCCGATCGATGGCCCGGCGTGCGGTCATTCGCCACCCCGTCACTTGCTCACCATCGGTGACGATCCTGCGCGTGGTGATACGTCGGCACCGATCACGCGCGTTCACGATGCGAGCCATCTCCTCGGTGATGTCGGGGACGATGAGTTTGGCCGCATCCGTGGGCGTGGATGCCCGAGTGTCGGCGACGAAGTCCATGAGTGGCACATCCTGCTCATGGCCGATAGCACTGACCACCGGTGCCCGGGATGCTGCAACCGCTCGCACGAGCCTCTCATTGCTGAAGGGCAGCAAATCCTCGACGCTGCCGCCGCCGCGCGCGATGACGATGACATCGATAAGTGGGTCAGCGTTGAGGTTGTTGAGTGCCTCGACGATGGCCGGGACAGCAGCGACGCCCTGCACCGCAACCTCGCGAATCTCGAAGTCAACCGAGGGCCATCGCAGCCGCGCATTGACGGTCACGTCACGTAGCGCGGCACTAGCGCGACCGGAGATCAATCCCACACGGCGTGGCAGGAGGGGGAGTGGTCGCTTGCGCTCAGCGGCGAAGAGTCCTTCGGCGTGGAAGAGAGCCCGTAGGCGCTCGAGTTCTTCCAACAGCGCGCCTCGACCGACCGCGCGAATCTCAAGGGCACGGATTTGGAGGCTTCCCCGGCCGGCGTAGAACTCCGGTCGCCCGTGCACGAGCACGCGCTGTCCCTCCTCCAGGGGTGGCGACACAAGGTCCACGACAGTCGTCTCGGTGACGACGGAGAGTGAGAGGTCGGCCTCGACGTCGCGCAGGGTGATCCACAGGGTGCGCATGCCGGGGCGACGGGAAATCTGGGCGACCTGGCCTTCGATCCAAATCGCACCCAGGCGGCCGATCCAGTCCGCGAGGAGTCGAGACACCGTGCGGACAGGTGCCGGTGACTCGACGCTCGTCTCAAGGCCCATGGGGGCAGGCTAAGGGCACGGATGCCGACCTGATGACGGCGCCATACGATGGGCGTGTGCCCCGCAAAGTTTTGCTCGCCGCCCCCAGGGGTTATTGCGCCGGTGTCGATCGTGCCGTCGTCACCGTCGAAAAGGCCCTGGATCTGTATGGGCCGCCGGTCTATGTCCGCAAGCAGATCGTGCATAACAAGTACGTCGTTCACCGTCTCGAGGAACGTGGGGTCATCTTCGTGGAGGAGCTCGACGAGGTACCCGAGGGTGCCACCGTCGTCTTCTCCGCCCATGGGGTCGCTCCCACGGTGCACGCCGAGGCTGCAGAACGCCGACTCAAGACCATCGATGCGACCTGCCCGCTCGTGACCAAGGTCCACGCCGAGGCGCGGCGATTCTCGGCTGAGGGGATGCAAATCCTGCTCATCGGCCACGAGGGGCACGAGGAGGTTGTCGGCACAATGGGTGAGGCGCCGGACGCCATGACCCTGGTCGAGTCACCCGAAGACGCCGATGATGTCGCCATCGACCCTGAGTTGCCCGTCATCTGGCTCTCCCAAACCACCCTGTCCGTCGACGAGACCCTGCAGACGGTGGATCGACTTCGCGAGAGATTCCCTCAGTTGCAAAGCCCGCCGAGCGACGACATTTGCTACGCGACGCAAAATCGTCAAGCCGCCGTCAAGCAGATTGCTCCACAGTGCGACCTGCTTATCGTCGTCGGATCGGGCAACTCGTCCAACAGCGTCCGGCTCGTCGAGGTGGGCCTGGAGGCGGGTGCTCGCAGTTCCTATCGCATCGATGGGGTGGGCGAGCTCCAGGAAGCGTGGCTCGAGGGAGTAGAGACGATCGGGCTCACGTCCGGGGCGTCCGTGCCCGAGGTGCTCGTGGACGGGGTACTGCAGTGGCTGGCCGAGCGGGACTTCGCCGATGTGGAAGAGGTCACCACGGCCGAGGAGACTCTTGTTTTCGCCCTACCGCCGGAATTGCGTAGGGATATGAAGGCTGCCACTGCAGCTGCGCCCGGAGCAACCTCTTAATCCGGAACAACCTCGCTGACCGGAACAACCTCGTCCGTCCGAACCTCGCTGACCGGTGACTGACTGCGGCGCCTACGTATGAGAACAATGCCCAGAGCAATAAGTGTGGACCCGAAGATCCAGATGGCATTGTTGCCCAGGGTGGTCACGATCATGAAGGCTTCTCGGATGAGCAGGCTCCCCGTCTGGGGAATCGTGAGTTGGCCAGCAGTCACGGTGGCGAGGAAGAACGCCAGCGGGGGTGCGATCACAGCAACGATGGCATCGGCGCGACGTACGACGAGCGCTGCGTAGATGCTCGCGATAAGCAGTGAGATGCCGGTCAGCCAACCGAGGCCCGTCTGCCCCGTCACAAGGGCGTCGGCGAATCCCATGACGACGGTCACACCGAGCACGACGAACCAGACGCCAGACGCGCGGAGTCCGGCCGTTGCCGGGAGGTCGCTGGGCGGTGTCGCCCCGGCTGACTCCGCGGCCACGGGGGCGCTGGCTACGGGAACGCTGGCTACGGGAGCGCTGGCCACGGCGGCGCTGGCTACGGGAACGCTGGCCACGGCGGCCCCAGACCCGAGCGTCATCGTCCGCAGGCCCACAGCCTCGTCGAGGTTGAGCGCGGGAACGGCAGTCTCAGCCGAGTGGCCTTCGGCGCGAAGGGAGCGAAAGAGTCTGCCGGTGCCGGGCACCTCATCACCAGTCGAAGACTCGCTCACAACGGGTAAGGCTACGGGACAGGGCTGGGACTACCCAGGCCCGCGGCAACCTCGCGTGGCCGCTGGGTGATGGGACTCACTTCGGGGAGTTCGCCGAGGCCGTGCTCACTCAGGCGCCGCGCGGACACGAGCACGCGGCCTTCGAGCGATCCGACGAGGCGGTTGTAGTGACTGACAGCTGTGTCGAGCGACGATCCGACCCGACGGACATGATCCAGGGCAACGCCCAGGCGCTCATACAGCTCGCGGCCCAGCAGGTGGATCTCACGAGCATTGTCCGCCAAGGCATCCTGTCGCCACACGTGTGACACCGTCCGCAGCAGGGCCATCATCGTGACGGGTGTCGCGATGATGACGTTGCGCGAAAACGCACGATCGAGCAGTGCGGGCTCGCTGCGCAGGGCCACGCCCAGCATCGACTCCGCCGGGAGGAACATCACGACGGCGTCGACGGAATCGTCATACCTGCGCCAGTACTCCTTGGAGCTCAGTCGATCAACATGGCTGGCGACGTCACGCGCATGCTGGGCGTAGAACGCATCGCGCTGCTCCGGGTCATCGACGGACTCCGCCTGGAGGAGGGCTGCCATGGGCACCTTGGCGTCGACAATGATGCTGCGCCCGGCGCCGAGGTTGATGACCATGTCGGGGCGCTGGCCCGCATCGTCACCGGATCGCACATCCTGCTCCACGAAATGGACGCGCTCAAGCATGCCGGCGGACTCGACCAGCCGTCTCAGATGCGCCTCTCCCCAGCGACCCCGAACGTCGGCTCGGCCCAATGCAGCCGCCAACTGGCCCGTCTCTCGGCGCAAAATCTCAGCCGTCGCCCCGACATGACGCAGTTGCTCGCCGATCTCGGTGCGCAGCCCGACCTGATCGCTGCGGCGCAGTGTCTCGGTCTCCTCGAGCCGACGCCCCAGTCGATCGAGTGCGTCCCCTATCGACGCAAGGTCGATTGCGGCAGCGGGGATCGCCGATGCTCGGCGGCGGCCCACAGCGAAACCCACGGTGATCGCAACGCCGCACATGAGCGCTAGGAGCACAATCAGGGCGAGGACCACGGATGTGGAAGAGGCTGCTGGTGACGTCATGGTGCCACGGTGACACGGACGTCCGACATTGACGGAGCCTCGTGCGTGGCGTTGGCGTGTCTCAGGTCCGCAGCGGGACGTAGTCCAGGGGGATGGCCGGGGGCACCGTGGTCTGATACCGCCGCCCCAAAGTGCTGATCCAGACCGGATCGGGTGGTCCGTAGGGGTCCTGCGGGCCTTCCTCCTGGACTGTCCACCGGGACGCCTCCCGATGGCGGTTGTGGCGTGGGCAGGTCGGGGACATTGTCGTGGCGGCAGTACGGCCTGCAGCCGCATAGGCAGGCAGGTGATCGGCATCGCAGTGGCGCGACCTCACCCCACACGAGGGGTGTTTGCACCGGCCTTCGCGAGCCCGTAGGAAGCGGGCGAGGCGCGCCCCGGGGAAGCGACGGGTGCCCTCATCGATGAGGTAGTCCCCGACCGGATCGGTCACCCACCGAATCCACTCGGCATCGGCGGCGAGTGCGCGGGTGAGCTCTGCATCGATCGGCCCGTAGCCCTCGATCTCGGCAGGGCTATCGGCGAGAGCCAGGAGTGTGGTCAGCGGGACGGTGACGCGGAGCTGTACGTGCGGCGGCGCGACAGCGCCGGGGGGTGAAGTGTCGGTCGCCACGGACGTGTGGACCACAGCGCGGCCGCTTGGCGTCAGCCCGAAGGCTTCGAGGAAGGCAGCGTGACGCCACTGACCGAGCGTGCGCTCATCTTCGGTGGTGGCGCTGTCGCGAAGCATGCGAGCTCGGGCATCGACACACTCGCGCACGGCGATCGCATCAATGGCTGGGCCGCGTGCCGCGAGGCACGCCATGCCATCGGGCTCGGCCCAGAGGGAGACGTCGGTGAGATCACGCTCTGCGCGTCGACGTCGACGGGCCGCGGCGGTGGGATCCAGTGAAGCGACGTGGCGTGCCACGCGCTCCCGCAGGCGGGCCGGTGGCAGGGGAGGAGCGATGCGGATCAGATCGCGGACCGCAACGTCGGAGAGATCCTCGCCCTGGTCGTCGAGGTGTCCGGCCAGCACGGCGACACCCTCGTAAATTTCGCGTGCCTGAGCGACCGTCAACCCACCAGCAGCCACGTGCTGACCCAACTGTGGCCAGTCGCGCACCACGGCAATGGCTGCATTGACCCGACGTGTCGCCGTACGGGCAGAGATGTGAAGCACCGCGGCGACCTCGTCAGCCACCCATGTGCGCGTCAGGGATGCAGATCCCCGCTCGCCAGCGGTGGCGACCTCGACGGCATCCGACACGGCTGTGAGCGCCCGGTCTTGCACGACGTGGACCCAGCCCGCCAGCCTGTCGCTGGCCGCGAGATAACTCACGCGCTCGGCATCGCCCAATGTCGCGGGATCCGTGGCGTGGAGTGCCTGTGCCAATTGAGGCCCGGGCGCCAACATCTCCCACGCGCACCCGGTCGGGGCCGTGGTGTCGCGCCATCCGTCAGCCATGACGTGAATCTACGTGGGGGGTCTGACAGTCACGATGACAATGTCGTCGGGAATGGTGCCCACAGGACGCTTCGCATCTACGTCGGAAAACACGTGAGGGTGGTACGTCGAGAAACACGTGAGGGTG